>Ga0207641_10000645_pt1 | contig 37951 bp, 32 predicted proteins | sample KBSSwiS62_FD_184306 | JGI IMG/M metagenome (GOLD analysis project Ga0207641, IMG submission 184306) | Switchgrass rhizosphere microbial communities from Kellogg Biological Station, Michigan, USA - KBS Switchgrass S6-2 (SPAdes) (version 2) | ecosystem: Host-associated > Plants > Roots >... | reverse complement strand
CGATCGGTGATTCTCGGGTGCGCGCTATCGTCTGCACGCACACCCATCGCGATCACAGCCCCGCCGCGGCGGAACTGAAGGAGCGCACCGGCGCCCCCATCATCGGCTGTGCACCGCTTGTCCTCGATAGCAGCGGTCCGCGCGCGGACGCGTCGTTCGATACCGGCTATGAGCCGGACGAGGTGATGCGCGATGGCGACATCATCGCGGGCGAAGGCTGGACGCTTCAGGCGGTAGCAACGCCTGGACACACCTCCAACCATCTCTGCTATGCCGTGCCGGAGGCAGGGGCGCTGTTTACCGGTGACCATGTCATGGGATGGTCGACCACTGTGGTGGTGCCGCCCGACGGGGACATGGCCCGCTATCTCGAAAGCCTTGAGCGGCTGATGGCGCGCGATCAGGACTCTACCTATTATCCGGCCCATGGCGATCCCGTCGAACGACCGCAACGTTTCGTGCGCGGGTTGATCGGCCATCGCAGGCAGCGCGAGGGACAGATCATACGCCTGCTCGAGCGGCAGGTGGGCGATATCCCCACGATGGTCGGTGAGATGTATGCGGGGGTCGACAAGCGCCTGCATAATGCGGCGGGCCTATCGGTGCTGGCCCATCTGATCGATCTCGAGCAGCGCGGCATCGCTTGCCGTCACCATAGCGATTGGAGCCTGGCGGCGTGAGTCCGCCGCTCGTCAGGAGAGCAAAGATATGAACGCGCCCGTCGAGAGCCTGATCGGCCTGGATCTCCGCACGGAGATCGATCGGCTGCGCAAGGAGCGCAACGCCGTCATCCTCGCGCATTATTACCAGACCCCCGAGATCCAGGATCTCGCCGATTTCGTCGGCGACAGCCTCGATCTCTCACGCAAGGCGGCGGCGACCGATGCCGATGTGATCGCCTTTTGCGGCGTTCGTTTCATGGCGGAGGTCGCCAAGATCCTGTCGCCGCAGAAAACGGTCATCCTTCCCGACATGGACGCCGGCTGCAGCCTCGAGGACAGCTGTCCGCCGGAGGAGTTCGCGCGCTTCCGCGCCGCGCATCCGGACCATCTGGCGCTGACCTACATCAACTGTTCGGCTGCCGTGAAGGCGCATAGCGACATCATCGTCACCTCGTCCTCGGCAGAGACGATTCTCGCGCAGCTGCCCCCGGACCAGAAGATCATCTTTGCCCCCGATCGGCATCTTGGCGGCTATTTCGCGCGCAAGACCGGTCGCGACATGCTGCTGTGGGAGGGCAGCTGCATCGTCCATGAGGCCTTCTCCGAGACCGAATTGCTCAAGCTCAAGGCGCAGCATCCCGACGCCCCGGTCGCGGCCCATCCGGAATGTCCGGTGCACATCCTCGATCATGCCGATTATGTAGGCTCGACGCGCGGTATCCTCGATTATGTTCTGAAAACCGACGCCGCCACGTTCATCGTCGCGACCGAACCGCACATCATCCATCAGATGGAGAAGGCCGCGCCGCACAAGCGCTTCATCGGCGCTCCCGGCGCCGATGGGAACTGCAACTGCAACATGTGCCCCTATATGGCGCTCAACACCCTGGAGAAGCTCTACCTCGCACTGCGCGACCTGAAGCCGCAGATCGAGGTGGACGAGGAGATCCGGGTCAAGGCGAAGCGTTCGCTCGACCGCATGCTGGAGATGACGGGCGGTCTTTCGGGGCCGGATGTTGGCCGACCGAAGCTCTGAGGTCGCCGATCGTCCGGATCGGCGCGATCCGTTCATGCGTGCCGCGGGTGGGATCGGAGGGGCAGGGAGATCGCGCCGATTGCAACGGTCATCGTCCGGCTTGCGGCCGCCGGCTCGGGCGGATAGGCGCTCCACATGACCTTCTCCCTTCCCGATTTCGATCTCGATGGCTTCATCCGGTCGACGCTTGCCGAGGATCTCGGTCGCGATGGCGACATCACTTCGACCGCGACGATCCCTGCTGATGCCCTGTTCGAGGGTGAGATGGCGAGCCGCGAGGCGATCAGCGTCGCGGGCCTGCCGCTGGCGGCCGCCTTTTTTCGCGCGCTCGATCCCGATGCGACGGTCGAGGCGCTTGTCGAGGACGGCGCGCGGGTTGCGAAGGGCGGCGTGTTGATGCGGGTGCGGGGCAGGGCGCGGGCGCTGCTCACCGCCGAACGTTCGGCGCTCAACACCGTTCAGCATCTTTCCGGCGTAGCCACGATCACGCGCAGCTACGTCGATGCGATCGCCGGCACCGGCGCCACGCTGCTCGATACACGCAAGACGATACCCGGCCTGCGCGTGCTCGAGAAATATGCGGTGCGGATGGGCGGGGGCACCAATCATCGTATGCGGCTCGACGATGCCGCGATGATCAAGGACAATCATGTCGCGGTCGCGGGCCACATCGGCGAGGCCGTTCGCCGTGCGGTTGCCGCCGGCGTAGAAAGGATCATGGTCGAGGTCGACCGGATCGACCAGATCGAACCGGCCCTGGCGGCGGGCGCGACTCATCTCCTTCTCGACAATATGGACCCGCCAACCCTGCGCGGGGCGGTCACGCTGATCGGCGGGCGGGTCCCGACCGAGGCATCGGGCGGCGTCCGGCTCGATACCATCAAGGCGATCGCCCAGACCGGCGTGACCTATATCTCGGTCGGCCGGCTCACCCAATCTGCGCCCGCGGTAGACATCGGTCTCGATTTCCGAGCCATTTGATGCGTATCGGCCGGTTGCTCGCGGTCGTCGCGCTGCTGTCGGGAACGGCCTGCGCCAGGCAGGCGCCGAGTTGCGATGTCCCGGCTCAGCTGCCGCTCGCCGAGTTGGAGGGGCCATCGTCCGACTCGCCGCGCCGGCTTTCGTCGATCGGCGGCTACACGCTGGCGATAAGCTGGTCGCCGCAATATTGCGCAAGCCGCATGAGCAGTCCCAAGGCGCGGCTGCAGTGCAGCGGCCAGATGGGAGAGTTCAGCTTCATCCTCCATGGTCTTTGGACCGAAGGGCAGGGGGCGCAGCGCCCGCAATATTGCAAGCCCACCCGCTTGGTACCCGACAAGGTGATCCGCGAGCAGCTTTGCGCGACGCCATCGGTCCAGCTGCTCCAGCATGAGTGGGAGAAGCATGGAACCTGCATGGCGCAGACCCCGGCCGAATATTTCGCCAGGGCGCGCTCGCTCTACGCGCAGCTTGGCTTCCCCGAAGATGCCGAGCTGAGAGGGCGATCGATGACCGTCGCCCAATTCAAGGAGCTCTTCGCCCGTGCGAATCCGGGGACGCGGGCGGAGGAGTTCCGGGTCGACGTCAGTCGCGATGGCTGGTTGAAGGAGGTACAGATCTGTCTCGACAAGCGCTTCCATCGCCGCAGCTGTCCTGCGTATCAGCGCGGGCCCGCCGATGGCCGGATGATGCGGATAAGGTAGCCGCGCCTCCGCGTCAGGGCAGCTCGACGGCGTTTCGTCCCTTGAAGCCTTGCGCGATGACATACCATTCCGACGAGTCCTTGCGGCTGGCCGGCGGCTTGGCATGTTTGACGGTCGTGAACATGCGCTTCAGTTCGGCGACCAGGCCATGGTCCGCGCCTCCCGCAAGCACCTTCGCCACGAAGGCTCCGCCGGGCCGGAGAACCTCGCCCGCGAAATGGCCCGCCGCCTCGACCAGCCCCATAGTTCGTAGATGATCGGTCTGCTGATGGCCGACCGTATTGGCAGCCATGTCGGAGAGCACGAGGTCCGCGGGTCCTCCCAGCGCCTCGGCGAGGAGGGCCGGGGCCTGATCGGTCATGAAGTCCATTTCGAGGATGGTGACGCCATCGATCGGATCGGTGGGAAGCAGATCGATCCCCACCACCGTCGCCTGCGAGCAGATCCGGCGCACGACCTGGCTCCAGCCGCCGGGTGCGATACCGAGATCGATCACCCGCCTTGCGCCGCGCAGAAAGTGAAAGCGCTCGTCGAGTTCGATCAGCTTATAGGCCGCGCGAGAGCGATAGCCCTCCGCTTGCGCTCGGCGCACATAGGGATCGTTGAGCTGGCGCTGGATCCATTTGATCGAGGAGGCACTGCGTCCCTTCGCGGTCTTGATGCGCTGCCGGCTGCCGGTGCCTTTGGTCATGGCCGCTGTCTCGACCGATCGCGCGCGATCAGCGAGCGCAGTATGCCTTCGCGGATGCCGCGATCGGCGACACCAAGCCGCTCGGCAGGCCAGATGTCGAGAATGGCGTCGAGGATCGCGCAGCCGGCGACGACAAGGTCTGCGCGTTCATTGCCGATGCAGGGCAATTCGGCACGCTCGGCGACGGTCATCCCCGCCAGCCTCGCGCTGATGGCGCGGATCGCTTCCACAGGCACGACGAGGCCGTCGATCTTGCGCCGGTCATAGCTGGGCAGATCGAGATGGACGCTGGCCAGCGTCGTCACCGTGCCGCTCGTGCCCAGCAGCCGACCGCGCAAGCGATGATCGCCGAGCTTGGTGGCGAACTGCGCGAAGCTCTCAGCGACGCGCGCGCGCATCCGCGCGTAGCTGGCGAGCAGGCCGCTGCTGTCCGCGCCGACGTGCGGTTCGGTCTCCGATAGCGATACCACGCCCCACGGCGCCGAGAACCAGTCGAGCATCCTGGGTGGGCTGTTATCGGCATCGATCAGGATCAGTTCGGTCGACCCGCCACCGATGTCGAAGACGAGCGCCGAGCCCTCGCCCGGCTCAATCAATGCGTGGCAGCCGAGCACCGCGAGCCGCGCCTCTTGCTCCGGGCTGATGATTTCGAGCGCAATGCCGGTTTCCCGATAGACGCGCTCGACGAAGTCGCGGCCGTTTTCGGCGCGCCGGCAGGCCTCGGTGGCGACCGACCGCACGAGCGCGACGTTGCGCCGCCGCAATTTGTCGGCACAGACCGACAGCGCGCTGATCGCCCGGTCCATCGCGGCATCCGAAAGACGCCCGGTCGCGGCGAGGCCCTCACCAAGACGAACGATACGCGAAAAGGCGTCGACGACGACGAAGCCGTCCTCCGCATCGCGAGCGATCAGCAGCCTGCAATTGTTGGTGCCGAGGTCCAGCGCGGCGTAAATAGGCCGCGGCCGGGGATGAAATACCGGAGGTTGCGCGCGACGCTCCCCTTCACGCGGGGGGCGCGGCGCGGGCTGATGCTGCCCGTGCGCCATCTATCTCATTTCTTTCTCGCCACGCGGCTGGAGACCGTGCGGAACTTGGCGACGAGACTAGTCTGGGAAGCGCGCGGGGGCAAGCCGCTGCCGCGGCAGGGAGTCGTTGACAGGACTCGCGGCCCTTCCTATGTCGCCGCTCTGCCGTCGATGCCCCGTCGTCTAAAGGTAAGACTACGGACTCTGACTCCGTTAATTGAGGTTCGAATCCTCACGGGGCATCCAGCTTTCATGAATAAACCGATGTTATTATTAGTTTTTTCGGAGACGGTTTATTCTCGATCCCTCGCTCGTTCCCTCAATTTGCATCCCGCCGTCTGAATGTGGCGCTCCCGGGTGTACCGAGCGCCATTAAGGCCGATAGCGCCAATAGCCCTCCCACCATTTCCGATCATTCCCGGATTGCCGCCGGCCGGATTCGCTCATTCCCTCCCTTCGGAGCCTCTCCGTAGCCGGAACGTTCAGCCTACACAAAGAAGAGGGCGGTCATGAAGTTCCTGCGCGACAACGGTTTGACGGCGGTGCTCCTCCTCCTTTTCGCGGGCAGCATCCTGGGCCACTTGCTCACGGGCTGGCATGTCGCGATCGATGACGCCGTTCGGCACCATCAGCCGATCATGACGCTGGGGGCGTATACGATAAGCCCCGAGTTCCTCTCCTCGATGTTTGAGAACTGGGAAAGTGAATTCCTCCAGATGGCAGCCTATGTGGTCTTAACTGCCATGCTGGTTCAACGCGGCTCATCGGAATCGAAAGATCCGGACGGACCGCCGCGCGACCTCGATCTCGATTGTCAGGCGAGGAAGCCCGGCGCGCCCCGCATCTTGCGCTGGGGTTCAATTTGGCGCGCCCTCTACGCGCGCTCGCTCGGGATCGCTCTCGGATTGCTGTTCGTCGTGTCCTTCGTCCTCCACTGGACGCAGAGCGCCCGTGCTGCTGCCGAGGCCGCGCTAGAACATGGCGAGGCGGCTCCGACGATGATGGGGTATATCGCTGACCCGCAGCTCTGGTTTGAATCCTTCCAGAATTGGCAGAGCGAGTTTCTGTCTACCGCGGTCCTCGTGGTGTTGTCGATTTTTCTCAGGCAGCGGGAATCGCCCGAGTCAAAGCCGGTCGCGGCCTCACACAGTCACACCGGGGACTGATCCTCCCGCCGTGCGCGTATGACGCCGCCTGCATCGGTGTATAGGCCACTATCGCTAACGACTCGCACCTGGCTCACGACCGGATCGTAAGCTCCCGCGCTCGGTTATCCGACCGAACAGGAGACATTAACATGGCCGACACCAAGCAGGACGCGATCGCTCTTTTGAAGGCCGATCATCGCACCGTCGAAGAGCTGTTCGAGCAGTTCGAAAGTACGAAGGGCGACGGTAAAAAGCAGAAAATCGCGCTTCAGATCTGCATGGAGCTGACCGTCCACACCAAGATAGAGGAAGAGATCTTCTATCCGGCGTGCGACGGCAAGATCGAAGAGGATCTGCTGAAAGAGGCGTATGTCGAGCATGACGGCGCCAAGGTGCTGATCGCCGCGATCGAGGCGGGCGGCCCCGACGACGAATATTATGAGGCGAAGGTGAAGGTGCTCTCCGAGCAGATCGAGCATCATGTCGAAGAAGAAGAAAAGCGGATGGAGGGCATGTTCGCGCAGGCCGCCAAGGCCGGGCTTAACATGGACGCTCTCGGCGAACAGCTGCTCGCCCGCAAGACTGAGCTCGTCGCCACTTATAAGGCGAGTGGCCTGCCGGGACCCGAACTTACGACGATGGGACAACCCAGCGCTTGATCACACGCGCTCCCGGTGCAGGCCGGGAGCGGCCCAGCTGACACAACTGCCGCGCGTGTCATCACCGCCTGCCGTACGAAGGGGCGCTGCGACGGCCTGCGCCGACTCCTCGTCACCCACCTTTTGTGGTCACCCGCTCGCCCAAGTGAGCGTTTCAGAAAACGGTCATGCTGTTGAGACTTAAAACGATCCGCTGCGTTCTGTCATCGCGCACCTATGAGACGCGACCCCATCCACATCGAGAGGAGCTTCTATGTCCGACAGCAGCCATGACATTTCGACGCTCAACGGCCTCATCGCCACCACGATCGACAGCGCCAGCGGCTATGCCGAAGCCGCGAAGGACAGCGACGACGGCCGCTATAACTCGCTCTTCCTGAGCCGCGGCGAGGAGCGCCGCCAGGTCGTTTCCGCCCTTCAGGCGCAAGTGCGCAGCCTGGGCGGGAATCCCGAAGATGACGGCACGGTCCTTGCCGGCGCGCACCGCGTATTTCTCAACCTCAAGGCAGCTGTTAGCGGCAAGAACGACAAAGCCATCATCAACGAGGTCGAAGCCGGCGAAGATTACATCAAGGCTAAATATGAGGATGCCCTCGAAGACCGCGAGCTGTCTCCGAGTGTCCGGGCCGCGATCGAAAGCGCCTACGCCTCGGTCAAGCAGGGCCATGACGAGATGCGCGATCTCAAGCACTCACTCGAGCGCTCCTGATCCAGGATCGCCCTCACTTGCCTTCGAAAGCCAGACCATGAGCATCTGCAGCGCGACCTTCATGTCCAAAATGGGCGTTGCGCTGGGGTGCCTCGTGGCGCTCGGCGCCTGTGACGGCCCCAACGAGAAGGCGGGGCGGGACGCCGACCGGGCGGCGGCGGCGGCGGCGGGCCAGAACCAGACCGACGAAGGCCCCAACGAGCGATTGGGCGAAGCGCGCGACCGGGTCGAGCGTGCCGATGCCAAGGCGACCGATGCCGCAGCGGACGCGCTCGAGCGCCAGGGCGATGCGATGCGCACCAAGGCCGACCTCGAGGCGGAACGGCTCGATGAACAGGCGCGCCATCTCCGTGAGGCGAAGTCTCAGCCGGCGCAATGAGGCCGGCAACTCCGCCATCTTCCCATCACTTAGGAACGTCTCATGCCGAAGCAAAAGACGGCGACCCTCTATCGGATGGTCCTGCCCGATCATACATGCCCTTATGGCATACGCGCCAAACAGCTGTTGGAAGACCATGGCTTCGACATCGAGGAGCATATCCTGGCATCCCGGTCGCAGGTCGATGCCTTTGAGGCCGAGCACGATGTCGCGACGACCCCACAAATCTTCATCGCGGGTGAGCGGATCGGTGGCAGTGACGATCTCGCACGCTTCCTTGGAACTTGATCCGGCGACCTCGCCGATCATCGTGCCTGACCGGAACCGGCCGGCCCATCGATCCGTTGAAGCTTCGAGGTCGCGGTAATGCCCCCCCCCGTTCCGTCGCTCCCTTTCGAAGGCCCGCCCGGCATCAACCTGCCCGGCAGTCTACCTCTCCCCCGACCGCTTCCGCACCCGCTCCAATATCTGCGCCTGCAACAGCGAGGGGTTGCGGATCAGCAAATCCCGCTTCGCCGCCTTCCGAGGCTTTTCCGTCACGTCTCGAAGTCGCCTTGCGGCGGAGCTTGGCAGCCAATGCTACGGCCTCGGCGGGCACGGTGTCCGAAGCCACCTGCAGCAAGCCCTCATCCTTATCCTCGTCGGCAAGCTCGTTGAGGATCGCCAAGGCTTCGGCTTCCTTACCGAGCGCATCGTCGTTCAGGGCCAGCACCCTGTAGCCTCGGGAGACAAACTGGAGCGCAGCCGGTCGATCGGTCGGCCATGCACCGAAGCGAGGCGACGTCTCCGCAACGGCTGCGCAGTCCTGCCAGGAGGATCGGCGGCCTCATAACAGGCAATCGCATAATCGACGAACCAGCCCGGCGCTTCGGGGTCGCTATGCGCCGCGCGGGACAAGGCGGCTGCCTCGTAATCTTCGTGGGATCGTTGGCCATGATCATCTCCGCCCCCTAAGCCGCCATCGCAGTCTCTCGCCCCTGGCGAGCTGCGGCTGTGATCGCCCGGCTGAATTCGATGCCGTAAATATCGCCATCGAATTGCGTCAACATGTCCGTCGGGCGCATCCAGCCAACCCTCGATATGTTCGCGTTGCGGATTGTGATGATATGGCGTGAGCCGATTCTGATCTTGTGGCGGTTAGTGATAATATGTGTCCGGTTCGGTAGTTTCCTCGCATTTGGCGGAGGTATCGTTGCGCAGCGTAATTTCCATCTTGCGGAGGTTGGGAGATGCGCAACGAAGTCGAAGATTATCACCTGCGGCGCGAGCGGCAGTGCCTCGAAAACGCGAAGGCGACGCGCGATAAGGCCATTGCGGCAATTCATCGAAAGCTTGCAGCCGAGCATCACAAGTTGGCCGGTCGCGGAGCCGAATATGCCGTGACCAGCGGCCTTTCGCAGAGGCTTCGCGATAGCCTCCGTCAGGAGGGATCTGACCCTCCGCGCGTAATGCGGCACTAGTCGACGCTCGACGCGTTTCTCGCCCTCATTGCTGAGGGAGAGACCGGAATGACCGACCTGCCAAAATACACGCTGGCGGCAGACACCGACGCTGGCGGTTGGGTGCTAAAGCGTGATGGCGCTCAGCGCGCAGCCAAGCGGTTCAAGACGAAGGCCGAGGCGGTGGATTCACTCGGAGGTCGATTCAAATCCACCGCCGCCTCAGTAAAAATCCAAAATGAGGACGGGTCGATCGAGGAGGAGCGGACGTATCCCCGTTCGAAGGACCCGCGGAAGTCGAAGGGGTGAGCGAGCATCCATCGGCGATTGGGCGCTGGCTATGATCGAGATCGATGACCCCGCTCAAATTGCGTTCCACCGCCGGAGGGCTGCGGAAGAAACAGAAGCTTCGGAGGGCGCGCCCGATGCCGTCACAAGGGCCCTCCACCGGGAGTTCGCAGCTCTCCACATGATGGCGCTCCAGCGGGCTGAACTGGGGCTTCCCGAGGTGTCACCCAGCGGTCGGGCTCCCTAATTCGCGCATCGGACGACAATTAGCCACGGGGACGGCCGGCTACGCCTTGAGCGGCCACTGGCAGCGTCGCGGCCGAAGGGGCTAGATCTATACTGAATGAGGCGGATCGTGCTCTTCCATGTCGGGAGGATGCCCGGCCGCTATGCACTGCCGAACAGAATTTCGCTTATTCGAAGCCATTTCGGGTCCCATACATTGTTGTGCGTATCAAGAAGGACGTGGCGGGAGAGGAAGCATGGCCGCCAGAGGGTTCCCGCTTAAACCAGGGAATTCCTATGCCCCTCAACGACCTTAGGCACGGCCCACCGCGGAGCGATGCCGCTGATGCTGTGATCGACAACAGCTACGCACAAGATGATGTCCCCAGCGCCGCTGAAAATGTCTTCGTAAGGCGACCGTAGGGCTAGCCGGAATTGTCGAGAAGATACCCGCGAAGCAGGGGCGGCCAAATGCCCATATCGCGTGCTGTGCACCTGCTGTTATTAACATTATGCCCGGATATGGTGACGAGTGTGGGGCCCCTTCGATCGAAACATCAGGCGGCAGCAGGACGATGATGCGGCGCAAAGCGCAGGACCGCAAAGCCTGCGAGTGCTGAGAGTATCGATCCGCCAAGCACCCCTATTTTCACCTCGTCGACGAGCAAGGCGTCGGAAAATGCCAAGCCACCAATGAACAGGCTCATGGTGAAGCCGATCCCGCACAGGATGCAGGCGCCGTATATCTGTATCCACGAGGCGCCTCGGGGCTTTATGGCGATCCCCAGTCGGATGCTCAGCCAAAGCGAACTGTAAACGCCAATTTGCTTGCCGATGAACAGTCCGGCAGCGACGCCTAGAGGAAGGGGCGCCAGCAGTTGTTCTGCTCCGATCCCAGCGAAGGCGACACCCGCATTGGCAAATCCAAAGACGGGTATGATCCCATAGGCGACCCACGGGTGAAGGCCGTGTTCAAGTCGGTGGAGCGGTGACGAGACATGATCGGGCGACCCAGGGCTAGGCCGGATCGGGATCAGCGTCGCCGCCAGTACCCCCGCTATCGTGGCATGCACGCCCGACCAAAGCACTGCCAACCATAGCAGTAGGGTCAATAGCAGATAGGGCCACAAGACCTTCACGCCGACCCTGTTGAGAAGATACATCAAGCTGGCAACGATCCCAGCTGCCAACAGCGCGACACCTTTTATCTGCGCGGTGTATGCGATGGCGATGATCGCCACGGCGCCCATGTCGTCGACGATCGCAACCGTGGTCAGAAAGAGCTTAAGTGAGGTGGGCGCTCGTTTGCCGAGCAGGGCCATGACGCCGATCGCGAACGCAATATCGGTCGCGGCAGGGATCGCCCACCCGCGGGCGAGTCCCGGCGTCGTCCCGGCTATCGCCAAATAGATAATCGCGGGCACAATCATCCCGCCTGCCGCAGCGATCATGGGTAATGCACGGTCGGTCCAACTGCCGAGGTGCCCATCGACGAACTCGCGCTTGATCTCCAGCCCCACGAGCAGAAAAAACAGCGCCATCAGTCCGTCATTGATCCAATGGAGGAGGGAGAGCGGACCAATGGTCATGCGTAGCGTATGGAAATAGGCCGCGGCCCAAGGACCGTTCGCGACCATCATGGCGAGAGCCGCAGCAAGCATCAGGAGGATGCCGCCGGACGCCTCGCTCCTGAGAAAGGACCGCAGTACCGACATCGGCTTGGTTGCGCGCATCATTGCCGGTTGCACCCGCGACCGAAGGCAATCGAAATGGGTAATGGCGGGCGAGTGCAGGCCAAGGCTCACTCCGGGCGGGTTCCGTTCCGCTGGCGGCCCGACCAGCTCTGATTCCCTGTCCATCTCTTGCCATGGACACCCGCCGTCGATCTTGCATCAATCAAGTCGGAAATCAACCTGAGGAGCTTGGTTGCACGTGCCGGCTATCCCATGTCCGTCGATTATCCTTCGCGCCGCGCAATGCGATCCAAGACATCCCGATTTCCGCCAACGACAGTCATGCAGATCCGGAAGCGCAGGAACGAAGTGCCTTCAAAGGGCTGCGGCGTAGATCAGCTAGTCATATAACGGTGGATCGCGCGACTGACCCGATGTGCCAATGTGCTCGCCGCCTCTAATTGCCATACTCTTACCGTGAATCCTCACGGGGCATCCAGCAGTTCCAGAAAAGGACGCTTAATCGGCGTTTGACGATTTCATGCCCATTCTATGCCCATTTTTTGGCATCGATTGTCCAATCCAAGGCCGGCCTTGGTCAGGCCTCAGAGTCGCGGATTTTCTCAACATCAGCAACCCCAGCACCGGGATTATCAAAAGTAATGCTGAAGTCCGGCCGCTACGATTGGCAACAATGGTCCGGGCGGCGCGCTTCCCGTCAGATCCGCCGACGCAGCGCTTGTCGATGGGCAGCGGCCGGCTCCGACACCGATGAATCGAGGAATTTGGTACCCGCCTCCCAAACCTGTGGCAGAATGCGGCATGTCGCTGTGGTCCATAAAGGAAATATCGCATGACCAGCACCTTCCAGCCGTTTGAAACGAGGCCGATGGCCGGTCCGTTCGGCGCCGAAATCCACGGTCTGGACCTGCAGGACGTGGTCTCGCTGGACCTGGCACGCGCGCTGCTGGCCGAACTGCATCGGTTCAAGGTGCTCATATTCCCCGGTCAGCAGATCGACGAGGATGCCTATCTCCGCTTCGGGTGCCTCTGGGGCGATCCCATCCATTTCTTCCGTCCGGACATGCGGCTGAGCAGCTCGCCGCTGATCATCAAGGTGGCAAATGAAGCCCGCACGCCGCACGCCGAGCGCGATCGCACGGTCCAGTGGCATTGCGACGGCAGCTATGAGGAGACGCCCGCCAGCATCACCATGCTGCTTTGCAAGGAGTCGCCGCTGATCGGGGGCGAGACCCTGTTCGCCGATCTCCAGGCCGCCCACGATGCCTTGCCCGCCGAACTCAGGGACATGATCGGTTCCCTGTCGGTCTGGCACCGGCTCCAGGGCGCCCCGCCCATGCCTGAGGAACGTGGGATGGAGCCACTGCCGCCCCCGACGAGCGCTGACGGCACCCTGCCGGATGAGGCCCTGCCCCCCAGATTCCTCTTCCCTCTCGTCAACGTCCACCCCCTGACCGGACGCCGCGCCCTCTACCTCTCCGGTACCGCGAACAGGGTTGAAGGCTGGGACGAGGAACTGAGCCAGGACTTTATTCTCGCGCTCCGCAAGCACGCGGTCCAGGCTCGCTTCCGCCAGCAGATCAAGGCCGAGGTGGGCGACCTGATGATATGGGACAATTTCGCCGTCCAGCACAGCGCGACGCCGATCGAATATTCGGACGAAGACGGCAAACGCCGGCTCCTTCACCGCATCAGCGTCCGCGGCCTCCCGGTCTTCTGCCGGGAAGTGCCGCAACCTGCCTGACGGGCACCAGCGCGAATATCCTGAGCGGTGCAGTCGGCCGAACGGGCAAGCCGCACATGACATGCTCGCATCGCGACCAGCCGGCGGGGCCCCGCGGCATCCGACAAGCCGATCACGAGACTGTCCGAGCTACCGAAAAGGGAGCGCCATCCTCCGTGTTTCCAGACGGCTCTTGCCTTGGAAAGGAGGAGCGCACTACGCTTGGGCACAGAGGCCGGCACCTGAAGGCGGCGGGCGACGAGCGGGAGCGGGCGACATGTACATGACCCAGCCATTGCATCGGCACCTGCGCGAGTCCCCCGACAAATGTGCCGCACGCGATCTCAACGGTGAGCTGACCTGGACCGAGCTTGCCGATCAGGTCTCGCGGTTCGCGGGAGCACTGGTGCGTGATGGCCTCTCGCCGGGAGACCGGGTTGCGATGCTTGCGCGCAACGAGAGTGCCTACATGGTCTACGTGCTCGGCACATTTTGGGCTGGCGGCGTGATAAATCCGGTGAACTGGCGGTGGACGGCCCGCGAGATCGCTCTCTCGTTAGTCGATTGTGAAACCAGAATTCTGATCGTGAGCGAGGAATTTACCGACCTGCTGGACACGATCCGTGCGGCCGCTCCTTGCGTTAATATAATAATCGCGATGGGCAATAAGAGATGTAAGGACGCTATAGGATATTCCGAATGGCTAGCAGATGCAGACCTTATCCCCGATGCTATTAGGCGTGGAGAAGATTTAGCTGCTATTATGTATACAGGCGGAACGACCGGTCAGCCAAAGGGAGTAATGCTCAGCCATAACAATATTTCTTCGTCGCTTTTCGGGATGGCTATAGCCAACGACGCGCCGGCTACGCCCGAACATCTTCATATTGCCCCACTTTTCCATATCGGAGCGCTTGCAAATCTTTTTCTCGGATTCCTAACCGGTGCGACGAGCTCATTTCTTCCGTCTTTCGAACCGGAGTCCGTCCTGCAGGCCATTGAACGGTGGCGAATAACCGAACTTTTTCTGGTCCCTACGATGATAAGCATGGTGATCAACCATCCCGCCTTCGCTTCGTACGACGTGTCCAGCCTGCGGCGCTTGCGCTACGGCGCCGCGCCGATCGACGAGCGCTTACTCGTGGAGGCGATGGCCGCGTTCCCAGAAGCCGGGTTCGTGCAGGGCTATGGTATGACCGAACTGGCGCCCGTTGCTACGGTGTTGCCCCCCTCTGACCATCTGCCCAAGAATCGCTCTGCCGCGAAGCTTCGCTCAGCCGGGCGTGCCACGCCGGTCTGCGAAGTACGGGTGGTAGGGCCCGACAATCAAGAACTGCCACGCGGAGACGTCGGAGAAATCGTCGTCCGTGGTCCTAATGTAATGATTGGCTATTGGGGCCTCGCGGAGGAAACCAGCAAGGCGATTCGAGATGGCTGGATGAATACTGGCGACCTCGGAATGATGGATGAGGAGGGTTACATCACGATCGTCGACCGGGCGAAGGACATGATTGTAACAGGCGGCGAAAATGTCTTCTCGGCCGAAGTGGAAAATGCAATTGCCACCCATAGCGAGGTTGCAGCAGTGGCCGTTATTGCCATGCCTGATAAAGTCTGGGGCGAACGAGTACACGCCGTCATCGTGCCCCGGCATGGAGCCGGCCTCTGCGACGACCGGGTCGTCGAACATTGCCGTAGCCTCCTCGCGGGCTACAAGGTTCCGCGCAGCGTCGAATTCGTCGAATCGCTACCGCTTTCTGCCGCCGGCAAGGTGCTGAAGAGCGTGCTGCGCGATCGTGCTCGGCAGACGGCATCGGACGTCATCCCGTAGATCGAGGAGACCCCGCTACGCCGCGAGCGGCTCAGCCACGCGGCGAACAGCGCGACATGGCGGTAAAAGTGAACGACTGCACGTTCTTACGGGTCGGCGATGTCATCGCCCTGCCGTGCTGGCGAGCTGCCACGCGAACACACATCCTCGAATAAGTCGCTAACTTCGAATTGTATGTGTCCACGAAAGGAGTTACGATTTCGGTCATACTCTGGGATCAGATCACAGAGAGATATAAATGGAGAGGACGATGAAACGCATCAAAGCGGCGGATGTCGTGTTCCTCGACGTCGAACAGCCGAACACCCCTCCCATTATTGGCGGCGTATTTATTCTCGATCCGGCGACCGCTCCCGACTCATTTGTCAGGCATAGAGATATCCTCCGATATGTGGAACGCCGATTGCACCTCGCTCCCAACCTCCGACGAAAGCTGGTGTTTAACCCACTCTCGGTGGACGAGCCCCGCCTAATCAACGATTCGGCGTTCGATCTGGAATTCCACGTGCGACATATCGGTCTGCCAAAACCGCGCGACCGGCGGCAGCTCAATATTCTTTGCGGAAGACTAATGTCTCGCCCCATGGATATCCATCGGCCGCTTTGGGAACTTTATATCATCGAGGGGTTGGAAAATGTCGAAGGTTGCCCGCCGGATGCTTTTGCCATTTTAATCAGGCTGCACCATGCCGGCTTCGACGGAGCGGCCGCCCACGCGGCGATCTGGGCGCTGACGCAGCAGGCACCGGATGAGGAGCCGCCGCAACCCGATGATGAGTGGCTTCCCGAGCGAAGCCCGGATGCGCTCGACTGGCTGTCAAGCTCGATCACCGAGGGCTTCAAGCAAACCTTCACCAATTTGAGCCGGCTGCCAGGCTTCGGTTTTCGGGTAGCGAAAGGGCTGATGGCAACCAAACCCTGGACGGGTTCGCTACCCATACCTTTGACGCGCTTCCAAAGCCGTCCTTCATCGCACCGCGTTTTCGATTGGGTCACCTTTTCTCAGGTCGATGCTCGACATATTCGCGAAGCCTTGGGGATGCCCAAGATGAACGATCTGGTGCTGACGATAATCGCCGGAGCTCTTCGTATATACCTGGGCGAGAAGGGCGAGCTTCCGGTCCAGCCGCTGATTGCGTTGTGCCCGATAAATGTGCGTGGACATGGAGATCCCGCAGCGGGCGGCAATGAAGTAGCCCTTATGCGAGTGCCGATTTTCACCGATATCGAGGATCCGCTCGAACGTCTGACGGCGATAGGATCTGCGACGGTGCAGGGGAAGGAGACGGCCAAAACGCTCGGCGAAACATTCATTGGCGATTTCCTTTCGCTCTATCCTTATGCCATGCGGTCTTGGGCGATGCGTTCGGCGACCGGTATGAACGGCAATGGCAGTGCATTGATGCCGAAAGTCGCCAACCTGCTCGTCACCAATATTCCCAACTCGACGGCCGGGCATTTCATTGCCGGCTCCAAGGTGCTCTCCTATGCGGGTTTCGGCCCGGTGGTGGAAGGAATAGGTCTTTTCCACGCGGTCAGCGGCATGGATTGGGAGCTATCGATCTCCGCGACGTGCACGCGCGAGATGATGCCCGACATAGCGCATTACATGGACTGTCTCCACCGCTCCTATGACGAAGTGAAAACGCTCGCCGACCGTGCCCTGGAAGGCGCGCGACCGCGGCGGAAAACAGCGTCTGTGAAGACAGGCTGAAGCCTCAGAAGGGGTCAACGATCGTTGCATTGCGGCGGGATGCCGACGGGCCGACGTCTCATATTGGGCCGGGGACTGCCAGCACAGTTTTGATTAGGGGAGGAACGATCCTATATGGCGGATGTTGGACCGAGAGGATTGCCGGAGAATTACATGACCGTTGACCGAAGCCAGCAGCGTACCGCATCCCCTCCATCAAAATTGCTTGCCCTCACCGAACTTCCCCGCGCGATCTCGGAACTGGGTATGCTGTTCGCCGGCGCGGGCCCTCTTCTTTACACGGCCCCGCGGGGGGACGGACATCCGGTGCTTGTATTGCCAGGTTTTATGACTGGCGACGGCACCACGCGAATCCTGCGGCTGTTTCTGCGTCAGCTGGGCTATGATGTCCTGGGCTGGGAGTTGGGCTGGAACGCGGGGCCCCGGACGACCGGCGACGACTGCGAGAAGCTGCTGTCACGGCTCGAGGCCATTCACGACGCCACAGGTGAAAAGGTCAGCCTTGTCGGGTGGAGTTTGGGCGGCATCATGGCGCGCCGTGCCGCCAACCGCGCGCCGGATATGGTGCGGCAGGTCATCACATTAGGCTCTCCCTTCGCCGGTGCTCCCCGCGCCAACAATCTGGTGTGGCTTTACGAAGCGGTTACCGGCCAGAGGATCGACGGGCCGGAGAATGAGAAACAGCTGCGCGAAAGTTTGCCGGCTCCATCGGTCCCGACGACCGCTATCTACTCTCGTGGCGATGGGGTAGTCGCATGGCAGAATTGCTACGAGCCTGCCTGTAGCCGGACCGAGAATATCGAGGTTTACGGTAGCCATTGCGGATTGGGCGCAAATCCTTGGGTGCTTTATGCGGTGGCGGACAGGCTGTCCCAGGATCAGGAGGACTGGCAACCGTTCGCATGGGATAGCGGAAGCAAAGACAAGCGGAGTTGCCTGCCCAGTTGAATGCCTACGGGCGGGCCAGCGGAGGCGATAAGCCGCACAGTGGTGCCTAACGGTATCGTGTATGGATGGTCTTGATATCGCGATGCAGCGGATCAGGTGTTCCGGAGGAGGATGGTCATGCCTGACCGCTTAGCGCTCGATATTCCCCATCGCCTGGGCCGCACCGAGGCTCGCCGGAAACTTGAGGACAAGCTTGGCCATATTGCCGCGGCTCTGCCCGGTGGATCGTTGAACTCCCATCACTGGGAAGGCGATACACTGTTTCTCGATCTTGCCGTATTGGGTCAACGGTTCGAAAGTGAACTCGAAGTGTTCGACAACCGGGTCCATGCGGAGGTTGATCTCCCGCCCTTTGGCTTCCTGTTCGCGGACAGGATCAAGGCAGAACTGAACAGGGTCGGAACCGAGATCCTGGCCTGAACCCGGAAGCTCCGGCGCTGCTCTTATTGGCGCCGAACAGCGAGCGGGATTTGTCATCAATTGATGCGGTCGAGACAGACCGCCCGCTTGACCCGAGTTCAGCGGGACAAGCGGGCTTTCCTGAGAGATACAATACGGGCGGCTTCGGCAGGATACGTAAGTAGCAATTTTGCCGATCGTCCGTCCTTGCAGCAATTATCGCGGCAAAGCCCGCAAGAAAGGCGCTGCAGCGGCCTTCGCCAGCTTCAGATAGGCTTCGCTCTTATTAAAGCCGTATTCGACTGCGGTGCCGGCATTACGGGAAAGAACATTGGCCTGGAATGAGAGGAACGAGCTGGGGCAGCGGACAGCCATCAGGTTTTTGGCGTCGCTTTTGGCCGTTTCGACAGCGGACCGCATGTCGGCAACATATCCGCTCGCCAGATCGTCAAGGCCCTTGCTGAGGACCTTGCCCGCTTCGGCGACGGCCCCAGAGTTGCCGGTCGCGAAAGACGTCAGGAGGCCCATGGCTTCCTTCGATCTCTGCATGGCATCGGTGGCTGCGCTCTGAATCTTGGCCGTGGCGGCCTGGGCCTGACCGGCAAATGTCGAGGATTGGGTGGTCATAAGGTTAGCCTTTGCGTTGGAGTTTTCGAACTGCTTTGGTGAATGGGCGACGTCTTGGACATTGGCGGGGCGCCCAACGGGGTCCGGTAATCGGGCCGGCATGGAATCGATTTCGGGCTGGGCGATGGGGGCAGTGATGGGGCGTTTCGCGGTTCTTTGCGTTCCGCCTCTGCGAGAGCCCTTGCCGCTTTCGTTGAGCAGCGCCTTTATCTTTTCGGCGTGGGAAGCGGCTTGGGTCGCAACCTCTGCTTCTGCAGCATCGACTTTTCGTACCGCCTTGGCGGCGCTGGGACGACGCACGGCAGCTTGCCCGCGTGGGGCGACGGGCTTTCTGCCCCGAGGCTTGTCATGAGCCATAACGCTCTCCCGAATCGGCAACATCGTTTAATGCTGCAGTGCACAATAGACCTTAGCAACACGCAGTCAAGCGAAATGTTGCACTGCACAATAAATATGAGATGCTCGGCCGGGCGCGTCGCACGGCCGGTGTCTTGGGGAGGCGAGAGTTCCCTTACGCCGGAGCAGTCAGTTCGGCTGGCGGCATTCCAGGCTGATCCATTTCCAGAGCGCCTCGATCTCCTGGGCCGCCTTGCTTTCTGCGTTGATTTCGCAAGCCACCTCTCCCGTTCCTGCCGGCTGGTGAAATGCCGCTCGATCCCCGAGATGGAGCGGGCAAACGGCCAGGCCATGGGCTTCGACGATGCGGGCGGCATCGGCAAGTTGGCGGGTGGCGCGCGGTGATACCGCGTTGAAGACAACGAATGCACGACGGCCAGCATGGTTGACCATCTCGGCTGTGGCGCCGATCGCGTGAAGATCGAATGCGCGCGGTCTGGTCGGGATGAGCACGAGGTCCGCTGCCTTGACTGCCTCACGAGCTGCTGCGTCCGCATGTGGGGGCGTGTCGATCACGGCGACCTGAGCGCCCGCAGCTGCGACCGTCTGGATTGTTTTCGCCAAGCGGACGGGTGGTGTGGTGATGACCTCGGGGACGAAATCGCCTCTCCAGTCACCCCAGGCGGCGGCACTTGCCTGAGGATCGGTGTCGATCACGCAAGCGACCTTGTCATGATTTGTCGCGCATACGGCCAGATGGATGGCGAGCGTTGTCTTGCCCGAACCGCCCTTCTGACTGACGATAGCGATTGTCAGCATGTGCGCGCCCGACCCCCTTCGATGCGATCCCTTGAACCTTATCAGATCCAACGAGAAATGTGAGAGGGCTTTCTACGATCTCTGACGCGATTCGGGATGCCGGTCGGCACGATGGTCGCTGAGGGTTTGAGGCGGTGGCGTTCCGCTACCGCCTTACACCTACATCGCTAAAGCCTGTACTTGCCGGCCGCCGCGGCGGTGGCGGACGCCTTGGGCGCGCGTTGAGCGATACTCGATGGTCGGCCTGCCTTCCGCCCCCGCTTGCCCTCTGATCAGAGTGGCAATGGTGCCGCTGGGTTGACGAGACCTGCTTCGCGCAGCTCCCGCCAGAAGTTGGCCGGGATGGCCTCGTTCAACGCGGCCGTGTCTTCGGCAATACGCTGCGGGCGGCTGGCGCCGGGGATCACGGCCGCCACCGCCGGATTGGCGAGCGAGAATTGCAGGCCGGCCGCCTTCATGCTGATCCCGTACCGATCCGCGATGGCCTTGAGCGCGGCAACCCTGGCGATGATTTCGGGGGTTATTGGCGCATATTCGAAGTTCGGCCCGCCGACGAGCGCGCCCGAGCTGTAGGGGCCGCCGACGACGATGCCGATCCCGCGCTCGGTGGCCTTAGGCATCAGCCGCTCGAGCGCCCGGTCGTGGTCGAGCAATGTGTAGCGGCCGGCGAGCAGTGAGCCATCGGGACGTGGGCCGTCTAGATCGAGCAGCAGTTCGACCGCCTCGACCCGGTTCACCCCGAGACCCCACGCCTTGATCGTGCCTTCGTCGCGCAGCCGGTCGAGCGCCTTGAATGCGCCGGTACGGGCCTCCTCGAACCTCGCCAGCCATTCGTCGCCATAGAAGTCTTGCGCCAGATCATGGACCCAGACAATGTCGATACGGTCGGTTTGCAGGCGTTTGAGGCTCTCCTCGATCGAGCGCAGCGTCGCGTCGTGCGAATAGTCGTTGATCACCTTGTTGGGACGGCCATTGGCAAAGACGTCACCCTTCTCGCCATTGTCGCGCCGGGCTTGCTCGAGCTCGTCGAGCACGATCCGGCCGACCTTGGTGCTGATCACATATTGATCGCGCGGCTTTTCCTTCAGCGCTTCGCCCATGCGGATCTCGGCGAGGCCGGCGCCATAGAAGGGCGCATTGTCGAAATAGCGGATGCCGTCTTTCCAGGCGGCCTCAACGGTTGCGAGCGCTTCGTCCTCGGGGATCGCGCGGAACATATTGCCGAGCGGGGCCGCGCCGAAGCCAAGACGGGAGGGGAGAATGTCCTTGAGGGCCATGATGAAGTTCCTTGTGTCCTGGGTTCGGGTCAGGCGACGCCAAGCGGACGAAGCGTGAAGGCGCTGCGCTCGGCGAGGTCGTTGATGGCCGCAAGATAGGCCTGGAAATGGTCGCTTGCACGGTGGGCTGCCACCGCCGCGGCATCTTCGTAAAGTTCGTCGAGCACGAACCGGCCGGGCTCGGTCTCATCGGCCCAGAGGTCGTAGCGAAGATTTCCAGCCTCGGCGCGCGACGGGGTGAGCATCGAGTCGAGCAGGCCGAGAAGCGCTTCGGCCTTGCCGGGCCGGGCGGTGAGGATCGCGAATATCTTGATATGGGTGGTCATGGCGGGGACTCCGGGCTGGTGGGAAGGAAGGGGGCGCCTGCGCAGCGCCCCGCCGGTTATCCGGGTTCTCATGCAGTCTGGCGCGCGTCGAGCGCCTCGACCAATGCTTTGGCGATGGGGTGGTCCGAACGCGGGTTCTGGCCCGTAATGAGCTCGCGGTCGACGATCACATTCGGTTCGAAATCGACCATCGTGGTCTCGACCTTGCCGCCCGCGGCCGTCAGCGCCCGCGGCATATCGAAGTACATCCTCGCATGCAGGATATGATCCTCGACCACCTTCTCCTCCGTCGCTGAGAAGATCGTCATGCGATAGCCGGCATAGGGCCAGCCCTTCGCCCAGTCGCGCGCCGTTTCGTCGGCGCCGGCGATCAGCGCGGCGCGGAAAGCTCGGGGATCCTCCATTGCGGCCGCAAGCGCGATCGGACCGTGGCAAAGCAAGGCGGTCGGCTTGGCCGCCTGGTGAAAGTGACGGAGAATCTCACCCACTTGCGCGTCCTGCATCAGGTCGACCACCGGGGCCTGGCCGCCAGGGAAGAACACGCCAGCGAAGTTGTCGAGCCCACTGTCGATTACCGCGCGCAGTGTGTGCGGCGCATTCATCGCCGGGCTATTGTCATAATAATCGCGGGCGGCGCGGTAGGCGGCTTCGTCATTGTCGAAATGCGCGGCTGCATCCGAAGCGGCATCGATGGTCGGCTTGCTGCCATTTGGCGTCGCGAGCACGACCTCATAGCCGGCCGCCTCGAGCGCCATCGCGGGTACCACGGTCTCGTTGAGGTACTGGCCAGTCGCGCCCCATCCATTGCCACGCACCTCGATACGAGTGGCGTTGGAGCCGATCACGAGCACTTTGCCTTTGGTCGGGGTGGTCATCGAAACCTCCTGTTGATGTTGTGGCGTCCGCGTTCCGGACGATCAGGAGATGCGCTTTCGGCACTCGTTGCAGAAGTTTATTTCTTGGATTTTAGATATATGCATGAGAGCATAACTCGTGCGCTACGACCTCAACCTGCTGCCCATCTTCGTCGCGCTGATGGAGGAGCGGAGCGTCACGCGCGCGGCCGAGCGGCTTGGCATGACCCAGCCCGCTCTTTCGAACGCTCTGGCGCGCCTCCGGCTGATGCTGAACGATCAGCTATTCATACGCGAGCGCTACGGGATCCAGCCGACAGCGATCGCGCTCGAGTTGGCGCCGGGGATCTCCGACGCGCTGGCGAGCCTGGACGACGCCGTGCTCGGTCAGCAGGTCTTCGACCCGGGGAGCGCCAAGCAGCTCTTCACCATCGCGCCCAACGGCTATGTCGAGTTCGTGATCGTTCCGGCATTGGTTGCGAAGCTCGCCCAGGTGGCACCAGGCATCAAGCTGCGGCTGACGCCCTATGGCAACGACCTGACCGAGACCGGCGTCGTATCCGGCACGACCGCCGTGGTGCTCGGGCGCATCACCGACCCGCCCGACAATCTCGTGGTCCAGCATCTGATGGACGAGGGGCTTGATTGCGTGGTGCGCGCGGGCCACTGTGAGGTTGGCGAAACGATCAGCCGCGCGCAGTTCGAAGCGATGAAACACGTCAATGTCGTGCCGCCTGGCCGGATGCGCGCCGGCCTGTTCCAGGCGCTCGCTCAGCAAAGCCTCCGGCGCGAGGTGGCGCTCTCGGTCACCAATTTCTTTGCGGTCGCGGAAATGATCGCGGTCACCGATTATGTCGCAACGCTTCCGCGGCTCATCTGCCAGCGGCTGGCGCAGGACAGTCGGCTACGCGTCCTGCCCGCCCCGGTCGATCTCGGCAGCTTTCCGGTGGAAATGGCCTGGCATGTTCGCTACCGCCACGACCCTGCGCATCGCTGGCTGCGCTCGTTAGTGGGGCAGGTGATTGGCGAGCTGACTGCCGGCCGCTCGATCGAGTAGGCCGCCGCGCTACATCAGCGTGGGCGATCCCTGCTGCCGCGAGGGCCGATCGCGCTGAAGGTGGCGAGCGGCCTTTCTACCGCAGTGATTCGCCGTCCGTGCGCTCTCCTTCTGCGTCGGTGCCACAGATCCGAGCTGATCCGCCAGCCGTGCGGCAGTCCGAAACCAGCTTGTCGCAACCTGCGACATGCCTTGACCGATTATCATCAATTGCCGTTGCCCCAGCAAATGTCCGTCACAGCGGATTTTACCTTGCCGAAGCACTAGCGCGTTGACCTCACGGCTTACTCGTCTGCATTATCCGCATGACAGCCGCCGCCAACATAGGTCGAGCCGAGGAGAGAGAGCTTGCGGATCACGAACGAATTGTCGCAGTCCAGCGATGCGCGCCTCATCGATTGCATCAACCACGCCGATCCGCTCATCCTTCGGGGGCTGGTCTACCAGGTCACTGGCGACGAGGAACTCGCCGCAATGCCGATCGAAACGGTGCCATTCGGCTACTCCACCCTGGACAAGCTGGTTCACGAAGCGGACGTGGCGCGGGTCCGCGCGAAGACGCTCACCTGGCTGCAACGGCTGCGCGACAGCAATAGCGGCGAGGCCGAGCTCGGGCCGATGGAGCGCCTGCCGCGCAGCCTGGAGATGATCTACGGACGGCCAATCCCCGCGCGCGAGTTGCCGATGTGGATCGAGGAGACCGGGCTCGATCCGCTCGCCCGTGGCCTCCAGTGGACGGGCCAGCCCACGCGGGAGCAGAAGGAGGCGTTTTTTGTCGTCGTGGTCGGTGCCGGGATCTCGGGCATCAGCGCGGCAGTGCAGCTGAAGGCGGCTGGAATTCCGTTCGTCGTGATCGAGAAGAATTCCGGTGTGGGCGGCACCTGGTTCGAGAATCGCTATCCGGGCATCCGGGTGGATTCGCCGAGCCGGGGTTATCTGCACCTGTTCAGCCTCGAATATCCGCAGCCTTACAGCTTCTGCCCTGGCGAGGAGAATGTCCGCTACATGGAATGGGTCGTCGACAAGCACGACCTTCGCGAGCACATCATCTTCGACACTGAAGTCGACGCCATGACCTGGGACGAGGACAGCCAGACCTGGGACATCCAGGCTACCGGCCCCGGGGGACGGCGATCATGGCGGGGCAATGCGGTGATCAGCTGCGTCGGTTTTCTCTCGCGCCCCCAGCACGCGCAGATAGAAGGTCTGGAAAGCTTTGCCGGCGTTGCCTGCCACACCGCGCAATGGCCGAGGGGCCTCGATCTGACCGGCAAGCGCGTGGGCATCGTCGGCAGCGGCGCATCGGGCTACCAGACCACACCGGTGATCGCCAAGATCGCCGCCCATACGACCCTGTTCCAGCGCACGCCTTCGTGGTGCTACGCGACGCCGTCCTATGTCAGCCCCCTGCCTGAGCAGACGGTGTGGATCGACATCAACGTGCCATTCTACGTCAACTTCGCGCGGTTCGCGAACGGAAGCATGTATAGCCCTGACAATTCAATGAAGATGATGCGGATCGATCCCGATTTCGAGGATCCGCTCGCGCGCAGTGCCCACAATAAGAAGATGCGTGAAAGCTGCGTGGCCTTTATCGAGGAGAAGCTTGGCAGCCGGCCTGACCTCATCCCCAAGATGACCCCCGTCACGCCGCCGATGACCTCGCGCCCCATCCGGGTCGACCCCGATAACAATGTGTACACGGCGCTGCTGCAGGACAATGTCGATCTGGTCACCGATCGGATCGAGCGCGTCACGCCGCGCGGGGTGATCGCCGGCGGCGTCGAGCATCCGCTCGACGTGCTGGTGCTGGCGACCGGGTTCAAGGCAAACGATTTCCTCTGGCCAATGGAGATCCGCGGACGCGGCGGCGCCCGCCCGGAGGAGCTGTGGGCCAAGGACGGCCCACGCGCCTATATCGGCTCCATGCTGCCCGGTTTTCCCAACCTGTTCATGGCCTATGGCCCGAACACGAACAATTTCGGCGGCCTGCAGATCATCGCCCTGCTCGAACTCGAGATCCGCTTCGCGTTGCAATGCATCGCGGGTCTGATCGAAACCGGGAAACGCAGCGTGGACGTGACCGAAGACGCCTACTGGCGCTTCAACGACGAGCTCGATCGCGAGGAAACGCTGATGATCTACCGCGATCCGCGGGTCTCCAATTACTACACCAACGAGCATGGCCGTTCCTGCGTCAACGGCCCGATCGATATCCGCCGCATGTGGCACTGGCTGCACGATCCGGCCGGTCCGCCGCAAGAAGAGCTCGACGCCGGCCTGCAGCCATGGTTCGGCGGAGACCTTATGGTCGCCTGACGTGGCGGGGCCGGCTTGGGCTTGTCGATGGTTCGGGCTGGCGCCCGGTCGGGCGGCAGCTTGCTCCTGCGCGAAGCCGGCCACGATGCGGGTAGCAACGGCACATCCTTGTCCCGCCTACCAGCCTTCGGGCTGGCGGCGCCGATCGCTTTGTAGAGCCGGTCCCGGCGAGCGCTGCGCGCCCGCCGGTCGCTGACGGCTCATCTACATTTAGCGTCTCGGTCGATCGAGCGGCCGGCGAGTGCGCCCCCGGCCGCGCCCAACAGTGTGCCCAGTGTTTCCGATCCACCCGGAGCGATGACATTGCCGAGCACGCCGCCAGCAATTCCGCCGACGATCAGGCCGGTCGTTCCGTCGTTCCTTCGGCAATAGAATCGACCGTCCTTGCCGCGATACACGCGATCATTCCGACTGAGGCGTCGCTCGCGATAGCGCCGATCTTCTCGATAATATCGACCGGCGTCATAGCCGCCATAGGCCGGGTCAGGGCGATTATAGTCGTAGTTCCGGTAGTTCGACTCGACGCGATATTGCCCGCCGCCATCGCTCATGCACCCGGAGATCAAGGTCGATGTGGCCAGCAGGCCGATTGCGAACGGTCGCATCATACTCTCCTTCACGTTCTGATGTGCCGTTTGAATGCCTCACAGCGGCAATCGTTGCGTCATCGCCACAAATGGGCGGCTTCCGCGGCGGTGCTTAACGCCTCAAATCGGGAAGCGATCATTTCTGTCGCCCGCGATCGTCGCGGTAGATGTCGCTGTTACCCCGGTCCCAAAGACCTCAGGACATGGCTTCATGATCCACGGCATCATCATCACACCATTCGATGCAGCTTCCATACTGATCGTCCTCGCCGCGATCCTGGGCTATCTCAATCATCGCTTTTTCGGTCTGCCGCCACCGCCGCACCGGCGGAAATGGCGGCTGCCAGCAACGCCGGCACGATCACCGACCGCGTTACGGGATGGGCCTTCCGAGCCCGCGGCTGCCGTATCATTTCGCCATCGCGGGTCAGTAGTCCTTTGAATATCGCAGGCTGACGTTCGAGCCGCCGAACGAGCCGGTCTGACTAAGAATGCTCAGCGCTTTCGAGATAGCGACTTCGATTTGGGTCGCTGTGAACCCACGCGCGTCGGTGATGATCTCCACATAGATGTCGTTCGAGATATATTGTCCGGCGGCGAGCGCGGTGCCGCGCCCGGCCGTCTTGTCCGCGCCCAGGACGCGCAGCCGGTCGATGCCCGAGGCCGAGCGAAGCTTGCCCAGCGGGTTGAGCCCACCACCCGATCCGCGCAGCGAATTGAGCGCGGCGGCGAGCTGGATCGCCTGGGTTGGCGATAGCGACGTCACCGAGCTTCCGAACAGCAGCCGCGACAGGACCTCGTCCTGCGGCAGCGTCGGAGTCGAGGTGAAGGTGACCTGCGGATTGAGCGCATGGCCGCCGATGTTGATCGTCGCGGTGACGCCCTCGACGCTCGTGTCGGCGGACAGGTCGAGCTGCGGATCGTTGATTGGTCCCCCCTCGAAGCGGACCTCGCCATCCTCGGCAAGGTCGAAGCGCCGCCCGGCGAAGCTGTAGGTGCCGCGCACGACCGACAATCTCCCGGTGATACGCGGATCGCTGGCACTACCGCGGACCCGCAGATCGGTAGCCCATTCGGCTTCGAGGCCCATTCCGCTGACGAAAATCTTGTTGTCGGCGCGCACCCGGAGATCGAGCATCCACAGGCTCGGGACACCGCCGGCATTAGCCGCGCCGGCTTTGGGTGGCTGATCGGTGCGGCGGCGGATGCCGGTCAGTTCGGGGACTTCGGCAGCGCCCTGGCGGATGATCTGGTACCGCGCCTCGGAGATGGTCAGCTCGCCCTTGATCAGGGCCCCGCTCGCCTTGCTGTTGGTGATCGCTATAGACCCCGAGATGGTTGCGCCCAAGGCGTCGCTGCGCGCGAGCTGTGCGCGGCGCAACTCGGCTTTGAGATCGATCGGGAAACCCCGCGTCGCATCGAGGCCGATGGTGCCGCTGGCGCTGATCGTTCCGCCCCCCGCCTTGCCCGTCAGCGATGTGATCTGGAGCGATGACTGGGTGAAGCGACCGTCAACCGCAATGCCTGAAATCACGGTGCCGTAGGTCTCATTCTCGTAGCGCAGCGCATTCGCACGCACCACGCCGTTCAGCGTTGGGTTGTCGAGCCGGCCGCCGAAATCGGCACCGAGCGCGACCGAACCACTTACCGTCTGACCGGCGATCCCGGTCAGGGTCCACAACACGTCGGCCGGGCCATTATAGCGGATGCCGCCCGATAATGGCGCGTCGAACAGCCGCTCCGCGAGTGTGGCGCCAGGACCGAGCGGGGCGAGCCGCGCCTGAAGCCGTCCGACAATGCCGCCGCCCCGCCGGATCAGGGCCCTGACATCGCCGCCGCCGGCATCGAGCGTCCCGAGTACCGCCACATCGACAGGCTCCGAGACCACATAGGCGGCCGTGCGGGTGAAGCGGGCGATGTCGAGGCGGACTTTCGCGGTCGGTACCCCAGCCCCGGCGGCACGAGCATAATCGATTGTGCCACTTGCCCGTCCGCCGAGCCCCAAGCCGGGCAGGAACGCCTGGGCGACCGAGACGTCCATTTCGGAGAGGCGCGCGTGTAGCGTGGTCGCGGCGCCATAGGCGCCGCTCAGTTCGACCTTGCCTTGAGGTACGACGAGGGTGGCAGGCTGCAGCGTCCAGGTCGAGCCTGTCTTGGTGGCGACCGCGGGCGCGGCCAGCGAGAAGGCCACGCCATTGACGCGGCCCTTGGCATTGGCGACGACCCGCGTCGGCGCGAGTGCCGCCTGCATCTGGAGATCGAACGGAACCCCGCTGTGGCCATTGGCGACGAGCGCCACATTGCCCCGGCCATCGGCGTAGGTGATGCGGCCTTGCGCCCGGCTCAGCATGGATTCGCCCTGCCGGACGTCCTGCAGGGCGAAGCGACCGCTGATCGATGGGCCATTGGCTGTCAGGATCACGGTTGCGGTCGCATCGCCCGAGCCGATCGCGATCGGGACGGAGCTTGGTAGGCGCGCGGCATTCGCCTTCAAACTAACATCGGCGCGCTGATCGACCCCGGCGGCGGCGAGGCGAACGGCGCCGTTGAGCCCCGTTCCCGCCACGGTCAGCGTGCCGGCGAAGGGTCCGCTGGGCGTCTGGACCAGCCTACCCCCAAGGTCGACTCCGGCGAAGCTCGCTCTGTTGACCTCGATCGCTAGCGGTCCGCGCCCGCTGCGCACGAGGAGGTCGGCGCGTAGCGGACCATAGGCAGACCGGGCGCTCGCGCGCACCGCATAGCCAAGGGGCACGCCACGCAATTCGGCATCCAGATCGCTCAGGTCGACGCCGAGCCCCGGCCGCGCCGCCTTCAACCGAACGAGTGGGCGTTCGAGCGTCCCCGAAGCGGTGACGGTGAGTGGCCCATAGAGCTTCGAAGTCGCCTGCGCGGTGAAGCTGATCCTGCCGGTGTCGATATTGTAGCGACCGCCGCCGCGGGTGATCGCGAAGCCCGGTGCGGCCACCCTGAGGCCGGTCAGCGTGGCTGTTCCGTCTTCATCGAAGCCGAAGCGCGCGGTGGTCACCGCATTGCCCCCAAGCGTGTCGCGCAGGGTCGCATTGTCGAGGCTGCGGGTTGCGAGACGGAAGACGCCCTGAATACCAAAGCCGCCCTCGGTACCCGGTACGAGCTTGGCATCGGTCACGAGGCTGATTCTGCCCAGCCCGTCGATCCGGTAGTTATTGACTCGACCCTTGATGGCGCCGGTGTAGCGGCCCCTGGCAGGGTCGACGAGGACAATCGCAGTCGCAGCGATCTGCGTGGATTTCAGCCGAAGATTGTCCGAGAGCAGCCTGCCGTCCGACCAGGCCAGATCGCCGTTGACCGCGAGATTGGTCAGGAGCCCGCCCGCGGCGGCGTTAAGCCCCGTGACGCGGCGGGCGCTGGCGCTGATCGGGATGCGAATCCGATCGGCGTCGACCGTGGCCCGCCCCTTGGCGCTCAAGCCCTCGACCCCCATTGCGCCGAAACCGATCGATGCCGCTGACAATCTATAGGCGATCGTGGGCGTCGCGAAGGGCCCGTCGATCGCAGCGCTGAAGGCGACGTCGCGGCCGCGGATATTGTCGGCGATCGCGCCGGGGGTCAGCAGGCGCCCGGAAATTTTGAGGTCGCCGAAGCGGTTCTGTCCGAGGTCCACCAACCCTGCGCCCTCCACTTCGAGCGCGCTCGATCGGGCCACGATGCGCAGATCGGCGCGGCGCTCGCTCAAGGTGGCGGCCACGTCCAGCGACAGTTTCGGTGCGGTCAATCGCGCCGCGGGGCCAGCCAGGATAGCACCGGGCATCGCGTCGCCTTTGAGCGCGAAACGTCCGTTGCGGGCGGTGAGCGTGAGGTCGGCTAACGGGGCATCGCCGGCACGGCCAGTCACGGCGCCGTTCCAGGCTTGCCAGTCGCCGTGGCCCTTGAGGGAGAGTGCTACCGACGTGCCGAGCTGAGCATAGCGCTCGACAAACCCACCGCGCGGGCCGCGCAAGGCAGCATCGATCAGGAGCCGGTTGGTCGCCGGTACGGCATCGAGCCGCAGGGTCAGCATGTCGCCGCCCACTACGCTCGGACTGGCGAGTGTGCGCGCATCGATGGCTAGTCGGGCGCGACCGTCGGCGATGTCGGCCGAGCCCGCCAGCCGCGCGATGTGGCGTTTGCCCGTGAACGCTGGCGCGATGACGATCCGGTCGATGCGCAGCCGGCCCAGGGCAACGTCGATATCAGGTAGCAGTGGCGCGTCGGGATCCGAGGGCACAGGCTTTAGAACGGGCAGTCGGAACAGACGGACCACGGGCGACGAGAGTTCGCGGGCGTCGATTTTCCCCTGGCGCAGATAGGCGAAGGGGCGCCAGTCGATCGTGACCGCGCCCGCGGACGCGAACACGCCCTGAGTGTCGAAGACGCGGATGTCGTGCAGCGTCATTCGGCTATAAAGCGAGCCCTCGATCCGGCCAATGTCGATGGTCAGGCCGGATTCGGTTTCATAAGGAAGAAACTGGCTCGCGAAGAAGCGCCGTCCAGGAACGCTGTCGAGGAGGACGAGCAGTGCCGCGGCGAGTACGACTAGCATGCCAAGCGCAATGCCAATCCACCTTGTGATCGCTAGCCAGCGCGGGCGCGGCTCGGCGGGCGCCTCATTCTCGGCCATCAGAATGCCTGACCGATGGATATATAGAGAGCGATCTTCGATTCCCCGGGTTGCCGGTTGATCGGCGTCGCGACATCGACCCGAAATGGACCAAAATTGGTATAGTAGCGCAGGCCGATGCCTGCGCCGTATCGCATATTTTTGAGCGACGGCGTTGAAGCGTCGCCGACCCGGCCGGCGTCGACGAAGGGCACGATCCCATAGTCGCCGAAACGATAGCGCGCCTCGAGCGCGAACTCGGTCAGCGAGCGACCGCCAATTGGCTTGTCATCGACATCCTTCGGCCCGAGCTCCTGATAGCCGAAGCCGCGCACCGAGCCTCCGCCGCCCGCATAATAGCGGCGCGACGGGGCGATGTCGTCGCGGGCCGCGCCCAGGATCGATCCGACGCGCGCGCGTCCGGCCAGTGTCAGCGCGTCGCTCACCGGATAATAGAGGCTGCCTTCGGCGAGAACCCGCGCATAGCCGTCGAAGCCGCCGCCGGTGCGCTTCTGCGCCTCCGGGCTGACCCGCGCGCTCAGGCGGAAGCCCTTGGTCGGATCGAGCTGGCTGTTCGAGCGGTCATACCCCAGCTGGAGCGGGATTGCCGCGATGAAATAGGTTTTGCGGTCGCGGTCGAGCGTTGCCGCCTCGAACGGCGTTTCGCGGGTCGCGATCAACTCGCCGCCGACGCTCCAGGTCCAGCGCTTCTGGAAGATCGGCGTACTCTGGCGCGAGAGGCTGCCGGTGAGCATGATCGTCTGGGCGTTATAGGCATCGAAATCCTGGCGGGCCACCGAAGCGCCAAGCGCGAAGCTGCGATCACGCTGACCCGCATTCGACCGTCGGAAGGTCGTGCCGAGGCTCTGCTGCTGCGTGCCCGCCACCCCCTCCACCGTCAGCGCGCCTTCGGGTGGGAAGAGATTGCGGTGCGTCCAGGAGCCCGTGAGCTTGATGCCTTCGCCGGTGCCATAGCCGGCGCTCGCGGCCAGCTGACGCGCCGGACCCTTGGTCTGGCGCACCAGCACATCGACGACCTCGGTGCCGTCTGTCGCTACTTGTCCCGTCCGGACCGGCTCGATCGCGTTGGTGCCTAGCAGGCTGGTGGCGATCAGCGCTTGGCGCAGGTCATCCACCTGTCGGCTGTCATAGAGCTCGCCTTTGTCGAAACGGCCGATAACGGTCAGATGTTCGGGCGTGAACACGGGATCGCCCTCAGTGCGGATCACACCGAACCGTGATTTGGGGCCCGAGCTGATCGGCAGCGTATAATCGCCATGATGGTCGCGCTCGTCGAGCAGGATGTCGCGTTGCCCTACCTCGACAAAAGGATAGCCGGCCTCGGGCAGCCGCAGCGAGATGGCGGCTTCGGCGCTCTGCACGTCCGCGGCGACGATCGGATCGCCGGTTTCGAGCGCGAGCGCTTTGCGGGCGAGCGCGGTCGGCTCGGGTGCGGCGCCGGTCACGGCGATCCTGCCCAACCGGTAGCGCGCGCCCGGCGTCGCGCTGAGTTTGACCGTCAGGCTGTTGGTCGCGTTCGGCAGCGTGTCGATCGCGACGGTCGCGACCGCGTCATAATAGCCTTCGCTGCGCATCAACCGCTCGGCGAGCTGGACATCCTCATCGGCGCGCGCGGAGACCTGTGCGGCATTGGCGGCGCGTCTGCCGTCCTGGAGCAGGGCGGAGAGGTCGCGAAACGAGTCGTCTAGGCCGAGCGGCTCGAGACCTTTGACCACCAGCGTATAGCGAATCTCGGGCGTCTTTTCCGATGCCACGTCGATCTCCGGCGGGGGCTCGGCGTCGAACGTCGCGATCGGAGCGAGTGGGGCGGTCAGGGCCGGATCGGCGGGGATGTCGGCAGCGGGTTCGGCGATGGCGTCGCCAATCGACGACGATGACCCCGGCCCGGGCGCCGGCACGGACAGGAGCGGCGGAAGGCTTTGGTCGAAGGCAGGGTCGCTCAGAAGCCGGTCGTCGGATGTACTTTGGGCATGCGCTGTCGGCGCCAGCGCGATGCTCACGGTAGAAACCAGCCATGTCGACACTGATCGCAAGGACGCCCCTTTTGTCATCGGTCGCCGGCACTGCCGGTCGCCGATATTGTCCTTCATGCTCAAAGGTCGGGCCCCGGCCAGGTTCCCGTCGCCAAGAAATTCTCATGACTTTCCGTCAGGTCGCGCGTTTGGTCTTCGGGAGCGACAGCATCGGCATGAGACAGAATGAGATCGAACTCGGCGCCGCCGTCGAGAGCCCTGGGCAACTGGGGTGGCCGGCATGGCGTGCCATTTTCGGTCGAGTCTGGGTGAACAGCGGCCGTCACAATATCGGGTTGATGGCGGGCGGGGTGGCCTTTTACGCCTTCCTGTCCTTCGTCCCGCTGCTCGGCGCCCTGGTCATGACCTATGGGCTCATCGCCGATCCCGAGGTCGTCGCCCAGCATATGCGGCTGATCATCGACGTCGTACCTGCCGATGCGGCCAGGCTGATCTACGATCAGTTGGTGTCGCTCACCACCACTGCGGCCGACAAGAAAGGGGTCGGCCTGATCGTCGCGCTGACCGTGTCGATTTTCGGCGCGAGCCGGGCGTCGGGCGGCATGATGAGCGCGCTCAATGTCATCTATGAACAGGAAGACCGCAGGGGGATATTGCGCGGTACCGGCGTGTCCGCGGTTCTGGTCATCGGCGCCGTCCTCGTCGGGATCGCCGGCGTGCTGGCGGCGTCGGTGCTCGGTTTCGTTCAGGATCTGATCAGCGGCATTGGACCGGTCGCAGCGGCCCTGGTGCGGATCGTGACATGGGCCATCGCCGGACTCCTCGCCAGCGTGACCATCGGGGCGACCTACCGTTTCGCGCCCTATCGCGCCAACGCGCGATGGCAGTGGCTCAGTGTCGGCGCCGTCCTGGCGACGGTGCTGTGGCTGCTGGCCACCCTCGGCTTCGGCTTCTACGCGTCGCACTTCGCCGGCTATGACGCGACCTATGGCTCGCTGAGCGCGATCGTAGTGCTGATGATGTGGCTTTATCTGTCCGCCTACGCCGTCTTGATCGGCGGCTTGGTCAATGCCGAGGCCGAACGCCAGACGTCGGTCGACACCACAACCGGTCGACCCAAGGCGATGGGGAGCAGAGGCGCCACCGTCGCCGACATGAGCGCGGCGCTTCAAGACGCTCCGCACGCGGGGCATCTCTCTGACTGAGCCGAGCGGCATGCGCGGTAGCAGCCGACGGTCAGTCGAGCGAGCCCCACGAGCGGCCTATCCCGGCGCACCGTAAGGGCGACCCCTTTGTCAGCAACATGGCATCGACCGGGCCAACCGCTGTCATGCCCAGGCGCTTGTGAACGAAGGCGCCCTGATCATAAAGCCGCTCCGCCGCACGCGCTAATGTTTCATGATGCTGGTCCACATCAGTGCCTCCTCGCACCGCCGTCTGGCTTCATTGATCCCAAGCTTGGGGCAATGCCCTAGATGAAGCGACTTCTGCTTCCCATTGTATCGATATTTGAGCGCCAGACCTTGGCCCCGAGGGCTGCACGACACGCGTGAGTGCTCGCCCGTCGGAGAGCTTGAGAGCACCATTCGGGGCTTAGGCCTGGGCGATCTGCATGTAGGCAGGTGGCATGAATCAGCTCTAAAAGGCGCTGATCGCGGACCACCATTTGGACCACCAAATCGAGGCGGCTGAGGCGGCTTTAGGCGGTTCAGCTCGGATCGCGGCCGACGATAATCTTGGAATTTCCGCTTTTAAACCAGTTATTTACTGGTCATTACCGAGTGTCGTCGGAAGCCACCTGGTGCCCAGGAGAGGACTCGAACCTCCACGGCCTTGCGGCCACTGGCACCTGAAGCCAGCGCGTCTACCAATTCCACCACCTGGGCGTCCGGTGCGGAGGCCGGGCGGATAGCGGCGGGGGCGCGGGCTTGTCAACCGCCTTGTCAACGACGGCTGCGCTTGGCAATGCGGGGGAATTCCGGGTGATCTGGGGAAGCGAGTGATGAGCCGTCTTGTGACATTGTTCGGTGGGGGCGGATTTCTGGGACGTTATGTCGTCCAGGAGTTGCTGGCGGCCGGCGCGCGTGTCCGCGTCGCTGAGCGTGATCCCTCGAGCGCCTTCTTCCTGAGACCGCTGGGAGGTCTGGGGCAGACGCAATTCATACCGGCCGACGTTACCAAGGCCGCGACGGTCGCACGTGCGGTCGAAGGGGCTGACGCGGTGGTCAACCTCGTCGGCATTTTGAGCGGCGATTTCGATGCTGTGCACCGCGCCGGCGCGGCGAACGTTGCCGGAGAGGCGCGCGCCGCCGGGGCCGATGCCCTCGTTCATGTCTCCGCGATCGGCGCCGATCTCGATTCGATATCGGCCTATGGCCGTTCCAAAGCGGAAGGCGAAGCCGCCGTGCGCGCGGCTATGCCGGAAGCGACGATAGTGCGTCCCTCAGTCGTCTTCGGCCAAGAGGACGGGTTCCTCAATCGCTTCGCCAGGTTGCAGGCGCTTCCGTTCGTCCCGGTCCTGCGCGGGGCCGCACGGTTCCAGCCGGTGTGGGTGGCGGATGTCGCGCGCGCCATCGCCGCCGCTGCACTCGATCCGGCCAGGTATGGCGGGAAGACCTATGAACTTGGCGGGCCGGAAATAGTGTCGATGGCGGAGATCAATGCCTGGCTGGCGCGAACGACCGGCCATCGGCCGGTCTTCGTGCCCGTGCCCGATGCCATTGGCGGGGCGCTGGCCACAATCGCGGGTGTCCTTCCCGGCGCTCCGATCACCCGCGATCAATGGCTGATGCTGCAGCGGGACAATATCGTGGCGCCAGGCGTCGAGGGCTTCGAGGCATTTGCGATCCTGCCGACGCCGATGGAGGCCGTGGCGCCGGACTGGCTGGTACAGTACCGGCCACATGGGCGTTTCGCATCGCGCTTCCGGTCGGCCTGACCAGCAATGGAGCTTTCGCTGCTCGCGATCATCCTCCTCGGCATCGTCGAGGGGCTGACGGAATTTCTCCCCGTATCTTCGACCGGACATCTGATCCTGGCCGGCGAGATCATGGCGGTGCCGCACGGCACCGAGACCTTCGACATCGTCATACAGCTCGGTGCGATACTCGCTGTCGTCGTGCTGTATCGGCAACGTTTCGCCGAAGTGCTGGCAGGCCTCGCGCGACGAGATCCCGGCGCGATCCTATTCACCCGGAATGTCCTGCTCGGATTCCTGCCCGCAGCGGCGGTCGGTGCAGTCGCCTATAAGATGATCAAGACGATATTGATGACGCCCATCGTCGTCGCGATCGCGCTCATCCTCGGCGGCATCGCGATCCTTGTCATCGAGCGGATCGTCAAGCAGCCGACCTGCGATAGCGTCGAAACGATGCGGCTCCGCACGACGCTCGGGATCGGGGTGATCCAATGCCTGGCGATGATACCGGGGGTCAGCCGATCGGGCGCGACCATCATGGGGGCGCTTGTGTTGGGCGTCGAGCGACGAACCGCCGCCGAATTTAGTTTTTTTCTAGCCATACCGACGATGCTCGGCGCAACCAGCCTGGCGTTGTGGAAGGCGCGAGACGACCTCGGCGATGCGCAGGCAAGCGCGATCGCAATCGGCTTTGTGGTGTCGTTCGTCGTCGCGCTCGTGGTGATAAAGTGGTTCCTGCGAATCGTTACGACTCATGGATTTGCGCCCTTTGCCTGGTACCGCATCATCGCCGGTTCGACGGCGTTAACTTGGCTTTTGCTACGATAGGTCCAAGATGGACCTATATTGGGGGCGCCGGTTCACTTCACCGCCCGTCTCGGCCGTGGGTTTGAAAAATTAAGACAACAATGCTGACTTATTTCGCAAAACGCACGTGACTCCGGATAGTGTTCGTGCGAAAGATCGTGTTCGGAGGTCTGTATGCCGAACGAACCGATGCTCAAATTCGTACGGGTAGGACAGGCCTATCCGCCCCGGCGCGAAGCCAGCGAACGCGTGTCCGATTTCGGCGAGATTTATCCGGTGTATCCGGACGCGGAGGCCGAGGAGCAGGCATCCCGCTGCTCCCAATGCGGCGTGCCATATTGCTCGACCCATTGTCCCCTCCATAACCATATTCCCGACTGGTTGCGGCTCACCACCGAGGGCCGGCTCCGCGAAGCCTATGAGCTTTCCAATGCGACATCGACGATGCCCGAAATCTGCGGCCGCATCTGCCCGCAGGACCGGCTGTGCGAGGGCAATTGCGTCATCGAATTTTCGGGCCATGGAGCGGTGACGATCGGGTCGGTGGAGAAATATATCACCGACACGGCTTGGATGAACGGTTGGGTCGAGCCGATCGCGGTCGGCCCGTCGCGCGGTCAGTCGGTAGGCATCATTGGCGCAGGCCCGGCGGGGCTTACCGCCGCCGAGTTGCTGCGCGTGCGCGGCTATGACGTTCATGTTTATGACCGGCATGATCGCGGCGGCGGCCTGCTCACCTATGGCATACCCGGTTTCAAGCTGGAGAAGCCGATCGTTATGCGCCGGATCGAGCGGCTTAAGCAGGGCGGGATCGTCTTTCACGAGAGCTTCGAAGTCGGCCGCGACGCCATGCTCGGCGAACTGCGGCGCAGGCACGACGCGCTGTTGATTGCGACGGGCGTGTACAGGCCGCGCGGCATCAAGGCGCCCGGCGTGGGCGCGCCCGGCGTGGTCGATGCGCTCGACTATCTTATCGCCTCGAACCGCAAAAGCTTCGGTGACGCCGTGCCCGCCTTCGATAGCGGGTCGCTCGACGCAAAGGGCAAGAATGTCGTCGTGGTCGGCGGCGGCGATACTGCGATGGACTGTGTGCGGACGGCCGTGCGCCAGGGCGCGGCCTCGGTCAAATGCCTCTACCGCCGGGATCGTGCCAACATGCCG
>Ga0207641_10000642_pt1 | contig 38108 bp, 39 predicted proteins | sample KBSSwiS62_FD_184306 | JGI IMG/M metagenome (GOLD analysis project Ga0207641, IMG submission 184306) | Switchgrass rhizosphere microbial communities from Kellogg Biological Station, Michigan, USA - KBS Switchgrass S6-2 (SPAdes) (version 2) | ecosystem: Host-associated > Plants > Roots >... | reverse complement strand
CGACGCGGATAAGATCATCGTGAAAAACCAGGAGGTGGAGACGGGCGGACGCCAAGTCCCCGTGGGCCGCGATGGCCGAATGATCCTTCACTTCGGCCATGTCCCGCCCCAGAATATCAGCTCGGCCGCGGACCTTTTCCGCAAGAATTTTCCTGCCGACGCCTTCGTGGGAAAGCTCGTGCTGATCGGCCTTGCCGCCGAGGGCACCACCGACATCGTCACGACGCCCTTCGCGGCGGAGGAATTCGGCCCGCTCGTCCAGGCCCAGGCGATCGACGCCATTTTGCGCGGCGGCTGGCTGCAGCGTCCCGGCTGGACGGATGCGCTCGAATGGGCAGCTGGTGCGGTACTGGCGCTAATGGTGATCCTGTTCGTTCCGGGCCGGAGGCTCGCGCTGCAGCTGGTGCCGCTGGCCTTCGCCGGCCTACTCGCTGCCGCCGCCTGGTTCGCGTTCGACCTGGGCGCACTGCTGTTCGATCCGTTGCGCCCGCTGCTGATGGGCGCCTTCACCGGCGCCGCGCTTGAAGCCGCCATGTTCGTCGAGGCCCGTCGCGACCGCGAGCGGCTCCGCGAAACGCTGGTTCGCGAGCGCGTCGCCGCTGCGGCTACGGAGGGCGAATTGCAAGCCGCGCGCAGCATCCAGCTCGGCATGCTGCCGCCGCGCAGCGATCTCGCGCGGTTCGATCCGCGGATCGACATCGACGCGCTGCTGGAGCCGGCCAAGTCGATCGGCGGCGATCTCTACGACGTGGTCCGGCTCGACAATGACCGTGTCGCTTTCCTCGTCGGCGACGTCACCGGCAAGGGCGTGCCCGCCGCGTTGTTCATGGCGCTGTCGAAGGCGCTGGCCAAGAGCGTGGTGCTTCGTGGCCAACCCGACCTCGGCGTCGCGGCCGAGATCCTCAACGAAGAATTGACGCGCGACAATAGCGAGTCGATGAACGTGACGATGTTGATCGGCGTCATCGATCTGACCTCCGGCGAGCTGATGCTAATGAGCGCGGGCCATGAGGATCCCCTGCATATCGTCGACGGCCAGGTTGCGATCCACAAGCTGGACGGTGGGCCCCCCTTCTGCATTGTCGAATTTCCCTACCCTCAGGAGCGGATGCGGCTGGCGGTGGGCGAGACGCTGGTCCTGATTTCGGACGGCGTCAGTGAAGCGCAGAACGAAGCGGGGGTGCTCTTCGGCCATGAGCGGCTGGTGGCGTCCTTATCGGGCAAGCAGAGCGCAACGGCGATCGTCGACGGGATGCGCGACGCCGTACGGGATTTCGAAGCCGGAACCGAGCCGACCGACGACCTCACCATCATGGCGGTCCGTTATCTGGGTGTAGGCGACATGATCATCTGACCGGCTCAAAACCGGTCCCGGGGTTTTCCAGGCCGGCTCGATTCCCGGACATGAGCCGGGCAATGCCTCTCCGGCCCTGACCCAGGATCGTCACCCCGGCCTTGAGCCGGTCCCGCTCTTCCCTTCGGCCTTCGAAAATAAGCGGGACCCCGGGTCAAGCCCGGGTGACCAGATTAGTAGGCGCCGCACTCTTCGTGTCTCTCTTTCCCGTTCTTCGGCAAGGCAGAAGGGGCCTGGCCAAACCAAAGGCGGCAGATCAACGAGCCTCAGCGGATCACCACCTCGACACGGCGGTTGGCGGCGTTCGAGACATTATCCTCGGTGGGCTCGCGCAGATCGCGTTCGCCGCGGCCGACGGCGCTCATCACAGCCGGATCGATGCCCTGCGCCGTCAGGGCGGTGAGCACCTCCTCGGCACGCTGCTGTGAAAGCACGTCATTGTCCTCGGAGGAGCCGACCGTGTCGGTATAGCCGGTCACCTGAACCTCGACACCCGGGCGCCGGGCGACCTCCTGCTTGAGATAGTCGAGGCTCGGCAGCGATTCGGGGGTCAGCGTGGTGGTGCCCTGGACGAAATAGAGAGTCAGCCGTACCGCGGGCGGCGGCAAAATGCCAAGCAGGCCACGCTGCTTCGGCTTCATCTTCTCGGGGTCGAACGCTTTCGGCTTCGGCTTTGCCGACAGCGCCGTCTTGCTGTTGACCATGCTGATCTCGGCATCGACCGGCTTGCCCTTTTCCTCGATCACCGCCACCGCGCTCGGTCGGCCGTCTTCGGTCGGGAGCAGGGTCACCGAGGAGGTTGCGCAGCCGCCGAGCAGGCAGGCGGCCGCAAGACCCGGCAGCAGCCGGTTCACTTCGGAACCTCGACGATGAACTTTGTGCCGCGCACGCCCAGAAGCGAGGTCGGCGTGCGAACGCGCATCGCATCCTTCTTGGAGTGCGCGATCTGACCGGAGACGACCGCGAGCGAGCCGCGATTCACCTGGGTAAGGAAATCGCCGGTCTGGTTCCTGCGGTCATAATCGAAGCGGTCGACCGAGATGCGGCTGTTGGGGCCGACGGAAAAGCGCGTGTCGTCGATGAACGTCAGGCTGATCTGACCGTCCTTGCCGGTGACCAGGACGTCGCCCGTTTTCAACTGGGTGCCGACCGCGGGCGTCATCTTCGCGCCCGCGCGTTCGATCGCGGCGGTGCCCGCGCTGCGCTTGACCCTGCCGATTTCGGCCGCAGCCGGCTGCGCGATTAAGGCAGCGCCGATCAGCGCGATGAAAGCCGTGTTGTTCATTATCCATCCCCTCGAGACGCGAGTCGTGACATAGCGCAATTATGAGCGGGGGCGACTCGAATTCAACGCGGGCGACGATCCGTTGCACCGGCGCGGACGCTGTCCACCTCATGGTGGAGGAGGCAAAGCGCTTTGCCGCCGCTCGGCGCCTGTCCCAGGCCGAAGCGGCAAAGCTCGCGATCGTGGTCGAGGAGCTGGTCATCAACCTCGTCGATTATGGGTGGGACGGCGAGCCGGGACGTACCGAACTCGTCCTCGATCGCACGGGCGATGGTATCGCGATCATGCTGAGCGATGATGGCGTGGCGTTCGATCCGCGCATGGCGGATCGTGACGATGCGATACCCGATCGTGGCGGCGGCGCCGGTATCAACATCATCCGTGCCTGGGCGGACATTATCGATTATCGATCCGAAAATGGGTGGAACCGGATCGAACTGCGGCTGCTGCCGGTCTGAGCGCCCGCGCGCGCCGACGCGCCTCTTCCGCTGCCGACGGCGCGTGCTATGGCGGCGCGACGCTTTATCGGAGAGATGATCTTGCTTCAGTCCGTCCTCGCCGCCGTGGCGCAACCGCTCCACTTCGCCGATCTTCATCTCGACCCGGTCGCCCTCGATCTCGGCTTTCTCCAGATACACTGGTACGCGCTCGGTTATGTCGCCGGGATATTGCTCGGCTGGCATTATCTGACGCGGCTGATCGCGCAGCCCAATGCCCCGATGGCCAGACGGCACGCCGACGATTTCGTCTTTTACGCGACGATCGGCATATTGCTCGGCGGTCGGCTCGCCTATGTGCTCTTCTACCATCCCGACATCTTTGCCGATCCCTTGGAGATATTGAAGCTGTGGCAGGGCGGCATGTCCTTTCATGGCGGTGCGGCGGGCGTTTCGCTCGGCATCCTCTACATGGCGCGGAAAAACGGGCTCAGCGCGCTGCGAATTCACGATTATATCGCATGTTGCGCTCCGTTCGGGCTGTTCTTCGGGCGGATCGCCAATTTCGTAAATGGCGAGTTGTGGGGACGGCCGAGCGATGTGCCCTGGGCGATGATCTTCCCCGACGCTCCCGACGGCCTGCCGCGCCATCCGAGCCAGCTCTACGAGGCGGGGCTCGAGGGTATCGTGCTGGGCCTCGTCCTTGCCTTCTTCTTCTGGCGAACCGAGGCCCGCCACCAGCCGGGCAAGCTGCTGGGCATCTTCCTGCTCGGCTACGGGCTCAGCCGCTTCGTGGTGGAATATTTCCGCGAGCCCGATGTGCAGCTCGGGACGCTGAGCTGGGGCCTGACAATGGGGCAGACGTTAACTCTGCCGATGATCGTCGCCGGCCTCTACTTCATCTTCACGGCCACGGGGCGCCGCCCAGTAGATGCCACATGATGCTTTTTTAAGCCGATCCGTCTATCGTGCCGGCGTCGTAACCGGCGAACGAGACAGAATGCAGACAGGAGCGGAGTTCGTCGAGGCGCTCGTCCGACGAATGGGAGATGAGGGGCCGATGGCCGTCGCCGATTATATGGAGGCGGCCAACAGCCATTATTACGCATCGCACGACCCTTTCGGGGTCAAGGGCGATTTCATCACCGCGCCCGAGATCAGCCAGATGTTCGGCGAGCTGATCGGCCTGTGGTTCGCCGATCTGTGGGCGCGCGCACGCGCGCGCGACGTCCATTACGTCGAACTGGGACCTGGCCGCGGGACGCTAGCCGCCGACGCACTCAGAGCGATGTCGGCGCAAGATCGCCGGCCTGATGTCCATTTCGTCGAGACCAGCCCGGTGCTGCGCAAGCTCCAGCGGGACCGGTTGCCCGACGCCCGCTGGCACGACGACATAGCGACGCTGCCGACCGAAGGCCCGCTGATCGTCATCGCCAACGAATTTTTCGACGCACTGCCCTATCGCCAATATATCAAGACCTATGGCGGGTGGCGCGAGCGGATGGTGGGGCATGGCGAGGAGGGGTTCAGACCGTTGCCCGGCGCCGACCCCGCCGACGATCGCGTTCCCGACCATATCCGGGACGCCGTCGCCGGCAGTGTTTATGAAACTTCGCCGGCGGGGCTCGAGATCGGCCGCGCCATGGCCGCCCGGATCGCCAGGCAGGGCGGGGCCATGCTGGTCATCGACTATGGGCATGAGGATTATGCGGCGGGAGACACGCTTCAGGCCCTGAATGCCCATGCCTATGCCGACGTGTTCAGCAATCCCGGCCAGAACGATCTCACGGCGCATGTCGACTTCTCGGCGCTGGCAGATGCCGCGCGGCACGGCGGCGCCCGCATCGAGGGCCCGGTATCTCAAGGCTATTTCCTCAGCGCGCTCGGCATCGCCGCCCGCGCCGCCGCGCTGGTTCGCCATCATCCCGACCGCGCCCCCGATATCGGCGCCGCCCATCACCGCCTCGTCGATGAGGAAGAGATGGGTACATTGTTCAAGGCGATGGCAGTGGTCAGTCCGAAATGGCCGAGGCCGGCGGGCTTTCCCGAGAAGGGGGAGGAATAGATCGCGCCGGCCAGTCGTCATGCCGAACCAGCTTCGGCGGGATATTGAGGATCACGTCACTCGAAGGCCGCTCGTTCATGCCGATCGGCCGGCGCATAGAGCACATGCGGGATACTGCCTGAACGATCCTGCCGAGGCTGCGCACGGTAGGGCGATCAGTCGTCACCATCCGCCACGCATGGCGAGGGCCGCTTCGTCTTGCGTGCAACCCGCGTGGTCGCGAACTCCTCGGGCGTCAGGGTCGCGGACCGGTCGCTGTCGGCCTTTGCAAAACGGTCCGTCGTCTTGATCGACCATTCCTCGAAGCTCAGCCGCCCGTCGCCGTTGGCGTCGAGTCTGGCATAGGCCTTTCGCCGCGCGGCAAGGAACTCCTCACGGGCGACTTTGCCGTCCTTGTCCTTGTCGTAGCGCGCGAAGCGCTTCTCCTCCCGGCTCTTCTCGGTGGCGACGGGCGCCTCGGCTATCGCGCGCTGCTCTGCCGCGGGTGCGGGCGGCGGCGGCGGCGTGAGCGGCGGCCGAGCATCGAGCGATTGCCAGAGAACGAAACCACCGCCGCCGAGCAGCGCCATCGCGGCCGCACCTGCAAGATATCTCCACATAGGTCCCCCTTGCCGGGGAGCTTAGCGCCCGATCAGCCGGTAGGCGAGGGCCCGAAACAACCGTTTCGGTGCGCCCTGCTGCCGCTGCCGGTCGGCTGGCAGCGCGGCGTCGACCCGCGCCATGACTGTCAGCAGGCCGAGCGGCCTAAGGGGTTTCGGCCAATGACCGACATCGATCCCGCTAAGGCGCCGACGGGCCTCCTGCCGCGCGAAACGGCGTGCGTCGATATCGGACAGGCGATGACCGAGGTCCGCCAGGGACCAGCCTTCGCCGGCGCGGCCGAGATCGGGCGGTACGGCGCCGAGCAGCGCCCCGGACAGCGCGAATAGCGGCCCCCCGCGTTCCTCGGCATGACCGGCTATTTCCTGCGGTCCGGGCGTTTCCGCCTCGAGCAGAGCGACCCATCCGGCCTCGAGCCCGGCGAGCGCGTGGCCGGTGAGCCCGCTGCCGCGCAGTGTCGCGGCTATGGCCGTGAGAAGCGGTTCCGGCGGCACCGCCAATTCGGGGTCGTCAAGCTTGTCCAGCGCGTCGCGCCACCAGAGCAGCCGCATGGCGCCGACGGCATGGTCGCGCGTCGAGGCGACGATCGCACCCATTCGCTCGTCGAGTTGCCACAGCAGCCCGAGCGCGACGCGCCTGTCGGCCGGCGCGTAGCTGAGCGCGAGCCGGCGTTCAGGATCGGTGAGGAGGTGCGGCTCAGGCGTCTTGATAGACGGGACCGTCGAGATGACGGTGCAGGCAGTCGAGCAGGACGCCCCGGCTGAAAGGCTTACGCAGCAGCTCATATTGGGCGCCATAGCCTGCCGCCAGCTCGTCGCTATAGCCGCTCGTAAGCACGATCGGCATATCCGGCCAGCGCCGATTGAGCCGGCGGGCGAGCTGGACGCCGCTGAGGCCCGGCATCACGACATCAGTCAGCACGATGTCGAAGGGGGCGGCCTCGTCGGCTACCTTCAGCGCCTGCTCGGCGGAGTCGGCATGGACGATCTCGAAACCGACCTCCTCGAGCATGACGCAGGTAATGTCCGCGATCCGAAGATTGTCCTCGACGTAGAGCAGGCGGCCCTGGAAACGCTCGTCGTTTCCCTCTCCTGCAGCGCGGATCTCCGGCTTGTATTCAATTGGCATCATATCCTCCCGATTCGGGCGGAGTTAACGAACCGAGCTTAACACAGATTTCCGATTACCGATTCCGCAATTCACCCTAGTCGGTGAGTTGTGCATCAATCCTTATAAGTTACCGATTTGGCCGCTGCGACGACATCGGACACCTTGAGAAGAGCAGCCTTTTCGAGGTTGGCAGCATAGGGCATCGGCACATCGGCGTTTGTGACCCGACGAACGGGCGCGTCCAGATCGTCGAAGCCCTCGTCCATCGCAATCGCAATGACTTCGGACGCGATCGAGCAGACCGGCCAGCCCTCCTCGACCACGATCATCCGGTTCGTCCTAGCGAGACTTTCCAGAAGCGTCGCCTTGTCGAGCGGTCTGATCGTGCGCAGATCGATCACCTCGGCGTCGATACCTTCGCCTTCGAGCTGCTTTGCGGCTTCCAGCGCCACGCCGACGCCGATCGAATAGCTGACGATGGTGACGTCCTTGCCGGGCCGGCAGATCCGCGCCTTACCGATCGGCAGCACATAGTCTTCGAGCTTCGGAACCTCGAAGCTCTGCCCATAGAGCAATTCATTCTCGAGGAAGACGACCGGATCCGGGCAGCGGATCGCCGCCTTGAGCAGCCCCTTTGCGTCGGCGGCCGAATAGGGCGAGATCACGATCAGGCCAGGTACGCTGGCGTACCAAGGCGCGAAATTCTGGCTGTGCTGGGCCGCGACGCGCGCCGCGGCGCCATTCGGACCGCGAAAGACGACGGGACAGCGCATCTGGCCGCCCGACATATAGTTGGTCTTGGCCGCCGAATTGATGATGTGGTCGATCGCCTGGAGGGCGAAATTGAAGGTCATGAATTCGATGACCGGCTTGAGGCCGCCCATCGCGGCGCCCGCTCCTATGCCGGCAAAGCCATATTCGGTGATCGGCGTGTCGATTACCCGGCGGTCGCCGAACTCGTCGAGCAAGCCCTGCGTCACCTTATAGGCGCCCTGATATTGCGCGACTTCCTCGCCCATCACAAAGACGTCGGGATCCAGGCGCATTTCTTCGGCCATGGCATCGCGCAACGCCTCGCGAACCGTTGTCTTGACCAGTTCGGTGCCTTCCGGCGCCTCGGGGTCGTCCCGGGTGGCGACGACGGTTGCGACCAAGTCGCGCGCGCCGGTCTCCATCTGATGCGGCGTCGCGGATTCGGGCTGGGGCGGTTGACCCTGGTCGCTCGGCTGCTCCTTGGGGCGGGCGCTGGCGGCCTCTCCGGCCGCCGGCCGCGCCGGCGTCGTCACGGACTTCGCCGAGGCGGCGTCCTCGCCCTCCTGCGCGATGCGGGCGATCACCTCGCCCACCTTCACGCTTCCGGTGCCCGCGGGGACGACCAGTTGCGCGATCGTTCCCTCGTCGATCGCCTCGAACTCCATCGTCGCCTTGTCCGTCTCGATCTCCGCGAGGATGTCGCCGGACTTGACGGTGTCGCCCTCCTTGACCAGCCACTTGGCGAGCGTGCCTTCCTCCATCGTCGGGGAAAGCGCGGGCATCTTCAGGTCGATCGCCATCTCAATATTGTCCCACCAGCACGTCGGCGTGAAGTTCCTCGAGCTGAGGTTCGGGCGACTGCTCGGCGAAGTCTGCCGCTTCGGTGACGATGGCGCGAATGTCCTTCTCCAGCTTGCGCAGCTCGTCCTCGCTCACGCCGACCGCCTCCAATTCCTTTTTCAGATGTTCGATCGGATCGGATTTCTCGCGGACCGCCTGCACCTCGTCGCGCGAGCGATATTTGGCGGGATCGGACATCGAGTGACCGCGATAGCGGTAGGTCTTGAGCTCCAACAATACCGGCCCCTTGCCGCCACGAACCCATTTCACGGCCTCCTCGGCCGCCCCCCGCACCGCGAGGACATCCATGCCGTCGACCTGAATGCCGGGGATGCGGAAACTTTCGCCGCGCCGATACAGCTGATGCTCGGCGGAGGCGCGGTTTACGCTGGTGCCCATTGCATATTGGTTGTTCTCGATCACGAAGATGATCGGCAGCTTCCACAGCTCGGCCATGTTGAAGCTTTCATAGACCTGACCCTGGTTCGCCGCCCCGTCGCCGAAATAGGCCATGGCGATGCCGCCATCGCCTGAATATTTATGCTTGAAGGCGAGCCCGGTGCCCAGGCCGACCTGCGCACCGACGATGCCGTGGCCGCCATAGAAGCGATGTTCGACCGAGAACATGTGCATCGAGCCGCCCTTGCCGCGGCTGATGCCGGCGGCGCGGCCGGTGAGCTCCGCCATGATCAGCTTGGGATCGATGCCGTAAGCAAGCATATGGCCATGGTCGCGATAGCCGGTAATCACCGAGTCCTTGCCGACCTGCAGCGCCGACTGCAGCCCGACAGCGACCGCCTCCTGACCTATGTAGAGATGGCAGAACCCCCCGATCAGGCCCAGCCCGTAAAGTTGGCCCGCCTTCTCCTCGAACCGACGAATCAGCATCATCTGCCGGTAGAATTCGAGCATCTCCTCCTTGCTGGCCTCGTAACGCGCCGGCTCCGAAGGGCGCTCCCGGTTCGAGGGCGGTGGCACGGCCGTTCCGGCTGCAGGACCGGTTTTCGGAGTCGCGGCCTTGCGCGATCGGGTTCGTGCGGGAGGGGTGGCTGCCTTCGCCAAGCGGGTTGCTCCTGTCCACGGGAATCTGTGGTCGCAGTCTTATAGGCACCCCCCGCGCCGCTTTTCAACGCGCAGCCGCGATTGCCGTCAATTGCGGGGGATGATCACTTCATCGGGGCGGATCTGACCGGTTCGGCGACGAACCAGTTCCTCGCCATAGTCGGGGTCGACCCTCGACGGATCGAGCAGCTGCGCGTGATGGCGCAGCTTGTCGCGAAGCTCCTGTGCCCGGCGGAGTTCGTCGCTCCTGACCTTCAGCTGCGACCGATAGCCGCCGAGCGCGAGCAGCCCGTTCGGCCCAATCAGCGCCGCGCTGGCAAAATAGCCGATGATAAGAAGCGCCACAGCGGGCAGCGCCGCGCTACGTGCCATCTGCGAAAGGGGGCTGCGATTCATTAGGCGAACAGAATCATCGAAGAGTCGAGCAATCAACTCTTTTTTGCGATCTTCGGTGCTTTGCCCCCGATATTTTTGGGGGGTGAAAGCTTCGTTACGGCAGGCCAGTGACTGCCAGGACGGATCCGGCTCGCAACATGTGGTATGTAAGGCTGCCATATCCCGATCGTACCGCTGGCGGTGGTAGCTCCGTGAGATGCTGGCCTTGGCCGATCCCGCGCGCCACGCTGCAGGCGAAACGATCGACGCACAGGGCCCGCACGACGCCGATCTTGAGTGATGAAAGTCATAGAACAGTACCGTTTTTTCAGGCAGTTCGGTGATGAAATATCTTGTACGGCCTTGGCCGCGCGACTAGCGTTAATTCAGGTTTTTGGCGGTCAAGCGGCGGGGGCGTCGCAGTAACGACCGCGCGACAGGGGGTTGAATGTCCAGATCTCGCTTCGCGGTCTACTCCGCGCTTTTATCGGTTGCGCTGATCGTTTCAGACGCGTCGGCCTTTGCCAAGAAGGACCGCTCGCACCAGGCGGTCGATCTCGATCCCGATCAACGTGGTATCGTTTCCGGCGTCGGCATAGAAGGCCAGGACCTCGGCCGTATGGCTGATCAGATGGTGCGCGACCTTCTGGCTAACCCCGAGGTGTCGAACCGCGCGACGCCGCCCCGCATCATCCTCGACAGCTCCGACCTGCGCAACCAGAGCTCGCAGCGGATCGACAAGGATATTATCACCGACGAACTGCGCGGGAAGCTGATGAATGCCGCGCGTGGCAAGATGCGCTTCGTCAGCCGCGAATTCATCGCAGCGGTCGAGCAGGAGCGCGCGCTGAAGCGCGAGGGCGTCGTCGACAGCGGCACCACGGGCCTTACCCGCGCCACGGCCGGCGCGGACTATAAGCTGGTCGGCAAGATCACCTCGCTCGACAGCCGCAACAACGACACCGGCATGCAGGAGCGGCTGACGGTGATCTCGCTGGAAATGCTCGATCTCGAATATGGCACGCTGGTCTGGAACGGGACGTACAAGATCCGCCGCGCTGGCGCCGACGACGTCGTCTATCGTTGATCGGGGGCAGGGGCATGACGATTGGCAGGAAGAACTGGCTGATGGTGGCCGCGGTTGGAGCGATTGCCTTTTCGACGTCGGCAATCGCCCAGGACAACGCGGCAGGCGTGGCCGCGCAGGCTGCGACGGTCGCCGCGCAGATGGACCCGGCGGCGAAGGCCGCGGCCAAGGCGCGCGCCAAGCAGGTGGCCGCCTGGAAGGCGCAATATGGCTATGGACCTTATCCGGACGAGACCGAGGCGTTCGTGGCGAGCCGTGAGGAGAAGCTGCGCGAATATTATCGCGTCCTTTATTATGACGGCGAGCAGAACGCGGTGCTCAACTTCTCGCGGCTCGGCCTGCTGGCGATGGAACTCGGCTATTATGGGGATGCCGAAAAGGCCTTCGACGGCGCGCTCGACCGCATCGAACGTTTCTACGGCAAGGACAAGCAGGCGGAAAAGGCGACCAGCCTGACCCGCAAGGAAGTCAACAAGGACTTCAAGGGCGAACCCTATGAGCGGGCGATGGCCTATTATTATCGCGGCATTCTCTATTTGCGGAAGGGCGATTACGACAACGCCCGCGCTTCGTTCAAGGCGGCGGAATATCAGGACACGGTGTCGGACGACGAGACCTACCAGTCCGATTTCGCGCTGCTCACCTATCTGCAGGGCTGGGCCTCGATGTGCGCGGGCGACGGCAGCCAGGCGAGCGAGGCGTTCGAGCTGGCGGCGAAGGTCGATCCAAAGCTTAAGGCGCCAGGCCCAAAGGACAATCTGCTCGTCCTTGCCGAACTGGGCAATGGCCCGGTCAAGGCGACCGACGGCCAATATGGCGAGAAACTGGTGTTCCGCGAGGGCGCCGGCTATACCGAGAATGGCGCGATAGTGACGCTTGGGTCCGGGAATTCGGTGCGCGCCTGGCCGCTGACGCCTGCGGCCAGCGTCTATACCCAGGCCGCCACGCGCGGCGGTCGCGCGATCGACGGCATTCTCAATGGCAAGGCCCAGTTCAAGCAGGGTTTGGAGACGACCAGTCAGCTGGCATCGACGGTGGGCGCCTCGATGGTTCAGCAGTTCGGCGGCAATGCGCTTTACGCGCAGGGCGCGGGCGCGCTGATCAGCATGTTCTCGAAGACCGTGCGGCCGTCGGCCGACGTTCGCATGTGGGACAGCCTGCCCGCGAGCGTGCTCGTCGGCACGACCAACTGGGGCACGCCGCCCGGTCGGGCGATGCCGGCGAAAGGCAAGAAGGGCAAGGCTGCCGCCCAGCCAGCCGCATCGGTGACGCCCGCGGCCTGGACCGTTCCGCCGGCGAGCATGGCTTTCCGTCAGGATGCCCAGCCGCTTCCGCTCGTCGGCACCAAACCGATGACCGCGTCGTCGGGCCGCTGCGGCATCGTCTGGGCCCGGTCGCGGAGCGTCGCCGGGTTGCCCGCAGCGGCGCCGGGTACCGACGCAAAGGTCGCCGCCGCGCGCAAGCGCGACAAGGACGCCGCCGCCAAGGACGAGGCGTTCCGCGCATCGTTGCGCTAGTTGCTTGAGGTTTGGGGAGACGACCGATGAAGATGTGGATGCTGGCCGCGGTTGCTGCCGGAGCGTTGATCGCGACGACGGTTCACGCCCGCGAGAACCGTCCCGTGAAGTGCGACATGTGGGATGCCAAACATTCGGTGTCCCCCGGCGGACCGGCGCTTCTGGCCAATGTATCGACCGCGATGACCCCGATCGATCTGAATGCCGTGCAGATGACCGACAAGAAGCTCGCCGGCAAAGTGCTGGTCGAGGCGGTGTTCGCGCGACGGACCGAGACCAATTCGGTCGAGGTCATCACCCGCTTCGTCAACTGCTCGAACAAGACCGTCGAACTCGATGCGCGCTCCTCCTTCATGGACGACGCCCAGGTGCCGACCGAGGACCCGACCTACTGGAAGAAGGTGATCCTGTCGCCCAAGGCGACCGGCGTCTATCGCGCGCTTTCGATCGGACGCGACGAGGTCAAATATTATCTGGTCGAGGCGCGGAGCTCGCAGCCATGATCCGGCCACTGCTCGTCGCCGCGGTATCGATGGTGACGCTTGCCCCGGCGCAGGCCGGAGAGCCGGTGCCACCGCCGCGCGACATCCGCCCTGTCGAGGCGCGGCTCGAGCCGGCGCGCGGCTATGATTTGCGCGCCGACCGCTTCGTGCCCGTCGTCGCCTATGCCGAAAGCGATGACGCTTGGTTCGACGACGAGAATTTCGACGCCGAGCAGGACGGCTATGCAGCGTGGGAGACCGGACGATGAGGACAGCTTTCGGCCCGCTTTGCGCGATCGCATGCATAGCGTCGATCGCGACGCCGGCGATTGCGCAATATCGCGAGAATATGCCCGAGGTGCTGGCCGCGCCGCCGCCACGCGCGACGCCGGGCCAGCAGAATATGGCCGCCGTCAGCGCGTTTCGTGCGGCATATGCGCGCAAGAAGAGTCCGCGCATGGTCGTCTTCTGGAACCGCCAACTCACCGATTCGCTGTCGACCAGCTATGAGCAATGGTCGCGCGTCTCGCTCGCCGATGGGCGCTTCTCCGACCGGACCGACTATTATGACGGTACGACCAGCGTCTCCGGCCGCGCGGCCGAACTGGAGGTCCGATCGGGCCGCACCGCCTCGACCGCCGATGGCGCGCGCGGCGTCGGCCTGCCCGAACGTGCCGACTGGCGCGCCGCCCAGGGCTTCAATCGCACGATGCTGCAAGGTGGCGCCCGGCTGATCGATCGCACGCTGATCATGCGCTCGACCGCGCTCCGCAGCGCCAATCGCGACGATGCCCAGTCGATCGAGATGTCGGCGCTGACCGGCAAGGCCGATTTGCTCGTCGAGGTGCTCCAGACCCCGGACGAGAGCGCGCCGAGCGGCTATTCCTTCCGTGTCGACGTCAAGGATATCCGCAGCGGCACGTTGCTCGCGACGGTGGTGACGCAGGGCGTGCCCGCGCCATCGGGGCCCGGCCGCTGGGTCGCTGGGCCCAACGGCTACCAGCGGGAACGTCCGCTGCCGCCGACCGTCGACCAGGTGGGCGCGCGCGTCGCCGCCGAGGTGATGCAGGCGCTCGTCGCCAACTGGGGCTAGCAACGCCCGTCGCGGCGCGTTAGGCGCCGCCGGTGCAGGTCCACCATTATGCGATCGCGATCGGCTCGAACCGACGCCATGGCCGCCATGGGGCGCCGGCCGGCGTCGTGCGGGCTGCGATCGCGGCGCTCGGCGAAGCAGGTCTCGGGGTGATGGTGACATCCCCGATCATCGCGACCCCCGCGCTGGGACCGAGCGGTCGCAGCTTTGCCAATGCCGCACTGCTGGTGGAAACCCCGCTCGACCCGCCAGCGCTGCTCCACCTTCTCAAAGCGACCGAGCGCGCCTTCGGCCGGCGTCGTGGCCGACGCTGGGGACCGCGCGTGCTCGATCTCGACATCCTGCTGTGGTCGGGCGGGCGCTGGCCGCGCCATGGCGGGCATTGGCTGACGGTACCACACCGGGCGATGGCGCAGCGCGACTTCGTGCTGGCGCCACTGGTCCGGATCGCTCCCGGCTGGCGAATCCCGCGCACCGTGCTCACCGTCCGCCACGCCCGCGCCCGGCTCAAACGCCGCGCGGGTTGACCGGCGCGGCGGCGGCCAATAGGGAGGCCGCGTCGGTGGGTCCGTAGCTCAGTCGGTAGAGCAAGCGACTTTTAATCGAGAGGTCCCGGGTTCGAATCCCGGCGGACCCACCAGGCCAACGCTTCACGTTCCGGCGCGCGGATCGCCGGGTTCACTCCGTTTTGGATCTATTTTCCCTTAGATTGAAGCGCGTTAACGTGAACGCGTTACCGCCGCTTAACGCGCGGCCCCTAGATCGAGATCCGACGGGAAGCCGATCGGCTTCCTGGGCTGAGCTTCTTCCGCTGGTCCCGGCCGGTCTCGCGCCGGCCGGGACATCGGCCGCGCTCGGCTCCGTGCGACAGCGCGATTCGAGCGCCGCCGGCATTGCGATCCTGCCGCGTGGTCCCTAATTGTTCCTGCGTGACCCACGATGCCGCCGCCTCCGATCCACCCTATCTCCGCGATCTGAACCAGCCGCAGCGCGAGGCTGTCCTGACGACCGAGGGCCCTGTGCTCGTCCTCGCGGGCGCGGGCACCGGCAAGACCGCTGCGCTGACCGCGCGGCTTGCCCATCTGGTGGCGACAAGGCGGGCTTGGCCCTCGGAAATCCTCGCGGTCACCTTCACCAACAAGGCGGCGCGCGAAATGCGCGAGCGGGTAGGGCGGCTGCTCGGTCAGGCGGTCGAGGGCATGCCCTGGCTCGGTACCTTCCATGCGGTCGCCGCGCGCATGCTGCGCCGTCACGCCGAGTTGGTCGGCCTGACGCCGAGCTTCACCATTCTCGACACCGACGATCAGCTTCGCCTGCTCAAGCAGCTGCTGGCCGCCGCCGATCTCGACGAGAAGCGCTGGCCGGCGCGTCAACTCGCCGGGCTGATCGACCGCTGGAAGAATCGGGGACTGACGCCGGCCGAGATCGACGCCGGCGAGGCCGAGCAGTTCGCCAACGGCCGCGGCGGCGAGCTCTACCAGCAATATCAGGATCGGCTGCGCGCGGTGAACGCCTGCGACTTCGGTGATCTGCTGCTCCACATGCTCACGATCCTAAGAACCCATCGCGACGTCCTCACCGTCTATCAGGAGCGCTTCCGCTATGTGATGGTCGACGAATATCAGGACACCAACAGCTCCCAATATCTCTGGCTTCGGCTGCTCGCGCAGGAACGCAAGAATATCTGTTGCGTCGGCGACGACGATCAGTCGATCTATTCGTGGCGCGGCGCCGAGGTCGCGAACATCCTTCGCTTCGACCGCGATTTCCCCGGCGCGGCGGTGATCCGGCTCGAGCAGAATTATCGCTCGACCCCGCATATTCTCGCCGCCGCCTCGGGACTGATCGCGCAAAATGGCGGTCGGCTCGGCAAGACGCTCTGGACCGAGACCGACGAGGGCGAAAAGGTTCGGGTGCTCGGCGTCTGGGACGGGCCGGAGGAGGCTCGGCGCGTCGGCGACGAGATCGAGGCGCACGAGCGGCGCGGCGGCAAGCTCGACGAGGTCGCGATCCTCGTCCGCGCCCAGTTTCAGACCCGCGAGTTCGAGGACCGCTTCATCGCGATCGGTCTGCCTTATCGCATCGTCGGCGGATTCCGTTTCTACGAACGCGCCGAGATTCGGGATGCGCTCGCCTATTTGCGGGTTATCAGCCAGCCCGCCGACGACCTCGCCTTCGAGCGGATCGTCAATACCCCAAAGCGCGGGCTCGGCGACAAGGCCGTGGCCAAGCTCCACCAGCTCGCGCGTGCCGAGGGCATCCCGCTGACGCTTGCAGCGGCACGCATCCTCGGCACGGACGAGCTGACCCCGCAGGCGCGCCGCGCGCTCGGCAATCTCGTCGCCGACATCGCCCGCTGGCGCGACATGCTGAGCGATATGCCGCATGCCGAGTTCACCCGGCTGATGCTCGAGGAATCGGGCTATGTCGCGATGCTTCAGAACGAGCGTTCCACCGAGGCTGAGGGCCGGCTGGAAAATCTGGGCGAGTTGACCCGGGCGATGGAGGATTATGAGAATCTCGCCGCCTTCCTCGAACATGTCAGCCTGGTCATGGACAATGACGCCGACGCCGACGCGAGCAAGGTAACGCTGATGACGATCCACGCCGCAAAGGGCCTCGAATATGACACGATATTTCTGCCTGGCTGGGAGGAAGGCGTATTCCCGTCGCAGCGCGCGCTCGACGAAGGCGGCGTCGCAAGCCTCGAAGAGGAGCGACGCCTCGCCTATGTCGCCATCACCCGCGCGCGGCGCCGCTGCACGATCATCCATGCGGCCAATCGCCGCATCTACGGTCAGTGGACCTCGTCTATCCCTTCGCGCTTTGTCGGCGAGCTGCCCGCGGGGCACGTCGAAAGCGAAACGACGATGTCCGGCGGGGAGTCGCTGTGGCGGGCGCAATGGTCGGAGCATGCCGACCCCTTCGCCCACGTCGGTCGCGGCGCCGGGCGCGGACCAGGCTGGCAACGCGCGACGGCGGCGGGCGGCCTCGGCAGGGAGGCAGCTGCCGGTCGCCTCCTCGAGGCTCGCGCTTCGGCGGTCAGCATCGCTCAGCCCGCGCGCAAGGATATCGCGCTGGGCCAGCGCGTGTTTCACAGCAAGTTCGGCTATGGGGCGGTGATCGAGATCGAAGGCAACAAGCTCGAGATCGACTTTGAACATGCCGGGCGCAAGCGCGTTCTCGACAGCTTCGTGAGCGCGGCCTGACAAGTTAGTTCTATCGATGCGGTAGAAAATATAATGCGACGGCCGGTTGAACGGCATGGGCAATACGCGGATAGGGGATGCCATGGTTCAGCCTGTTTCGCCGCTGTCGATCGCGGCGTTCCGCAATTATTGGTTTGCGCGCTTCTTCTCGACGATCGCGCTCAACGGCATGGTCGTGATCATCGGGTGGCAGGTCTACGACGTGGCCCGGCGAACGATGGCGCCGCGCGAGGCAGCGGTCTATCTCGGCCTGATCGGGGTGGCGCAATTCCTGCCGTTGCTCCTGCTCACCCTCGTCACCGGACTGGCCGCGGACCGGTTCGATCGGCGGTGGATCGCGCGCGGGACCACCGCGCTCGAACTGCTCTGTGCCGCGACGCTGGCGCTGCTGACCTGGGGCGAGCGGGAAACGCTGCCCGCGTTGTTCGCCGTCGCCTCGCTGCTTGGGGTGGCGCGGGCCTTTGCGGCGCCCGCGCTGCAGGCGCTGTCGCCAAACCTCGTGCCGAAGGCGATGCTGCCCTCGGCGATCGCCTTCAGCTCCTTCGCCTGGCAAGTGGGAGCGATCGCGGGGCCGCCGATCGGCGGCTATCTCTATGCGATCGATCCGCCGCTTGCCTATGCGGCGTCCGCCGTTTTGCTCGCGGCGAGCCTGCTGCTGCTGCTGGCGATCGGGCCGGTCCCCCGTGCGGCGGCCGACCGCAAGGGCAGTCCCTGGTCGCAGGCACTTGAAGGCTTCGCCTATGTCAGGCGCAACCGCCTCGTGCTCGGTGCGATCTCGCTCGATCTGTTCGCGGTGCTTCTCGGGGGCGCGACCGCGATGCTGCCGATCTATGCGCGGGATATCCTGCATAGCGGATCGGAGGGGCTGGGCCATCTACGTGCGGCGCCGGCCGTAGGCGCCGCGCTCGTCGCCTTCTGGCTGGGAAGGCGGCCGCTGCGCACCGCGATCGGCCTGAAGCTGCTGATCGCAGTCGGCGTGTTCGGACTTGGAACGATTGTCTTCGGACTTTCGCACCACAGCCCCGCGCCGATGGCGACCGCGCTCGGCTGTCTCGCCCTGCTCGGCGCGGCCGACATGGTGTCGGTCTATGTGCGTCAGTCGCTGATCCAGCTCTACACGCCCGACGAGATGCGCGGTCGGGTCGGTGCCGCGTCGACATTGTTCATTTCAGGCTCCAACGAACTCGGGGAGGCCGAGTCCGGCTTTCTCGCGGCCGCGATCGGACCGGTTGCGGCGGTCGTCGCAGGCGGGGTCGGCACCATCGTCATCGCGATCTTGTGGGCCAGGCTTTTCCCGGAGATATTACGGGCGCGCAGCTTCGACCCTCCCAAGTCTTTCGAAGAGATTCCAGCCCAGGAGAAACCGGCATGAGCAAGGCAGCATCGATACTGGAAACGATCGGCGGGACGCCGCACATCCGTGTGAACCGCCTTTTCGGTGACGCGGAGGTGTGGATCAAGTCGGAGCGCAGCAATCCCGGCGGATCGATCAAGGACCGTATCGCGCTGTCGATGATCGAGGCCGCCGAAAAAAACGGCGATCTGAAGCCGGGCGGGACGATCATCGAGCCGACGAGCGGCAACACCGGCATCGGCCTTGCGCTCGTCGCTGCCGTCAAGGGCTATAAGCTTGTCCTGGTCATGCCCGAAAGCATGTCGCTCGAGCGGCGCCGGCTGATGCTCGCTTATGGCGCGACCTTCGATCTCACTCCGCGGGAAAAGGGCATGAAGGGCGCGATCGAGCGCGCGCTCGAGTTGCAGACGCAGACGCCGGGCGCCTGGATCCCGCAGCAATTCGAAAATGCCGCGAACATCGAGGTGCATGTCCGCACCACCGCCGAGGAGATTTTCGCCGATTTCCAGGACGCGCCGATCGACATATTGATCACCGGGGTCGGAACCGGCGGCCATATCACCGGCTGTGCCGAGGTGCTCAAGAAGCGCTGGCCGGGCCTCAAGGTCTTCGCGGTCGAACCGACGCTGTCCCCCGTCATCTCGGGTGGGCAGCCGGGTCCGCATCCGATCCAGGGCATCGGTGCCGGTTTCATCCCCACCAATCTCCATACCCAGTTGCTCGACGGCACCATCCAGGTCGATCCAGCCGACGCCAAGGAGTATGCGCGCCGCTCTGCGCGCGAGGAAGGGATGCTGGTCGGCATCAGTTCGGGTGCCACGCTCGCCGCGATAGCGCAGAAGCTGAAGGAGGCGCCCGGCAAGCGCGTGCTCGGCTTCAACTACGATACCGGCGAGCGCTACCTGTCGGTACCGGATTTCCTGCCGGAATGAGCTTCTTTGCTGTCATGAGGCGGGAGAGGGTTGTTCTTCCTCGCCCGCGCTCCCGATCGACTCTTCGATCAGCCCGGCGCGCATCATCAGCCAGAAGAGCAGGATGCCCGGCACTGCGACAACCGTGGTGAGAAGGTAGAAATTCACATAGCCCATCGCTTCGATCAGCGAGCCCGCCGTGGTGCCGGTCAGCACGCGTCCCACCACGCTCGCCGCCGCAGAGATCAGGGCATATTGCGCGGCGGTGAAGCGCAGGTCGCACAACGCTGAGAAATAGGCGACGACGCAGACCCCGCCGATGCCGCTGGCTATATTCTCGAAGCCGATCGCGCCCGCCATGGCCCAGTTGCTGTGCCCGCTCGCGGCGAGCCCCGCGAAGCTCAGGTTGGAAACTGCCATCAGTATCAGGCTGACCAGCACCGAGCGTTTCATGCCGAGCCGCGAGTAGAAAATGCCCCCGATGAAGATGCCGATCAGATAGGCCCAGAAACCGAAGCCGATATCGTAGATCGCAATTTCATCATTGCTGTAGCCGAGATCGTCGAACAGCAGCCGGAACGTGAGGTTGGCGAGCGTGTCGCCGATCTTGTGGAGCAGGATGAACAGCAGCACGAGCAGCGCGCCCTGCCTCCGGAAGAACTCCATCAGCGGCCCGACGATCGAGGCGATCACCTCATTGCCGGTGCGGCGCGAGGCCGGCGCGCGATGGCGGGCGGGCTCGCCCATGATCAGCGCGGCGGCCATGGCGGGCAGCGCGAAGGCGGCGCACGCCATATAGGCGCCGCTCCAACCGATCCGATCGGCCAGCACCAGCGCCAGCGCGCCCGCGGCGGTCGACCCGATCCGCCAGCCATATTGCGACATGCCCGCGCCGACGCCGAGCTGGCGCGCGTCGAGCAGCTCGATTCGATAGGCGTCGATGATGATGTCGAAGGTCGCGCCGGCCGCGCCGACCAGGATCGCCGCGATCGCGGTCTGCATCAGATCGGCCTTGGGATCGACCATCGCGAGGTTGATAACCGAAGCGATCACCAGCAGGCCGATCACCAGCATCCACGAGACGCGTTGGCCGAGCCGGCCGATAACCGGCAGCTTCACGCCGTCGACAATCCACGCCCACAGGAATTTGAGATTGTAGACGAGGAAGGCGAGGGTGAAGGCAGTCACCGCCTTCTTGTCGATTCCGTCCTGCGCCAAGCGCGTCGTCAGCGTCGCGCCGATCATCGCATAGGGGAAGCCCGAGCTCATGCCGAGGAACAGCGCCGCCAGCGGCGCCGGCTCGGTATAGGGCCCGATCGCCGCGATGATCCCCGTGCGCGCTGGCGCGACCTGCCCCGTCTCGATGCTCATGGCGTGACCATAGCGGCGCCGAGACAAGAAGGAAGCGGGGGCCGACGGTCATGTCCGCGGAGGCCGGACAATCGATGCCGGATCAACTTCCAAAGCTGATCGGATATAGGGTCAACCCCCTCGGCACGCGTTTCGGCTTCGCGCCGCCGAGATAGGCCTCGACCGCCTCGACCGAAGCCTGCAGATCCTTCTGCACATAAGGCTTGGCCAGGCAGCCCACCGCAATCTCGGGCGCGTCGATCGGGCAGGTCGCGGTGACGAACAGGAGCGGGATTCGGGCCTGCCTCGCCGCGATAGCGACGTCGCGGCCGTCGCTGTCGTTGAGCCGCACGTCGCACAGGATCAGGTCGATCGCCTCCTCGGCGATCACGGCCAGCGCCGCCTCGCTATTGTCGATCGTCGCCACGATCGAGTAGCCGTGCGTCGTCAGGAAGTGCTCATTGTCGAATGCGACGAGTGGCTCGTCCTCGACGATGAGCAGGCGCTTCAGCCTCGGCTCCTTCTTCTCGAACAGCATCGCTTCTCCCGGCTCTCTCGTGGCGGCCCTTGACCCGGCCCTGCTTTGGCCCGACCACGTCCGTATATCTGCCAGGAGACGCCCGTGGCCAAGCGCCTCACCCTCTTCATTCTCCTCGCGATGGTCGCCGGCATCGTCGTCGGCCTGTCGCTTCGGGCGATGATTCCCGACCCGGAGAGCGTGAAGAACGTTACGGGTTATATTTCGATCCTGACCGAGCTCTTCCTGAGACTGATCAAGATGATCATCGCGCCGCTCGTCTTCGCGACGCTGGTGACGGGCATCGCTCATATGGGGGACACGTCGGCCCTCGGCCGCGTCGGCGCGCGGGCGATCGGCTGGTTCCTGGGTGCCAGCCTCATGTCGCTTTCGCTCGGCCTGCTGATGGTCAACCTGCTCCAGCCGGGCTTGGGTCTTGGCCTGCCGTTGCCCGATGCGGCGGCGTCGAGCGGGATCGCCGAGAGCAATTTCTCACTCAAGCTCTTCGTCACCCATGTGGTGCCGAAAAGCTTCTTCGAGGCGATGGCGAACAACGAAATCCTTCAGATCGTCGTCTTCTCGGTTTTCACCGGCGTCGCCATCACCGCGGTAGGGGAAAGGGCGGCACCATTGGTCCGCGGCATCGAGGCGCTGGTCCAGGTGATGCTGCAGATCACCGACTATGTGATGCGGTTCGCCCCCGTGGCGGTGTTCGCCGCCGTTTCGAGCGCGCTCGCCGAACAGGGGCCGGGCATCCTTATCACCTTCGGCAAGTTCATGGGCGGCTTCTATCTGTCGATGCTGACGCTCTGGGCGCTTCTCTTCGGCCTGTGCTTCCTGATCGCAGGCGGGCGGAGCCGGCTGCTGTTCCGCTACATCCGGGAACCGATCCTGCTCGCCTTCAGCACCGCCTCGTCCGAAGCCGCCTTCCCGCGCACGCTGGAAGCGCTCGATCGCTTCGGCGTGCCGCCGCGGATCGCCAGCTTCGTGCTGCCGCTCGGCTATTCGTTCAACCTCGACGGCTCGATGATCTACTGCACGTTCGCGACGTTGTTCATCGCGCAGGCCTATGGCATCGACCTGACCATCGGGCACCAGGTCACAATGTTGCTGATCCTGATGGTCACTTCCAAAGGCATGGCCGGCGTGCCGCGCGCCAGCTTGGTCGTAATCGCCTCGACGCTCGCCTTTTTCGATATCCCGGAGGCAGGACTGCTGCTGATTTTAGCCGTGGACCATTTCCTGGACATGGGGCGCTCGGCCACCAACGTCGTCGGAAATGCCGTGGCGAGCGTGATCGTCGCAAAATGGGAGGGCGAATTCGACGTCCTCGAACCAGCTGAGGTCGAGCCGCCAAAAGCCCCTTAGCTTCTCTTCGCCGGCTCGGCCCGACGATGTTGATCAAACCGTCTTCAGATAGTCGAAATAGGCACCGTCCGGCGGGCCGTCGAGCGCCGCCATCAAAGGCGCGAGTGCTTCCTTGGGAATCTGCTTTCCGCCCGCACTGTGCGCCTCGACGCTGTCCCACTTTTCGATGAGGATGAAGCGGCGCTCATTGCCGAGATCGCGGAGCAGTTCGACGCCCTGCGAGCCGGGCACCCCCCGCACGATGTCCGCGAGATTGCGAAGCGCGGTCTCGAGAACGGCGTCCTGGCCCTCTCGGGCATTCATCACATAGTGGCGGGCGATACTCATCACGCTGTTCCTTCCTATCAAATATCTTGCGTCAGGCGTCCGTAAAGCTCGGGCCGTCGATCGCGGAAAAAGCCGAAGGCTGCACGATGGCGGCGGGCGAGCGCGAGGTCCAGCGTCGCGACCAGCACTCCGGTTTCCCCGGCGCCGAACTCGGCGAGGATGTCGCCGCGCTGATCGCAGATGAAGCTGTGTCCGTAGAAGCTTTGGCCGTGTTCGGTGCCGATCCGGTTGGACGCCACGACGGGGACGACGTTCGACACGGCATGGCCGATCATCGCCCGGCGCCACAGCCGGCTGGTATCGAGGTCCGGATCGTGCGGCTCGTTGCCGATCGCGGTCGGATAGAACAGGATTTCCGCCCCCATCAGCATCATCGCGCGCGCTGTTTCGGGATACCACTGGTCCCAGCAGATGCCGACGCCCAGCAGGGTATCGGCGGCCGGCCACACCTTGAAGCCGCTATTGCCTGGCCGGAAGTAGAATTTTTCCTCATAGCCCGGTCCGTCGGGAATATGGCTCTTGCGATAGACGCCCTGGATGCGGCCGTCGGGATCGATCATCGCGAGGCTGTTGTAATGATGCGGGCCGTCGGCTTCAAAAAAGCTCGTCGGGATATGGATTTTCAACTCGGCGGCCAGCGCCTGCATGGCGCGAACGGCCGGGTGCTCGGCCGTCGGCCTGGCGCGGGCGAAGAGGCTCTCATCCTCCACCCGGCAGAAATAATGGCCTTCGAACAGCTCCGGCGGCAGCACGACCTGCGCGCCTCTGGCGGCCGCCTCACGGACGAGCCGGGATACCTCGGCAATATTGGCGTCGATCTCGTCGGAGAGGGCGAGCTGAAGCGCGGCGACGGTGATCTCGTTCATGGCCACATCGTCCTCAAAGCCGGACGCCGAACCGCGCGGCGACCACGGTCGTGAGCAGATAAAGGATGATCGTCAGCATGCAACCCGCGCCGATCGCACCCGCCACCGAACCGCCCTGGCGGAGTATCCAGGGGATGAGCACGAACATCGGAAGCGATGGGATCACATAGCAGAAGGTCGCCAGCGAATAGGCGGCCACGCGCTCGGCGTCGTTGCTGTCGCGCCACAGCCAGATCATGCCGAGCAGCGACACCAACGGCAGCGAGGCGATGAGCGCCCCCGCCACCGGGTTGCGCCGCGCAACTATCGCCACGACCGCGACGATCAGCCCCGACAGGGCGGTGCGGAGCAGCAGCGCGATCATGCCGCCGGAAGCTGCTGGCTGATGCAATGAAAGCTGCCCCCGCCTGTCAGAATATGCTCGGCGCGCAGGCCGACGATTTCCCGACCGGGGAAAAGCGGCCGCAGCGCATCGATCGCGGCTTCGTCGTTGGCCGCGCCGTAGATCGGCACCACGACCGCAGCGTTGCCGATATAGAAGTTCATATAGGATGCGGGGATGATCTCGCCGTCGCGCTCGATCTTGCCCGGCGAGGGAAGGGTGACGACCTTGAGGCCGAAGGCGTCAGCGCGGCCGGCAGCGTCGTTATAGACGTCGGCATTGGGATCATCTGCGTCGGCCGCTACCGGAATGGCGATCGTGCCCTCCGAGACGAAGCGCGCGAGATTGTCGACATGGCCGTCGGTATGGTCGTTGAGCAGGCCATCGCCAAGCCACAGCAGTCGCTCGATGCCGAGGCTTTCCGCGAGCCGTCGTTCGACCGCGGCGCGATCCAGGCCGGGGTTGCGGTTCGGATTGAGCAGACACTGCTCGGTCGTGACGCCCAGCCCAGCGCCATCGACGTCGATCGCGCCGCCCTCGAAGATCCAGTCGGAATTGCGGACCGGATGGCCGCTGCGGGCGCCGAGCCGGGCGCCGATGCTTTCATCGCCCGGCAGCGCATATTTTCCGCCCCACCAGTTGAAACCGAAGTCGGTGGCCGCGAGCCCGTCCGCCCCGCGTACGATGATCGGCGCGGTGTCCCGCAGCCAGATATCGCCGAACGGCTCGACGATCGCTTCCGCTGTAGCGCCTGCCAGGGCGCGCGCCGCCTGCGCCGACTGCTCGTCAGCGGCGACCAGGATCACATGTTCTCCACGCCCCTCCGCATGGACCGCCCTCGCGAAAGCGATGACTTCGGCCCGGGCCGGATCGAGATCGTCGCCCCAAAGTTCGGGATGGCTCGGGAAACCGATCCACAGCGCGTCATGTTCGGCCCATTCGGCCGGCTGGCGATGAGATGTCATCCCCGCGAGATAGCGCCGCGCCATGACGGATCAAAGCCGCGTCTCAAAAAATCCGCGCTTGCGGGCGGTGCTTGCGTTGGTTCCGGCCTGACGCCAAGGTGCGATGGTCTGGGGCAGGCGGGGAGTAAAGCCGGTGGCGGAAAGCGGTCACGCCGACAATGGCTGTCGGATCGCGGTCGTCGGCCTTGGCTATGTCGGCCTTCCGCTCGCCATCGCCCTTGCGCGCCATTTTCCGACGACGGGCATCGACGTCGATGTGCAGCGGATCGCCGAACTGCGAGGCGGCCATGACCGCACGAACGAACTTACCCCTGAAGCACTTGCCGGGTCGACGCTTGGCTATGCCGCGGAGATAGCGGCGGCGGCCGACGCGAACATCATCATCGTCACCGTTCCGACGCCGGTCGATCATTCCAACCGGCCAGATCTCGCCGCGGTGATGTCGGCGACACATGCGGTCGCCTCGGTGCTGAGACCGGGCGCGGGCACCATCATCGTCTATGAAAGCACCGTCTATCCCGGCGTGACCGAAGATCTTTGCGGCCCGGAGATCGAACGGCTCTCGGGGCTATCCCGCGGTCGCGACTTTTTCCTTGGGTACAGCCCGGAGCGGATCAATCCGGGTGATCGCGAACATACCGTCGATCGGATCACCAAGGTGGTCGCGGGAGAGAATCCCGACGTGCTCGACCGGCTGTGTGCCGTCTATGGCGCGGTGACGAGCGGCGGCACTTTCCGCGCCGCCTCCATCAAGGTGGCTGAAGCTGCCAAGGTGATCGAGAATGCGCAACGCGACATCAACATCGCCTTTATCAACGAGATCACCCAGATCTTCGGCCGGCTCGGCATCTCGATCTGGGACGTGCTCGAAGCGGCTGGCACGAAATGGAATTTTCTGCGCTTCGTGCCCGGACTGGTCGGAGGCCACTGCATCGGGGTCGATCCCTATTATCTGAGCCACCTGGCGCAGCAACTGGGCCATTATCCTCGCGTGATCCTTGCGGGGCGCGGTATCAACGACGGCATGGGAGGCTGGATCGCCGACCAGATACATGGCCGGATTCCGACGGGCGCGCGCATCCTGATGCTCGGGCTGACCTTCAAGGAAAATGTTCCGGATCTGCGCAACTCGCGGGTGATAGATGTCGTCCGCCGGCTCGAATGGCTGCGTCATGAAGTCGTCGTCCATGATCCGCTGGCCGATCCTGCCGAGGCCATGCGCGAATATGGCGTAGTCCTCGCCCAAGACGCCCTCGAGGCACGCTACGACGTGGTGATCGGCGCCGTATCGCATGCAGACTATATGCGAATGCCGGCCGGGGCGCTCAGCACGCTGGTCGGTGGTCGCGGGCTCGTCGCCGATCTCAAGGGAATGTGGACTGCACTTTCCCTTCCGCCCGAGGTCGAGCGCTGGTCGCTATGAGGACGGCGTCTTCACCACTGTCGTCGAAGCTTGGCACGCTCTTCGAACTGGGCGGCGAGATGCAGGTGCGCGCTCCGCCCCCGCTCGGTCCGTGCCCGTCCCGCCTTCAGCCGTTCTTCTTCAGCCCTGCGCAAATTGAAAAAAGCATACACGTCCATGACAACGCCTCTTCGTTGGCGGCCCTGTGCTGGGTATCGGACAGTATAGTTAACGCACATTAATCGAAGATGTGCCACGGCCGCGAACTTCGCCCAAAGTATGACGGGCGGCTGTTGCAATCCGCTTCGAGCGCTTGGCGCGGTTCGATCGTTATTGGTGGGAAGATCGCGGCCCGGCCGTCTGGGCGGGCATCCCGCTGTCTGCGGGAGGATCGTCAGCGCACGCGCTGATGTTTGTAGCCGATCTGGTCGAAGATCCGCCTGAGCTTAAGCTGCGACCGCTTCACCTGCGCGGTTTTGGCGCGTTCGATCTCCAGCCGTTCTTCATCGGCTGGGCGAAGGTCGGAATGTGCGTAGATACCCACGTGCGAATCCTGGCAGCGACGATCGTCCTGATCGGTGCCGAAGCTGATGGACCGATTCGGATGAACCCAGCATGTCCGAAGCGACGTCGACGAGCCGGGCTGTCCCTCTGGCCGTACGCATAATCGGATCGTCGGGGCGCCGCGAGCCAAGCTATCCCCAGCTATCTCGACCTATCCGCCTTATCGTGCTTGCCGCGAATCCGCCGCGTCGGCCACATCGCCGCCGATGACGGTTGGAATCGACATGGGCGTTGACGGCGGCGGCAAGGCCGTGGTCGTCGATCTCGAAGAGCTGCTGGCCACGCGCCTGCTCGTCCAGGGCAATAGCGGCTCCGGCAAGTCGCATTTGCTGCGCCGTCTGCTCGAGGGCAGCGCAGACCACGTCCAGCAGGTGATCATAGATCCCGAAGGGGACTTCGTCTCGCTCGGTCAGACCTTCGGCCATCTTGCGATCGACGCCGCCACTCTTAGCCTGGGCGAGATCGACCGGCTTGCGCAGCGGGTGCGCGAGCATCGCGCTTCGGTCGTGCTGAATCTCGAAGGGCTGGAGGTGGAAGGGCAGATGCGCTGCGCCGCAGCCTTCCTCGCGGGGTTGTTCGATGCGCCGCGCGACCATTGGTATCCGGTGCTGGTCGTGGTCGACGAGGCGCAGCTCTTCGCGCCGGCGGCGGCGGGCGAGGGGGCGGAGGACGCCCGACGCGCTTCACTCGGCGCGATGACCAATCTGATGTGCCGCGGGCGCAAGCGTGGCCTTGCCGGCGTCATCGCTACCCAGCGCCTCGCCAAACTCGCGAAGAATGTTGCGGCTGAGGCCTCGAATTTCCTGATGGGCCGCACCTTCCTGGACATCGACATGATCCGCGCTGCCGATCTGCTCGGGATGGAGCGGCGGCAGGCGGACATGATCCGCGACCTCGCGCGCGGCGAGTTTCTCGCGCTGGGGCCGGCGATAACGCGGCGCCCGATCAGCGTCCGCATCGGTTCAGTGCAGACCGCGGCCGCCAGCTCGAGCCCGAAGCTGATGGCGCTACCCGAGGTGCCGGCTGCCGATCTCCAGCAGCTTCTCTTCGTAGCCGGCTCGGACGAGCCGCCACCCGACCCCTTTCCTCCTCCTCCGCCGCCGATGCATGAGCTGATCGAGCGGATCGGCGAAACGGCGCCCGCACCGGTGCCGGCGATGCCGATGCTTGAGGAAGCCGAACAGGAGGCGGTGGTCGCAGCCGTCCTCGCCGACATGGCGCGCGAGGACAGGCGCCAGCCTTTGCCTGCGCTCTATCAGGATTTCGTCGCGCGCTGCCGAATGCGCCGCGTCACCGCCCGTCTCGATCTGGATGCCTTCCGCAAGCGCCTGGCGATGGCCCAGGCCGGCATGAGCAGCGAAGAGGACTGGCAACCGGCGCTGGCGCTGGCCGCGGCGCTGCCGGCCGAGATGCTGGCGCCGTTCCTGGGGCTCGCGAAGGCGGCCCGCGAGGAGCAGCCCTGTCCCCGCGACGAGGATCTCGCCATGCTGTACGGGACGAGTTCGCTGGGCCGCGCGCGGCGTATGCTCGCCTATATCGAGGAGAGTGGCCTGATCGTCTCGCGCACCGATCTTTCCGGCCGCCGCTCGATCGCGTTCCCCCACCTCGGCTGGACGACCGCTCCGGCCTAGAGCCAGATGGTGCGGGGCGGAAGCGCTTGCGCTTCGCCGCGAAACCGGGCGGCGGGAAGCGCGGAACCGCCATATCAACTCCACTCGGTTCATAGGAACCACGCCGCTCGATGCATCGATCGAAACAGACACAACGTCCCCACAAGGGCGCGCTCCTCAACCCGGTTCGCGGGGCCTTGCCGACCGGAACAGCGATGCACGCGACGCGTTGGAACATCTCGTAAACGGAAGGAAGAGCGATGAGCACTGACACCGTCACCACAAAGGAGACTCGGCGCACGCCGCATATCCGCGCGGCGCACGACGCCAATGACGACCCCAAACTTGCACGCAATCCGAGCGACGAGGATGCGAAACTCGATGTCGCGCTCGACGAAACATTTCCGACGTCGGACGCCCCGTCCAACACCCAGCCCGGCAAGGGCAAGGAACCGGCCCCCTCATCCGGTTATGACGAAGCGGCGGAGAAGGCGCGCATGGCCGGAAAGGAGTGAACCTTTTCAATATGTTGCGGTACGGGTCTCACGCCCCGCACCAGGCGGTATCCTGAAATATCCACAAGATAGTGCGCAAATCGGAACTCTTTGCTGCAGCTGCGTGTTGCATTGCAACAAGAAACGTGGTCGGTTCCTGAATGGTAGCCTTACCGAGGCTTAAGCGCCCGTAAACCATATCGAGCGCATGATCCCAGTCAGGCTTCCAGAAGGGGGTTTGTTTTATGGGTACCAATATGAGACCTGCAGACGGCGCTATGACCCTGGCCGAAATGAAGGAGTTCGCCAGCTTTCCTGCTGCGACGCAGCGTTACATCCGGCGGTCGCTCGATGTCGGGCTTGGGCGCGACGATGCGCTGGCGCGATGGTCGCGCGATGTTATCGAGTCGGCGAGCATCATGGCGCAGGCGCGAATATATGCCCGGCTGGACGATATTCGCGGATTGGTGCCCGATGACAGTGGCCTCGAAGCGGTCGAGCCGGTTCTCGCCCCGCTAATCACCGTAACCGCATTCGATCTCGGTCAGGACCGGCTGAGCAGCTTCGGTTCCTACCGCTTCCTTTACGAGCGGCTGATCGGTGCGCATGTGCGGCCGTGGCTCCCCGGCGCTTTCTGCGCCGCCGCGGCGCTGCCTCACCTGCATCCGGAGCGGCGGCGGATTCTGTTGCAATCGATCAGCGAGGCCGCGGCCACCGCACCCGGCTGGTCGAACCGCGAGCCCGCCTTTTTCCCCGAGTGGGTCGACAAGGTCGAGATTCGCCTGCCGAACTGAGATCGGCCGCGCGCTGGTCGGGTTGCGGATTCGAGGGCGTGGTGCTTTTACGCCGTTCCGGCGGAACCCAAGGCACCTGCTTTCGCTTTGTGTGAGCCAGCGGGCGGGAGAATGGAATGCCGGTCACCTTTCTGGACGCGCATCGCGTCGAAAAGCCTTGGGGCCGGCATGACCTCGCCCCGTTGTTCGACGATCAGCCGCGAGATCGGCCTCCGGTAGGTGAAATCTGGTTCGAGGACGACAACTCCCGTGAGCTTCTCGTCAAATATCTGTTCACCAGTGCGCGGCTGTCGGTTCAGGTTCATCCCGACGACGCCGCAGCGCAGGCGCGCGGCTTTGCGCGAGGCAAGGATGAGGCTTGGATCGTCTTGTCGGCTGAGCCCGATTCAACGATCGCCTTGGGGCTGACAGAGCCGATGGAAGCCGAAGCCGTCCGCGCCGCCGCGCTCGACGGATCGATCGAACAGAAGCTCTACTGGAAGCCCGTCACTGCCGGGGAGGTGATATATTCGCCGGCCGGCACGATCCACGCGATCGGCGCCGGCCTGCGGATAATCGAGATCCAGCAAAATCTGGACCTCACCTATCGCTTCTACGATTATGGCTCCGATCGCGAGTTGCACCTCGACGAGGCGATGGAGGTGTCCGAGTTCGGCCCGTTCGCAGGAAATCCTGCGCCGCGCGACATCGGGTCCGGCCGCTCCGTCCTCGCGGAAAACGGCCGCTTCGTGATGGAGCGATGGACCCTCGAAGGCGCCTTCACGCTCGCGCCGGGCAGTGCCACATTATGGCTGCTGCCGGTCGACGGGCGCGCGATCATCGACGGCGAGCCCGCGGCAATCGGCGATGCGATCATTGTTGAAGGTGCCGCACCGATCGAGATCGAAGCCGGCAGCCTGATCTATGTCGCCTACCCCGGATCGCACGTCATAACCGATATCTTGACCCCGATGCCGCGCTCGGCTTCGCAGAGGAGTCGGGCAGGCGCCGTTTAGCCGCATAACCGCGATACCGCCCCGCGGCTCTCAGCGGGTGGCGGCCATGAAATAGTCGATCGTCAGATCGTCGCCGACGCGGAATCCGGTGGCGAGGGAGAAGCCGAGCCCGGCACGGTCGATCACCTGCAGGCCGGCCACTTCGATAAACGCGGCAAGTTCTTCCGGCCGGAGGAATTTGCGCCAGTCATGCGTCCCTTTCGGTATCAGGCCCAACCCCTCCCCCAATCCGATCAGCGCCAGCTTCGACTGCGGCGTACGATTGGGGGTCGAAAGGATCATCAGCCCGCCGGGCTGCAGCAACTCGGCGAGACCGGCGACGAATGGCGCCGGGTCCGCGACATGTTCGATCACTTCCATCGAAGTGACCATATCGAAGCTTTCTCCCGCGAGAGCTTCGACGCCGCCGCACCGATAGTCGATCGAAAGCCCTTGATCCGCCGCATGGGCGGCGGCGACCGCGATATTCTCGGGCGCAGCGTCGATCGCGGTGACTGTGGCGCCCAGCCGTGCGAGCGGCTCGGCCAGCAGGCCCGCGCCGCAGCCAATGTCCGCGACCCGCTTGCCCGCGAGCGGCTTGAAGCTTTCGGAGGGCGCAGCCCAGTGCCTGTCCACCAGCTCGCGAATGTAGCGGAGGCGGGGAGGATTGAGTGTGTGGAGCATCGCCGACGACCCGTTCGGGTCCCACCAATCGGCCGCCAATTTGCCGAAATGCGCCGCCTCGGCGGCGACGATCGAGCCTTGCTGCTGTGCGCTTGCGTTCATTGCCACCCCTCTCTATCAGGGCCGCGCCCTTCGCACCAAGGGCTTTCCGGCCCGCTTGGCCTCTCGGGGATAATCGTTCGCAATGGCTCGCATCGTGATGAAGTTCGGCGGAACCTCGATGGCGGGAATCGAACGCATTCGCAATGTCGCGAACCGGGTCAAGCATGAGGTCAGCCTGGGCAACGAGGTCGCCGTCGTCGTGTCGGCCATGTCCGGCGAAACCGACCGGCTCGTCAATTTCTGCCGCGAGGCGTCACCGCTCTACGATCCGAGGGAGTATGACGTCGTCGTCGCCTCGGGGGAACAGGTGACGAGCGGATTGCTCGCGATCGTGCTCCAGGCGATGGGGGTGAAGGCACGAAGCTGGCTGGGCTGGCAGTTGCCGATCCGTACCAGTGACGCCCACGCCTCCGCCCGTATCGAGACGATAAATTCCGACGCGATTGGTGCGGCGATGGCTGCCGGTGAAGTTGCCGTGATTCCGGGTTTCCAGGGATTGACCTCCGACGATCGCGTCACGACGCTCGGCCGTGGCGGATCCGACACCTCGGCGGTCGCGGTGGCAGCGGCGATGAAAGCCGATCGTTGCGATATCTACACCGACGTGGACGGCGTCTACACCACCGATCCGCGCATCGTCCCGAAGGCGCGCAAGCTCGCCAAGGTTACGTATGAGGAGATGCTCGAACTGGCCTCGGTCGGCTCGAAGGTCTTGCAGACCCGGTCGGTGGGTCTGGCCATGAAGGAGAGGGTCAGGGTTCAGGTGCTCTCCTCCTTCGAAGAACCGACAGACAATCCCATCCCCGGCACGCTGATCGTCGGCGACGAAGAAATCGAAGGAAGCGCCATGGAACGCCAACTGATCACCGGTATCGCCGCCGATAAAAACGAGACCAAGGTCACGCTGGTCGCGGTGCCCGATCGGCCCGGCGCGGTGGCCTCGATCTTCGCACCTCTCGCAGAGGCCAGCATCAACGTCGACATGATCGTTCAGAATGTCGCGCACGATACGGGCTCGACCGACGTGACCTTCACCGTGCCTTCGGCTGAACTCGCTCGCTCGCTCGACGTGCTCGAGCGCGCGCGGGGTTCGATCGGCTATGAGAAGCTGATCCATGACACCAATGTCGCGAAGATCTCGGTCGTCGGCGTCGGCATGCGCAGCCATGCGGGGGTCGCCTCGAAGATGTTCGAGGCGCTGGCCGCCCGCGGCATCAACGTGCTGGCGATTACAACGTCGGAGATCAAGGTGTCGGTGCTGATCCACGAGGATTATACCGAACTCGCCGTCCGCGTGCTCCATACCGCTTATGGTCTCGACGCGGAGGATGCCGCCTGATGAGCGGCCGGACCCGCCTCACCGAACTCATGGCGCGCGGCGCTGCCCTGCTGGGCAGCGACTATGCGATACTCGGCGGCGCGATGAGCTGGGTCTCCGAACGTAATCTGGTTGCCGCGATGTCGAATGCGGGCTGTTTCGGCGTGATCGCCTGCGGCGCGATGACGCCGGCTCTGCTGGACGCGGAGATCGCGGGTACGAAGGCGCTGACCTCGAGGCCTTTCGGGGTCAACCTCATCACCATGCATCCCGATCTCACCGCGCTGATCGACGTCTGCGCCCAGCATCAGATCGGCCATGTGGTGCTCGCCGGCGGGCTGCCGCCGGGCGGCGCGATCGAGCGCATCAAGGCGTCCGGGGCCAAACTGATCTGCTTCGCGCCCGCTCTGGCACTCGCAAGGAAGCTGATCCGTTCGGGCGTCGACGCACTGGTGGTGGAAGGCATGGAGGCGGGCGGCCATATCGGCCCGGTGTCTACCTCGGTGCTGGCGCAGGAGATACTTCCGGCGGTCGCTGCCGATCTCCCGGTCTTCGTGGCGGGAGGAATCGGCCGCGGCGAGGCGATCGCGGCCTATCTGGAAATGGGCGCCGCGGGCGTTCAGCTCGGCACACGCTTCGTCTGCGCGACCGAATCGATCGCGCACGCCAACTTCAAGAAAGCCTTCATTCGCGCCTCTGCGCGCGATGCGATCACCAGCGTTCAGATCGATCCGCGCCTGCCGGTGATTCCGGTTCGCGCGCTGCGCAATGCTTCGTCGGACCTGTTCACGGCCAAGCAGCGCGAGGTTGCCCATCTGCTCGACAGTGGTCAGGTGGAGATGGCGGAAGCCCAGCTGCAGATCGAGCATTATTGGGCTGGCGCTCTCCGCCGCGCCGTGATCGACGGGGATGTCGATCATGGCTCGGTCATGGCCGGGCAGTCGGTTGGCATGGTGACGAAGGAAGAGCCGCTCGCGGCCATTGTGGCGACGCTGGTGGACGAGGCTGCCGCTGCACTGGAGCGGCGCGCGGCGTAGTTTGTTCGCCCGGGCGTTGTGCCGCGTCTGAGGGCTTATCACTAAAGGCCCTTTCTGTTAGCGGCGTTGCATGGGCCTGCTCACCGCAACATCCGCCGCACGCGAAATATTGACGCGTCTTCACGACGTGATGGCGTCGCGGTCCGGCGCCCAGGCCAAGCTCAACCATGTCGTCCAGATAATCGGAGAGGCGCTGAGCACAGAAGTGTGCTCGATCTATCTTCTTCGCGACGGGTTGCTCGAGCTTTTTGCGACGCGGGGCCTGAAGCAGGAAGCGGTTCACGTCACGAAGCTCGCGATGGGGGAAGGTCTGGTCGGCACCATCGCCGGAAATGTGGAAACGTTGAACCTCGACGAAGCGACGAGCCATCCGGACTTTGCCTACAAGCCCGAAACCGGCGAAGAGCTTTTCCACAGCTTCGCCGGTGTGCCGATCGTGCGACGCGAACAGGCGGTCGGCGTTCTCGCCGTTCAGCATCGCGACTCGCGGAAATTCGATGAGGTCGAGATCGAGGCGCTGCAGACCGTCGCCATGGTGCTCGCCGAACTCATCGCAGGTGCCGGGCTTATCGACGGGGGCGGGGGCGGGGCGCCGGGCGCACGAGACACCGGCCCGGTACGGCTCGCCGGGCTGAAGCTCGTCGAAGGGATGGCACGAGGCAGGGCAGTATTCCACCAGCCCCGAGTCGAGATCGAGCATACGGTCGCCGAGGATGTCGAGGTCGAGCGCCATCGAGTCATTTCGGCGTTCGCCAAGATGCGCGACCAGATCGAGCGCATGACCCGCGAGGCCGACTTCGGCGTGGCGGGCGAGCATCAGGACGTCCTCGCGATGTACAAGATGTTCGCCTATGACGAGGGGTGGATACGTCGCATCAACGAGGCGATCGACAGCGGGCTGACGGCCGAGGCGGCGATCGAGCGCGTCCAGCAACGGACCCGGATGCGGATGCGTGAGATCGGCGATCCGCTGCTCGCCGACCGCATGCACGACCTCGAAGATCTTTCAAATCGCCTGCTACGTATCGTCGCGGGCCAACTCGGCACGGCGGCTCAGCTCGGTCTGCGCCAGGATTCGATCCTGATCGCCCGCAATCTCGGTCCGGCCGAACTGCTCGAATATGACCGCCGCCGCCTCAAGGGCGTGCTGCTCGAAGAGGGGTCGCTGACCGCGCATGTGACGATCGTCGCGAGGGCGATGGGCGTGCCGGTGCTCGGGCGGGTGAAGGATATTCGCCGCACGATCAGCGAAGGAGACAATCTCCTGCTCGACGGCACGATGGGCTCGGTGATCGTCCGGCCGAATACCACCGTCGAAGAGGCCTTCGACGCGAAGATGATGGTTGGGCAGCGCCGCCGGGCGGAGTTCGCGGCCATGCGCGACCTTCCCGCCGAGACGCGCGACGGCGTGCGAATCGAGCTTATGGTGAACGCCGGTCTGCGCGACGACATGGCCGCGCTGGATGTCACCGGTGCCGATGGCATCGGCCTGTTCCGCACCGAGTTCCAGTTCCTGGTGTCGGCGACCTTTCCCCAGCGCGAGCGCCAACTGAGGCTCTACCGCGAGGTGCTCGAAGCCGCAGGCGATCGGCCAGTGGTCTTCCGGACGGTCGACATCGGCGGCGATAAGGCGCTGCCCTATATGAACACGGCCGATGGTATAGTTGAGGAGAACCCGGCAATGGGCTGGCGCGCGTTGCGCCTGGCGCTCGAGCGGGACGCCTTGATGAAGGTTCAGGCGCGCGCGCTGATCGAAGCCGCCGCGGGCCGTACGCTCTTCGTGATGTTCCCGATGGTGTCGGAACCCTGGGAATTCGATGAGGCGGTTGCCCTGTTCGAGGCGCAGCGGAAGTGGATTTGGGGCCGCAACCGAGCGCTCCCGACCGCGATCCGCTATGGTACGATGCTCGAGGTGCCGGCGCTCGCTGAAAGCCTGGACATGCTGCTGCCCCGGCTGGACTTCCTGTCGATCGGCACCAACGACCTCACCCAGTTCCTGTTCGCTGCCGATCGGGCAAATCCCAAATTGGCGGAACGCTATGATTGGCTGAGCCCGGCGATATTGCGCTTCATCCATCGGGTCACGCGACAGACCAACGATGCGGGCATTCCGGTTGGCGTGTGCGGCGAAATGGGCGGCCGGCCGCTGGAGGCGATGGCGCTGATCGGCCTTGGCATCAGCCGGCTCTCGATCACGCCGGCGGCGGTAGGGCCGGTCAAGGCAATGATCCGGAGCTTGAATGTAGAAGCCCTGCGGGCCGACATGAAGGGCTTCCTGTCGACGCCGTCCCGCTCGCTTCGGGCAGACTTGGCCGCATGGGCGGAACGCAATGGGGTTGCGATTGGCTGAATTGCGCGGCAGACCGGCATCGGCAGGGATGGTGAGGCCGTACGCTGCAAGCGCGCCGATGGGGAGATTTACGCCCGTGGTCCGCCCGGAGGCGTAAAGGGAGAGCGCGATGGTCGAAGGCGCGAACGAGGAATATATGCCGTCTGCCTCCGGTGTGGGAGGGCAGCTCAACGCCGAACGTCAGCGTCAGAATCTCGAGCTCAGCGATATCGCCGCGCGGACGCGCATTCCCCTGCGCCACCTGCAAGCGATCGAGGGCGGCAGGAGCGACCGTCTGCCCGCGCTTCCCTATTCGGCGGGTTTCGTGAAGAGCTATGCGGCTCTTCTCGGCCTGGACGGTCAAGCCCTTTCGCGAGCCTTTCGAGAGGAAATGGGCAACGCGCGGCGTGCCCACTTCGAGCCCGAAGCCTATGAGCCGGTCGATCCTTCGCGGGTGCCCTCGCGGCTGCTGGCGATGATAGCGCTGGGTGTCGCCCTGCTGCTCGGCATGGGCTATTTGCTGCTTCGTTTCGAGAACGACAATGTCGACCTCGCCAAGCTCGCGGCGGATACCGTGCGCGATGAACGGCCGCTGCCGGCGAAGCCTGTAGCGCCGTCGCCCGTGGCGGCTCCCGCTGCACCCGCGGTGCCCACCGGGCCGATCACCCTGAATGCCGTGGAGGACGTGTGGGTGAAGGTATCCGAACGGGATGGAAGTCGTACCTATCTCCTGGACACGCTGAAGGCGGGACAAAGCTTCACCTTGCCCGATGATGTGAACGACCCCATCCTGCGTACCGGGCGTCCCGAGGTGCTCAAGGTGATGATCGGCTCCACCGCCTTGCCGCCGGCCGGCGAACCCGATCGGCTGGTGCGTGCCTATAGTCTGAAGCGCGCCAATCTCGTGGCGATCACGACGGCGCCAGAGGTAAAGGTCGAAGCCGTGCCCGACGCTGGCGGCAACACCAGCGAGATCGCGGCCCCGGCCGACCTTCCCCGCGCTTCCGCTCAGCCCGCACGGCCTTGATCTTCATCGCCGGCGCGCGGCATGATCGCTGCGAACCAATTATAGGGATCATTCAATGAAAAAGGCGATGGCCGCCCTCCTGCTCCTGTCCGTAGCTGCTTTTCCCGCGCTGGCCGCCGATCCGCCGGCACCGCTCGACGCGCGCGTCGGGAAGCTCGAAAAGGAGATGCGTGCGGTCCAGAGGAAGGTTTTCCCTGGCGGCGCGCAGCAATATTTCGAGCCGGAGATCAAGCCGCAGGCGCCGCCGGCGGCACCCGCCGGTGCGCCGGCCGAGACGCCGGTGGTGGAGCTTGGCGCGCGGGTCGACGCGCTCGAACGCTCGCTGGCGGCGTTGACCGGGCAGGTCGAGCAGAACAGCTTCAATCTGCGCAAGCTGGAGGAACAGTTCGCAAAGATGAAGGGCGATTCGGACTTCCGATTGAACGCGCTCGAGGGGAAGGCTCCCGCTACCGGAACGCCTGCGG
>Ga0207641_10000641_pt1 | contig 38173 bp, 34 predicted proteins | sample KBSSwiS62_FD_184306 | JGI IMG/M metagenome (GOLD analysis project Ga0207641, IMG submission 184306) | Switchgrass rhizosphere microbial communities from Kellogg Biological Station, Michigan, USA - KBS Switchgrass S6-2 (SPAdes) (version 2) | ecosystem: Host-associated > Plants > Roots >... | reverse complement strand
TTCACTCTCGACAACCGCAGTCACAATAAGACCCTCTCCTATAAATAAAAGGAGACCTGCGACCTCATCATGACTTGATGGGATGTGACCTCGGACAGCCAGGTCCAGTGCCAGACTTCCCGCAACAGTGACGGCTATGGCCTGCCACAGACCACATGCCGCAGCCGTGATTACAACGGCAGCGAGGAGTGCACCGTAATGGAAGTCAAATCCGAGACTGTCTTGCAGGCGCAAACGAAATCCCACCGCGAGGACAGCGATAGCCGCCGCACCGCCCCAGGAGACAGCGGCCTTGTATTGAGAACTTTTCACCGCCGAGTCTTGTGCATTTCGTGAACCAAAGGCCAACTCTCAACCCCTCACATTGGCATTCTGCGTGCATCCCGTCATAATCGGAAACCGGCCGGTCCGACTAGCGCGGCTACCGGACCGGTGTAATACTTGGTGTGAAACGTATACTGGTTGTCGATGATAACCCAAGCAGCCGAGAGCTCGTGAGGTTCGCCTTAGAGCGGGAACCTGAATATCAAATAGAAGAGGCTGCAGATGGCCAGGATGCTATTTCACAAATCCGACAGGTTCTGCCGGACCTGATTCTGATGGATATCCAGATGCCTGAGATGGATGGGTACGAAACTTTGCGTCAAATTCGTGCGCATCCTTCCTGCAGGCGGGTTCCTGTCGTTGCCATCACCGCTTTTGCGATGCTGGATGATCGGCAGAAAGCATTTGAAGCTGGTTTTGACGGCTACTTTGCCAAACCTATCAATATCGCCGCACTGCGGACGCAAATTGAGTCATTACTGAAGAGATGAAAGAACAACAAGTAACGCTGGTGGCTGTCGACGATGATTCCGCCACTCTCGAACTCATAAAAGAAGCCCTCGAAGGCCTTGAAGGCATGGATCTGCAGATCCACACAACGACCGATCCGGATGAAGCTGTAGACCTCATCCTCCAGAAGCAAGCCGACATTGCCGTCCTGGATCTGGTTTTGCCCGGCCGTGACGGCATGCAGCTATTGGAAGCGATCGTTCAGAAGAGTCCCGGCACCGAAGTGATTCTTTTGACGGGTCACTATTCGACCGACTCGGCTCTTGAAGCCATCCAGAAAGGCGCCTGCGACTATTTGACCAAACCGATATCTATAGCGGATTTCAGGCTGCGCATCAGCCGTTTGGCTGCAGAAGCAAAACGCCGCCATGAAGCGCTGAAACTGGACAGTGAGATGTTCAGCACCCACCGATTCGAGGGGATGGTGGGACAAAGTCCGCTCATGCGTGATCTTTTCGCACGAATACGTCGTATCGCTCCACACTTCCGGACTGCGCTGATCACCGGCGCGACAGGAACGGGAAAAGAACTTGTGGCTCGCGCGTTGCATCGGCTGAGTCCGGTATCATCCGGTCGTTTTGTAGACTTCAATTGTTCGGCAGTTGTCGAGTCGCTCTTCGAAAGCGAATTGTTCGGCTATGTGAAGGGCGCGTTCACCGGGGCGCAGAGCGACCGTATGGGGCTGTTCGAACACGCCAACAACGGCGTCCTGTTTCTCGACGAACTCGGGGATACGCCGCTCAACATGCAAAGCAAACTGCTGCGGGCTCTTCAGAACCAGGAAATCCGCAGAGTGGGATCGCCCGTGGCTCATAAGGTGAACGTTCGGGTCATTGCCGCGACGAACAGAAATTTACCGAAGATGATTACCGAAGGCACCTTCCGCGATGACCTGTACTATCGGCTCTCGATGGTTGAGCTCAAAGTTCCTCGCCTGGCAGAGCGTAAGGAAGACGTATCCCTGCTTGTCCGACACTTTCTCGAATATTTCAACGAACAGTACGGGAAAAATATTCGCGGCCTGACCCCGCGAGCTCAGGCAACCCTTTCGCGCTATTGGTGGCCGGGCAACGTCCGCGAGCTTGAGAACGTTCTGGGGGCTGCATGCATGATGGCCCAGGACTCCATGATCGACGTTCGCGACCTCCGCGAAACCATCAAGAATCCTCCCACGCCAGCAGCAGCTGAGGACGGAGAGAACATCGTGCCTCTGGCTGACCTTGAGCGACAGCACGCGCGGTCTACCCTGAAGCGCATGCGCGGGAACAAGGTAAAGACGGCAGAAGCGCTCGGCATTAGCCGCGCCACCCTTTACCGCCTGCTCGAAGAAGTCGAGGATGAGGACCCAGAGGCTCGTACCGGATAATTCGCGCCCGTCGAGCATTATTTTTGCTCTATGCCCCGGGCGCGAAACTGTTCGCAATGAAAACACCTGACTAAAAATGAGACAGTTCGCGTGCGCTAACTGCATCGACATTCCGGGCCTGGCCCGCGGGACGGGCTGTTCCCAATAATGCCGATGCAGCCTCTCAGGCGCTTATTGCTCCAAGATGCTTATCCGCGCAGGAACATTTATAGCCTTCTGCGCATTCTTCGCAGCAGTACTGCAGACCCGCATGGGCGATGCCTCTTTCAGGCCATTCCTCTAATGGCAAACCGCATCCGGGACATCGGGAAGGTGTCAATTCCGCTGCCATGTTTCCTCCTTTAAAAAGCTACTCCGACTGAAAATCGGAAGTTGTCCTGGCGTTGCCCATCGAGCGTGGTTGGTTCGATGATCCCGCTCGAACCCAGCACATTCACGGTTCGATCCTTCAGAAAGACTGGCGCCCAATCCATTTGAAAGACTCGAATCTTCATGCGGTCATTCACGCGCACGTCGAGCCCCCCGCCCACAGAAGCCGAGAAATCGGTCCCACCAATCACAAACGAGTTGCTCGTCGATCCTACTCCGATTGGATTCACCGTCTCCGTGCTTACCTTGAACCGGGTATAACCGATGCCGGCCATAATCCGAGCAAAGGGCTGCGCACGATGGTTGCGGTTAAATTTCACCGTGGGCCCGCCAAGAACGTAATAAACATCGGTGTCCTGGTCAGCCCTGCCACCTGCGAAGTCCTGGCCGCTGCTACGTCGCGCCCAGGAGAAGTCGCCCGTGATTCCGATACCGACTTCGTTGTATGCCGTAACGGACCCGTTCACGCCATGCAACGTGGCTCGAGATCTAAAAAAGTCGGTGTTGAAAATCCAGTTCGGGTCGTTTCGATTCGGCAGACCTTCGGCCTGAAGGTTTGTATAGCCGACGAAAATCTCAGGCTTTTGCGCAGCAGCCGTTGTTGCAGCAACCAAAATACAGATCGCAGTCGCAAACAAGATCTTTGGCATGGGAAGGCTCCTTTCCTCTATCGACAGCCCATGGTGCAATTGGTCTGCCCGGGTGTGGGCAGGCGTGAGGACACATAGAGTTACGTTGAGTTCGGTATGGTGGAAGACCAGAAGATGGCCGCGCGGCCTGTCTCAGTCACAGACACTGAGCACAATCTGAGGCCGCGCAGAATCAGTGGCTAGACGTCGCGTTTTTCCGATAGTTTCTGTTCGTCAATGGCGCCAGTGCGGGGAATGGGTTTCCGTGTGCGAGCAAAGTCGGCTTTCGATTCTTCAGTAGAGGAAATGTCTCTCGCTCCAGTGCGGCCCAGAATTTCCTTCGCAAGGTTGGCCCACTCAGTGTTGTCGCAATGGACGGAGAGCAGGTTTCCACCGTCTCGCACTCGACCTTCATATCTCCGCGCTTCATATTCAGGAATGCCGATACCGATGAGCCCACCGAGAATGCCTGCGGCCGTCCCCAGTGCGCCTGCGCCAGCCAGCGCCGCCACAACAGGCCCGGCAGCGATCAGCGGTCCGAAACCAGGAATGATCAAAGCGCCCACGCCGATCAGCCAGCCCAGTGCGCCTCCCAGAACGACTCCGGAACTGGCGCCGGCGACGACACCCTCGGGAGCCTTGCTCGCTTTTCTGTGACCAAGGTCTTTGGAGCCCACATTTTCTGCCATGAGAAACGAAACATCCGTGTTACGAAAGCCCGAACTGCGCAGGGCATCCACGGCGCCTTCGAGGCTTTCGTATGTGGGATAAATGCCAAACACAGCGGTGTTCTTTCCCAGCATGAAGCAACCCTCCTGAAGGAACTTTAAGGCTTAATGAGCCTTTGACCTCAAGCTACAGGCTCACAAGCACGAGAAAGCACGTTGCTTGCCACGATATTTCTAAAGGATCGCGGCCGCGTGGCTGAAGACGTCTTCGGCGTGATAAGAACTACGGACAAGCGGGCCGGCAAACACCCATCGCAAACCCAATCGCTGTCCATATTCACGAAATCTCATAAATTCATCGGGATGATAATACTTCGCAATTTCGGCATGTTTTGGTGAGGGGCGCAAATACTGGCCAATAGTGAAAATATCAACTCCGGCATTCAGTGCATCGCGCATTACCTGGTGAACTTCGTCGGTAACTTCGCCGAGGCCCACCATGATTCCTGTCTTGATAAACATCGCCGGATTCATCTGTTTCGCCGATTTCAGCAGACCGAAAGATCTGTCGTAGTCCGACTTGAATCGAATCGTCGGATATAAGCGCCGCGCCGTTTCAATGTTGTGCGAAAAGATGTCCGGTCCCGCGTCTGCAATCACACGGACCGCGTCAAGCGAGCCCTGAAAGTCCGGAGTAAGCAGTTCGATCTTCACTTCGGGATCGCGACGCCGAATCTGGTGCACGAGATCCGCGAAGACAGTCGCCCCACCATCAGCGAGGTCGTCCCGATCCACAGATGTAATGACGGCGTGCCGCAACTTCAGATCTGCAATGGCTGCGGCCACCCGTGCAGGTTCGGCAAGATCCAGTTCCGTTGGCCTGCCGCTTGTCACCGCGCAAAAAGCGCAGGCCCTGGTGCATACATCGCCAAGGATCATGAACGTAGCAGTCCGGTGTGTGCCCCAACACTCCGCAATATTGGGACACATCGCGTCTTCGCAGATTGTATTCAGTTTATGGGACTGAAGAATGCGCCGCACTTCGAAGAAGGTATCCCCGCTGGGGATGCGGACTTTCAGCCAATCCGGACGTTTTTCCATCGTGTCTACTATACATGTCTGGTGTAGAGTTCGTCCTCAAGGTAGAAAGCAGGAGACGGTATGGCGAGGTTGAGCGGCAATCGCGGTGCAGTAGTCAAGGTACTCCTGATCATCTTTGGAGTCCTTTTTTTGTGCGTTGTCCTTGGCGGCATCTATATCGCCATCCACATGAAGGAATGGGCAGCGGACTACGCCAAGCTGGCCGCGCAAGAGGTGATCAAGGATTCTGGCCTGCCTGACGATCAGAGGAAAGCGATACTCGCCGAAATCCAACAACTCGCTGACGACTACAAGACAGGCAAGATCAGCACTCAAGAATTAAGCCGAGTGGCGAAAACAATTGGACAAAGCCCCCTGATCCCGCTGGCGGGTGTCCAGGTCGCGCGTCACAAATACATCGAACCGTCCGACATGACCGAGAAGGAAAAAGCCGACGCGATTCTTGCTCTTCAACGCGTAGCCCGCGGTGTGTATGAAAAGAAGATATCCAAGGACGAGGTCGATGAAATCACAAAACCAATCGCTGACCTTCGGCGTGATGGCCACTGGACGTTAAAAGAAAACCCCAGTCGGATGGAACTCGATCAGTTTATCGCCAACGCCAAAGCCCATGCCGACGCCGCCATGATCCCCAACGAACCCTTCGACCTCGACATCGCAGAGGAACTCAAGAAAGCGATCCACGGCGGCTAGAGTTGCGGGGACGTTGACCGAAGACACTCTTGTTATCCTCGAACCCTCCACGATTCGGCCTTAATCCAGTCCTGATCCTTTTCAGTACCGCCTTTGCGGTAATACAGGTCCAGTATCGTTCCAGAGATCTTTACTTCCCTCCGGCATTCACACGTGTAGACCTGTTTACATTCATTGAACATTTTTGTGATCTTCAGTTCGATACCGCATTCGCACTGCTGGAACGCTACCGTGGACATCTCAGTCATTCCTTCCCCGGGCATTGAAAGCTCCAAAGCTTACACAGAATGAAATTGCCTGCCTTACGATATTCACTTCTTTGGTTGCCTCCACGCCGCTATATCCATTGAATCTCAGTGTCAGGCCCGGCAAAAACGGATTCTTTCAAAATCAGTCGATATGCCTGAACTGGGCTTTTAAAGACTTCGATTTGTGGAGCGGCAGGTTGGTCGAAGAGTACTGAAGAGGCTTAAATATGGATAGCCGCGCCGAAAACGGCTTCGAGGGCTTCGTGAACGCTTTCGGACAATGTTGGGTGCGCGTGAATCAGTTGAGCCATATCGGCGACGGCACCCTCAAGACCCATCGCCGTGACGCCTTCGCCAATCAGTTCTGTCACGCCCGATCCAATCATGTGGACGCCAAGGATCTCGCCGTCCGCCTCGTTCGCGACAATCTTCACGAAGCCGTCGGTGGCGTCTTCAATACGCGCCTTGGCAACGGCAGTGAATGGGAACTTCCCCGTCTTGACTTTATTCCCTGCCGCGACTGCCTTTGCCTCTGTCAGACCGACGCTGGCAATCTGGGGATCGCAATAGGTGCAGTTGGGCACATGCAGATAATTGATTGCCGGTGGATTTTTGCCTGCAATCTTCTCCACCGCAACGATTCCTTCCTGAAAAGCAACGTGGGCGAGTTGGGGAGTGGGAACCACGTCGCCGATCGCAAAAATGCCAGGCACGTTTGTCTGCATGTAGCGATCGACTTTGATGTAACCGCGCTCCATGGCGACGCCCAATGCTTCGAGCCCAATGCCAGATGTATTGGGCGCGCGGCCCGTCGCCATTAAGAGTTTATCGGCTAGGACTGTCTTGCGCTCGCCATTGTCAGCCACGAAGACTGCTTCAACACCGGCGTCAGTAGTCTTTGCCGACTCCAGCCTCGCACTTGTGTAACAATCGATTCCCTTGCGCGTAAACGCTCGACGGAGCTCCTTCGCCACCTCTTCGTCTTCCAGGGGAACCAGCTGGGGCAGCGCCTCGAGCAACGTGACCTTCGTTCCGAACGCGTTATAGATCGAGGCGAATTCCACGCCGACCGCTCCCGCACCCACGACAACGAGCGACTGCGGAACGGCGGTCATATCCAGCGCGCCGACATTCGTAATGATGCGCTGCTCGTCCACGGTATACCCCGGAAGCGGTTTCGCCTCCGAACCCGTGGCGATGATGATAGTTCGAGCTTCTATCTCTGAAGTCGTATCGCCCTTAACCGCGACCTTGTTCGGTGATATCACGGTGGCCGAGCCACGAACCACGGTGACCTTGTTCTTTCGAAAGAGGTAGTCGATGCCCTTGTTGGATTTCCCGATGATGTCGTTCTTGCGTGACTGGATCTTCTCGAAGTCGAACTCGATGGCGTTCGTCTTGAAGAGACCCTGCTGGACGGCCTTCTTCACTTCATGAAGAAGGTGGGCGTCGCGAAGCAGGGCTTTCGTCGGGATACAACCGCGGAGGGTGCATGTTCCTCCAAAACGCGAGTCCCGCTCGATTACGACAGCCTTCAGCCCCAGCTGCCCGGCGCGGATGGCAGCTACGTACCCGCCAGGACCTGCGCCAATGATCGCGACGTCAAACGGAGGTTGAGCGCTCATCGAAGCACCTAGAAGATGTCAAAGTGTTCTTCGTGAAGCAGAGCATCTGACTTCACCACAATATCCTTCTTCAACCACTCTTCCATTTCAATCAGCGAGACGAATTCGCCTCCCTTGAGAACCTTTGCAACCTCGGGGTTCACCCGAACCGTAACTTCCTTGCCCTCCAAAAGGTGGGCCATTTTTCGGAGCTCCGACTGGATCTCATAGCACACCGTTTCCGGAGACTTGACCCATCCCGAGCCCGTGCAATGACTGCAGGGTGCGCAGACCGTGCGTTCAAGGGATGGCTGCGTCCGCTTGCGCGTGATCGCCACGAGGCCAAAATCGTTGAACTGAAGAATCTTCGAGGGTACACGGTCCGAGCGCAGTTCTTCCTCGAGCGCGGCCATAACCTTCTGCCGGTTCTTCCGCTCTTCCATGTCGATAAAATCGACGACGATGATGCCGCCCAAATTTCTCAATCGAATCTGCCGCACGATCTCGTGCACCGCATCGACGTTGGTGCGCGTGATCGTGTCTTCCAGCCGGTTAGACTTACCGACATATTTGCCGGTGTTGATATCGATCGCGACCAGCGCCTCTGTCTGATTGATGACGATATAACCTCCCGACTTCAGCCACACCTTTGATTTGAGAGCCTTGTCGATTTCAGCATTCAGCCCAAACTCTTCGAAAATGGGTGTGTCCTTGACGTGCAGCTTCACACGGTTCACGAGCGCGGGCTGGAACTTGTTCACAAAATCGAGAACCGTTGCGAATTCCTGTTCATTATCGATCCGGATTGCGGTGAATTCTTCCGTCAGCTGGTCACGAAGCGTGCGCTGTACGAGATTCAGATCGCTATGGATCAACGCCGGGGCGGATTTTTTCTCGGATCGCATCCGAATATCCGACCAGAGATTGCCAAGGAAACGAATATCATTGATGAACTCGGATTCGGACCGTCCTTCGGCTGCTGTCCGCACGATAAATCCGCCCGGCAATCCGGCCCGATGCTCGTTGATAACGCGCTTCAGACGCTGCCGCTCTTCATCGGACGAAATCTTTCGGGACACCCCCACATGATCCACGGTTGGCATGTAAACCAGGTAGCGTCCGGGGAGTGCGATGTGCGACGTGATACGCGCTCCCTTCTTTCCGAGCGGCTCTTTCGAAACCTGCACCAGGATTTCCTGGCCTTCGCGAAGCAAATCGGCAATCAAACCTGCTTTCGGATGATGCCCGTTGGACCGCTGCTCCTCCGGCTTCGCCGGTGGGCCGCCTCGATCGCCTCTATCACCCCGATCTCCGCGGTCACCCGGGCCGCCGCCGCGGCGGCGACCGCGTCGCTGCTGTGGCCGGTGCGCCATGAACGCATTGTCAGACTGATCCCGCATGCGAACATTCGGATTAGGCTCTTCATCCGATTGGGCAGGTTCGTTCTTTTCCGCTTCGTGTTTCGGCTCCGGTTGCAGCAGTGACGCCTGCTCTTCGGCAATCGTTTCCCGGATTTCGCTTTCGCTTACAGGCTCTGAGGGACCGGCCGTTTCCGGCTCAGGAGCGGGTCCCTGCGGGCGGTTCTTGTATTTGCTGAGGACTTCTCCCGGAATGACTTCGATTGGCGCGTAGGATCCCGGTGCGGAATCTTCGCGAGGCTCGTAGGTACGGGCTTCAAACGAAGGAATCTTCGGGGTCTTTCCTCGCCGGTCACGGCCGCGATCCCGTCCACGATCCCGCCCCCGGTCTCTATCGCGGTCTCTGTCGCGCTCTCTGTCGCGCCGTGCGTCGCGATGATCCGCCGCGGGCGCGGGCGCGGCCGCTTCAGCACCTGCGCCTTCGACAGACATTGGCGGGCGTGTCCGGACTTCACCTTCGAGCAAATCGGACGTGCCTTGAGGTTGGGGTGCGGGTTGAGGTTGCTGTTGCGGCGGCGCGACAGCCTCGGTCTCAGGCTCCTTGTCCTCCAACGGCGCTGGGGCAGGAGCGGGCCGCGTTTGGGAAGGCGGGCGTTGCGTTCCACCTTCCTGGAGACTTGCCACAACTTCATCTTCAGCGGTGGACACAATCTTGTCGTATTCCTCAGCATCCTCGAAAAAGTCGGACACATAGAGAAACGCGTCGCGTTCCAGACCAATATCGACGAAGGCCGACTGCATTCCGGGCAGGACCTTCGTCACTCTCCCCTTGTAAATGTTGCCGACAACAGCTTCAGAACGACGCCGCTCAATCATGTACTCGACGAGTTCGTCGTTTTCGAGAATGGCGAGTTTGGTTTCCTGTGTTGTTGTGGTGATGATCAATTCTTTGTGCATCGAGACTCCTCTGCCCGGGCCGAGTGCGCACAGACAGGTCCCCAGACAGTCGCGTCCGACGTCACGTCATTACGAATTGTCATGGAACTCCTGTGCCCGCGAGGAGCAACTCTTGCTCAACTCGCGCCTCAGCGCCTACGGGCAATCAAACATCAAAAATTTGGCGAATCAGGCCAATTGCTACGTTTGGCCGACCACGGGTAATTGACCCGGGTACATTAATAGCTGCGCCAGCGGGCACTATAACACGACAAACTTAATTCACGTAGCGCCGGCGCCGAACGTTAATGATCAGACCGAGACCAATAAAGGCCGTCAGGATCGATGATCCGCCGTAACTCAGAAACGGCAGCGGAATCCCGACAACCGGGAAAAAACCGATAACCATCGCCACATTCACGAGGAGGTGAAAGAAATAAACCCCAACGACACCCATGATAATGAACAAGCCAAGACTATCTCGGGCAGTTTGAGCATTGTGAAGCGACCGAAACAAAATGAACCCGAGCAGGCCTAGCGTCCCGAGGACCCCAACGAACCCCATCTCCTCCCCGACGACCGAGAATATAAAGTCCGTGTGTCGCGCAGGAAGAAACCCCAGCTGGTTCTGGCTTCCCTTGAAAATGCCCTTCCCGAGCACACCGCCGGAACCGATCGCGATCTTCGACTGCTGCACCTGAAAGCCCTTTCCCTGCGGATCGCGCGATGGATCGATGAATGTCAGAAGCCGCTCCTTTTGATGGGCCTTCAGATAATCACCCAGAACAAACGCAGAAACTGGAACGATTAGGACGACGATAAGAACTACGGAAACGATGACGGCTGGCCGCAATCCACGAACAAGCAACCCGACGCCAAGTATTGGCAAATAGGACAACGCGGTTCCCATGTCGGGTTGCAAAAGAATCAAACCCATCGGAACAGCGCAGATCATGGCCGCCTTGAGAATCTGATTAAAGCTGAGATAACCCTTCATGTGAAGGTCTGACAGGTACCGCGCCATGGCAACAACAATGACCATCTTGATGATCTCTGAGGGCTGGACGCTAACAGGGCCCAGATCAATCCAGCTTTTCGCGCCCGCGATCCGGCGCGCCGCCAGCGGTGTATAAATAAGGACAGCCAGGCTCCCGAGGTACAGCCATGGGATGTGTTCGGAGATGGAGTGGTAGTCGACGGAAGCCACCACAAACATCAATGCGATGCCCGCGCCGATGAAAATCGCCTGCTTCATGAACGCGACATCACCCGGAAGGCTCATGGTCGCGCTATAGATCTCCGTAAGGCCGATCAGAGCAAGCGCCAGCGCGGCGGCGAAGAGAGCCCAATCAAAGTCTTTTCCAATCCTGCGATCTTCGAAATTAACGGGCATTTCAGGGCTTCACTTGAGCGATAGGGCCGCTGCTCTGAGTTCCAAACTGGCCGGTTTTCTTCCGATAGTATGTATCGAAAATGGCATGGGCTACCGGGGCAGCTGCAGTCCCGCCGTGGCCACCATGTTCGACGAATGCGGCAACAACGATTTCAGGATTCCGGTAAGGGGCAAAGCCGACGAACCACGCGTTGTCTTCGAACTCCTCATCTTTGCCATAAGACTTCTTTCCGACAACCTGGGCAGTTCCCGTCTTGCCGGCAACGTCAAATCCATCAACGCTTGCGCGCGTTCCCGTTCCGCCTTCATTAACAACGCCCCACATCCCGCGGCTGACGACATCCACAGTGGAGGCGCGAATCGCATACTGCGCAGTCTCCAGCTTCTCGCCGACGAAACCATCCTTGGCGAGAGTTTGTGGGTCCACGAGGTGCGGTTGAACGAGGCGCCCGCCCGAGGCGAGCCCTCCCATTGCCCACGCCGCCTGCAGAACTGTCAGTGACACAGCGCCCTGGCCAATGGACACGTCTAGAGTCTCACTACCGTACCATTTCTGGTCGGCTTTGTTTCTGGTGCGGTACGCGGATGCCTTCCACTCGGGGGTGGGGATTAGACCAGCATCTTCACCATAAAGGTCGATATTTGTCTTTCGGCCAAGCCCCATTTCCATCGCATAATGCGCAATTCTGTTGATGTCCAGTTTCTTCCCGACATTGTAGAAGAAGACATTGCAGGAGTTGACGAGCGCCTCGTAGAGCCCCACCGATCCATGTCCTCCGGCTTTCCAGCATGCCTTGGTCACCCCATCGATCGTCACACTTCCCGTACAGTTCACGTGGTCCAATGGATCCAGTACCCCGGCCTCAAGCCCCGCCGCAGCCATGAAGACCTTGAACACCGATCCCGGTGCATAGTGATCCTGAATGACACGATTTCGAAAAACCTTTCGAGGATCGCGGTTCAGCTCCTGATAGGCCGACGCAGAAATTCTCGTTGCGAATAAATTCGGATCAAATCCTGGCTTGCTCGCCATGACGAGAACTTCCCCGGTCGAGGGATCGAGTGCAACAGCAGCTCCAACCTGATCGCCCAAAGCGGCTTCGGCTGCGCGTTGCAGATCGAGATCGATCGTTGTGCGCAGATCATTGCCGCCGACAGGATCCTCGCGGCCAAACTGTTCCACTTCCCTCTGACGGTTATCCACAATCACGAGTCGATAACCATCCCTTCCTCGCAGTACGGAGTCATAACGCTGCTCGAGGCCGAACTTTCCGATTTGATCTCCAGCTTTGTAAATCTTGGGATCCCGGTTCTTCAGCTCGTCAGGCGTTATCTCACCCGTATAGCCGATAGCGTGCACGGCGAGGTCCCCTTCGAGGTACTTTCGGCGAGGCTGGTATTCCACGAAAACTTCATCGCGAAGCTCCAGTTTGCGCGCATTTATGAACGCAATGTCAGCGACGTCGACGTCTTCCTTCAGGATGATCGGCCGGAACTTGGGCTCATTCTTACTCTTCTCGACACGCTCCTTCATATCCTCGAGGGTCATCCCGAGGCCGGGCCCGAGAACAGCCGCAAGCTCCTCCAGAGAATGATGGGCGCCTTCGCGCACGTACACCACGTTGTAGGAAGGACGATTGTCTACGAGAACGCGGTTTTCGCGATCGAGAATTCTTCCACGTTGCGCGATGATCTGGATTTGCTTGAAGCGATTCTTGTCGGCGAGTTCGACGAAACGTCCCGATTGAGCGATTTGAAAATGCCAGAATCCGCCGACAAGAAAAACCAGGGCTGCAGCGACGATGTATACACCCACGTTCACGCGCGAACGCAGTACGGTTAGTTCTTCACGTCGCATGCCTGTACCTGTCACGGAATCCGAATATCATGAGTCCCAAAAGTGTATTAAACACCCCGGCCAGAACCAGGTCCATCAGCCGCCCGCTTGAAACGGTTAACCCGCCTGTGCCCATGGTCAGCTCAAGGATACTAACGAGGAGACCATCCGCAAGGGTAAACAAAAATAGCGCAAAAATGCGGGTAATGGGCTGATCTACATTGAATTTCAAGCTGGTGGAGGCTGCGGCGAAACAGATCAGAGCCTTGCTGAATCCATTCGTACCGAGGGGTGCGCCGGAAAGGCTGTCCTGGAGCAGGCCAAGTCCAGCCCCCAGGAAAACGGACGAGACAGGCTTGCTGAAATTGAATCCGTAATAAACGCAATAGATCAGGGCTAAGTCAAACGGTTTAAAGAAGATCCCAAGGCGATACTTGAGGATTCCCTCGACTACAACAATGGCAATGACTGTAAACACCGTCATTGCGATATTGCCGAGCTTTCGACCGCGGTTCATCCGTCCGTACGGGGAGAGGTGTGTACCGCAGGCGAAGCCGGGTTCGGCTCGGGGTGATTTTGGGGTTCGGGAGCATCCCCTTTCGGTCGAGCGTGTTCGATAACGACAAGAACGTTCTCAAGACGGGAAAGGTCGACTCGGGGACGAGCAAACATGACTTTGAAGTGCTCTTTCTTTTCCCCGACAGAACTTATAGTCGCAAGAGGCACTCCCTTGGGATGGATCTGATCCAGGCCCGACGTGATCACCTCTGCACCCACTTCAATGCCGTAATCATCGTCGATGTAGCTCAGTTCCAATTCTCGGCCTCCGGTTCCCCTGAATAAAGCCTGGACGCGCGACTCCTGGAACACGCCGGCGATTTCGCTCTGGGCGTCTGTAATCAACTGAACGACGGCGGAACCGCTCGCAACACTGAGAACGCGGCCCACCACGCCGTCTGGCGTGATGACGGAATCGTTGGTCTTAACTCCGTCCGATTGACCGCGATCAATCGTCACTGTTTGCAAGAAACGAGTGGGGTTTCGCCCAATGACGCGGGCCGCCACTGTTTTTCCAATACCGGCGTCCGCCATTCCCAGGAAAGACCGAAGTCGAGCCGCCTCACGGATCTCTTCGTCCTGTCCCTGAATTTGCATGCGCAGCTGATCATTTTCGGTATGCAGCTTGTCGTTTTCACTGCGAACGCCAATAAGTGCGAAGTACCCGTCCCAGACGCTCCAAATCCCTCGAATCCCGGTGTCAACGAGCTTCTCCGCGGGAACCATAATGTTCAGGAGCCATTTCCGCATGACTCCAGGGCTGCCGCGCTGATTCGTCTGAAGCGAAAGAAGCAAAAGGTTAAAGACCAGAACGCTCACGAGGGCGATCCAGCCCGGTCTTTTCGCAATGGAAACCATGAAGCCAGTTTAGTTAACGGAAATCTTTCTCAGCAAATTGAAGTCAGTAAGCATCTTGCCGGTTCCAAGCACCACACACGAGAGCGGATTCTCGGCGAGTGTCACGGGTAACCCCGTTTCGTCACGGATGCGTTTATCCAGATTCTTGATAAGCGCTCCCCCGCCTGCAAGAACGATACCGCGATCAGCGATATCGGCGGAGAGTTCGGGTGGAGTCCGTTCGAGAACCACGCGAATCGCATTGATGATGATGTTGATGCACTCGTCGAGGGCTTCCCGAATTTCTTCATCGGAGATGATGACGCTTTTGGGAACGCCTTCCATAAGGTCGCGGCCTTTGATCTCCATCGTGCGTGGCTGTTCGAGCGGAAAGGCAGAGCCGACTTCGATCTTCACCTGCTCGGAGGTGCGTTCGCCTATCAGAAGATTGTACTTTCGCTTGATATATTGCGTAATCGCCTCGTCCATCTCATTCCCCGCCACCTTTTCAGATCGTGCATGGACAATGCCTGAAAGAGAGATGACAGCGATTTCGGTCGTTCCACCGCCGATGTCGACGATCATGTTGCCCGACGGTTCGGTGACCGGTAGGCCGGCGCCGATCGCCGCGGCCATCGCCTGTTCAACGAGGAAGGTCTCGCTGGCCTTGGCGCGATAAGCAGAGTCCTGCACGGCACGTTTCTCGACCTGGGTAATACCGGAAGGAACCCCGATGACAATGCGAGGATGAACCAGGACCTTACGGCTATGAGCCTTGCGGATCAGATCGGTCAGCATCTTCTCCGTAACCGTGAAATCGGCGATAACTCCATCCTTCATCGGGCGAATCGCGACGATGTTTCCAGGAGTCCTGCCAAGCATGTCCTTAGCCTCTTTACCGACGGCTTCTACCTGGTTGGTGATTTTGTTAATGGCCACAATCGATGGCTCGTTGACGACGATCCCCCGGCCTTTGGCGTACACGAGGGTATTGGCGGTTCCGAGATCAATGGCGAGATCGCTGGAGAAGAGGCTAAACAGGCGGCTGAGATTCATGAATTGCTGAGACTCCTTGCTGAAACAATTGACAAAAAAAGTCGATGATACGGAAAAGACACACGTAGCGTCCAACAAATCGTTTTTCTGTTACGATACGGCGTTATTTGGTTTGAGCCCGGACATGTGTCAGCGGGCCTGAGGAGGATTGGTTCCATGTTGGATTTCATGCGGAGACAGCGCTCGAAGTTGAAATGGGTGCTGGTGCTCGTGATTGTCGTTTTGGGTGGCGGTATGGTGATCAGCTTCATACCTGGCGTCGGCGATGGGAACCGTCTGTCAGCATCGAGGTCGAGTGATGTCGCCCGGGTCGGCAATGAAACTGTATCCGCAACGGAGTTCGAAACCTCCTACCGTAACTACTTGCGGAGCATGCAACAAAGACAGGAATTGTCACCGGAAATTCTTAAGGCGTTCGGTTTTGACCGGCAGGTATTGAATGCCCTCGTCGAGCAAAAGATCAAGCTGGCGGAAGCCAAACGGCTGGGGTTCGACGTAACAGAAGAAGAATTGGCGAACCGCATCATGACCAATCCCAGCTTTCAGGCCGGGGGAAGCTTCATCGGTCGCGACCGCTACCAGGCCCTGCTTCAGGCAAACGACCTGACGATGGAACGCTTTGAGTCCGTCGTCCGGGACGAATTGCTGGTCGGCAAGGTTCAGAGCTTCGTAACTGCGGGTGTAACGGTGAGCGACAAGGAAGTCGAGGACGAATACCGGAACAGGAACGAGAAGGTCACACTCACCTACTTCGTCCTGGATCCGGCAAAGATGGAAACCAAGGTTGCCACTCCCAGCGACCAGGACCTGCAAACCTACTTTGACAAAAATAAGGTCCGGTACAACGTTCCGGAAAAGCGGAAATCAAAATACGCGTTCGTGGACACGGTGAAGATTCGCACCGAACTCAAAGTAGATGATGACGAACTTCGCAACTTTTACGGCGAACACTCCGAAGAATACCGGCTTCCGGAAGAAGTGACGGCTCAGCACATCCTCTTCAAAACCGACGGCAAGACTCCCGAGCAAATCGAAGCGATTCGGAAGAAAGCGACCGATGTCCTCAACCGCGCCAAAAAGGGAGAGGATTTCTCAAAGCTGGCAAAGGAGTTTTCGGAGGATGCGTCGGCTAAAGAGGGAGGAAATCTGGGAACGTTCGGCCGCGGTCGTATGGTTCCCGAGTTCGAACAGGTCGCCTTCACGCTTGGCCCGGGCGCTATCAGCGATCTGGTGACGACTCAATTCGGTTTTCACATTATCAAGGTGAATTCGAGACAGGATTCGCGCCTTCGATCATTTGACGAAATTAAGGAAGCGATCCGTCCGCGCCTCCTCTTCGAAAGGGCGGGCGAAAAGGCCAAGGGAATTGCCGAACAGATCGCTCTGGATGCGGTCACAAACAAGGACCTCAATGCCGTCGCGGCAAAAAACGGCGCCACGGTAAGGGAGACGGACCTCATCGAGCAAAGCGCGACCATTCCGGAACTGGCCAAAACTTCGGCCGCGTATTTGGCGAAGGTTTTTTCTCTGTCCCAGGATCAGATTGGCACTGCGATCGAAGTGCAGAACGGATATGCCGTACCACAGCTCGTTCAGATCGAAGCCGGACATCCTGCCTCCTTCGCGGAAGCGCGAGCAAAAGTCCTGGCCGACGCAAAGGCCGAGAAGGCGCGGGAGATGGTGACAGACGCGACAAGCAAAATCCGGCAACAGGTGGAGGCCGGCAAGACCGACCTCGCCGCGCTTGCTCAGGTCGCTGGCGGCGCCGAAATCAAGACCAGCATGAAGCTGACCCGCGGCGGTTCTCTGCCCGAATATGGATCGCTCGCGGAACGTGACCAGGAGATGTTCAGCATGCCGGTCGGAAAGGCAGCATTACCCGCAACATTCTCCGGGAAAACGCTCGTCTATGCAGTCAAGAGCCGCGACGAGGTCAATCCCGAAGAAATGAAGAAGGCGCTGCCGGATCTGCGGCAGACGATACTGCCGGCCAAAAAGGAGCGATATTTCACCGCGTATATCGATGAAGTACAGAAGAAGATGACCACGGATGGTTCGATAAGGATTAACGACAGAGCCTTGTCGGAGATCTCGAACCTCGTGCAGTAGGGATGAGACTCAAGGGGGGCTTTGTGATGGATTAATTGTGAATCAATTCACAATTAATCCATCACAAAGCTCCCCTCGACTCTGAACCCGAATCCCCTACACCCCGATAATATCGGTCAGTTCCTTTACCGCAGCCGCAGACTTGTGTAATGCGCTACGCTCTTCATTAGTAAGCGAGATTTCGATAACCTTTTCGATCCCATTGCCGCCCAGCTTGACCGGCACACCGACGTAAAGTCCATTGATGCCGTACTCGCCTTCCAGAAAGGCTGCGCAAGGCAGAATCTTCTTCCTGTCGTTCAGAATGACATCGACCATTTCCACGATCGAAGAAGAGGGCGCGTACCAGGCGCTTGTATTGAGAAGCTTCACGATTTCAGCGCCCCCGTTGCGAGCTCGATCCGCCATCTGATCGATAGTCTCCTTGGGCAGCAGCTCGGTTATAGGAATTCCCGAAACCGTGGCATATCGCGGCAGCGGAACCATCGTGTCGCCATGTCCTCCGAGAACAAAGGCGTGAACGTTGTCCACGGAAACTTTCAACTCCATGCTGATAAATGTGCGGAACCTCGCGGAGTCCAGTACTCCCGCCATGCCGATGACGCGTCCCTTGGGGAATTTGCTAACGCGATAGGCCGTCTGGACCATCGCATCCAGCGGATTGCTGACCACGATAAGGATGGTGTTCGGCGAGTTCTTCACGACCTGTTCGGTGACACCTTTGACGATGTCGTAGTTCGTCCGAAGCAGGTCATCACGGCTCATTCCCGGCTTTCTCGGAATTCCCGCCGTGATTACAACGATGTCCGAATTCGCCGTTTCCTTGTACTCGTTAGTGCCGGTGATCTGAGAATCGTAACCCTCGATCGGCCCGGATTCCGCCAGATCCAGCGCTTTGCCCTGCGGGACACCGGGTACGATATCCACCAGAACAACATCCGCGAGTTGCTTGTCCACAATACGCTGAGCAGCAGTCGCCCCGACGTTGCCCGCGCCTATAATCGAAACCTTTCGTCTTGCCATTCTCTTCTCCAGGATTGCTGTTTTAATTACTCGTCAAAATCGATTGGACGAGATCAACCGGTCGAACCCGGATTCGATCGCATGTCCAGATACGTGTATTCGTGAAATGCCTTGCTGTATTGCTCGAGCAGCTGTACGCCTACCTTCGGCCTGATCAACCCGTCTTTTACCTTCTGCTGAATGAGCTGCTCCATGCGTCGTTGGAGATCGTTGGGGAAGTACTGCACAAACGCAAGAATCTCCTGGACAGTAGTGCCCTTGATGACCTTCTCCACGAAATAGCCGTCCGGCTCGTCATCGTCGGCGTAAACATGAACCTCGGTAACGCGGCCGAAAAGATTGTGAATGTCGCCGAGGATGTCCTGATAGGCGCCCATAAGGAAGAACCCGATGTAGTAGGGTTCGCCTTCGTTGAGTTTGTGCAGTTCGAGCCCGCTCTTTGTCCCCAGCGGAGAAACAAATCGGTCCACTTTCCCGTCTGAGTCGCAGGTCAGATCAACGAGTGTAGCGAGGCGGGTAGGCTGTTCCTTCAAACGGTGAACAGGCATGATTGGGAACAACTGCCCGATCGCCCAATAGTCCAGGATCGACTGGAACACCGAGAAGTCACACAAATACTGGTCCGTCAGCTGTTCCCGCATCTCGACGAGGTCCTTCGGCAAGGCCTCCGAATTACGCTTTTGCAATACACGGTTGATTGCCGTGCACGTGGACCAATAAAGCCTTTCGGCCAGTGCTTTCTGTTCGAGAGTCAGATATCCGAGTTCGAACAGCAGACTGACTTCCTGCCGTTTTTCAACGGCGTCGTGAAACACTTCGAGCAGAAATGCAACGGATCGCCTTCGCGCCTTGTCTCCAACCGAAGCGAGAAGCCTGGCCAGTTCCTTGACGGGCGGACTCTCTTCTTCCTCAATCGTGGGAAACTCCTCATGAGTGTCCCGCGTATGGGCGGCAATGGCCTCGACGATAAGCACGGAGTGATGCGCGGTCAGCGCACGTCCATTTTCAGACACCAGAATGGGGTGCGGGACCTTTTCTGCGTCGCAGATTTCCTTCACCGAATACACCACCGCGTTCGTGTATTCCTCCAGCGTGTAGTTGATGCCGTGAGGCGCGGTCACTTCGCCGGCTTCATAATTCACTCCCAGACCGCCGCCGACATTGATGTACTGGATATCCACTCCGCGGTGCCGCAACCTCGCGTAGACACGCGCGATTTCCTTCACGGCCTGCTTCAGATTCTGAATGTCCAGAATCTGGCTGCCGAGGTGAAAGTGAAGTAGCTTGAATCCGGAGATCATTCCGGCAGCGGCAACCTCTTCCAGCAGTTTCACCAGTTCCTGGATGGATATGCCGAACTTCGACGCGTCGCCGCCGGATGCCGCCCACTTTCCCGAACCCGTCGCAGAAACCTTCACGCGCACGCCGAAGCTGGGACAGATCCCGAGTTCTTTCGAGTGTGCGATCAACGGACGGATTTCGGAGTACTTTTCTAGAATCGGGATCACATTCTTTCCGAGTTGTTGGCCCGTCAGCAAAAGACGAATCATCACGGCGTCTTTATAGCCGTTGCAGATCAGCAGTGTACGGTCATCCTCGAGATGCGGCAGCGCGGCAACCAGTTCCGCCTTGGACCCGCATTCAAGGCCGAAGCCGAAAGGTCGTCCTGCTTCGAGAATCTCCTGAACGACTTCGTGAAGCTGATTTACCTTGATGGGATATACGCTGACGTAGGCGTTCTGATAGCCCGATTCCTCGATTGCTTTTTTGAACGCGTTGTTGAGTTCCGTCACCCGGGATCGGAGAAGATCCTGAAATCTGATGAGCAATGGGAACTCGATGCGTTGAGACTTCAGGTCCTGAACGACCTTGAAGAGGTCGATGCTGATCGGATCGCCGAGAATGGGACGAACGCTGAGGTTTCCTTCGTCATTAACAGCGAAGTAGTTATCGCCCCACAACTTCACTCGGTACAGGTTTTCGGAATCTTCAGTCGTCCACACTGCGTCTTCGATTTTGGCCATAGAAACGCTCTAGCTTAGCCGAAAATGGCTCTCAGGTGGAGGGCTGTTGTTGAGAAATACAATGGAGAGTCCCCCCACCATAAATGATCTCCGAGCAGTCGATCCCCACAACGGCCCGGTCCGGAAAGAATTCCCGTAAAATCGCCTGTGCCTTTTGGTCATTCGGATGACCAAAAGTGGGAACCAGCACCACCTGATTCGCGATAAGAAAATTTGTGTAGCTCGCAGCCACCCGTTGCTTCTTGCCCTCGATGGTGGCGTGAATAGCGGGAGGCATCGGGAGTCTGATAACGTGTAACAGCTGTCCGTTCTGATCCACCGACTGCTTTAACGCGTCATAGTTCTGTTTCAGGGTAGAGTAGTTCTCGTCACCCGTATCCTTTTCGAATGCGCACACAACCGTAGTCGGATCAACAAATCGAGCGAGGTTGTCAATGTGGCCATCGGTGTGATCGCCGGCAAGACCGCACTTGAGCCAGATTACATGCCGCGCGCCGAGAAAATCCGCGAGATAGCTTTCCATGTCGTGCTTGAGAAGACCAGGATTCCTGTTCGGATTCAACAGGCATTGCTCCGTGGTCAGGACAGTGCCGCGGCCGTTCACGTCGATTGCTCCGCCCTCGAGAATGATTCCAGGCATGAAGAGTCCGACGCCCAGCCTTTCGCTCATGAAATAGGGAACGTTGCCGTCTTTCAGAAGTGAGGGATATTTTCCTCCCCATGCATTGAACCGCCACTGAACAATCGCAATTTTTTGCAGGTCGCGATTGACAACAAAGGTTGGCCCGTAGTCGCGAAACCAGACATCCGCATAGTCCCAGACATGAAAATGCACCCGACCGGGGTGCACGTCGGCCTTCTTGAGAAGTTCCCGCACGCGAGACCGGCTACCGCTGTCCCGGACAGCGAGATGCACTTCCTCGCCGGGTGCGAGTTGAGCCATGATCTCGACGAATCGCTTCCGAACACGATCGATGTTTTTGGGGAATGTGATGCGATCCTCAGGCCATGCCAGCCACATCGCGTCGTGCTCTTCCCATTCCGCGGGCATCCGGTACCCATCGCGAGCAGGCAGGTCAGGGCGGACAGGTTCGATAAGAGACGAATATGTGTCCGGGCGTCGATTCTTGCTGAACCGCCAGCCTTCCCGGATGCGTGCGTTCTGACTGATATCCAGGTCAGCGACGAGAATCTGCTCCCGGGTGCCTGCCTTCTTCAGAAACTTTCCAAATGCGTTACAGATAAATGAATTGCCCCAGAAAGTAACTTCACCTTCCGTGCCGACGCGGTTTACGGCCGCAACATGAACGGCATTCGCGATGGCATGGCCTCGCTGAATCGTAATCCAGGCGTTGAGCCAATCCGTGTAAGGCAGCGGGTCATTCCTGAGGTAGCCGATTGCTGTGGGGTAGAAGACAGCCTCGGCGCCGGTGAGCGCAGCCGCCCGCGCCGCCTCAGGAAACCATTGGTCATAACAGATGAGGACGGCAAGGCGCAGATATCGAGTCTGAAAAACTTTGTACCCGAGATCTCCCTCTTCGAAGTAGCTCTTCTCGTAGAAGAAGGGATCGTGCGGGATATGAAGCTTGCGGTAGATCCCGAGAATCGTGCCGTCCGCGTCGATGACGGCTGCAGTATTGAAGTAGCGTCCGTCGGCCGAGGCCTCGAAGATGGGCACAATGATAACGAGTTCGAGTTCCTTCGCCAGCGCTGAAAGAACTTTCGTGGACTCTCCGGGAACTGTTTCAGCGAAATGCGATGCATCGATTTTCTCGTCGACAGGAAAGTAACGAGTACGAAAGAGTTCCTGCAGGCAGATCACTCGCGCGCCCTTGCGCGCCGCGTCGCGAATCCTGCGAATGGTCTTCTTGAGGTTCGCTTCGAGATCGGTCGAGACAGATGCTTGTATGAGCGCGACGCGCACCGGGTTCTTCTTCATCACAGGTAACGGAAGAACATAACACGAAAAAAAATCAGGATTGTTGCAAGTAAAGCGTTAGTGCGCCGACGTCACGCTCCGATGAGCTTTGAGTAGACAGATCGCGCGAGGGCCGGGTCCTCGGTTCCGCGAATGATGGCGCGGCCATCTCGAAAGACTGTGACTTCATAGGGAGGGGCGAAACATCGCAAGAGGAAGTCGTTGAACTGGACCTCGCCTTTTACCGGGATCGATTTCGCCACCTGGTCGAAATTCAAGTCTGTCTTAACGGAAGGGATAAGCTGGACGGCGTTGCGGCCGCATAGAGTAACAGTGCGCAGCGGCGTTCCATTGAGGTATTCGAAACGGCCTTCGGAACACACGGGGCATGTCGCCATAGTTTCGGTTCCCAATTCCATGCTCCTAAAGTTATGGGTCCATACATCGTAGGTTGTCAGCCGGAACGAGGAGGGCTCCATTGAACGGCAGATCAGCTTTAATGCCTCCGCAACCTGGATCGACGCGATAATGTGAGTGATCGAGCCGATCACTCCAGCCGTGTCGCAGGTCGGCGATGTTCCTGGCGCTGGAAGGCTCCCGAGCATACATCGTAGGCAGGGCGACTTACCCGGCATGATCGGCATCACGAGGCCATAGCTCCCGACGGCGGCCGCATAGATCCACGGTACGGATTGTTTAGCGCAGGCGTCATTGAGAACGAAGCGAGTCTCAAAATTGTCCAGGGCATCGAGCACGATATCGACATTATGCGTATAGTCCTCGACGTTCGAGGGATTCACATCGTCGACAAAGGATTCAATTTGGACTCCGGAGTTAATCCGGCGAAGTTTCGCTGCCGCCGCTTCGGCCTTGGGAAGATTTTGCCGGACATCTTCTTCGTCGTACAGCGATTGTCGCTGCAGATTCGAGGACTCAACAAAGTCTCTGTCGACAAGGCGCAGGTAGGCCACGCCGGCTCGCGCGAGAAGTTCTGCCGCGACGGTTCCCAAAGCGCCCGCACCAATCACAGCTACACGCGACGCCGAGATCCGGCCCTGCCCTTCTGCACCGATCGGCGCAAAACGGATCTGCCGCGAGTAGCGTTCATCGTTTTGCAAGCGCTTCCATCTCCTTCCTAACAGTCCGATAAATCGCATTGATCAAGGGCTGCATGTCAATGGTCATCGCATGGCCCACGGCCTTTTCAAACTCGGCGCGATGCTCGGGCAACACAAAGAATGGCGTGAGACCGGCAGTGCGAAGGGGAAGATTGCCAAAGACGACGGCAACCGTCATATTTCCAAATTCAAACGGCCAGACGTCAATGATGCGCGTCATCACCAGCGCGCACTGCTCGATCGGGTGAATCTGGGTGAAGCTCTCAGCGGTAAGCCAGGTCATGAGATTCTCCACGGAACGTTCGATGAATTCCGGCGGTGCGCAGTCCTGGCCGCGATAGAGAGGTTTCAAAGGGGTAAGTCTCCAGCGTCCCGCTTCGGGGCGATCTCGAAAAAGCAGCGCGTGGATACGTAGAAGGCTATCCTTGCTCACAGTGGTCAGGCTTTCGCGTGCAGCGGCCACTCCGGTCGCTCCTTCGAATGCGGAGAGCGAGGCGTCCACGCGCGGAAAAACGACGGAGATATCGCCTCCCTTCAAACGCTCCAGTTCGGCGAATTGCAATCCCGTGCGAAGGGGTGTTTCGGAATAGATCGGAAGGTCCTCCGGCATAGAGCTACTCCCCTACTTCCTTTGGCTCACAGCCTGGCGTGCTTCCTTATCGAGGGTCTTCATACGAGAGACTTCTCTCTTGTCATGAAGCTTGCGCCCTCTGCCTAGGGCGAGTTCACATTTTAGCCGTCCGCTCTTCAGATAGAGGCGTAACGGTACCAGGGTGAGTCCCTTTTCAGTCGTTCTCCCGATCAACTTGCGAATCTCGCTGCGGTTCAGCAGAAGTTTGCGGGTGCGGAGCGGATCGTGATTAGCAAAGTTCCCGTGGGAATATGGACTGATGTGGCAGTTCAGGAGCCAGACTTCACCGCTCTTGACCAGGCCGTACGCATCTTTAAGATTCACGTGTCCGTCCCGAGCGGATTTGATCTCGGTTCCGGTGAGAACGATCCCCGCCTCAAGCCTTTCAAGAATCTCATAGTTATGAAAGGCCTGACGGTTAACGGCGACGTCCTTCGTCACCTCGGGATCTGGCCGGGCGTCGCAACCACTCCAGGCGTCGCGCCGTTAGGCGTCGCACCACCCACAGTTCCCGGACCCGTGGGCTGTTGTGGGGTAGGCGTCGCCAGCGGAAAGCCTACCGCCGGAGCGGCTGCGCCAACAGTGGGTGCGCCTACAGGCTGAGTCAGCGGATTTATCCCGCCTATGGCGGGCGGCAATTGACCGGGGGCCACCACGCCCGGAGGCGGAGCATTCGCGGCTGGCGCGGGATTATTCGGGTTCGGGTTTGCCGTCACCCCTAAAGGCGAAGGTTGGAGCGGTTGACCTGCAGCATTTATAGGCACCGCGGGCTGAATTGGCGAAGCGCCGGAAAGAGGTGTTTGGTTTGCAGGCGCAGAATCCGGAAACGTGCTTGCGGCGGTTGCAGTGCTTCCAGTCGCGATGCCAGAAACATCGATACCCTTCCCTGCGATCAACGAATAGTTCAGGGGCTGCCCTTCAAAAATTTTCTGCACGGCATCTTTGAGCGGCAGGTCCTTGAACCGGACGCTGATCGGACGGTTTGCGGCCTCAGGGGCAACCTTTGATTTCATACCCATCGCTCTATCCAGCAGCGAAACGACGCGCGACAGGGGCATACCAAGAGCCGACATCGAGATTTTGCCGTCGACGACTTCGATCTCCGGAGTCGGCGCCGAAGTCTGTGCTGGCGCCTGGATCTGCGCTGACGCAATTTGCTCCAGAAGAACCAGACTTACCAATACACTCCACGCGAGTTTCATAAAGCCTCCGCGAGGGGAAACTACCACTTTATATAGACCATCCATAGTATATGGCGGTTCAATTTCGAAACCACTTTTCTCAGCGGGCTCCGCGGCCCAGAAGCACCACTGGAACGGTCTTCAGCAGAATTTTTAAATCCAACAGAAGCGACCAGTTGTCAATGTAGGTGAGATCGAGCTTCATCCAGTCCTGGAAGTTGATCTCATTTCGCCCGCTAACCTGCCAAAGGCAAGTAATACCAGGCTTCATGCTAAGCCTCCGCCGCTGCCAGCGTTCATACCGGGCGACCTCCTGCGGGAGAGGGGGCCTGGGCCCAACCAGACTCATGTCACCGCGCAGGACGTTATAAAACTGAGGCAACTCATCGATGCTGAACTTTCGAAGGAATCTTCCTACGGCGGTTCGTCGTGGATCGCGTGACAGTTTGAACACAGGTCCGTCCATCTCGTTCAAAGCTTCGAGCTCGTACCGCGACTGCTCGGCATTGTCCACCATGGACCTGAGCTTGTACATGGTAAACAGCCTTCCGTTCAGTCCGCATCGTTCCTGCTTGAAGAACACTGGACCTGGAGATGTCAACCTGATAGCAATTGCACTGATGCCGATGACCAGTAGCACTGGAATGCCGACAGTGCATACTATGGCCAGGTCCATGATACGGCGGACAAAGAGCAGCGCTTCGTTTGTAGGGGTCGTGCTGAAAGACAGCAACGGAAACTCGCCGAACCGTTCCAGTTCCGTCCGAGCAAAGGAATGAGGAAAGAAATTCAGCACGACTCGAGCCGTCACTCCCAACTCTTCACACAGCAGGAAAGTGTCGGTGAATTCACTCAGCGGCTCGTTGTCCGTAACGACAATCAGTTCATCCACGCCGCCCTTCTCGAGAAGTCCCTTCACTTCCTTTTGCTCAAAGATTCCGATCAGATAAAGGCCCCAGACGCGATGCTCTTCGATCTGTCGGGCAAAGTCGCGTGCCGCTTCGCCCACACCCACGACCGCAACGTGCCGAACGTCCAACGCGCCGTGTTTCTTCAGCCGAATGAGGACGATCCGGTAGGCCACGAGCAGAAAGTAATTAATCGCGAGGGTGAAGACAGCAATAAGGCGATGCGTGGAAGACATATCCCCTGCGGTGACAAAGAATTGAGCGGCAAGCAGGGTCAGCCATGCGAACAAAACGCCCTTCGTCAGGCGAACGACCTGATCAAGGGGCGGCGAGGTCAGGTCCGAGTAAACCCGAAACAGGGGCAATATGACGGCCCACACGGGAAGGATAATGGCGAGAAGCCAAAGGTATTCACGAAACGGCAAGACAGTGTACCCTTGCAGGTCCACGAATGTACGGAGGCAGTAGGCAAGAATGAAACTGGCCGTGGTCAATGCGAGATCAGCAACCCACAGATTCACGGCAAAGATTCTTTTTCTCTGGTCGATCATCTATGAATGCGAATTATAGACTCAAAACCCTAGGCACGCTCCTTATCGTTGTATTGATCACTGCCAGCTGTGCGGCAAGCACGGCTTACAAGAAAGGCGCTCAGGCGGAACTGGTCAAGGACTACGAGGGCGCTATGGAGTACTACCGACAGGCGCTGGCGCTCAATCCAAGCGATATCGAGTACAAGCTGAAGTTCGAACAAACCCGTTTTGCGGCGGCCTTCCAACACTTCCAGAATGGACGTCGAGCGCTCGAAAAGAACGACCTCCCGACGGCAAAGGCTGAGTTCGAGCGAGCAGTCGCTATCGACCCGACCCACAGCTTTGCGCAGGCCGAACTTGCCGACGTTACACGGCTGATGGATAGCCGGACCCAAAGCCAGCCCGAACCTATCCTGAACTTCGAGAAAATGGTCTCTGCAAATCGCACCGACGCGAACATCGGCGCTCAGATGAAGACGAACCTGAAGGAACGCATCGCCGTTTTCAGGATGTCCGCAACAGTGCGAACCATCTACGAGAACCTTGCCGCTCAGGCGGGCTTTCAGGTCATTTTCGGCCGTAACTTTCCGACCAGAAACCAGACTGTGGAATTGCAGGACGTCAATATTTTCGAGGCACTCGACCTGGTCGCGCTGCAGACCTCGACCTTTTGGCAGCCCGTGAACGAAACCACGCTCATCGTCTACGATGATACCCAGCAAAATCGTCGGGACTTTGAAGACCACATCTACAAAACAATCTATTTGCAGAACATCACGTCCACCAACGATCTCAACCAGATCATGAACGTGCTGCGCACAGCGTTCTCACTGCGCGGCATCTATCAGTTTGAGCCGGGCAACGCGATTGTGGTCCACGACACGCCACAGAAGGTTGCGCTGGTGGAAAACGTTATTTCCTCGCTCGACAAGGCCAAAGCGGAGGTGGTTGTCGAGGCCACTGTTATGGAAGTGGACCGGAATATCCTGCAAGATCTCGGCATCCTGCCTCCGACCGAGACGACGTTGGCCTTTACACCTCCTGGAGTGTCGGCTACTCCGCCGTCCTCGAACGCAGTTCCAATCCGCGATCTCAACAACGTCAACTCCGGAAACTTTTCGGTCACCATTCCAAACACTGTTGCGAAGTTCATTGCAACGAAGGGAAATGCCCGGCTGCTGCAGAATCCACAGATCCGCACCACGGATGGCGTGACCGCTTCGCTGCGCGTGGGATCGGAAGTTCCCGTTCCGACGACCAGTTTCCAATCGACGAACATCGGAGGCGGCGCCACCACGGCATACACGTTGCAACAGGTCGGTGTTCAGCTGGATATTCTTTCAAGGGTTCTTCCCACGCGTCAGATTTCGCTTCAGGTTACCGTTACAGTACGCGCGCAACAAGGCGATCGTCTCGTCGGCGAGCTGCTGATCCCGGTGTTCAGCAACCGTATCGTGGCGCACACAATCAGGCTGGCAGAAGGGGAAACCAATATCCTCGGCGGTATCATCAGCGAAACGGAAACCACATCGATTACCGGCATCCCCGGCCTCAAAGATATTCCTCTTCTGAAGTATCTCTTTGGTCAGGAACACAAGACGCGGGACAAAGCAGAAGTCGTCATCATGTTGACTCCTCACATTGTCCGAATGCCTGACATTACAGAGGCCGATGTGCGGGGTATCGTTGTGGGCAGTGAAAGCAATCTGAGATTGAGGCCGAATTATGGCAGTCCAACGCCTCCTCCGGTACCTCCACAACCGGCGCGACCGCCAGCTGCAGAGGCCGTGCCTCCGGTTCCGACACCGACTCCCGCCGCGACGACGGCAACCGTAGCGTTCGCGTCACCTGTGACGCTTGCTCCGGCCGGAGCGACGTCGGTCAACGTCTCGATCAATGGCCCGAACATCATCGGAACGGATTTAACATTGTCGTTCGATCCCACGGCATTCACCATCAAAGATGTCCATGATGGCGGATTCCTGAGCCGAGACGGGCAGGTGATCGCTCTGATCCATAACATTGACAACAAGAAAGGAACCGCCACAGTATCGCTGGAGCGATCCCCGACCGCTTCATCGGTTTCCGGCACTGGTACGTTGCTGACATTAAGCCTCGAGCCGGGCACCAAGAAAGGTCCGTCGCCGCTCCGAGTGACTGAATTCGGCGTGAGGGATGCGCGCTCGACCGTCCATCCCGGGACGACGGCGGAAGTCCAGGTAACCGTGCCATGAAAACAAGATCGAAAAGTATCGGCGGTTTCACGCTGATCGAGCTGCTCGCGACCGTCACCATCATTGGCATTCTGGTCGGACTCTCATTGCCTATGGCGCGCAATGCCCTCAAGAGCGACAGGGAGCAGCGTTTGCGTGAAGCATTAAGGGAAATGCGCGTCGCGATTGACAAGTACAAGGACGCATCGGACATGGGCAAGATTGAAATGCCGACCGACACCGAAGGATATCCTCAAACTCTGGAAGCGTTGGTCGATGGTGTCCAGCTGATCGGGCAAGCAGGCAAGAACATTAAGTTCCTGCGGAAAATTCCCATCGACCCCATGACCAACTCCACAGACTGGGGCATGCGCGCATATCAGGATGAACCCACATCACAATCGTGGGGAGGACAAAATGTTTTCGACGTCTATAGCAAATCAGACGGCATTGCCTTCGATGGAACACGATACAAAGACTGGTAGACGACAGCGCGGCTTCACGCTGCTCGAATTGATGATCGTCCTGACGATCATCGCTATTCTTGTGGGGATCGCGATTCCAGTCTACAAGACGATGATTCTCAGCAGCCGGGAGAAGACCCTGAAGGCCAACCTCTACAGCATCCGCAGTGTGATTGATCAATACACCGCGGACAAGAAGAAGGCCCCTCAAACGCTACAGGATCTCGTCGATGCCGGCTACTTCCGAAAAGATTCTCTGCCCCTGGATCCAATGACGGGCCACAGGACGTGGCGCGAGGACTTCGATACGAGCGTCAGTTCGCCAGATCAAACCGATACTGGCATTACCGACGTCCACAGCCTTTCGACAGCAGTGTCTTCGGAAGGGACTACATACGATACGTGGTAACAGGAGTTAAGAATCTCCTACACCCAAATCCTTCAAAGCCGCCTCGTTATCTCGCCACCCGGCACTGACCCTGACCCGCATTTCCAGATAGACCTGCCTGCCCAGCAGTTTCTCGAGGTCCTGTCGAGCAGCGATTCCAACCTCCTTCAATAGGTGCCCTCGCTTCCCGATCACGATACCCTTCTGAGTCTCGCGTTCGACATGAACGGTGGCAAAGATGCGGCAAAGCGTCTCGCTTTCCTCAAACCGATCGATGCTGACGGCCGTTGAGTAGGGGAGCTCGTCTTCAGTGCGATCGATCAACTTTTCACGAATGATCTCTGCCGCGATCGAGCGCTCCGGGCGGTCGCTGAGTTGATCCTCGGGATAGTAGGGCGGCCCCTCCGGAAGAAGCTTGAAGAGAACCGTCATCAGCGTCTCCACGTTCTCTCCTGTCAGCGCAGCGATTGGGACGATTTCTTCAAACGGAGCAAGCTTAGAGTATCGGTCGATCAACGGTAGCAGATCCGGTTTGTGGACCCTGTCGACCTTGTTCAGAATCAGGACTTTTTTGGTTTCGATCGGAGCGATAAGGTCCAGTACGAATCGATCGCCTTTGCCGAAGGGTTGCGACGCATCGACCATCAGAACAATCACGTCCACCTCACTCATGGCATCGCGAACAGACTTCATCATCAAGCTGTTCATTCGGTGGATCGGCTTGTGGACTCCTGGTGTGTCGAGAAGCACAAGTTGCCCGTCCGGACGTGTAACGATGCCTTTAATGATATTGCGCGTGGTTTGAGGCTTGTCTGTGACGATTGAGATCTTCTCTCCGACAAGCTGATTGAGCAGCGTCGATTTTCCGCAGTTAGGACGCCCGACAAGCGTGACAAATCCAGTATGAAAGGCATTGCCGGTCATGGGCGTTGAGAGAGGTCGGAAGGTATGACAAACGTGGCCATGGAGCACGAAGCTGCACGATCAAGGAGTACCTTCCTGCTCATGTCCTCGGAGCGGCCGGAGCCGTCATGCGCAATCGCCGTACCTTGCGCCGGTCTGCCTCGAGAACTTCAACCGAGACCCCTTCGTGTTCGATCTTTTCGCCGGGAGAAGGTAGCCGCCCGAAGAGCTCAACGACAGCGCCCGAAACGGTCTTGCACTCCGTGTCCTCGACGAAGGGCGAGCCAAGCACAGGCTCCAGCGCATTGAGATCAAGACTTCCGGGAACGATGTAGCTGCCGGGGGTCTCCTCCACGATTTTCTCTTCAGTCGACTCGTTGTCGTGGATATCACCGACAATCTCCTCGATGAGATCCTCCATCGTGGCGAGGCCCGATATCCCGCCGTACTCATCGACCACGAGCACGATGTGATCGCCACGCTGCTTCATCTCGTTCAACAGATCATCGACCGCCTTTGTTTCAGGGACCAGGTGGATAGGCCGCACGAGCTTTGCCAGCGGCCTGGACGTGTTCTCCATGTCGGTGCGTTGCCAGAACCTCAACAGATCACGTTCGTGGATAAACCCTTCGACGTTGTCGAGTTCATCGCGATAAACGGGGATCCGCGCGTGACTCCTGGTGGTGACCAATTGCAAAAGCTTTTCGATCGAAGAATTAATGTCGATTGCCACGATTTGAGTTCGGGGCGTCATGATCTCGTGGACCGTCTTTGCGCCGAAGTGGACGATCGACTGGATCATTTCACCTTCGGTATGCTCGAGAATCCCCTCTTCCTGGCCCGCATCGATGAACGCCTGGATCTCTTCGTCGGACGCTTCCTCTTCCTTCGCGGGATCTTTCTCTTCTTCCCATCTATGAAAATAGTTCAATACCAGAGTCATCAATCGTGCGAAAGGCCGGAACAACAGCGAGAAAATCCCGAACAGCGGAAACATATAGAGCAAGACCATTTCCGGATGGCGGACCGCAATAAGGCGCGGAATCAACTGCCGGAACAGCATAATGAGCACGAACATCAGTCCGATCGTCCCCGGCATCCCTGCGACATAGGGAACCTGCCTGTTGTTAAACGCGGCGAACAGGAACACCGCACCGGCAACCATGAGCAACTGGATGAAGAGATGCAGCGACATCAGCACTTCAGTCCTGCTCTCTAACAGGGCTGCCAGGGCGGGGGCAGCCTTGAATTCAGGTTTCTCCAGAAATCGCCGGAACGAAATTCTGTTGATGCTGGTGAACGCAATCTCCAGTACAGACGTGACGAGCAGAGCGAGGACAAAAAGAACAGCAATCGCCAGTTCCGTCGCACTCAGCACTGAAATTTCCTCCTTAGCCGCCGTTCGAGCGCCCGCATTTCTCCGTTGTCCGTTTCATGATCGTACCCGGCCAGATGCAGAAGTCCGTGCAACGCGAGGCGGCGGATATTGTCGTCAAAAGACAGCGTTGCGGATTTTCGGGCCTGTTGCCAGGCGGTCTCGGCAGAAATAACGATATCGCCGAGGTAGCCATCCTCACCCATGAAGGACAGCACATCCGTGGGCTTATCCATGTGACGATAGCGGAGATTGTAGTCGTGAATCGCTTTGTCGGTGACGAATACCACAGTGAAGGAAGCCTCCTCCTGTCCCATTTCTTTCACCAGACCAGCGAGAAAGCGGCGAATACCCCGCGAGTCGATGGGGTGTTTCCGCTGCCGGTTCAGCAGATAATAGCTCTTAGCCGTTTTGACCGCTATCTGTCGCGTCGAAGGTCAGCGACTGCTGGTGCAGGTTCTGCGTCGAGTACGTTTCATACGCGCGAACGATCCTCTGAACCAGCGGATGGCGTACGACGTCTCGTTCATTGAAGTGAACAAATCCGATTCCTTCAACACGTGACAGAATACGTTCCGCTTCAACAAGCCCCGACATTCTCCCATTTGGCAGGTCAATCTGCGTGATGTCTCCGGTAATAACCGCCTTACTGTTATAGCCGATCCTGGTAACGAACATCTTCATCTGCTCGGGCGTTGTATTCTGCGCTTCGTCAAGAATCACAAAGGAGTCATTGAGCGTGCGGCCGCGCATAAAGGCGATCGGCGCGATCTCGATGACTCCGCGTTCAAGATGCCGATCCACGCGTTCCACATCGAGCATGTCATAGAGTGCATCGTAGAGCGGTTTCAGGTAAGGATCGATTTTCTCCTGCAGTGTGCCCGGTAGAAAACCCAGCCTTTCTCCGGCCTCGACAGCCGGACGCGTCAGGACGATGCGGTTGACTCGCTTATCGGCAAGGGCACGCACCGCCATGCTTACTGCCAGATAGGTCTTGCCCGTCCCCGCTGGGCCAATGCCGAAGACCATGTCGTTTTTCTCGATAGCATCCAGGTACAACTTCTGATTGAGGGTTTTGGGCGTCAGTGTTCTCTTCCCGACCACAAGGCTTCGGGAGGCCGTCATAACCCCTCGCAGACTCTGGTTCTGATCTTCCGAGATGATCCGAATGATCGATTTGAGGTCGCCATTGGAAAATCGGACGCCTTCGGAACGAAGCTGGAGGTAGTCGGAAATGAGACGATCGACAAGAGCGACTTTCTCGTCGGGGCCATCGATGGTGAGAGTTTCGTCGTGAAGGTGAACCTGAACGTTGAGCAAAGACTCCAGATACTTGACGTTGCTGTCATGCGTACCGAAGAATTCGGCGATTCCCTCGCCTACCCGGATGCTCTTTTTCATTAACCTCCCGAAACTGATCCGAATTATACCAGCGTTGACGGCCGAATCATCGGCTGTTATCATTGCCCGTTTCGTTTCAACCGTTAAGGAGATCCGATGGCCAATCATCCGTCAGCCGTGAAGCGCTACCGCCAAAGCCAAAAGCGCAGGCTGATCAATTCGAAGAATGGAAGCAAACTGAAGACTCAGTTGAAAAGACTGAAAACCGCAATTGCGGCCAAGAAGACCACCGACGCCAAGGGGCTGCTGCCGTCAACATTCAGCCTGATCGATAAGTCGGTTCAGAAGGGCGTAATCAAGAAGAACACGGCGGCCCGCTACAAATCGCGCCTTACAAAGTCCGTCAACACCATTCCATCAGCCTAGTCCAGGGAGATCTGGGGACAGACTCCGAATTCGAACCTCGAAATCTGCAGGTGACTCCGGATTTCCCGGATCGAATTCGCGGTCTGCCCTCAGGATCTCTTCCTAAGCCGTTAGCTTCCACAGCAGAATGTCGAAATACGCCTCGACATTGGGGCTTGAGGACTTGAACGCCCGATCCGCATCGAGCAGTTCACGGAACCCCTTCGTGAGTTGGGACCATCCGTATTTCCGGGAACTTGCCGTAAGCACCGGCCCCTTGAAGGATGGCGCACCTGCCGCGGCAGCGACTTCGTTTGCGCTTTTCTTTCCGGAGAGTCCCTTGGCGACAAACAATTGCCGCCAGACCCGCGCGATTTTTGCGAGTATCAGAAGCGGCTCCACGCCGTCTTCAAGCATCGCTCCAGCGACATGCACCGCCTTCTTGTAGTCGCGTTCCAAAATGGCATCATCGAGTTCCCATGGCCCGAATCTCTCCACACGCAGGATCGAAACCTCCACGTCCTGAATTTCTGCCTTGCGTGAGCCACCCAGGTAGGCTTCGAGCTTCAACATTTCGTTATGGAGAGGATAAAGTTCGGTACCAGCACTCTCAACGACGTGTCCAGCAACCTGCGGAGAGATCCCGTATCGGTCCACCAGCCACCGCGTCACTTCCACCGGCTTCAAAGGATCGATAACCACCGCAGGAAACGCTTTCAACCATCCCTCAAGAGCCTTCGCGCCGGAACAAAGAAGGATGACCCGGAGCGAGGAGTTCGGAACATTCTGCAACGTCTGAAGATGCTCGCCTCTCGACTTCGATACCTTTTCCGCGTTCGCAATCATCAGAACGCGATTCTGTGAAAAGAGCGACGGTGTCTGAGCTTCGTCCATCAGACTGGCAGCAGAAATATCGTCGAACTCCTTCGCGTGCAGTTTCTCGAATACCCAATTGGGTCCAAAGTTTTCGGCCCACACTGCACAGGACTCTTCCACGAGAAAGTCGTCCTCGCACACAAACACAAGAACGTTCGGATTTTTTTTGGGGCGAAGCTGCCGGAACTCGTTGAACTTCACTGGCGATGCACCAGTGATGCCACAACAGCCGATGCAAAACTCGCGGCCAGACGGTCTACTGCTGCCGGATCTTCGGGCGCAAAGTCGCCGGCATTTTGCGAAAGTTGGAATGTTTCTCGAAAATTCATAGACCCATTTTCGAAAAGCACCTTTCCGGTAGCGCTCTCGGTTATCGACACCTTCATGTTCAGTCCGAGCGCATATTGCGCGGCGCGTCCGCTCGGGTCGAATACTGTCGGTGCAGTGTTGTAAGAGAGAACCTCGCCTTTCAACACAACATCTCCCGTATCCGCGGAGGTGACCTTGTAGTGGGTTCGGCGGGCAAGCTCCTTCCGCACGGACTCGGACATGCGCTGTTCGATACGATAGGTATATGTACTGTTAACGAAAGTGGGAACAGCCATGGTCTGCCCGTTACCGACGTCACCTTTTCTGGAAGCCAGACGGTAACCGCATCCCGAAAGCATGACAGTCAGCCCAAAGAGGACAAGCACCCGCAGTCTCATTACCCTGTTAGGATAGCCGATCGTGAATGAGATCTACCATCATGCTCTGAAGCTGCTTCAAAGGAAGGATTACACGAAGCGGCAATTGTTGGAGAAACTCCAGGCGAAGTTCGGCAAAGTTCCGGAAGAAGTAGTGGAAACACTGCTGAGCAAACGATTTCTCAACGACCGAAGGTATGCAGAAAACTTCGTGGCCAAGCATCCCGATTCACATCCGAGCTGGATTCGCCAGGCCCTCGAGGAGGCCGGGGTGGAACAGCAAGTCATCGATCATGCGGTGGCGATCTCCCACTGGCCTTCGCTTCGCGACGTTCTCAAGGCTAAAATGTTGCTTTGGCGTTTGTGCCCCCCGCTGGAGAGACGGGATGTGGCCCGTCTTTTTCGCCTTTTAAGCCGTTTGGGATATCCCGAGGAAGATATACGAGAGGAATTGGAACAGTTTCATGAATAGCAATGACATACGTCGTCTCTTTTTGAAGTACTTCGAAGACCGTGGCCATACGGTCGTGAAAAGCTCTTCACTGATTCCGGCCGAAGACCCAACGCTGCTATTCGTCAACGCCGGAATGAATCAGTTCAAAGAAGTCTTTCTGGGACGGGAAACTCGCCCCTACAACCGCGCTGTTACCTGTCAAAAGGTTGTGCGGGCCGGAGGAAAGCATAACGACCTCGACAACGTAGGCCACACGCGTCGTCATCAGACCTTCTTCGAAATGCTCGGAAACTTTTCTTTTGGCGATTACTTCAAGGAAGATGCCATCACATTCGCGTGGGAATTACTGACGAAGGAATACAAGCTTTCACCGGAGCGCTTGTGGGTAACGGTTTTTCGCGAAGACGATGAAGCAGAAAAACTCTGGGCCACCAGGACCGCAGTTCCGCGGCAACGGATCCTTCGACTCGATGAGAAGGATAACTTCTGGCAGATGGGCGAGACCGGCCCATGCGGTCCCTGCTCTGAGATTCATTACGACTTCGGTCCAGGCGCCAGCGAAGCCGGCCATCCCGATTGTGCCTTTCCATGTGAGTGCGGACGCTACGTCGAGATCTGGAACCTTGTCTTCATGCAGTTCGATCGTGACGAGCGAGGTCGTTTCAATCCGCTGCCGAAACCGTCCATCGATACGGGCATGGGCCTTGAACGCGTTGCATGCGTCCTGCAGGGAAAAGTCAGCAACTTCGAGACGGATCTGCTCAGGCCGATCATTGATCGCGCTGCAGAAATCTTGAAGGTACAGTACGGTGGGTCTGACAGCACCGACACGTCGCTAAAGATCATTGCGGATCACGCGCGGGCTGCCACCTTCCTGATCTCTGACGGAGTCTTGCCTTCCAACGAGGGCAGAGGCTATGTGTTGCGCAAGATCATGCGCCGCGGAATCCGCCAGGGAACGCTGCTCGGGTTTAAGGGACCTTTCCTCTATGAGCTGTCGAGCTTCGTCACGGACCATATGAAGGAAGCCTATCCCGACCTCGTCACCACACGGGACTATGTCATGCGGGTGATCAAGTCTGAAGAAGAGCGTTTCGCCAGCATGGTTAGCGTGGGACTAGAGCGGCTTGAAGGAGTCATAGCTCAACTCAGAAAGTCGAACAGCACAACAATTCCTGGGGCAGAGATTTTCAAGCTGTATGACACCTTCGGATTTCCGCTGGATTTCACAAAGGAAATCGCTGATGAGAAATCAATGAACCTGGATATGACGGGGTTCAATACCGAACTCGAGAAACAGAAGGATCGCGCACGCCAGAGTTGGAAAGGTGACGATGCTCGAGTCAGCCCGGAGTTCCAGAAATTCGCGGAAAGCGGCGGCACGCAATTCCTTGGATATCAGGCGGTGAAGGCATCCAGTCGTGTCATCGGACTTGTGAAGGACGGCATTCCGGTAAATGCCCTCGAGGATCCAGACAGCGAAGGTGAAGTCATCCTCGATCAAACGCCGTTTTATGCCGAATCGGGCGGTCAGGTCGGGGACGTCGGAACTCTCACCTCTTCATCCGGCGCAGTCCGGGTTACGGACACAACTTCCCCGGTTCGCGGAGTCGTCGTCCACAAAGTGCGTGTTGAGCATGGAAAACTGGCGGTCGAGGACACCGTCGACGCCCACGTCGATGAAGAACGACGCAGACGCATCGCCGCGAACCATACCGGCACTCATATTCTTCACGCCGTGTTGCGCTCGGTTTTGGGAACGCACGTAAAGCAGGCGGGATCACTGGTAGCTCCGGACCGTCTTCGCTTCGATTACTCTCACTTCGCACCGCTGAGTGCAGCCGAGATCCTGGAAATCGAACAACGTATTAACAGTGTCGTGTTCAAAAACCTGCCTGTACATACCGAAGTGATGGAGCTCAATGATGCCATCAAAGGCGGGGCAATCGCCTTTTTCGGCGAGCGTTATGCGCAGCAGGTGCGCGTTGTGTCGATTCCCGATGTGAGCAAGGAGCTCTGTGGCGGAACGCACACGAAAATGACCGGGGATGTCGGCATGTTCAAAATTGTCGGCGAATCAGGCATTGCGGCCGGCGTTCGTCGAATTGAGGCGCTGACGGGGTTCGGCACCTATGC
>Ga0207641_10000640_pt1 | contig 38194 bp, 69 predicted proteins | sample KBSSwiS62_FD_184306 | JGI IMG/M metagenome (GOLD analysis project Ga0207641, IMG submission 184306) | Switchgrass rhizosphere microbial communities from Kellogg Biological Station, Michigan, USA - KBS Switchgrass S6-2 (SPAdes) (version 2) | ecosystem: Host-associated > Plants > Roots >... | reverse complement strand
CGATGTGGATTATCAGAACCTACAGGGCAACTTCGAGCAAGCAAATATAGTATATGGAACAAATCATTATCCGCTTAATAATGCAACCCCTAACCAAGGCTTTCATAATTTTGTCACTACACCTGCTGTAGTCAATAGCCCACCAGATGGGCTTCCACCAGCTACCAGCGCCACTACACTTCAATTCTACGCCTACCAGCAATATGCTGCCTTAGGATTATTACACTATTCTCGAGGTATAAATAATGCCGTTCCGACGCCGCTTACAAATTTAAATTCTGGCGCAGCAGCAGTCGTTATTCCAGATACAATGACAACAAACATCCTAAATTTTACAGGAATGTCAGTAGTGTTCTGTGAGCTTTTCGCTGCTGCTACAATCGCACCAGCAAATAATAAAGCATTAGCTACCATTTTGTGGACAACAGGAGGAGTTGCGCTCATAAATCTAAATCCAGGGCTTAATATTTTGGCTCCTCAGTTTGCGGGAAATACCCTACAGTTAAAGAACAATAGCGGAGGCCCACTAAGTGTGTTTTGGTCACTTAAAGTTCAAAGGGCGCAATAATGAATGACTTTTCTGATAACCAGCAACTGGAGAGCTTTGTTCCGGTATATGATGCAATTCCTGAAGATTGGCAAGAAGCTAAGCCGTTCATAGTCGAACAGCTAAAAAGAATCTCTAATGCTGTGAATATCAGGGAAATAGGTTGGTTTTTAGATGAAGAATTATTGAGCGGAAAGGCCTTTATTCCGGGCGTTCAGAATCTGGATGATTTAAGCACTTCCCAAGTATTTAGACAGGTTTTGCGAAAGGTTATAGATTTTGGGGCACTGCCAGCGGCAGGAACTAAGTCGGTTCCTCATGGGATCTCGGTAACGGATAACTTTACCTTAGTACAGATGTTTGCAGCAGCAACCGACCCAATAGCATTAACAGCAAAGCCAATTCCTTACGCGGATGCTGCATCACTTACAAATATTAGTTTAGATATGGATATGACAAATGTAAACATAACGGTTGCGGTTGATGAATCCGCCTTCACTAGATGTTTCGTAACAATAGAATATTTACAAGAGGTTTAGTATGCCCAACTTTTTTAGCAGTCTCTTTGGAGGAACTCCAGAGAAGAGAGAGAATGTATCAACTCTCAGACCAGAACAAGAGCCGCTTTATAGACAAGCTGTAAATGCAGGTCTTGGAAGAGGGGCTGGAGGGGCGCTTGGAGATGCATCAGATTATTACAGAAACCTCTTAAGCGATAACAGCGCAGATTATAATGCCTTTGCAGCTCCCGCATTAAGACAATATAATCAAGACATAGCTCCGCAGATATCAGAGCAATTTGCTGGAATGGGCGCAGGTGGCTTATCTAGTTCGGGCTTTAGGAATGCACAAAATCAAGGCTCAGTTGATCTTGCTGAAAGACTAGGACAAATAAGAGCTAATTTAAGGCAATCTGGGGCACAAGGGTTACAAAATGCAGGTCAAATAGGACTACAGAATTTTAGTCAAAATATGGTAACGCAGCCAGGGACAGAGGGCTTTCTTTCTTCAGTAGCTCCGGCTATTGGTGGAGCACTTGGCACTGCTGTGGGCGGTCCATTAGGAGGCGCGCTCGGGAGCGTCGCGGGAAGTTGGTTTGGTGGAAAAGGGAATAAAGTTGGCGCTAATACTAGTCCATATGGAAATTCGCCTCAGGCCAGCCCAAATATTGGTGGTGGGTTCCAATTGCCTAAATTTTTACAAGGAGCGGGGAGGGGATAACAATGGCGCAATATATTAAACAGGGCAATTTATTCGGAAGAATTGGTTCAGGTATTGGAAAAGGACTGGCTGAGCAGCTACCTCAAGAAATTGATAGGGGCAGATTAGCACAAGGGCTGAAAAGCTTTGAAACTGATCATCAAAATTTAACGCCAATACAACAGCTATCCCGACTTTCGGCAATCCCAGGAATTACTCCTCAAATGATTCAGTCCTTTGGAGAATTAGCAAAGATTCAAAACCAAGGGAACGCATTTAACAGAGCTGCTGGAAGGGGTGGTCCAAATGCCTCGCAGAATGGACTACAAGATGCAGGCGGTCCTTATGATTCTTCTTCACAAATTAATGCAAGTCCAAATAGACAAATGCAAGCAGGTAGCACATCACAGCCTAATCAAATGCCTTTGGCTGGCGCTGTAAATAATAATCAACGAACTCCCAACCTTCAAAGAAATCAGGATATCCCTCAGGTTACGCCAGGAAATGCCTTAAATAAAGAAAATCTCCCACGCTCACCTTGGAGTCCACAGCAAAGAAATTCCGCTGTTGCAGATTATATTAATCAAGGATTTTTGCCTGATCAAGCAAGACAACTAGCTTCAGATGATGAAGCAAGGTATTTGCAACAGCCAGAGGCCTATAGAAGCAGGCTAGAGCAAGTCCAAGCAGGGAAAGATAAGGCTAACGAGTCTTTAAAAAGACACTTAGAAACAAAATTACAGAAGACGGATAAGGATGTTTATAAAGATGTTGAAGGCCCTATGATTATCAATACTCAAAGAGCCATGCAGAGGGATTTAATAGAACACCCTGATGCGGATATTGATAACGTTGCTAATGATTGGTCTGAAAGGCTATATCGAACCGCTATGGCCAAAGATAAATTAAGAAAGTTAGGAGAGACAACAGGGTTTGAAGCGCTCCTAAAGGGAAGCGAAGCTAATAAAAACTTAAAGGAATTTCAAGATATCTTCAAGAGATCGGGAAACTTAGAGGAATTTAACAATATTCTTCAAGGTGATAAATTTGGAATGTCCCCACAGGGATCCGCTCTTATCGCTTTTCCTCCAAGTCAAAAAATCTCATCGTATATTTCCAGTCATAAAACAAGTTCCGTCCCTGACGAGCAAAAAGCAAGAAAAGCTGCTATTGATGTTGGAAATCTTGGTTTGGGGCCTGATGATAGTATATTAGCAATTGCGCGCTCCTTATCAAATAAAGACCCCTTCTTTGATCAACGGGCTTTCTTTGATCAAATATCCGAAGATAAAGATAGGCTAGGCTTAAATTATAGACAAAGACAAGAATTAGCAGAGACAGGCCGCGATATTTTGCCAAATTGGGCAGACTTGTTATACCTTCCACTTTTTAGGAGATAATTATGGTTTTAAGATCTGATGAAGCTGCCAATCAGGCACAAATTGAGCGAGATAAAAAGTATCGGGGTAATATCAAAAAAGCAGCTGCAACAGTCGCCACAACTGCGGGAACTGCGGCAGCTGTAGGATCAGGACTTGCTTCCAAAGTCATGCCCTTCTTTAACCAATACATCCCAACAGCTTTAGCGATTAAAGGCATAAATAAAGTCAGTCCTCAACTGGGATCTTTCCTCAAAAAAGGACAGGATATGGGCTTGAATGTTGAAGAGGGAATGAATTTCATCAAAGACAAACTTTCTAAAGGAGAGAAACAGAGGCCTGCTAACCAGGAACGTAATATTATCGAACAATATTCCCCGGAATTACATCAATTTATTAAAGAGCGTGTGGGAAAAGGAGATACTCCTATTGCAGCAGGGCTTGCAGCCAGGACAAGCAAAAAATTTGATGATGCAATAACAAAACTTACGAAAGATCATAAATCGCCTTGGTCGTCTATAGTAGAATCAGTTTTTGGAAATGGTCAAACAGCTCAGCCTACACAACAACAAAACCCACAACAATCCCAAAATCAACCTTCAGGAAATTGGGATCAAATTGCACAAACATTACAAAGCGTGTTGAACTCATAATGAATGAAGAAAAGATAAATCAGCTTAAGAGCGAACTTAAACAGCTTGTTAGCGATATTATTTCCATGGGCGAAGAGCCTCCACAATTTATTCAAGACTTGCTTTTACAGGTGATTGAAAAAGTTGCTAATCAAATACAGCAACTTAGACAGGAAGGTCTAAAGGGGGGTTCTGAGCCTCCTGGACCACCTATAGAGCCAGGAATGCCCTCAAGCAATGTTGAAGGGTTTGCTTATGATGATCAAACAGGAAAACTATATGTTCGGTTTTTAGGAAAACATCCTAATCGTAATGGCCCTGTCTATGCCTATGATAATGTTCCTCCGCCCATGTATGAGCTATTTAGGCGCGGTGCAGTGCCTGCTAGAACTGATGGCCATAACAAATGGGGTAAATGGTGGAAAGGGAAAGTCCCTAGCATGGGAGCCAGCGTTTACACATTATTGAAGCTCGGTGGATTCCCTTACAAAAAAGTTGCATAATTTTCTCGCCATTAAAATAATTACTTGATAAATTGAATTTAGCGAAAAAGGAAGGTCGCGCCTCCTGGCTGTAGTACGAGTTCGCCGTCGTAGATGTAGTTAGACATTCAGTTTAAACCACTCTATGGAGGCATTTTTATGACCGCAGCCCTTGGAAACACCGCACAAGGAACCCCTTTTGCAACAGGTGTAGACGCATTTGTATATCCACAATTTATTGGTTACGCTCTTAGAGCACCTTCAACCCAAGATATCTATAATCCAGGCACACGTTGGCAAGATAATAGTGTAAACCCACCAGTCCAATATTATACTGTAGGGGCAGGTTTATGGTATCAGACAGCTAATACCGCATTTGGAGTTTCTTCAGTTTCAGGAACAGCTAACCAAATTACAGCTGCCCCTACAACTGGAAACGTTGTTCTAAGCATTCCAGCGGCTTTTATTGCTCCTGGATCTATTGCATCAACTACAACTGTGACCTCTGGCACGTCTATGGTGGCAACAACCACGTTGACAGCTGGAACAGGAATCACTTCTACTACTGGAAATATTGTAGCATCAGCCGGCAATATCAACGCAACCCTCGGATCTATGTCAGCGGGCACATCAATAACAGCAGGCACTTCATTAACTGCCACCCTTGGCAATATCACAGCCACAAATGGAAACATTGTAAGAACAGCTGCCGGAAATAAAGACGTTTACGGAAGCGTGGGCACTACAACCGCAGCAGGAGCCAACTCTGCCGGAACTGTAACTCTAGTTGGTGGAACTGCAACAGTTGCCACAACAGCCATAACAGCAGCTTCCCAGGTTAGACTATATCGTCAGGGCGTTGGGGCGACAGGAGCCGCAGCACTCGGATTTGTAACTTTAGGCACTAAAACAGCTGGAGTTTCATTTGTTATAAATGCCGTTCAAGTTGCTAACGCTACTGCTCTACAGGCTAGCGATGTTTCTGTAATCGGATGGGAAATCGTTAACTAACAGGAGTGTAAGATGTCTGTATTTATTCTTCATCAACAGATGCTCCCAGCTCCTGAGCTAATAGAAACGATGACGGGAAGTGATGTCGTCATTGGAACCCTCCTACACACCCCTGTAAAGATAATTATGGATAACTTAGGGACCGTTCCCGTTGTTATCTCTATTGATCTTGGTGGAGGTCCTATTCAATGGAAAACCTTTGACGCAGGGGAAGCACTTGTTCTAGATGATGATCTATATACGTTCCCTAAAGGAACTATATTTACAGGCAATGGCGCGAGTGGCGATTTTTCGATTTCTTATACATATATTAATTACCCATAGGTAATGAATGAGTCAAATTACTAAGCGCAGTTCTGGATCAGGGCCTCTACCCCCAGAGGTAGCGACAGAGTATGACACAGATATTGGAGTAGCCATACCGGTAGCAAATATTCTTAATATCCTGGGCGGGTCCACTTCAGATTTTACAGATAATGGGATACAGGTAATAGCCGACCCCGATGGTGGAAATACCGTTGTTGTACAGGAGACAGCAAGATTAGTAGGCTCGGGAGCTAGCTTTAATGCCAATCCTGTTGATTTAATTACTTTTGATCTTACCCCTTTCGGGGTAGCTGTCTTTCGATTTGAATTTTATGTGACTGGTTTAGCTCCAATTTCTGGAGATGGAGTTGGGTATACGATGTTCGCATCTGCTAAAACAGATGGTGCAACGGCTACCGTCGTGGCAACTCCTTTTAGCGATAATGATGAAGACGCCTCATTGTTGTTAGCGACTCTAGTATTTACATCTTCCGGAAATAACATCATTTTACGGGCAACTGGCGTTGCCGGTTTGCAGGTACGCTATAAAGCAATTGGAACATATGTGGTTGTTCAATAATCAAAGGAATTTATGGCAGGCTTTGACAATGAAGTAATGTTTGCGCTAGGAGAAAGGCTTCAAGCCTCTACGGCTCAAGCCATAACCCTAATGCAACAAACGGCTACAGATGTATCTAACGTCAACTTTTCTGGAAATCCGAACGGTACGGTAGCAGCGAACCCTTCATCACTTTCACACGATCCAACATCTGGAAATTTATGGCTTAAGGCGACAGGGACAGGAAATACAGGCTGGGTATTGATTACATCTGGAGGTAGCACAACATTCACCGCAGATTCTGGAAGTGCAACACCAGCAGCAGGAAATATAAATATATTTGGCTTATCTGGCTCTAAGACGTCAGCAACGGGTAGCACTCTCACAATTAAAAGCCCCCCTTACGCAAATGTGGCAGCACCTGCCACTGTCACCTTAAATTCAGGATCTTTTGCTACCGCAGCAATAACCTTAACAACTCCTTTATCAGCTGGCCTTTCCGATGGGGATTTAATAGAAGTAATTGCAACTAATGGAGTAGTAGTCATTCAGTTACAAGCGGCCCAAGTTGCGCATTTAGGTAGTGCCGTTACAAGTGCAGGTGGAACAATTACGGGATCTGCAACGGGCGATTCATTAAGATTAAGATATCAATCATCGACAGACGATTGGTGGTCTACCGGGCAGATAGGAATTTGGACAACAGCATAAGGAAAATATGGCGACTGTAAACACTAGCGATAATAGATATGGCGTAGCTCAATTTATTGTGGCGCCTACCATAGCCCAAGGGGCAAATTATACGACCATAACGTCAGCTATTGCAGCTGCGGTATCGGGACAGACCATTTTTATAAGGCCTGGAACATATACGGAAAACTTCACCCTTCCGGCTGGGGTCAATCTAACAGCTTTTGATTGTGATGCCAGCACCCCCAATGTAACTATTGTAGGAAAAATCACTTGTACAGATGCAGGAAGAAGAACAATTACCGGCGTAACCCTTCAATCAAACTCAGATAATATCTTAGCAGTTACCGGGTCGGCAGCAACTAATATTGATTTTTTTAGATGTGTTTTTCAGGTAAGTGGCGCCACTGGCATTAGTTATACCTCATCTTCATCTTCATCTTTGATTAATTTCAGCACCTGTGTCTTTTTTGTAAATAGCAATAATGCCCTTTTTGTAAGCACTTCTGCCGGAAATATGGCTTTTTACTATTGCTTATCGGATACAACTGGGTGGACTGGAGCGCAATCAACAGTATCCACGGGTCTTGTTGCTTTTTCATTTTCTTCGATGGTATTAGCTCTTGCAACCTCTAGCACTGGTATTTTTCAGATTGACAACTCCAGTATAAATGCCGGAGCACCAAACGTTACGGCTCTTACCTTGGCAGGCACTGGAACTAGCCTTGCAACACGATCCGCTTTCATATCAGGAAGCGCCTCTGCAATTAGTGTTGGGTCTGGGACTACCTTACGCGCAATAGCATGTTCGGCTATTTGCACTAACACGAATATTGTTACGGGGGCCGGCACTTTTGAATATTCATGTTTTTCTAATAGTTCTGCCACTGGGGTTTTTAATCAAACTAGCACCACATTTGATAGGTTCTTCGTTGGTGATATGTATGGGAAGACCATTACTTTAAATACATTCGCTTCAGGAATAGCAGCTCAGCAAGTTTCCTTATCGGATACAGGCGGACAATATCGCGGATTCAACACTAATACCGCCCCACCAGCTGGGTTTCTAGGAGAACAAATTAGAGGGTTTGCGGCGTCTGGATCCATAGGCAGCTTTGTAAATAATACATTCAAGACAATTACAAGCATAACACTTACGCCAGGTGTTTGGGATGTCAATTATAACTGTAGGTTTAGTGGAGGCGCAATTACAGGAACCGCAACGTTTTCAGGTATTGCAACAGCTACGAACTCATCTACCGGGTATGTTGATGGGGATAACTCTTATGCATTAACTATCGTTCCATCTGCTGTCGGGGACATAACTCATACTGTTTCGCAATACAGAATTTTAGTATCAGCAAATACATCCTATTTCTTAACAGCAGCTCTTACTTTTTCCGGTGGAACGCCTTTAGCAGGTGGTAGACTTTCAGCGGTACGGGTAGGATAAAAAAAGGAGCTTTATGAAGTATTTAATTGTCTTTTTTGCAGGTATTATTCTTTTGTCAGCATGCACATATTCCATTACAATGGCGCATACGCAAGGGAAAGCAAAAGACGTCATTGATGAGACAGTTACACCAAGCACAACAGTTACTCCAACATTAACCATTCCTGCATTAGCAGGGGATGCATTAGGAGATTATCATGCCATTGCTTAAAGGAAAAAAGAACATCGGAAAAAATATCAAAGAGGAAGAGAAAAATCATCCTCGTAAACAAGCTATTGCGATTGCTCTGAATGTAGCGCGCAAAAGTGGAGCTAAAATACCAAAAAAGAAAGGAAAATAGTCGTGGATAAGAAAATCAAAAAGCTCGAATCGAAAACAAAGTCACTGCTGAAAGGCGAAAAATCATTGCTAAGCGCTGACAAAAAGAGAGACAAAGCATGCGCTATGGGAAAAAAAATGATGACGAAAAAGAAGAAATAATCTAAGCTCTTTCTCGAGAGTCACTAGAGTGTAATGGAATTTTTAGAAGAAGCGCCCCGCAAGGCGCTTCTTTTATTTTAGTGGTGACGAAAATTCAAAGGTAGTGTAAGAACAGGGATATAGTTACTCCTCATTAGCTTCCTTGTTTTTGTTTTGTGGAATGGGGTAGGGTGTTGAGTCTTACCCCCTTCTTTAAATTATATCTTACTCCAAAGAGTATGTTTAAAATCAACTTCACCCGTGACTTTGTTGATCTTGGTATGATCTTCCAGCATCTCATATCTAGGAAAAGGCAACACGCTTATAACACTTTTGATACACATGGTCACTATTATGCATTTTATAATAAAGAGCGATGTGGTTGATAAACGATAATGTAAGGCATTTTGTAACTCCATTAGGAATTTAATAACTTCTTTTAAGCGCTGCATGTGATCCTCCAGCTGTTAATTGATGATTTTCGATATTTTTCTAAATAGACCCCCTTTAGCTCTGGGATCTTAGCGTAATCGATATTTCCTTTTCTCTGCACCTGGCATAAAGAAATACCTCCGCCTTTTGAGTTGCGCTCACCGCTTAAGAAGATCAGTGCTTTTTTAAGCTCTTCTTCTTCCTCTTGGAGCTTTTCTATCTGCGATCTTACATCAATTAGCCGATGAGATGCCTGAACCCAAATAGGATCATCGCGCAAAATGTATTCATCCTCTGAAGGTGGCGGAGGCGTGTCATTCAAGAGACAATCATAAAACTTCTTCTCTTCCGTTAGCATTTTCTCGATGTATTTATCGTCTCTTTCAACCTCTACTATCACGCCATCTGAACCATCAAAGCTATAATAGAAAGCCTTTTCCGAATCACATACATACATTTGATGTTGTAGCTGAGGATAGTAATGATCAGGCACTTTTCCAGATCTGGCAATTGAGTGATCCTTTTCACCCGGGCATTTAACTTCTAAAACTTCGTTCCATGCGTTTATGCCATCTAACGAAGCCATAGCCCATTCTTTTATAACTACTTTGGGGATCATTCGATGTCTTGTAGTCTTGCAAAAAAGATCTCTTGCAATTGGCTCTAAATCAATACCTCTCTGCATTCTTTCAGTTGGGGCCTTAGGGGCCTCATTTGATTTTTTTTCTGCGTATAGCTCGGCCCTTGTTTTCCAAGGAGAAGCGCCCATGATAATGGCGGCGTCTGTTGCTGTTATTTTTGTTTTACGAAGGGCATGCCATTCTGGCGAGCCCTGTTCAATTTCTAATATTTGAGATGCTTTTTTGTTCATATGTCCCCACCCTTTTTTCTAAGTATTCAATGTAATTGCTAAGTGCTACTACTTTATGTGCTAAAATACCTGCCACTAATTCGGCAGGGTTTTCATGCATTTCTAGCCATTCGCCGGCTTGTTCTTCAACTTCTCGGATAATGTCTTTAGCATTCATTGAGCTTCCTTAGATAAGGCTTCAGGGGATTCTTTTCTTTGCTTCTCGTGATTTTTCTCCATATTGTTCACAGCAGCACTTTTAATTCTATCAAACATTTCAGCCGGGACAAAACTCAAATCAGCGCCGAAATACTTTTTAATGTGGTCATTGACTTCAAGCTGATATTCCTCTTCACATTCGCTAAGGATCATCACTAACTCTGTTATTTGCTCTTTAGAAAGCATCACCGGGGCCTTTGGTGGTTCAGTCTGTTTTGGTAGTGGCGTTGCTTTTTGACTGGTTGTTTCAATAGAAACATCCATATCTTTTATTTCGCCTGTGCTTAGGTCTACATTTACAACCTTAGCGTTTGGGATAGAATCAATTTCCATCTCATCCGTCCACCCCAAACCACATATGCTCAAGGTAACTCTTCGTTTGGCTTTGGTTTCTGCTTTCATGATGGCATTTGCCTTATTATCACCTTTAAGGTGACCAATAACAACAGCGCCTTTAGCTTGATCAATTCTTCCGGTCTTATCTCTAGCCTTGGCAGTAACAATGTAAGTATCCTCCATAAGTACATCATTTAGCTCTTCAATTGATACGCCATTGAGCTTCCTTAGCTGCTCTGTGCAGTCCTTTTTCGCATAAAGTGTAAGTTTTCCATTAAGATTGATGTAATCAAAAGGCTTTGTAAATGGGTTCAGGCCTAAGCTTTGACATACTTTATTGTAATAGGAAACTCGTTGCGCAGCGGTTAGTTTGGATAAATCCCCTTGCATGACAACTTGCTCAATCACTGAAAAATCTTCGGTATTGGTTGTGCTAACTTGATTCATTTTATCTCCTTTTTGGCTGTTAGTCATTTGAGTTTTGCCAGAAGAAGATTGATTTAAAACAGGCGCATCAATATTATGGTTTGTGCGGTGTCTTGATATTAATCTTGGCGGATGACTTTCTGGCACTGCATGTTCTTTCATTGTATACATAACTTTCCCTTTAATTTAAATTATTTTTTGCTCCCTTTTAGGCTGAATCCTAAAGGGGAGATTTCATTCTTTTTAATAATGCTTTATTTTGTTTCAAGTTTGCTTTTCGCATTTTCTGAAAATTGATCCTGTATGAGATCCTTTAGCATCTGCTTCATTATTTTCTTTTTTTTGGTTGGATTAGATTCGCTAATTTTTTTAGCACATTCTAACATCATGTCAGAAGTAATCTCTATGCACAGTGAATCTAGGTCTATTTTATCTTTCATTTTTGCCTCCTTGTTTTGTCAATGTGCATGAATTTATAGATCCTAAGGATTTATTGCAAGAAAAAAGATTGCTTTCTCTACATATTTATTCTATTGACCTATTTTATGCTTTCCGGTATATAGGAACCTTGAAAAAAAAGGAGGCATGTTATGGAAGTACAAAATATCAGAGCTTATTTAGCAAATATCGGCATGACGCTTAAGGACTTTAGCGAAAGTATAGGGACTACTCCCACTTATATTTCTGCAATTGACAAGGGCACCAAGCGGGCGAGCGCAAGACTTGCAAAAGATATATGTGCGGCTACCAATGGAATAATCAAACTAAAAACGAGGGTCCGTAAAAAAAACCTGAAAGGTAAAGAGCAACAGGAAGAACATAATCAGCAACAAAATGAGGCTGGGCCCCAATAGATTTGGCTTTTTAGGGGGTTGCCCGTTGGATTGTGAATATAGATCGAAACGCTTTATCATATACACCGCTATCCAATCTATACACCTAAATTAAAATAAAGACTATAACATTTATTCTTTTTCCTTTTTTTTGATAGATTTTTTTTTTAATTTATCTTAAATATAGGCAAACCAACAAAAGGAGAAATGTCATGGTCGTCCGCCAAGATTTAGACACAGTGCCCTCATTACCACCTCGTTTATTCATGGAGCAAATCATGGATAACGTGAGTAAGGTATATTGTTTCTTATGGGATCATAAGGACAAAAATAATAAGCTTCGGCTTTCATGGGATGTAATCCGTGCAAAGTATGGAAAAGCTGTTACCATGAGTAGCCTTCGCAAATTGTGTGCTGAAGGACTCTTGGAATATATAAAAAGCGAAGATGGCGTCACAATCGAACTGGTCGGATGGGATGAAGTCGTTGGAGCTATGTAAGTAAAGGGAGGCTGCACTAAGTTGTGCAGCCTAAATACACAAATGTTATGAGATACTGGTTATCTCACAACAAGAAAGAAAATTCTCAACATTTTCACAATCATTGTATCATGTTGGACAATTTCCTTCTACTAAATTTGTGTATTTTTCTCAACAAATTTAAGAAAGGAGTTTTACTCAATGAAAATCCCCCCCGTTGAAGGACAAGAAATTCAAGATCTAGGATCTCATCATAATTATAGAACTGAAATCCCAAACATAATCTTTACCATGAAGTTAGATCCTTGGGCATTTAAAGCTTATTGTGTTTTCAAAATGACTGCTGGCGACAAAAGTGCATGTTTTAAATCAAACAACACCCTATCAGAAGAAATAGGCTGTTCAATACCCACTTTAATAAAGTTGAAAAATGAGTTAAGGGACCATGGCTTGATTAATATAATGAAAAGAAAACACCCTAATGGTGGAGATATGCCAGATCTAATTCAAATTATAGATATATGGCCCCAAAATGCTGAATATATGTTAAAACTTTATCCGAAAAATCCTAAAAACGAGCTATGGCCTTGGAAGAAGGGGGGGTGTAAACCAGATTTAGGGGGGGGGGTAAACGCCGTTAAGGGGGGGAGTAAACGCCGTTTAGACAAACAAGATCACAATGAACAAGAACAAAAAGAACAACAACAGGCAAAGCCTGTTTTGCCTGCTGCTGTTGTTCCTTTAGCTTCGCCAAAGAAAAAGAACGAAAAGCCATTGATTTGGCCTGAACTGGAATCGATTGATATTGCGGTTGATCAGAAAAAAGAGATCACACGAGATTATTCTCGGGAAAAGGTACAACATGGCGTAAAGTACGTAACTCACCCTAAAACGGTGATCACTAAAGGCCTTCTTCAAGCTCTAAAATGGGCTTGTAGAGTTCAACCAGAATTACCCATAGACAAAACACCAAGAGAAGAGATGAATAAAGCTTATGCAATGAAATATGATGGAAACCAAGTTGGAGGAGCAATAATTACAGCATGTAATAAGCATATTGAATTAGTAAACGGTCCTCTTGTTTTTGCGTTAACCTATGATTCTAAGGACTTTATGGATAAATTCACGGAACAATTAAGAAAAAACAGAATACCAATTTTGGAGGCATAATGCTATACACTGAAGGCAAACAAATAGAGATTTTACTTAGGCTCATTACATACGCAAATAAACACCCTGCATTTGACAGATCAGTCGTAGATAAAATCTATGAATTCTATATGGAAAATGATTACATATCGGAAGATCATACGAAAAAATTAAATAGACTGTACAATGAAAACAAGATTGCGGATTTCTATGACGACGAAGATTAAATGGCAAATACCGCTAAAAACCGTTAGTGAAGGGAACAGCAATGAGCATTGGTTTAAAAAGGCGAAAAGGCATAATCAACAGCAGTTCTTTATTAGAGAGCTGTTTAAAAGTCTCAACAAGCCCCTTTATTTGCCCTGTATGATCACGTTGACTAGAATCGGACCCAGGGTACTGGATAGCGAAGAAAACCTTCCTATGGCCTTTAAATGGATAAAAGACGAGATCGGCGCTTGTATCTTTCCCGAAAGAGTGGTGGAGTATGTTCAAAAAAGGAAGAGAAACGGAAGGGTTTATCTATCTCATAGAACAAATAAAGGGCATGCAGATTCAGACCCAAGAATCAAATGGACTTATGCCCAAGAAAAAGGAAAGATAATGGCAATTAGGATAGAGATTGAACCTATGCAATGTTAACCATCTCCCTTGGGGATTCGATTACGTTAAATAGCAATCCATTTTGAGAATAGGAAAAATCTGTCTTTTCTGTTTTAAAGGATTTTACCAAAATCTTTAGGTCCTCGTTTTCTTTTTGCATAATAGCAAATTGCTTCTTCACCATATCCATTTCCGCAAACAATTTTCGCCTAACCTTACCCACACTTTCACACATTTGATCTAATTGCTTTTGCATAACCTCAAGCGTTAATTGATCTTCTGTTTTGTTGTAAAGATTAAGCTCTAACTGTATTTCTTGACCCATATTTCTCATCCTTGTGCGCAATTTGGCACAATTTTGAAGAGGTGATGAAAAAAAAGCAACTAAAGAAAAAACTATTATGGTATAAGAAATTCTTTACAAAAGGAATGTCATGAAGTCATCCGCCAAGATGCCATCACAAGTTACATGGGACTTAGTAAGCCTTCCCATCAAAGACCTAAAAGAACATTCAAAGAATCCAAGACAAATACACAAAAACCAATTCGAAAGACTTGGAAATCTGATAGAAAAATTCGGTCTAATTGATAAACCTATTATCAACAATGACAGAACGATTATCGGTGGTCACCAAAGAATCCGATACCTAAAAAAAAATAAAGTCAAATCAGTGGAATGCTGGTTAGCGACTAGACAACTATCCGAAAAAGAAGTAGACGAGCTATGTATTGGCCTAAATCTTCATCAAGGGGCATGGGACTATGATATTCTTGCCAATGAATGGGAGCCCCTTGATCTTTTAAATTATGGATTTACAGAAGAACAGTTATTAGGCACATGCAAAGAAGCCGAGGAGATTTTAGAAGAGCAAAAAACACAAGAAAAAAAGAAGAAAAATTGTCCCAATTGTGGATTCGAGATTTAATGACAAACTACCCAAGACAATGCAATAAATGCACTATGATTTTTTGGAATGGAATGCATGTATGTATCTCAGAAAAGAACTGGGAAAACGTTCACGCCGTAAAACAAAAGCAAACAGCAACCAAAAAAGTCTTAAAGAAATTTAACTGTAAGCATTGCCAAAAGGAATTTTCTGATTTCTATAAGAGACGTGTTTTTTGCAGTAAAGCCTGCCGAATGGAGTACAATGTGAAAATAAATAATGATAAGTGGGCAATAAGTAAACCAAAAAAACCGACAATGAAGCAAATGCGAGCCAGAAGATTTCTAGATAGTACAAGATATTTTTCTGATGAATCGTGGATGAAAAAATTTAGTGCTGTAAGGGGATAAAAATAAGGAGTAAATATATGAGCGAATTGTTAAAAGCTTATTTATTGATGAATGAAAAAAATTGCCCATCTTTAAAACTTTACCCAGACGATCATAAACCCATACAAGAAATTTCTAATGAGCAACTGATTTCATTTTTATATTTAGACCGCTATTCGGCATTATCTTTCCACCCGAACGAAATTATATGTGAAGTACTAAAAAGAATGAATGACGTATCACCACTATTACCAATAGAAGAGATAGATTGGGGCAACCCAATTACACCATAAGGAGAAGACATGCAGATTACTCCAAGAAAAGGCTATGTTCTGGTTTCCGATCAGGATATAGTAGAAGAGAAGAAGAAGGTGAGCATTATACTATCAGCAGCGGAAGACAAGAAAAAAACTTACTTAAGAGTAGAAAGCGATGGAGAATTTTATAAGAAGGGCGAATGCGTGTTTGCGCAGCCTTTCAAAACAAAGATGGAAATAGAAAAGAATCTTTTCCTAATTGCTGAACAAGATATCGTTGCTAGCTTTACTTTGTAGCTAAATACGAGGAAATCTATGCTTCCAATAAAAGGAGTTTCCCAATATAGGAGGAAAAACATGGAATGGATTAGCGTTGAAGACGCATTACCTGGGGATGATGAAGACGTCTTAGTCTGCGATAATGAAAGGCAATGGGTTGCTTTCCAAAACAATATGACATGGTTTGTCTCGCATCCTGATTATGGCAGAAAGCAGCATAATGAATTTGGATGCCCCTTTTTGGTTATATCTGTTCCCACACATTGGAGACCGTTATCTAAGCTACCTAAATCGACATCTAAAAATGAATCAAAAGTAACTATCTTCAATCCATATCATGAATTAAGCAAGATCTACTTACTCATCAAAGGATTGATATGGAATGGATAAGCGTTAAAGAGCGATTGCCAGAATCAAAACAACATGTGTTGGTTTATGATGGAGATATCCACATTACAAAATTCATTCAAACAACAGACAAAAGATATAAAGTTAGACATGGATATTTTGACACTTCAGATGGAGATTATCTAGAAATAGTCACCCATTGGATGCCACTCCCCGCGCTACCTAAGGAATAAAGTATGGTTCTACCTACTTTTGGCTGATAAATTAGGGTACTCTTTCTCTCCATCCTATAGATTATTTTAATACTACTGATCAGAAAACTTTCCTTCTTATTTTCTTTCCAATATGCGAAGGCATATGGTATAGTTTTAGATAACTTACCACCACAAAAGGAAAAACATGGAATTAGACGAGTTCGATGATCTATGTAGGAAAATGTGTTTTGAAAATGTTATAGACCCAAAACTTAAAACAATCCTAATAAGACATCTCATTAAGGTTTGTCTTGCTGCACATATGGAGCTAGAGGAAATTCAATATCATATAAATGATTGCTATTGCCATTATGAAGAAATCTTAAATGCATCGGGAATATTGTAAGAAGGACAACCAAAAGGGAAAAGATGGAGATTGAAGAATTTAAAATTGTAAGTTCCAAAATGTGCAAAGAGAACATAAGTGACCCTGATCTGATGTCTATATTTGCTGCTCATCTGGTATGCTTATGCCTTGCCAATGAAATTAAAAAAGAAAGGCTGATTTTTATAATAAGCGATGTTTATGATAATGCTCAGGAAGAAGCAAATGTTAGAGGGATTATATAGAAATGACAGGTAAGCGAATCGGATACAAAAGAGTCAGCACATATGAGCAAAACCCAGAAAGTCAATTGGTAGGCATTGAGCTGGATAAAGTGTTTATTGAAATTGAAACCGGATATTCCACTTTGAATAGGCACCAGCTGAAAGCAATGCAGGAATATGTAAGAGAGGATGACACTGTTTTTGTGGAATGTCTAGATAGGTTAGGCCGAAACGGCTATGATCTAGATCAGATTGTCGAGTTCTTATTGAAAAAAGGGGTCCAGATAACCTTTGTAAGAGAAAACATAGTGTTAGGCAAAAAGAATGACATAATGTCAAAGCTTGCTTACGACATGATGAAAGCATTTATTCATTTTTACTCTCAGCTCACCAAAGATAGGCAAAGGCGCGGAATTCACGAAGCAAGGGCAAGAGGAAAATATTCTGGAAGGCCTAGAAAATTAAATTCAGATCAGATAAAACAGATACAAGAGAAAATGAAGACAAGGGAAAGCAAAAGCCAGATAGCTCGTGAGTTTGGCATTAGCCGAATTACACTTAGGAAATATTTGCAAGAGAATCAAGTAAAAGAAGAGCAAAACTAAAGGAAGGTAATATGGACTGGACTCAAGTTATCACCGTATTTGCAGTTATCGCTACAAATCTAGGGACTATCATTGCATTATATTGCCAAATGGATAGAAAGCTAGACGAGCATCGAAATCAAACAAACTCATTACTTATGGGTATGCAAGCCGAAATGAAAGATTTTCACGGTAGACTTTGCGCAATTGAAGAAAGAAATAAGCTTAAAAACTAAGGGGGGAATATGTTTAGACATTTTATAATAGCAGCGTTATTACTAGCATCCACAGGAACAGCGGAAGAAAAGGTCTATCTAGACTATGAAGAGCTCGACTGCTCCTCACATGACGCATTCTATATTCATCAAGGGAACAACGTATGGGAAAAAACGGACACAATACTAAGAGATGAGCATGGGACATTTACCTTCGATGTTAATCTGAATAGAGGGCGACAAAATCCGAATCAAGCAGCAGCACAACAATATTGGAAATGCCCCTATTGCTATAAATATTGGCCTAAAGGCGAGCCCTGTGGCAATAAGGATTGCCCTTCGAGATATCTATAATGAAAGAAAAACATCTTTTTACCAGCGATTTTAAACTTAAATTCTGTGGTTATGGAGAATGGGTTGAAGAGCCTGATTTAGTCGAATTCACCTATAATGGAATAGATTGCAGGATACATCGGATATTATTAAAAGAGCCATATACTAAAGAAGAAGCATGGTATGGTGGCCATCTCTGTGGTGCTATTAGAATTCCCGAGGATCACGCTTTATATAAAAAAGATTGGTTAGATATTTCAATAGATTGTCATGGTGGTTTAATGTTTGCTGAAAAAGAAAAAGATGGCTATTGGATTGGGTTTAAGTGCATGCACATAGGTGACATAACTCCCTCTATGGAAATACTGCGCAAACGATTTCAAATTCAATCCGATGATTTCTACAATAAAATGAAAGAGGCTTATCCTGATTGCCATTGGCTTAATCCAACATATAAATCTATTTCATATTGTATTGCAGAATGTAAATCAATGGCTGATCAATTATTATCTTTGGAGGTAAACAAATGAAAGATGAAGATTTAAAAGCGCTATCTAAGGAATTCCATGAGAATTCCCATAAACTAATGGCTGATTTTGAAAAAACATTTAGGAAATGGTATAAGAAAGACCCGCGTCTTACCATTGTTCAAACAATAGGTTTGCCACTTTCAACGCTTGCTAATTTGGCCAAAAGCAACACCAATATGTCTAAAGCCATGCCGGATCTTCCCGACGTTCTTAATAGATATTTAGTGCCATTCAATAAGATAAAGATGCTATGGGGCGTGATCAATGATGATGAGTTTTTTAAAGAATATTACAAGGCTTATCAAGATCAATTTGAGGAATTCTTTATAACTGAAGAACAAAAAATAACATTTAAAGAATGGTATGAGTCAGGCAAAACAAAATGACCATCACACACAAAGAGATTATTGCAGGATTGGTTGAATATTACTTAAGTCAAGATCCTAAAATGGTAGCCAGGCTTTGCGCAAACTTTTATATAGACATCTGTCGCATGATGGAATTCAGTGAATTGGATATAGAGTCTCAAGCATCATTGCAAACGAGACTACTCCACAATAGGAAAAATCTCATGAAATTCATAAAAAAGGGATGTCAAGACGATGAAGGTCTTAAATTAACATTTTGGGAAGACTTATGATCATCTTTGACTTTGAAAAATATTTCGTAGCAATTAATACCTGCGCACAACATGACGAGGAGGATTAAACTTATGGTAAAATTAAAAATGCTATCTCGGTATAAAATAGAAGATACCCCTGATCATATTATTGAGCAGATTAATAATTCATGTATGAAATTGGTGGTTCATATGGGTCCACTAATTCATCAAATGGCTCCAAATATTGCATTAAATGCTATGCAATTTGCAAATGCAATTATTATTAAAAATCTTGTGTCAGATGACCCAGAAGAGTTGAGAAAAGCTGCTAAATGGTGTGCAGCAGAATTGCTTAAAAATGTTGAGGCTTTGATTAAGAACGCACAACAGGACGAAGAGGTTTAAGTGAAAGAATTAGAAAAACAAGAGGATCATCCTTTTCCTAATAAAGAATTGGAATTAATTATGCGTCTTAATAAACAGCAACAAATCCCCATAGAAGATATAGCTATTATTACAAATTTACTTCATAAATACTTAAACCTAAGATCTTATATATTCCATGATTTTTAATTGCGCACAACATGACGAAGAGGCTTGAATGAAAAAAGAGATAGTTAAATACCAAAAGAGATTAACACTAAATGATCAAGGTTTTTATGTAATAAACGAATGCATAGACAGACTTTTGGTATTCGTAGAAGAAAAATGCGCTTATGATCAAGAAAAATTAGAATATTTCCAATTAAGCTTTACGGATTCAGAAAAAGTCCCTTTCGCTAAAGATCTTATAATTAAATGGGCCGTAACAAAAAATTGCGTACAACATGACGAAGGGGTTTGAATGAATGATGAGATCGATTTAGAAACTCTTGAAGGGTATTATGCTAAAGCATTTCAACAAGAACATCACAGTTGGAAAAAAGTCGAGATGGATAAAGATTTTTCCGACAAATATTACGATGCTGAAGCTATGGACTTTAAGAGGATAATAAAAAAATACTTCCCTGAATATAAGGATTGGTTCGATAAATGATCAAAATACCTAAACATCTGAGTATGACGATAGAGCACAATCCGCATAAAGCAATCTATGAGTCAGTGCAATCCTATATAGATAACTACGAACATTTAAAAACTAGTGTTATATCAGAAGATCTTAAAATTTGCTCGGAAAGAGATGAGATATGGGAATTGCGATGGTATCCAGCTACTCCTACTTCATTCTATATTATAATTTCTTATTCATTAGAACGATGCTTAGAATTAGCTAATAGTGAAAAATATGATCATTGAAAGTCCACGATGTGACAAAGAGGTTTGAATGAAAGAAGATGAACTAGAGATAGATTCTGACCATTGGAGCCAAACTGAAGAAGGGAAAAAGGTTTTCTTAAAAGCTTTAAATGAGAAATTCAGCTTTACCAAATCAGGTGAGATGATCGCTAAACACGAAGATTCCTACGAACCCATAATTATTTGTGATTATTATGATCATTGAAATCCCGCGATATGACGAAAGGATTTGAATGGATAAATTTGATAAAAATTTTGTTTTAGACGAGATAGAAAAAGGTTTTGATAAAGAAGATGGAGATCTTACCTTGATTGTCGCATGTACCAAATGCCCTGCTACCTTTGAACTATCAAAGGCAAGCGTTGTAATGGCTATAGGAACTAAAACATCTTTTATCGAATATCTCCGATGGATTCAAGGCTCTAAGTGTTCTGCATGTAAGGGAGAAAAGAAATGATCATTAATTTAGATAAGAAACAAAAAAAACTCCTCTTAGAAATAATAGCAAAAGCCTATCAAATAGAAATATGGAAAGGGGAAGATGCTGGGCCGATAGGGAAAATAATTGAAATTTATAGCGAAGCGCTCGCAAAGGAAGGGGAGGAACATATATTTGATAGTGTTTTTGAGGAATATAAGCCATGGAAATAGACTGCATATCAGATCTCCACGGCCATTACCCCAAGCTAGAGGGCGGCGACCTGCTTATTGTGGCAGGGGATTTGACGGCTACAGATACTGAATACCAGCATGACGATTTCTTCGTATGGCTTAATAGTCAACCTTATAAAAAGAAGATATTTATAGCTGGCAATCATGATAATTATCTTCAAAAGAACAATGAAAAGTTTATTAAAACACTACAAAAGTCTGATTTAGAATATCTCTACGATTCAGGAACCGAATTTGAAGGCCTTAAAGTATGGGGCTCGCCTTGGACTAATTGGTTTCCGCAAGTTAATCCGAAATGCACTGCATTCATGCTAAAGACAGAGGAACAACTGGCCGAGAAATGGGCAATGATTCCAGATGATACCGATATATTGATTACGCATAGTCCTCCTTATGGAATATTAGATAAAAATATCGACAAATATAAATGCGGAAGTCCTTCTCTTAGAGAAAAAATGTTTCAAATAAAACCACGTATGCATGTTTTTGGCCATATACATGAGAATGGTTATAAATATATAGAGATAAGATTTCCGCCTGAAAATCCTAAGATAGATCTTTTTCAAGAAGATTTATTTAGAGTTGAAATTAAGGGTGCATTAATAACCAGATGTTTAAATGCCAGCCACGTAAACGAGCGCTATGAGCCAGTAAATAAACCAATTAGGATTGTGTTATGACTAATAAAAAATACAGAACTTTTCGAAGGATGACTGAGGAAGAGCAAAAACAAACTGGATTACCTACTGAAGCAGAATCTATTAGGCTAGGAGTTACTCCTCTTTCTATGATTCTTGATTATGATCCATTTATTGTGACAGAAGATCATGATGAAATTCCAGAAAGTTATAAAGAAAAATATAGGTAAGCCGATAAGGGTGATATTATGAAGAATGATATGGAAGTTTGTTATATTTGTGATGGACCATTACATAAATTTATGACGACTCCTGTTCTAGAATTGCCCAATGGAAATCTAGTACAATGCTGTGAAAAATGTGCAAATAGAGAGTTCCCAGGTTGGAATGAATATATAAAACTAGCATATCAAGGCTGTGAATGTGAAGTAATTCACATAGAGGGAGGAACTGTAGAATAATGAAAAACGAAGACCAGCAGATAAATGAAATAAAACAAAAGATTGTTGATAAAATATTACATGAAATGCATCAGCGTAAGCTAAATCAAAGCAAGCTTGCTGAAATATTGGGCACTGACCAACCCAAAATATCCAAATTATCAAAAGGAAAATTTCGGTCATTTTCACTTTTCAGACTGCTTTCATTTTTGAATTTATTAGATTATGACGTAAAAATTAGCGTAAGGGCCAATACAGATCAATCCAAAGGAACCATAAAAATTATTTGATAGACATTCTTTCACTCCCCAGCTATAAACAAGACTAGTCAAAATTATACTAGGGGAGGAAATTATGGCTAAACATGAGAAACCTATAGCTCAAGTTATTCAATGTGCACCCACTATCTGGGAAGTCGCATTAAACTCTTTGCCTGAAAGAAAAACAGTTATGTATCTCGGTAGAACCGTTGCAATCCTTGCGGTTTGTGTTGTCGTCTATAAAATATATAAGAATAGAGCTAAAATCTTCTCTTCATTTCACAGAGAATGCCCTAACTGCAAGACACCTAAATTTAAAAAGCCTTTATCCCCACGTGCAGACAAGCTTTCTAATGATTCGCTAGCTCCTGAATCACCTAGAAAATTAGATAGAGAATCACCATCACTTCCCCCAATTCCAGAAAAAGAAGAACAGTCCAGCGCAAGCAAATCAACATAAGTACTTGAAAATCCCTGTGAAATGTAGTATAAATTATTTTACTACTGCAATCATAGGGATGAATGTCAAGACCTAAGAAGCCAATCAATTGGGAAATAGTCAAAAAGAAAATGGAAGCGGGCTGCTCTGCTAAGGAAATTGCTGGCGCCATTCCTATCGATATCAATAATTTCTATGATAGATTTAAGCTTGAATTCGGTAAAACTTTTGCCATTTTTGCCGATGAGCTTCACTCTGTGGGCGATGGAAATATAAAGTTCACTCAATACATGAAAGCCTTATCAGGCAATATCCCAATGCTTACCCTTCTTGGGCGTGAACGATTAAGCCAAGGCAAGGATCAAGAGAAAGTTTCTCCATTTGAAGACATATTAGCACTACGACACGAGAATATGATTCTAAAAGCACAACTATCAACAGCAAAGGAGATTGCTAGTGGCAACGAGTCCCAAGCAGAATAAAAGCTTTGCTGAGGCGACGCACAGATTCAACATATGGGTAGGAGCTGTATCATCTGGAAAAACCTATTCAAGTTTAGAGCGCTTCATATATGATCTAAAGCATGGCCCGAAAGGCGATGCGATGATCATTGGGGTCAATAGAACATCAATACAACGTAACATTTTAACGCACTTATATAGGCAATTGGGGTTTCCATGTCCGACAGAAAAGGCACAAATGTCAAAACTATACGGGCGAGACGTTTGGTTTGTTGGTGCTCCCGATGTCTCAGCCGTTTCCACTATTCAGGGATCGACCTTAGCTCTTGCATATGTGGACGAAGCTACCAACTTGCCAGAACCATTCTGGAAAATGCTAGAGTCTCGATTGCGTGTTCCTGGTGCAAAGCTCCTTGCTACGTGCAACCCAGAAGGCCCAGCACATTGGCTTAAGAAAGACTATCTTGATAAACCCGGGCTAGATCTGGTACATTGGAACTTTAACCTAGAGGACAACCCAATACTAGATGAGAAATACAAACAGCAGCTTAAAGCTTCGTATACGGGCATGTGGTATAACCGATATATCTTGGGTGAATGGGCATTGGCACACGGCGCCATATATGACTGCTATGATCATGACAACGAATATAGTAACCCGTTTCCTGCCCCCTCATACTACATTGTTGGCATTGATTACGGGACGACGAACGCGACGGCTGCGGTCCTTTGCGCTGTTACCCCTAATAAATGGCCACAGATTAGAGTCGAAGCGGAATATTACTATGATTCAGCTAAAAAGGGACGCTCCAAGACTGATCAAGAATTGGTCAGAGATATCAAAGACTTTATCGGTTATAAGAATGTGTCAGCAGTCTATGTCGACCCTGCGGCAGCTTCACTCAAAATTGCTCTTCGCCAAGCAGATCTCCCCGTTTTGGATGCGAATAATGATGTTCTACTCGGCATTAAAATTTGCTCCAAATTCATTGGAGGAAAAAACATAGTCATTCAAAAAGGCTGCGCTGTCCTAAGAGAATGTCTTCAATCATATGCCTGGGATTCTAAAGCAGCAGATAGAGGCGAAGATAAACCTGTAAAGAAAAACGATCATATTTGCGATGCCCTTAGGTACGCCGTTTGTTCTGCATTTCCACAAGGGGAGTTCAGCCATCCGGATGAGAATATTAGCTATGATCAACTACGTCGTCAAGTATTTGGAACTGATGATAGTTGGGGCGCTATGCTTCATAGTGGCGCTGGTGGTTATTAAATAGTGCCGTGAACACTGCTAACATTCACGGCGGCAGATACATCTTCTGCTTTTACTCCCACAAATTTACATAAAGGACACATAAATGGAAACAGAAATAGAGACATGTTCTACTAGCGTCTTGCGTAATGCCATTGTTCATTACAATAAGTGTAAATGCAAACCTTGTCAAGCTAGAGTGGAGGAATGTAAAGAGCGCCTTCATAACCTAGAAACGGGCAAAACAAAGCCGGCCTGGGATCATAAGGACATGTTCGGAGACAATTATATAACATAATTTTGAATTTCAATTGCGAAAAGCGCCCTCTTGTGCTATAAATTATTTTAATCGAATAAGGATAGCTTGATGGGATCTTATGAATCGGGTGAGTATTCCCTAGGGTATATCGACCCCTCGGATGTGCAAGCCAAAGACCTTAAACAAATGATGGATTCGTTTTACCAATCCAACTATACCACGAACTCAACGTATTGGTTGCAAGGTGCTATAGATAAAAGGTTTAAGGTAGGCGATCAGCAACTCTACAATCAAGTGTACGGCCAGAATTCTCAAAACGTTCAAAAGTTCTTCTTCAATCTTATAAGACGTCATATTAACATGATTGCTGGCTTTCAGCGGAAAAATAGAAAGTCTACTGTCATGATGCCAACTCTTAACAATGCTGACCAGCTCGCTGATGAATATAATAAGGTCTTGAGGTGGTGTGACGATAGGGACGGCTTTCAAGAATATAATTCACAAGCTTTTGAAGGCGCGCTAGATACAGGAGAAACGCTTCTTCATTTATACCCTGACTACACTTTCGATCCTGTGTCAGGTGATCTTTTTACAGATGCGATTAGCTGGAATAACTACCTCATTGATAGTTATAGCCGTAAGCAAGACTTAAGTGACTGTAACGGTATATGGCGAAGACGCTGGACATCGAAAGAAATGGCTAAGAGCCTTCTTCCTGGATATGCCAAAGAGATTGACAAAATGAAGCCGGGCGGAATGAAGGACGGGCGCTTTCCGCTTCAAGCTGAGTTACAGAATGTAGCAATCAACAATCTTTTCACTTATGACGAATTCTATTACCGCTCTACAAGGCCGGGTAAAATCATTCTAGATCCCAAGACAGGCGAAGCGACCGAGTGGCAAGAGGATGAGACAGATGATAAGGATATGCTTGAGCGCGTATTGGCCGAGCAGCCATGGCTTCAAGTAAAAAAGGTAGAAATCCCAACCGTTAAGCTAGTAATTGCGCTCTCAGGAAATATCGTCTATCACGGTAAAAATTTATTAGGAATCGATGACTATCCTTTCGTGCCAGTGCAATGCTATATTGAGCAAGACATCCAGGCATATGCATGGAGGAAGCAGGGGATCATCAGAAACCTCAGAGATAGCCAGTTCCTTTATAACATGCGTAAGGTGATCGAGCTTCAATTACTTCAATCTAGCTTAAATGCTGGTTGGATTTACCCTGTTGATGTTGTAACAGATCCAAAAGCCTTTAGACAATCAAGTGGAGGCGATGGCTTCCTTATACCATTAAAAGCAGGAAGGCAACCAAATGAAATACAAAGAATTGAGCCTGTGGCTATACCTCAATCTCTACTTGAGTTATCAAATGGTCTGGCAGAAGATATTACTAAAATTTCGGGGGTAAATGAAGAATTATTGGGATCGGCGACCGACGATAAGGCTGGAATACTTTCAATGTTACGACAGGGCGCTGGTCTTACAACACTTCAAACTATATTTGATAAACTCGACTATAGTCAGAGACTCTTCGGGAAGATTAGGCTTCAAGCCATTCGTAAGAACTTTAGTAAAGGTAAAGTTCGCAATATCCTTGGGCGCGATGCAGATCCAAGATTCTGGTCATCACACTCCCAAAAGTATGCAATTGCGGTCGAAGAAGGAAATTATTCTACAACGCAGCGACAAATGGAGCTTCAGCAGCTTCTACATTTCAAAGAATTGGGTATGCCGATTGCAGACAAATCAATATTACGAGCTGCGTTTATTAGCGATAAACAACAAGTTATTAAAGATATGGAAGAGGTCACTCAACAGCAGGCCCAACAAGCCCAGCAGGAGGCTCAGCAATCTCAACAAATGGATCAAGCTAAGATTATGGCTCTCGCCGCTAAAGCGAAAGCTGATACGGCTAAGGTGGAAGACCTTCTTGCTTCGTCGCAGGAACGCATGGCTAAAGTTCAGGATCTGTTTGCTGACGCTGAATATAAATCTTCAAAGGCGGACCTCGAAATGGTCAAGACGATGATTGAATTGGAAGATATGGACCTCGCCAACTTTAGATCTAATTTAGAACTTGCCGAGTATATCAAAGGGGTAAACAAGGCATCAACAAACACGGCAGCATCTGCTGTCTAGGAGGACAATATGGCACATAGCAAAGAATCCATGGCACAAATGCCTGGCGCAATGAAAAAATTTAACGAAGGTCATTGGGAAAAGAAGCCCGGTGATGTTCAAGTTGGCGGAACTAGATATTCATCTGAGATGAATCAACAGGAAGAATACAAAGCATCTGTTGACGCATTATCTAGCTACACCAAAAAGCATAAAGCAAAGCATTAATCTTTAGGGAGACAGCAACGATGGGCCTCAGCTGAAAAGCGTGATCCTAGACAGTGTGTAAGTAAGGCCCTAAAAAGCCCCAATGATTCACGAACTCCCTTTTATATTTAAACCACCGAGGAACTATGTCTAAGCATAACAAACATAATCCGGATTACGTAAAGAACAAGACTGCTGATGTCATCAAGCATGGCGATGGTAGAGCAGTTCCTAACGATCAATGGGAAATGAATAGAGACCTTACGCCTAAAGGCGCAGATAATTCATGGGGCGCATTTCTTCCAAGATCTGGAAAAGATAGACCTACTCCACACACTAAAACAAACGAATGCGACCATTAATGAGAGATTTAATTTTTGACGGGGAATGTCACCTCTTTAGTGATAGGGTTGCATACGCTGCTAGGATAGTTAACTGTGAATATATATGGGATCTGGATGAAATAGATCTTTTGCTGCGCGTTTATGCTAGATATATTTGTAGACATCATAAAGATAAAGAAGAACTAACCATATTTGAGGAATTGAAGAGCGCCTACTATAATGGATATTGTCGTACTGATTGGCAATTAATATATCATCCTAAAATGCCATTAGATGAATTGAAACAAGAAGCATATTTACTCTTAAAATTTAAAAGAGAGCCTAACGACGGATTAGGGGATTAATGCTTAAAGTTAGCAGAAGTGTTATCTTCGATAAGGAAAAGAGAAGGAAGCGCACTTTTCTCTATGACGATGTCATATATGACAATGATCAATGGGCCGACGCTAAGAAATATCTTCCTGCGGATTATGATTTACTTTATCTAAAAATAGAGAACCACCCTCGCATTTTACCCGGTTGGTCAGTCGGAAAGAAGTGGGATGGATTAGATATCAAACAAGATTATAAAATCACACATTGGAAGTATCAAATAGGCTATGAGCACCTTTGAAAAAACATACCAGATAGACCCCGAGAGAGAATCCAAAGTAAAGCGAGAAAGACATTATTCAATAGAGCTTTCGGATCAGGACCATTTAGCGAAGTTATCTCCCCCAATAATAAAACCTTCAAAGGAAAAGCATGAGAAATCAATGGCTGAAGAAATTGAGATGCCCACTAAATTCCTAAATTCTAAGGAGAAACATGAGAAAAGTACGAGTAAAAGCACTACGAAAAAGTCTAAAAAAGTTCCTTCCAAATCCAACAAAGCAGCAATGGCGCGCCTACAAAAGAAACTATAAGAAAGGATGGGTTTAATGAGTGAAAAATCTCTACCAATGGGAAAAACCTTTAATTGTCAATTAGGTTATTTCGAGCTTCCAAGCGAAATATATGAAATACAAATTCACGATGACATAATTTATTTTCAATGTGAAGACGGTTTTTACGAAGGGACATGTGAAGGTGACTCAAAGATCAAAATAAGAAAAGTAAAGAACAAAGGTTGGGTTTAGTTGTAAATGAAACAAAGAATTTCCGCAGGCGAATTATCTAGAAAAACATTAGCTGATCAAACCAAATACGACGCGCTTGAGGTCGGCCATGCAATGGCTGATGATATCGAGAAGCATCTTTATGAGTCTGTAGAGAAATACAGAAATATGATAGATGAAAATGAGTTCTGTGTCGTTATGATTGTAGCTAAAGATCCACTTATCAAAAATCTGATTCGTCGTAAGTTCTATTGCTGGCCTTATTTACCTTCCCCACGTCCTAATCAAGCAGTTTTCCTTTATAATAAGACTATAGGTGCCATAACAAAACGTTTATGGGTCTTACCCAGCGATATGGTAATGTCTGAGCTGGCGAGCTTAGCCGTAGTTGATAAAAGATATAAAACGATGCAAGCATGGTCAGTGGCATTCTTCGAAGGTAAATTTTGGGAATATATCCGCTATGAAAGTGACATTACGATGCCATCTGAGCATGAATATTTTCTACAGCATCGCGAAGAACTTATCAAGGCTGGCTGTAAGGTGCCTGATGCGAACAGCACCGAGCCCTTTGATTTTGACAAAATCAGCATTGAAAAGGTCATAGATACGAAGGAAGCCCTCATTGAGTAATATAGTCTCAATCGGTTTCGGAAGACATAGGACTTCGATTGGCGCATCGGCTAATAGGTATTTCATTGTCTTTTGATAATCATCAAACTTTTGACGCAGCTCTTTCTTTAGCTTTTGCATATCTAGTTCGGCGTCAAAATTATTATTTACATTCTCAAAAAAATCCTTTACATTCGCGTTAGCATCTTCACCCATAAGGAGACTCCAATATGACAGTGTTAAGTCCTGAAGTTGCTCAGCCACAATCTAAGGCTGAGATACCCGCAGACACAATCGTGTCTCAAGCAAAACCTGAAGTCAGTATATCACAAGAAACACCTCAAAATCTAGATAAAAACAAAGCAGAGCAGAAAGAACCAGAAGTTAAAGAAGATCCAGACTGGAGAGCATTTCGCGAAGCTAGAAAAAAAGATAGAGCAGAGCGCGAAGCTGCCGAAAGAAGAGCTGCAGAGAAAGAACAAGAAGTTGCTGCACTAAAGGCAGCGATGGAAGCGGCATTTGCAACAAAATCAACACCTTCCCCTCAAGCCTATCAGCAATATTACGGAATTAATCAAGGCAATGAGCAAGTAGATGAGTCTGAAGAACAGAGAATTGAAAGGAAGGTAAACGAACTCCTCAGCAAGAAAGAAGAGCAATACAAAAAAGAGCAAGTCGAGTTTGAAAGAAGAGAATATCCTAATAGAATAAAAAGAGATTTTCCAGATTTTGGGCTAGTCTGTTCTCAAGACAATTTGGATTACTTAGATTACCATTATCCTGAGGTTTCTAGGCCACTTCAAAGACTCTCTGAAGGATATGACAAATGGCATGACATCTATCACGCTGTTAAAAAGTTTATTCCTAATCACTCTACGGCACAAAAAGAAGCAATGAGAGCTGAGATTAATGGCAATAAACCACGCTCTATTTCAAGCCCTGGCCCAACCCCTCCCGGAACGCCAGTAAGGCAATCTTGGCAAGATGTGGAAGCTAGAAGGGCAGAAAATTACGCAAGAATGCAACGTATAATCAAAGGGGTTTAATATGACAAAAGAAAATCCTGATGACAGGATTGCTAAAGTAGAGCTAAAGCTCTTCAATAGCCTTCTAGATGCATATCAAAAGTCGATGCTTGTATGTCATGGCTCACCAGACCAATTTCAATATAGGCAGAATCTGCTTTTGCAAGAATTGACCAAATATGTCATTTTTCTAATGATTCAGGGTCGAGATGAAAAACCAAAAACAACCAAACGTAAGAAAAGGAAATAGCATGGAGCACGATTATTCAATAGAGAAGCTTGTAACCACTTTTGCAGAACATGCAGAAATGTTTCGACAACATAATGAACAAGTATGCAAGGCATATAAAGAGCAATATCCGGATCAGGAGATTCCAGCACATCTGGTTAACCCGTTTTGTATGGCGCATGCGTTTTCAGTAATGGCAGGAGAAATAGAAAAGCTGAAATCTCGTTGTAATTAAAAATATAACTTGATATTGTGAGCCTAGCACCAAAAGCTAGGCTGGCGCCCTAGCAAAGAGCCTACGCCTCTTAAACGTAAGATAGAAATTTATTTTTAACTTACTAAGAGAGGCAACTATGTCATTTTCAACCGGAATAACCGGTATTCAGAATATGGCTCCTGAGCTTCCAGTTCAGGCATCTGAAGACCTACTTTCCACACCAATGTTTAATTTGATCCACTCTTTCGGTGTTGATTTACATCATGCAGAAAGCTACGTGGGTAAAACCACACGTATGAGCCGATTTGAGCGCCTATCAACTGACGGCGGTCAATTAGATGGCTCAGGAATTGATCCAGCATCTGAAGTCCCAGTCCGTACAGATATCGATGCAACTATGGAAATCTATGCGAAATCCATCGTTACTAACGAGCAAGTAGTGCTTTGGGAGAACTCCAAGACTCTTACTAAATTCACTGCACTTTTAGGTCAGTGGCTAAGAGAAAAGGAAGATCTTTTAATGCGTGATCTTTTTTCAAGTTCTGTTTCATATATAAACGCCACTGGGGGCTTAAACGGCGATCAACCAAGTAACATCAGCTTGAATGACGTTAACAACATCGAAAACATCTTACTTGGTAACGATGCAAGATCGATGCTTACTAGCCTAGAAGCTACTTTGAAGTTCGCGACAGGGGGTGTGAGAGATGCATTTATTGCGCTTGCAAACACTAACCTAGCTGCCGACCTTCAGAAAGTGCAAGGCGTATTGCTAAAATCAGCATACCCAACACAAGAAGGCATCCGCCCAGAAGAATACTGCTCTATCAGCAGATTCCGTTTCTTTGTTTCCTCTAAAGCTGCAAAGACACCCGGCATCTCAATGTTAGGCAGAACAGTCTATACCATTCCGATGTTTGGTCTAGAAGCTGCTGCTAAAATCGAACAGAATAACTACACCGCCGTAATCGGATATCGTCCGCCTTGGGTGGTTTCCTCTGTTGCACAGAACAGCCAGTTATATGCCAAGTTTGCGATCGCTCGTGCGATTACAAATCAAAACTGGATCTCTGGTTTGAACGTAACAACATTCCAACCATCATAAGGAGATAAAGAATATGCCGTTTACAATTGTAACTCAAGGTACTTTTACACAGCCCTCAACAGCAGTGAATCAAACGATTCCACTGCCAAGCGGTGCTGATTATTTTATCACCACAAACCTAACTCAAATGGCAACAACTGCTAACCCAGGTGTTGTTGTAAGAGGGGAATGGTATGGAGGTGGATTAACCGCTATCAATGATGGCATTCGCTGGAAGAAAACTAACAGCACTAATGCCATTAACATGGATAAATTCTCTACAGCTACAGCTTCTAACGGCTTTACCTACGTTTCTGCTCCTCCTCAACCAGAGGCAGCGGTAACCGGTACAGCTATTACAGCGGCAAACCCTGCTGTTGTCACTATGACTAACACATACTCGGAAGGGGATGTCGTTCAGCTATATGGGACTACAGGTATGTTGCAAATTGCAGGCATGGCATTCACCATATCTTCAGTTTCTGGATCTGGGTTTACATTATTAGGCCTTGATGCTTCCGGTTTTGCAGCACCAGCAACTGCCGTAATTGCAAGACGCATCGCCAAAATGATGCCAGTAGAGCCAAGATTCCTTTATGTAACAGGAATTACTAAAGCCACACAAGGCGTTGTAACTGTTTCTGAAAAACATAACTATGTTGTAGGTCAGAAAGTTGAATTCACTGTTCCAGGGTCATTCGGCATGGTTCAGTTGAACAACTACTACTTGCCACAGAACTTACCTCCAGTTATTACTGCTGTGACAGATTATACATTCACTATCAACGTGAATACTACTAACTTCACAACTTTTGCCTTCCCAGCAAGCACAGGATCGCCAACAACTCAGTTGTTTGCAACTGTTACTTCTGCGGGTCAAAGTACTCAGTATAACCCGATTACTAACGTTCAGACTGGCTATAACTTCCAGTATGTACCTTACCATTCCGGTAACTTCATTCCATTTATGTATCTACCAGCAGGCGCACAAAGCCCTGGTGGTGCAGCGAATGACATTATCGTATGGCAAGCGTACAAGATGGAAACAGGAACGATTAACGCGCCTGTTGCTAGCTAATTTTCAAGTGAGGGATGGGGCATCGCGCCCCTCCCTATTATTGAGGAATAAGGATGGCAAATCAGTATTTACCCGGTGTGAACACCATACCAAATTCGCTTGTGATAATAGCTATCACAAGGTCGATGCCGATGGTGGTTACAACAACCCTGGTTAATACGGCGCCAAATCCAAGAGTGAATACCTATAAGGTTGGGATGAATGTAAGACTTTACGTACCTCAAACTTATGGTATGTATCAGGCAAATGGATTAGTAGGAAATATCTTAGGAATAAGCGGAAATGCTTTCACCTTAAGCCTAGACTCTACTCATTTCGATGCCTTTTCTGTCCCTGTAACTAGAGTTGAATCTCCAGCAAGTTTGTCCCCCTATGGGTCAAAGAACCTGGAATATGACAACACAACGGACTTGGTTCCGTTTCAATCACTAAACAACATAGGTAATTAGATGGCCAAACAATTAATGATGGCAACTGCTAGTGGTGAGGCTCATGGCCTTATCAACACGTTGACCAATAGCGTTCCTTTCGATGACTTTAAAAATATGAAGCCAGAGCACAAGAAAGAAATAGAAAAACAGAAGAAAGAAGACTCTCGTCTTGTAAAGGCTGAATACATGAACTCAAGGGGGAAACATGAAAGACTTACTAAGCCATATTGTCGCTATGCCGGTGACCCTATTCAAATATGGCATTTCATTCCTGGTAAAATTTATGACGTCCCTATGGGCCTTATTAATGAAGTTAACGACAAAAACAAAATCATGAAGAAGAGATCGGGCTTAGTTAGCTTGGACGGTTCTCCCGTTCGAGATAATGAAGCTCCATTAGACAAGGATGAAGAAGGAGAGTGGCTTCACAAGTTTTCACCAACTTCATTTAATTAGTAAATATGTAGGACGTGAATATCGTCCTATGAGGAATAGGAAGAGATTATGATAACTCCGGTTGCGCAAGCTGATACAACTTACTCATATATTGAGCAAAAAGTTCGTAGATTAACCGCATCTTCAAGCGAAGCCTCATTGTCCAGTAGTGACATTGCTGAATATGTTAACCGATTCTATACATCCGACTTTCCTTATGCGATCAAGATTGATCAGCAAAGGTCAGTTTATAAATTTTTGACTATTCCTAATGTAGATCGATACCCTGTAGATGTAAATAATTTACAGGGTTTTCGAGCGCCTGTTTATTTTGAAGGAATTCAGGGCAATTTCTTTAAAAATAGAGATCAGCTTTATAACCTTTATCCCAGATATCCTACTCAATTTCAGCCAATAAGCGGAGATGGTGTAACAACATCGTTTACATTCACCTTATTTGGCAATAACGTTAATCCATTCCCACAGCCCAACTTTGGTATCTTAAGCACTCAAGTAGTCATAGGGGGTATCGATGTCAATGGTAACCCTATACGAATTATTGATGATGGCGGTGGAGTTGTTAATGCCTTGGGAATCGGGAATAATACCACCACAGGGCAGCTCTTGTTCGTTCAGCAGAATGCTGTTGGAAGTAATGTTTATCTTGATGCGTTAAATGCGCAGCAACCAGCTATTCCTAATCTTTCCCCTATTGGAGGTCAAGACAATGCTAATCTTCCTAATACTGCTTATCCCCCTAGTCCTCTTACTCCTCAATATTGCGGTGTTGTTAACTACGTCACCACCCAAATGACGATTAATTTTCCGGTGGCTCCTGCTGCTGGAACTAATATCAATGTATGGGCAGCAACGTATCAAGTAGGTAGACCCTATAACGCTTTGTTTTGGAATAACGAGATCACTATACGCCCAGTTCCCGATAATGTTTATCTAGTCGAAATTGAAACCTATCAATCGCCCTCTCAGTTCATGAATACCGGAAGCCACCCAATCCTTAACCAGTGGGCGCAATATATTGCCTACGGGGCAGCAAGGGAAATTTTAAGAGATCGCCAAGATATGGAGGGTGTAGCCAATCTTGAAGAAGGCTTCTTAAGGCAGGAGGCCCTTGTATTAGAGCGCCAATCTATTGAGGAAATTCAGCAGCCCAATATTACATTATTCAATTCAACACAATTAGGGTTCGGTGTGGGTAATGGAAATGGTTATGGTGGCGGGGGCTATTAATGGCAGGCTATCAACCCTTAAAAATCACAGGCAACTCTACCGGCCTTGTGCAAGAAAGGGAAGAATTCTTATTGCCCGATGATGCTTACCCCCGTTTACGAAATGCTTATGTCTGGAGAGAGAGAATCAAGCGAAAGAAAGGATGCTTATTGCTTGGGAGGCTTCAGCGCAATTTAGTTACCCAATCTCTTGGTAATACGATTGCCTCCGGCGTTCAATTCAATCTATTTACTCAGATCAATCGAAGTGGAACCATTACAGGAATTACACAAGCAAATCCGGGAGAAGTAACAACAGGCGCTAACCACTTACTACAAACCAATCAATATGTAACGCTGGATGCCGTTGGTGGAATGACTGAAGTCAATGGGAAGACTTATAAGATTACAGTTACAGCAGCCAATAAATTCACAATAGGAGTCGATACATCAACGTATACGGCTTACACGGCTGGCGGCACCTGGGAAACAAACGATCTTACTGGCGAGCCTTTAAAGGCCATTGTACCCGGCTCCGTGGTTATCACCATGCCCGGCGGACATATATTTACTGATCAGGGTGATGGGACTTTTCATCTTAGTGTCGCAATAACAGGCGCGACGCAGGCCAATCCTTGCGTAATACAAGCGTCCACAACAGATTTAATAAATGGCGATCAAGTAATTATTTCCGGTGTTGTGGGGATGACGCAGCTCAATGGAAATACATATACTGTAACCGTCATTGACCCTACTCACTTTAGCCTAAATGGAATTGATTCTACTGGTTTTTCAGCCTACGTAAGTGGAGGAACTTTTAGCATTGTTCCATCTGTTTCTGTGGGAACAATCAATTACGTAACCGGCAACATCACACTTATCACTACCGCCGGCGCTGGCGTCTCTACAGTAACTTTTTCCTATTATCCTAACTTGCCGGTCATGGGAATTCGCACTCGAGAGCTTCAAGGGAATGTCAATAATCAAACGCTATTTTTCGATCAAGTTTATGCCTATATCTTTAATGCAGGAACTAATCAATTTCAAGAATTCATCCCAGGCACCACATGGAATAAAGCCGGCGAGGGTGTAGATGGAATTGATTTCTTTTGGTCTACTAATTACTGGGTTAGCCAGTTAGTAATACCCGGGACTACAGATCCTTTGTTTACTTCTGATAACGTAAAGTTGTTTTGGGAAACCAATAATACTGGGCAGTTTGGCGCAAATCAAGATCCTCCTAGAATTACAGACGGTCAAACATGGGTGGATTTTTATGATGACACTGCGCCTGCGACATTTTCCCCTTGGGCGCAAATAGATGCCACCCCTACTTATTTGACTAATTTCCTTTCTTTATTGCCTTTTAGAGGAAGATTGTTAACTTTTAACACATGGGAAGGCACTTCTGCCGCTAATGCTGTTAACTTTTCTAATAGAATACGATGGTCAACCATTGGAAATCCATTCATTCCATATTCAGCGGGACCACCGGCAACAGGTTCATGGAGAGACGACATAAGAGGACAGGGAGGTTTTCTTGATATTCCTACTAGTGAGAACATCGTTTCTGTGGGTTTTGTACGTGATAACTTGGTTATTTATTGTGAGCGGTCTACTTGGCAGCTTCGTTATACTGGTCGTTCTATCGCCCCTTTTCAAATTGAGCGTGTTAATAGCGAGCTTGGTGGTGAAGGGCCTTTCTCGGCTATACAATTCGATACTTCGCTTATTGGTATAGGGGATAAGGGTGTTGTTGAATGCGATAGTTATAGATCTGAAAGAATCGACATAAAAATCGTCGACTTTGTCTTTGAAATACAGAATGCCAATGATGGTCCCACAAGAGTCCATGGAATTAGAGATTTCATCAATCGTCTAGCATATTGGACGATTCCTCTATCCTCTGAATATGATGCGGATGTTTCAGATGCAGACCGTATTTATCCAAATATAAGACTCGTTTACAACTATGAAAATGATTCCTGGGCCTTATTTGAAGATTCTCTCACTACTCTTGGGACATTTCAGCCACAAGGAAGTAGAACGTGGCTAACTACGCCTATTCCTTGGATTCAGTGTAATTTCTCTTGGATAGGAACGCAAGCAAGAGGACAACCTGATATTGTTGGGGGGAATCAACAAGGCTTTGTTGAATATCTAGATCAAGAAACTACTAATGATGTAAGCCTCTATATTTCGGGCATACAGCCAAATACTACTCTTGCAACCGTGATAACTTCACCCAATCACAATCTTAAAACTGGAGACGTGATCGGTATTCGAGGGATTCCAACAGGAACCCCCTATGACAACTTAAATGATGGAATTTATGGGATTATCTTAGGCGACAATTCAAATGCCAATCCGCAGAATTCTTTTCGATTAATGCTATATGATTCTGCAACGGGTGAGTTTAGCACTCCTCAATTAGATGTGCCAGCTGGCGACTATGTTGGGGGTGGCTTAATTTACATAAGAGAGAATTTCTCAATAATCAGTAAGAAATTTAACTTTCTGGATGAAGGCCAAAGCATTCAGCTTGGCTATCTAGATATCTTAATGGATTCAACGGAGCTTAATGAGCCAGGTGCCATTTCTCTATATGTCTACTTAGATTACAACCAAGATGAAACCTCAAATACATTACCTCAAAATCGTATCCCAGGCTCTGGACCACAAGGTATTCCAGACACTTTCTTTAATTCAACAATACCAACGACGACATCGACCTTAAACACTAAAGGCGGCAGCAAGTTTTGGCAACGCGTCTTTTGCCCAACTAGATCGAACTTTTTAACTTTGCAATATGCCTTTTCAAATGCCCAGATGGCAGGAGAAGAGCAGACAAAAGATGTTCAAATCGATGCTCAAGTTTTATGGATTAGAAAAGCAGGAAGATTAACACAAATTTAGGAGTACATATGCCAGTCTATAACCCTTTAGTCCCGACCGGGACCGTTAATCTCGATGTGGATTATCAGAACCTACAGGGCAACTTCGAGCAAGCAAATATAGTATATGGAACAAATCATTATCCGCTTAATAATGCAACCCCTAACCAAGGCTTTCATAATTTTGTCACTACACCTGCT
>Ga0207641_10000639_pt1 | contig 38201 bp, 35 predicted proteins | sample KBSSwiS62_FD_184306 | JGI IMG/M metagenome (GOLD analysis project Ga0207641, IMG submission 184306) | Switchgrass rhizosphere microbial communities from Kellogg Biological Station, Michigan, USA - KBS Switchgrass S6-2 (SPAdes) (version 2) | ecosystem: Host-associated > Plants > Roots >... | reverse complement strand
GGCTCGCGCAGGGTCTGCACGAGCCCGTGCACGGTCGGGCGCGGCAGGTCGAGCGCGGCGGCGAGCTCGGCGAGGGCCAGCGGCCGGCCCGCCCCGCCGATCACGCGCAGGATCGCCGCCGCCCGCTCGACCGACTGGATGGGTCCGGGCACATGTCCAGCCTACTGTGATCGACTCGACAACCAGGGTTCGACATCGTCGAACGACAGGCGTGGACGCGGTCACGTCGGGTTCCTAGCTTCGATCCCTGTCCGGCCCCCGCCCGGTGGCCCACACCCGGACGGGGGTCGTCACGACCGGAAGGAGAGTTCAGTGCGGAACTCGTATCTCGGCGCGCTCAGTGCCGAATTCGCCGGCACGATGATCCTCATCCTGTTCGGCAACGGCGTCGTGGCCCAGGTCGTCACGGCGCCGGCGAACAGTCCGCTCGGCAACCACGACTCGATCGCGTGGGCCTGGGGCATCGGCGTGACGCTCGGCGTGTACGTCGCGGCGCGGATCTCCGGCGCCCACCTCAACCCCGCGGTCACCATCGCGCTCGCGAGCTACCTGGGCTTCCCCTGGAAGCGCGTCCTGCCCTACATCGCGGCCCAGACGCTCGGCGCCTTCGTCGCGGCCCTGATCGTCCGGGTGACCTACGCGGACCTGATCAACCGGGCCGATCCCGGCCACACGTCGGCCACCCAGATCATCTTCGCCACCCTGCCGGGCAACGGCGGCGGAGGGGTCTCGATACCCACGGCGTTCCTCGACCAGGTGGTCGGCACCGCGATCCTGGTGTTCGTCATCTTCGCGCTGGTCAACGCCCTCAACAACCCGCCGCTGGCGAACCTGGCGCCGGTCGTCATCGGCCTGCTCGTCGTCGCCATCGGCATGGCGTGGGGCGCCAACGCCGGCTACGCGATCAACCCGGCCCGTGACTTCGGGCCGCGGCTCGCCTCCTACATCACGGGGTACTCGACCGCCTGGGTCGCTCCGGACGGCACACCGTACTGGTGGCTGCCGATCGTCGCCCCGATCGTCGGCGGCCTGATCGGCGGCGCCTTCTTCAAGATTCTCATCGACCGCTATCTGCTCCCGGACGACAGCGAGGCCCAGCCCGTCGGGCGCGAGGTCGTCGTCGAGCACGGAGGTGACAAGTGATGCCCGAGTACATCGGCGCAGTCGACCAGGGGACCACCAGCACCCGCTTCATGATCTTCGACCACGGCGGCAACGAGGTCGGCCGCCACCAGCTCGAGCACGAGCAGATCCTGCCCGAGGCGGGCTGGGTCGAGCACAACCCCGTGGAGATCTGGGAGCGCACCTCCTCGGTCATCCAGACGGGGCTGAACCGAACCGGTCTCGCCGCCAAGGACCTGGCTGCGCTGGGCATCACCAACCAGCGCGAGACCACCGTCGTCTGGGACCGGCGGAACGGGCGGCCGCTCTACAACGCGATCGTCTGGCAGGACACCCGCACGGACCGGATCGCCTCGAGGCTCGAGCGGGAGGGCCACGGGGACACCATCCGCCGCAAGGCAGGCCTGCCCCCGGCCACCTACTTCTCCGGCGGCAAGATCCAGTGGATCCTGGAGAACGTCGACGGGGCCCGCGAGGCCGCCGAGCGCGGAGACGCGATCTTCGGCAACACCGACAGCTGGCTCGTCTGGAACCTCACCGGCGGGCCGAACGGCGGTGTGCACGTCACGGACGTGACGAACGCCAGCCGCACCATGCTGATGGACCTGGAGACCCTCGACTGGGACGACGAGCTGCTCGCCCTGTTCGGGATCCCCCGCTCGATGCTGCCGCAGATCCGGCCGTCGAGCTCGCCCACGCCGTACGGCACCACCCTGGCCAACGGGCCCGTCGGCGGCGAGGTGCCGCTCACCGGCATCCTCGGCGACCAGCAGGCCGCCATGGTCGGGCAGGTGTGCCTGTCACCCGGCGAGGCCAAGAACACCTACGGCACCGGCAACTTCATGCTGCTCAACACCGGGACGGACCTGGTCCGCTCGGAGGCCGGGCTGCTCACGACGGTCTGCTACAAGTTCGGGGACCAGCCCACCGTCTACGCCCTGGAGGGCTCGGTCGCGGTCACCGGCTCGGCCGTGCAGTGGCTGCGGGACCAGCTGGGCATCATCTCCGGCGCCGCGCAGTCCGAGGCGCTGGCCCGCCAGGTCCCCGACAACGGCGGGGTGTACTTCGTGCCCGCCTTCTCCGGGCTGTTCGCCCCGTACTGGCGCTCCGACGCGCGCGGCGCGATCGTCGGGCTGTCCCGCTACAACACCAACGCCCACCTGGCCCGGGCCACCCTGGAGGCGATCTGCTACCAGAGCCGCGACGTCGCGGACGCGATGGCGAAGGACTCCGGGGTCGCCCTGGACATCCTCAAGGTGGACGGCGGCATCACGGCCAACGAGCTGTGCATGCAGATCCAGGCCGACGTGTTGGGGATCCCGGTCTCGCGGCCCGTCGTGGCGGAGACGACCGCACTCGGCGCGACATACGCGGCGGGGCTCGCCGTCGGGTTCTGGAAGGACACCGACGAGCTGCGGACGAACTGGAACGAGTCGAAGCGCTGGGAGCCACAGTGGTCGGCCGAGCAGCGGGACACCGCGTACGCCCGCTGGCAGAAGGCCGTGCAGCGAACCCTCGACTGGGTCGACGTGGAATAGCAGAGAGGACTACACATGCGATCCGTCGCGCTCTCCCCGGAGGCCCGCGCGCAGGCGTTGCGGGCCATGGCCGCCGAGCAGCTCGACGTCCTCGTCGTCGGGGGCGGTGTCGTGGGCGCGGGCTGCGCCCTCGACGCCGCCACCCGCGGCCTGCGCGTCGGTCTGGTCGAGGCCCGGGACTTCGCGGCCGGGACGTCCAGCCGCAGCTCCAAGCTGATCCACGGTGGCCTGCGCTACCTGGAGATGCTGGACTTCCGGCTGGTCGCCGAGGCGTTGACCGAGCGCGGGCTGCTGATCCAGAAGATCGCGCCGCACCTGGTCCGCCCGGTGCCGTTCGTCTACCCGCTCAAGCACCACGTGTGGGAGCGGGCCTACGCCGGCACCGGCCTCGCGCTCTACGACACCCTCGGGCTGCTCTCCGGGCAGGCCCGCGGGGTGCCGCACCACCGGCACCTCACCCGGGGCGGGGCGCGGCGGATCGTGCCGTCGCTGCGCAAGGACGCCCTGGTCGGCGCCCTGCAGTACTACGACGCCCAGGTGGACGACGCCCGGCACACCCTGTTCGTGGCCCGCACCGCCGCGGCCTACGGGGCGCACGTGGCCACGCGCGCCCGGGTCGTCGGACTGCTGAAGGAGTCCGGGCGGGTCATCGGCGCCACCGTGCACGACCTCGAGACCGGGGAGCGCCTCGAGGTCCGGGCGAAGCAGGTCATCAACGCCACCGGCGTGTGGACGGACGAGACCCAGGGGCTGGCCGGGGAGCGCGGGCGGTTCCACGTGCGGGCGTCGAAGGGCATCCACCTGGTGGTGCCGCGGGACCGGATCCGGAGCGAGTCCGGGCTGATCCTGCGCACCGAGAAGTCCGTGCTGTTCGTGATCCCGTGGGGCAGGCACTGGATCATCGGCACCACGGACACGGACTGGGACCTGGACAAGGCCCACCCGGCGGCGTCGAAGGCGGACATCGACTACCTGTTGGAGCACGTCAACGCGGTGCTGGAGCAGCCGCTGACCCACGAGGACGTCGAGGGCGTCTACGCGGGGCTGCGGCCGCTGCTGGCCGGGGAGTCGGAGTCCACGTCCAAGCTCTCCCGCGAGCACGCCGTGGCGACCCCGGTGCCGGGGCTCGTCGTGGTGGCGGGCGGGAAGTACACGACGTACCGCGTCATGGCGAAGGACGCCGTGGACGCCGCCGCGCACGGGATGGACGAGAAGGTCCCGGAGTCGGTGACCAAGGACGTCCCGCTGCTCGGGGCGGAGGGCTGGGAGGCGCTGCGGAACTCCGTGCACCTGCTCGCGTCGCAGTCCGGCCTGCACCCGGCCCGGATCGAGCACCTGCTCGGCCGGTACGGGTCGCTGGTCTCCGAGGTCCTGGACCTGGTGGCGGCGGACCCGAAGCTGGGCGAGCCGCTGGCCGGGGCGCCGGACCACCTGCGCGCCGAGGTCCTGTACGCGGCCACGCACGAGGGCGCGCGGCACCTCGACGACGTGTTGACCCGCCGCACCAGGACCAGCATCGAGACCTTCGACCGCGGCCTGGGCGCCGCGCAGGAGGCCGCGGACCTGATCGCCCCCGTGCTGGGCTGGACGGGCGAGCAGAAGGAGCGCGAGGTCCGGCACTACCAGGGCCGCGTGGCGGCGGAACGCGAGTCGCAGACCATGCCCGACGACGCCACGGCGGACTCCGCACGCATGGGCGCCCCCGACGTGGTCCCCGTCGCGTAGCGGACCTCCCATCATGCGTAGCGGACCTCCCATTATGGATCCATGACGGTTTTCGAGCCTGCTCGGAATCCCGTTATGGCTCCATAATGGGATTTCCGCTGGGCTCGGATGCGGGGTTGACCAAGCGGGCGCGGGCCTGTCGGATGGTGATGTGACTGCATCAACGGTGAGCGCCCAGGCCCGCGCGGCCATCGGGAGGGCGGTGGTCGGGCGGGAGCGGGAGCTGACGCTCGTGCTGGCCGCCGTGGCGGCGGGGCGGGACGTGCTGTTGGAGGGCCCGCCCGGCACGTCCAAGTCGACGATGCTGCGCGCGATCACCGAGCACTGGGGCGTGCCGTTCGTGCTGGTCGAGGGCAACGCCGAGCTCACCCCCGCCCGGCTCGTCGGGCACCACAACCCCGCCCGGGTGCTGGCCGAGGACTACTCCGCCGACAACTTCGTACCCGGCCCGTTGGTCGAGGCCATGCGGACCGGCGGGTTCCTCTACATCGAGGAGCTCAACCGGGCGCCGGAGGACACGCTCAACGTCCTGCTGGGCGCGATGGCCGAGCGCGCGGTGACCGTCCCCCGCGTGGGCACGATGACCGCCGAGCCCACCTTCCGGGTCCTCGCCAGCATGAACCCGTTCGACAACGTGGGCACCGCCCGGATCTCGGACTCCGTCTACGACCGCTGGAACCGGCTCGCCGTCGGGTACCAGTCGGCGGAGGAGGAGGCCGAGGTCGTCGCGCGGCGCACCGGTTCCACCGACTTCGACCTGATCTCCGACGGCGTGGAGCTCACCCGGGCCACCCGGACCCACCCGGAGCTGCGGCGCGGCTCGTCGGTGCGGGGGGCGATCGACCTGGTGGCCATCGCCGTCGAGCTGGCCCGCATCGAGCCCGACGGCGAGCGCACCCGCCGGGTCCTGGACGCGGCACTGCTCGCGCTCTCGGCCCGGATCGGCCTGGACGAGGCCTCGGACGCCACCCCCGAGCGGATCATCACCGAGATCTGGGAGAACCATTTTTTCTCCGCCCCCGGCGGGCAGCGCCGGGCCCGCACCGCTTGAGCGTCCCCAACGCCGTCGCGCTGCCCACCGCCGACACCGGTGAGCGACGGACCCTGGATCCCCTGCGCCGCAACCCGAAGAAGCTCGCCGCCGCGCCGGAGCTGTTCGCCAACGGCAAGGGCGCGCCCGTCGTGGCGGAGCTGAACCCGGACCGCGGCGGGGACTCCGACCTGCCCGCCGGCGGCCAGGGTGTGCTGGTCACGGCGCAGAAGGCCGCCCGGAAGGACCTCTCCGACCTGCTCGAGGACACGCCTCCCGACCCCGCGGTCGCGTCGATGGCCCAGGCGATCGCCCGTCGGCTGTCGGTGCGCCGTCGCCCGCGGGACGCCCGCGCCGAACGCGGCACCGGTGCGCTCGCGTCGGTCCCCTACGCCTACCGCAGCGACGACATCGACCTCGACAAGACGATCGAGATGCTCGTGGAGCACCCGGTGCCGGAGGACACCGACGTCATCGTGCGGGAGCGGATGAGCTCCCGACGGGCGGCGGTGCTGATCGTCGACGTGTCCGGCTCGATGCGCGGGGAGAAGGTGCGGATCGCGGCCGCGACCGTGGCGGCGCTGTCCGCCGACCTCTCCGGGCACGCGGACCAGCTGGCGCTGGTCGCGTTCTGGTCCGACGCCGCCGTCGTGAAGGGGCTGACCGAGCCGGCCGCCCCCTCCCGCCTGCTGGACACGCTGCTGCGGATCCCCGCGCGCGGGCTGACCAACGTGGGGTTCGGGCTCTCCGTGGCGCACGCCGAGCTGGCCCGCTCCGCCGCCCGCCGTCGGACCGCGATCCTGCTGACCGACGCGGTGCACAACGCGGGCCCCGATCCCCGCGACCTCGCCCGCCGCTTCCCGGAGCTGCACGTCCTGCTGGAGACCGACGGTGAGCACGACCTGCCGCTCGGCCGCGATCTGGCGCGGCTCGGGCACGGCACCCTCACGCCCGTCGCGACCCACCGCGACGTCGCCCCCGCACTCAACCGCATCCTCAACAGATAGGAAGTGTTCGTGAGCATCGTCCTGGTCGCCACCTTCTCGCCCAAGCCCGGGGAGGAGCAGGCCGTCCGCGAGGCCATCCTCGAGAGCATCCCGAAGGTGCACGCCGAGCCGGGCTGCGCGAAGTACGCCCTGCACGAGGCCGTCGGGGACTCCACCGACCTGGTGTTCATCGAGCGCTGGGAGTCGCCGGAGGCGCTGAAATCGCACGCCAAGGCGCCGGCGCTGGCCGCCCTCGTCGCGGCGCTCGACGGGAGGCTCGCCAAGCCGCTGGACGTCAAGCGCCTCTCCCCCGTCCCCGCGGGCACCGCGGAGCAGGGCAGCATCTGAATCGCGGGGGGCGAGCGGCACCAGACGGCCCCCGCCACGCTCCTCACGTCGCCCCCGGACGGAGCACCCGGGGCGGGCGGCACGCGGGGTGGGAGCGCAGACTCCCCGGGTGAGCTCCGCACGAACCCTGATCGGTCTCGACGCGGTCGAGGCGGCCGCCCGGGACATCGCCGGACACGTCGTCCGCACCCCGACCGTGGCCAGCGCGGGGCTGTCCGCGCTGCTCGGCGCCCCGGTGACCGCGAAGCTCGAACTGCTGCAGCGCACCGGGTCCTTCAAGGCGCGCGGTGCCACCGCCAAGCTGCTCGCCCTGACCGCGGCGCAGCGGACGGCCGGGGTCGTGGCCGTCAGCGGCGGCAACCACGCGATCGCCGTCGCGGACACGGCGGCGGCGCTGGGGATCGCGGCGACCGTGGTGATGCCGGAGTCGGCGTCCTCGAGCACGGTGGCGGCGTGCCGGGCGACCGGGGCGGACGTCCGGCTCACGCCGGACATCGCTGCGGCGTTCGCGCTGGTCGACGAGCTGCGGGCGGTCGGGCTGACCCTCGTCCACCCGTTCGACGATCCGCTCGTGCTCGCCGCGCAGGGCACGGTCGGGCTGGAGCTCGCCGAGGACGCGGGCGAGCTCACGGACGTGCTGGTCAGCGTCGGCGGCGGCGGGCTGGTCGGCGGAGTGGCCACCGCCCTGCGGGCACTGCGGCCGGGCGTGCGGATCTGGGGTGTGGAGACCGTCGGCGCCGAGGCGATGTCCGCGGCACTCGCCGCGGGCGCGCCACAGCGGGTCCCGCTCTCCTCGATCGTGGTGTCCCTGAGCGCCCCCTCGGTGTCGGAGCTGACCCTCGCGCACGTCCAGGCGCTGGTCCACGAGCTGCTCGTGGTGACCGACGCCGAGGCCGTGCGCGGCACGCTGGAGCTCGCCGCGCACGGGAAGGTGTGGGCCGAGCCCGCCGCGGGGTGTCTGCTCCCCGCCGCCCGCCTCGTCCTCCAGCGGCATCCGGACGCCCGGCTCGGCCTGGTGGTGTGCGGCGGCAACGCGACCGTCGCAGACGTCGTCGCCTGGGCGGCGCGGTTCGGTGTGGGCCTCTCCGGCGTCACCTGATCCCCAGGGCCCGGGCACGTCGATGTCCGACTCGCGGCCGCTGACGTCCGACTCGCGGCCGGTGGGGTACGACTCGCGGAGGTCGCCCGCGAGTCGTACAGGGCCGGCCGCGAGTCGTACACCACAGGCCGCGAGTCGGACATCGGGACTGGTCGTGAGTGGGGACGACCTCACCCGGAAGGGTGGTGATCCGGCCTCGCACGCCGTAATCTCGTTAGCGATGCTCAAGGAGTCAGGCACCTACAAGTGGATCGCCCTGTCCAACACGACGATGGGCGTGCTGATCGTCTCGATCAACATGTCGATCCTGCTGATCGCACTGCCGGACATCTTCCGTGGCATCGACATCGACCCACTGGCACCCGGCAACATCTCCTACCTGCTCTGGCTGATCATGGGCTACCTCGTGGTCACGGCCGTGCTGGTGGTGAGCTTCGGGCGGCTCGGGGACATGTACGGCCGCACCCGGATGTACAACCTGGGCTTCGCGGTGTTCACCGTCTTCTCGATCCTGCTCGCGGTCACGTGGATGCAGGGCGCGGCCGGCGCGTTGTGGCTGATCGTCATGCGGGTACTGCAGGGCGTCGGCGGCGCGCTGCTGCTCGCGAACTCCAGCGCGATCCTCACCGACGCCTTCCCCGGCTCCCAGCGCGGCCTCGCCCTCGGGATCAACTCCGTCGCGGGGATCTCCGGCTCGTTCCTCGGTCTGGTGATCGGCGGCGTGCTCGCGCCGGTCAGCTGGCACCTGGTGTTCCTGGTCTCGGTCCCGGTCGGCGTGGTCGGGACGATCTGGGCGTACTTCATGCTCCGCGACGTCGGGACCCTGCGCCGCGCCCGCATCGACTGGTGGGGCAACGTCACGTTCGCGGTCGGGCTGGTCGCCGTGCTCGTCGGGATCACCTACGGCATCCAGCCCTACGGCGGGCACACCATGGGCTGGACGGACCCGCTGGTCCTGGGCCTGATCATCGGCGGCGTCGCGGTGCTGGGCCTGTTCGCCTGGATCGAGACGCGCGTGCCCGAGCCGATGTTCGCGCTCGCGCTGTTCCGCGACCGGGCCTTCACCGCGGGCAACATCGCGAACCTCCTCGCGGCACTGGGCCGCGGCGGGCTGCAGTTCATCCTGATCATCTGGCTGCAGGGCATCTGGCTGCCGCGGCACGGCTTCGCGTTCGAGGAGACGCCGCTGTGGGCCGGGATCTACATGGTGCCGCTGACGATCGGGTTCCTCGCGGCGGGCCCGGTGTCCGGGTACCTGTCGGACCGCTACGGCGCCCGGACCTTCGCGACGACCGGGATGGTCGTCGCCGCGCTCAGCTTCCTGCTGCTGGACCTGCTGCCCGTCGACTTCCCGTACTGGGCGTTCGCGCTGGTCCTGGCCCTGAACGGGACCGCGAACGGGCTCTTCGGCTCACCGAACCGGGCCGCGATCATGAACAGCCTGCCCGCGGACGCGCGCGGCGCGGGCGCCGGGATGATGAGCACCTTCCAGAACGCGGCGACCGTGCTGTCCATCGGCGTGTTCTTCTCGATGCTGATCCTGGGCCTGTCCGCCGCCCTGCCGACCTCCCTGTTCGACGGCCTCACCGGGCAGGGCGTCCCCGCGCCGGTCGCGCAGCAGCTCGCCGGCCTGCCCCCGGTCGCGACCCTGTTCGCCGCGCTCCTGGGCTACAACCCGATCCAGACGCTGCTCGGCCCGCAGGTGCTCGCCGCCGTCACGCCGCAGCAGGCGGGGTACCTCACCGGCCGCGCCTTCTTCCCGGACCTGATCTCCGGCCCGTTCGCCGACGGGCTGAACCTCGCCTTGGGCTTCGCCGCCGCGGCCTGCGTCGTGGCGGCGGTGGCCAGCCTGCTCCGCGGGAGGGGGGAGAGCAGAATCGCGGAGTGAGCGAACCGGCTTGGAAGCGCGTGACCGCGGCGGAGAACCTGGAGTACCGGTGGCCCGCGACGGCGGCGATCGTCGTCGCCGTCGTGCTGCAGGTCCTGCTGCCCGACGCGCTGGTCCCCGGGGTTCGGTACGTCCTGCCCGCCCTGGAGGTGCTGCTCCTCGTGGCGCTCGTCGCGGGAGACCCGATCCGGATCACCACGCGCAGCAGGCGGCAGCGGATGGTCGGGCTCGCCCTGACGGCCGCGATCGGCATCGCCAACACCTGGTCCGTCGTGCTGCTGGTCCGCGAGATCCTCGACGCGCACGAGTCCGCGGCCGGGCCACTGCTGCTCTCCGGCGGCGCGATCTACCTGACGAACATCATCGTGTTCGCGCTGCTCTACTGGGAGCTCGACCGGGGCGGCCCGGCCGCGCGGGCCCACGGCGAACAGGACCTGCCGGACTTCCTGTTCGTGCAGATGCAGTCGCCGGACGTGAGCCCCGCGAACTGGGAGCCGCATTTCACCGACTACCTCTACCTGGCCTTCACCAACGCCACCGCCTTCAGCCCGACCGACGTCATGCCGCTCTCCCGCTGGGCGAAGCTCACGATGATGCTGCAGTCCGCCGTCGCGCTGATCGTGGCGGCGTTCGTGGTCGCGCGGGCGGTCAACGTCCTGGGCTGACCCGCTGTTCGCGGCGCAGCACGAGGTACTCGCGGATCACCAGCACGATGATCGCCGTGTCCAGCGCCGCCAGGAAGGGCAGCACGACCGAGCCGGTGTGGACGGCGCGGAGGATCTCGTAGACCACGAACACGGCCAGCACCAGCACCGCGACCGGGTAGGCGGGGAGCCACTTGCGCAGGAGCGCGATCACCAGCGCCACCTTCACCACGCCGTGCAGGGCCAGGTAGAGCACGGCGAACGTCCGGTCGCCGGACACGAACTCCGAAGTGCCGGCCACGAAGTGCCGCGCGAGGGACCCGTCGGGGTTGCCGAGCAGGTCCCGGGCCAGGATCTCCGCGACGAGCCGCTGGACCGTCGCACCGGAGACCAGGACGAGCAGGAGCGCGCCGATCAGCTCCGCCGCGCCGTCGACCCCCTTGACCACCAGGGCGATCCGGAACAGCCGTTCGGTCTTGGTCATCTCGTGATGCCCGTGTGCCCCAACGAGTACCGGCCTGGCTGGGGCCAGACGCAGAGCCCGTGCGGGCCGTCCCCGACGGGGATCTTCCTGATCAGCGAGCCGTCCGCGGTGGAGAGCACGTAGATCGCCCGGTCGTAGCGGCCGGAGAGCCAGAGCTGGGTGCCGTCGGCGGTCACGTTGCCCATGTCCGGGCTGCCGCCGCCGGGGATCTGCCACTTCGTGATCGGAGCGCCGGTGTAGGAGTCGAGCACGCTGACCGAGCCCTCGTGGCGGTTGGTGACGTAGAGCTGCTTGGCGTCCCGGGAGAGGTAGAGGCCATGCGCGCCGTGGCCGGTCGGGATCTCCTTGACCACCTTCGTGGCCGCGCCGTCGAGCACCCAGAGGCCGTTCTGCTCCGAGTCGGCGATGTAGAAGACCGAGCCGTCCGGGGCGAGCTTGATGTCCTGCGGGCCCATCGTCGTGTTCCGGTGCGGCATGTCGATCATGCGCAGCAGCGTGCGGTGCTCGATGTCCACCACCGCGACGCGACCGGCGAACTCGCAGGTGAACACGGCCGTCCTGCCGTCGGGGGTGAAGTCGGCGTGGTCGATGCCCGCGCAGTCCGGGGTCGCCAGCTCGCCCTGGACCCGCCAGGTGTGGGGATCGTAGAAGACGAGCTTCCTCCGGGCCTCGGCCACGGAGATCGCGGCCTTGCCGTCCGGCGTCGCGTACATGTTGTACGGGTCGGTCACCGGGATCGCGGCGCCCGGCTGCCCGGTCGTCGGGTCGAACGGGACGACCTTGTTCGTGGTGTCGTCCGTGGCGTAGAGGGTCTTCATGTCCCAGCTCGGCACCACGTGCTGGAGCTCGCCGCCGAGGGTGTGGCTCCCCACGATCGCGAACGTCGTCGGGTCGATCACCTGCACCACGCCGGACTTGGTCTCGGGCACGTAGACCAAAGGTTTCGCCGACTTCACGGCGTCGGACAGCATGTTCGCGCCCGCCGAGGCGTAGACGTTGTGCGGGTCGACGACGGGGGGCATGCCCGCGAGCCCCGCACCGCTCGTCGAGGCCGGAGTCGCGGCGGGCGCCGGGATCGGGTCGGCCGTCGGGGCGGCGGCGGGGGTCGCCGAGCACCCCGCCAGCGCGGCGGTGAGCACGGCGGCCCCCGCGAGCAGCCGGAATCGCAGAACCACGAACGTCCCCCTGGAGATCAGCCGAACAACCTGGTCGCGGTGACCGGGGTGAGCCCCCGGCCCGCGAGGTCCGCGAGCACCCCGGGCACCGCCTGCAGCGTTCCCGGATGGCCGAGGTGCATGCTCACGACGCTGCCCGCCTTCGCCTTCGCGACGTTGCGGCGGATCGCGGCGACCCCGGGATCGGTGAAGTCCTGCGAGTCGACGTCGTAGGACAGCACGGTCGGATACCCCGCGGCGGCGGCCAGGGTCACGACGGCCGAGGTGGCGTGCTGGGCCTGCGACGGGCGGAAGAACGCCCCGGGTCCGCCCGTGGCCTTCGCGATCAGGTCCCGGCACCGCTCGATCTCGGCACGCGCGGCGGCCTCGCCCATCGAGTCGATGTCCTTGTGCGCGTAGGTGTGGTTGCCGATCTCGTGGCCGAGGTCGGTGACCACCCTCGCCGCGTCCGGGTTCTGCTCGAGCCAGGTGCCCACGGCGAGCACGGTCACCGCGGCGCCCCCGGCGTGCAGCGCGGCGAGGACCTGTCTCGCGAGCCCCAGGTCGCCTGCGCCGTGGAAGGTCAGCGCGACCTCGGCGCGCCCGGAGTCCGCGCGCGCGACCTCGCCGGTCGGGAGGGGCTTGATGGTGGGAATCGGGGGGCGCGTCGGCGTCGGCGCAGGGCCGGCGGGCTGGGGGCCGCGGGCCGCGGGTGCCGAGCAGGCGGCCAGCAGCGGCACCGCCACCGCGGCCCCCAGCAGCCCTCGTCGCGACATCTCCCCACGCACGGCGCCCGACCCTAGCGGTCCGCTGCCCTTGACCCGCCCTTGGTGTTCCGCGCAGCGCTCGGCATCCCGCGCCGCGGACCGATCAGTCGGTCCGGACCTCCGTGCCGTCCTGCGCCCAGCGGGTGTGGAACGAGCCCTCGGCGTCGATCCGCTTGTAGGTGTGGGCCCCGAAGAAGTCCCGGAGCCCCTGGATGAGGTTGGCGGGGCCGCGCTCGCGCCGGTACCCGTCGTAGTACGACAGCGACGAGGAGAACGCCGGGATCGGCACGCCCTGCTCCGTGGCCTTCACGATCACCCGCCGCCACGCGTCCTGCGCGTTCGCCACGGCCTCGGTGAAGTACGGGACCATCAGCAGGTTGTCCAGGTCGGGGTGCTCGTCGAAGGCCTCCCGGATCCGGTTGAGGAAGCGCGCCCGGATGATGCAGCCGCCCCGCCAGATGGTGGCCATCTCGCCGAGCTTGAGGTGCCAGTCGTTCTCCAGAGACGCGGCGCGCATCTGCGCGAAGCCCTGCGCGTAGGCGACGACCTTGGAGGCGTAGAGCGCCTGGCGGATGTCCTCGACCAGGGACTCGTCCACCTCCCTCGACGGCGTGGGGCCTGCCAGCACGCCTGCGGCGACGGCCCGCTCCGACCGCAGCGCCGACAGCCCGCGCGCGAACACGGCCTCGGTGATGCCGGTCAGCGGGATGCCCAGGTTCAGCGCGTCGATCGCCGTCCAGGTACCGGTGCCCTTCTGCCCCGCCTGGTCCACGATGACGTCCACCAGCGGCCTGCCGGTCCTCGCGTCGGTCTTCTGCAGGACCTTCGCGGTGATCTCGATCAGGAACGAGTCGAGGTCCCCGGTGTTCCACTCCTCGAAGATCTTCCCGACGGCGGGCGCGTCCAGCCCCGCGACGTGCGTGAGCAGGTCGTACGCCTCGGCGATGAGCTGGATGTCCGCGTACTCGATGCCGTTGTGCACCATCTTGACGTAGTGCCCGGCGCCGCCCGGCCCCACGTGCACGACGCACGGGACGTCGTCGACCACCGCCGCGATCGACTCGAAGATCTCGCGGACCTCCTCGTAGGCGGCCGGGTCGCCGCCGGGCATGATGCTCGGCCCGAGCAGGGCGCCCTCCTCGCCGCCGGACACCCCGACGCCCATGAACCGCAGCCCGTTCGCCGCACACTCCTCGGTTCGGCGCACGGTGTCCGGGAAGTGCGAGTTGCCCGCGTCGATGATGATGTCGCCCTCGTCGAGCAGCGGGGTCAGCTCCTCGATCACGCCGTCGACGGGACTGCCCGCCTTCACCATGACGATGATCTTCCGGGGGGTCTCCAGCGAGCTCACGAAGTCCTGCAGGGACTCCGAGGCCGTGAAGTCCCCTTCGGACGCGTAGTCCGCCATGAACTGCTCGGTCTTGGCGTACGTGCGGTTGTGCACGGCCACCGGCACGCCGCGGCTCGCGATGTTGCGAGCCAGGTTGGCCCCCATCACCGCCAGGCCGGTCACTCCGATCCGGCTCTTCTCCGCCATGGCAGAACGCTCCCTCGCTGTCGCCGTGGGCGTCCGGCGAGCGGACGCCGTTCCAGGGGTCATCCTGCCGCGCCGGACGGGGTCGGGGCGACCTCGTGCCTGTGATCCCTCACGCCGACCGGCCTGCGGCCCACAGGGTGTGGACGCGCGCGGCCAGCCTGCCGTGGGCGGCGAGGGCGACCGGCGGCGGTGCGGTCAACAGCGGGCCGACTCGCCGAGCACGGCGACGTCCGCGGAGTGCACATCCAGCCGTGCGCGGCCACGAGCCCGAGGGACACCGACGACGCCGGCCGCCGCCAGTCCCCGACGCGTAGGGCAGCGCACGGCGCAGGGACACCACGCGCACAGGGTCTCCGCCCGCCGACCGACCGGGCCATACGCGGACGTGCGTACGCAAACCTGACGAAGGTCACACGATATCGCCGACCGCCTCAGGTTTCGTTCAGAGACTCCGCTTACCCTGGACCGGTGAGACTGTCCACGGGCACCGACCTGGCGCTCCGCATCCTGACGCGGCTCGCCGTGGCGCCGCCGCAGGCCGAGCTGACCACGCGCCAGGTCGCCGACGGTGTCGCCATCACCTACAGCCACGCGGTGAAGGTCGTGGCGCGGCTGCAGAAGCTCGGGGTCGTGGACGCCCGCCGCGGCCGCGGCGGCGGCCTCGCGCTGTCCGAGGCGGGCCGCCGGGCCTCGCTCGGGGCGCTGGCCCGCGAGCTCGAGGGCGTCGGGGACGTCGTGGGGTGCGAGGACGACCCCCCGTGTCCGCTGCGGCACGCCTGCTCGCTGCGCCGGCTGCTGCGGGAGGCGCAGGAGAACTTCTACCGGACCCTGGACCCGGTCACCGTCGGCGACCTGGTCCACGCTCCGATCCTGGCGTTGTTCGAGCCCAACGCCTCGTAGGTCTAGGCGACCGCCTCGGCCGGGGCGATGTCGGCCTTCAGCGGACCGAGCTTCGCCCCGATGGCGCCGATCGTGCCGGCCGGGACGCCGAGTGCGGACAGCGTGTCCACCAGGTGCCCGACGACGAGGTCGAAGTGCTCGGGCTTGATGCCGAACCGCGCGTGCGCCGCCTTCATGTCCCGGCCGGTGTACAGCTCCGGCCCGCCGATCGCGGCGGCGATGAACGCGCGCTGGTGGCTCTTCAGCTTCGCCATGTCGATGTCGGTGAAGTACGGGGCGAGCGCCGGGTCGGCGAGGACCCGCTCGTAGAACTGCTCGACGGCCGCCGCGACCGCGTCGGCGCCACCGATCTCGTCGTAGATCGTCATGGTCGTGCTCCTTGCTCGTGGTGGTGACCACGAGCCTCGCGCCCGACCGTGACGCAAATATGAGTCAGCCGTGAAACTTCTGTTTCAGAACGCCGGCCACGGGATCGCCGGGCCGTACCCGGACGGCTCGGGGAACAGCGGGTCGGCGAGCATCAGGTCCACCCGCTCGGTGAGCGCGCCGATCTCGGTGAGCGTGATGTGCGGGCCGAGCTCGTCCCCCAAGGAGCCCGCCAGCTCGGCGCGGAGCTTCGAGAGGGCCTCGACCTCGCCGTCCGCGAGCTCCTCCCCGACCCAGCCCCACAGCACGGTCCGCAGCTTGTCCTCGGCGTGCATGGTGAGGCCGTGGTCCACGCCGTACACCCGGCCGTCGTCCCCGGCGAGGACGTGCCCGCCCTTGCGGTCCGCGTTGTTCACGACGACGTCGAACACGGCCATCGCGCGCAGCCGCGGATCGTCCGCGTGGACCAGGACGGCGGGGGCGCCCCCGTCGTCACGCGCCCGGAGCACGCCCTTCCAGCCGGGCTTGACCTCCTCGGGCCCGCACACGTCCACCAGGTCCTCGGTGGTCTCGGTGTGCACCCAGGCCTGGACCATCCCCGGCCCGAACGGCCCGTCCCGCAGCACCGTGGGCGGCACGACGTGCAGCCCCGCGGCCTCGCTGACCAGGTAGGACGCCACCTCGCGGCCGGCGAGCGTGCCGTTCGGGAAGTCCCAGAGCGGGCGCTCCCCGCGCACCGGCTTGTACACGCACTCCAGGGTGCAGCCGTCCGCGCCGACGGTACCGAACAGCGTGGCGTTGGAGGCGGCGACCATCCGGCCGGTGACCTCGATGCGGCCGCGCCGGAGCACGTCGAGGACCGCGGGATCGCGCAGGTCGGGTCCGGTCAAGTAGCTACTCGGCGGGGTCGATGGGGTCGATGGGGTCGATGGGGTCGTCGGCGGCGGCGCCGATCGGGGAGCGCTGGTGGAACCCGTTGAGCCGCACGCAGACGTGGCCCTGCGGGTCCAGCGGCTCGGCGCACAGCGGGCACGGCGCCCGACCGGCCGAGACGACCTTCTCCGCCCGGTCCGCGAACTCCTTGGCCTGGGTCGGGGAGAGGAACACGCGCAGCGCGTCCGGTCCCTCCTCGGTGTCGTCCAGGACGACCGACTCGTCGACCTCCTCCTCGCTCACGGCGAGCAGCTCGACCACGATGGACCGGGAGTCCGCGTCCCAGCCCAGGCCCATGGTGCCGACCCGGAACTCCTCCTCGAGCGGCACGGCCAGCGGGTCCGTGTCGCTGGAGACGACGTCCGCGGTCTCGAGGTCGCCCCCGAAGCGGCGGGTGACCTCGGTCAGCAGCGCCTCGATCCGCTCGGCCAGCACGGAGACCTGCTGCTTCTCCAGCAGCACGCTGATCGTGCGGGCCTCCTCGATCGCCTGCAGGTAGAAGGCGCGGTCGCCGGGCTCGCCGACGGTCCCGGCGACGAAACGCTCGGGTTGGCGGAAGACGTGGATGACGCGTGACATGGCGAAACCCAGAGTAGGCCACCGGCGCTGAGCCGGCACCCTCATGCCCCCGTGGACCCGCCGACCACGGCCTCCTCGGAGGGCTTCTCGTCCTTCTTCGGGATCAGGGCGGCCACGTCCCCGCCTACGTCGTTGACCCTGGCGACGAACGGCCGGGTCGCGGTGTAGGTGATCACCGACAGCGAGCAGTTGTCCACGACGATCCGCTGGAAGTTGTCCAGATGCGACGCCAGCGCGTCGGCCACGATGGCCTTGATGGGGTCGCCGTGGCTGCAGGCCAGCCACACCGCGCCGGGCCCGTGCTCCTCGGCGATGCGGTTGTCCAGGGCGCGGACGGCGGCGACGCAGCGGGCCTGCATGGCCGCCAACCCCTCGCCACCCGGGAACACCGCCGCCGAGGGATGGGCCTGGACGACCTTCCAGAGGTCCTCCTTGCCCAGCTCCGAGAGTTTGCGGTTCGTCCACTCGCCGTAGTCCACCTCGGTGAGGTCCGGCTCGATCAGCGGCTCCACGCCGCGGGCCGCGGCGAGCGGCGCGACGGTCTGCACGCAGCGGGTCATCGGCGAGGTCACGATCGCCGCGAGTGGCACGGGGGCCAGCCGCTCGACGATCTGCGCGGCCTGCTCGCGGCCCTTCTCGTCCAGCTCCACCCCCGGGCTGCGGCCCGCGAGCACGCCCGACGTGTTCGACGTCGAGCGGCCGTGCCGGAGGAGGATCAGCGTGCTCACGGAGCCGACCCTACGTGGCGCTCACGGCCCCGACCCCGAGCGCGGCGAGCAGCGCCACGCCCAGCGCGATCCGGTACGCGACGAACACGTACACGGAGTTCTCCTCCACGAACCGGAGCAGCCAGGCGATCACGGCGTACCCCACGACGAACGCGATGATCGTCGCGACGACCATCTGCGGGACCGTCGTGTCCCCCGCCGTGACGTCCTTGAGCTGGAAGACTCCCGCCGCCACGACGGCCGGGATGGCCAGCAGGAACGAGTAGCGCACCGCGGCCGGGCGGTCCAGGCCGAGGAAGAGCCCGGCCGTGAGCGTGCCGCCGGACCGGGAGACCCCGGGGATCAGGGCCATCGCCTGCGCCAGCCCGAGCAGGATCCCGTCCCGGACGGTGAGCTGCTCGACCGTCCGCAGCTCCCCCACCCGGGCCTGCAGCCGCAGGTTGTAGGCCTGCGCGAGGCCGAGCAGGACGCCGAAGACGATCAACGTCGTGGCGATGAGCCAGAGGTTGCGGGCGACCGTCTCGATCTGGTCCTTGAAGAGGACGCCGAGCACACTGATCGGGATGGTGCCGAGGATCACCAGCCAGGCGACCCGGTAGTCCGGGTTGAGCCGGGTCTCGGGGTCGCGCAGGCCCTTGAACCAGACCGTGAGCAGCCGCCAGATGTCCTTGGCGAAGTACAGGAGCACGGCGAGCTCGGTGCCCAGCTGGCTGACGGCCGTGAAGGCCGCGCCCGGGTCGTTGTGCCAGAAGATCCCGGACACGATCCGCAGGTGCCCGGAGGAGGAGATCGGGAGGAACTCGGTCAGCCCCTGGACCAGGCCCAGGACGATCACCTCGAACCAGCTCACGCCGTCTTCTCCTCCGTGGTCGTCACGGGGCGTCACGGTAGCGGGGGTGGGGTGGTCACCCGCATGCCGACCCCCGGATGGCACGCTCGCACCGTGCAGCGCAGGAGGGTGGGGGGATCCGGGCTGTCGGTCTCCCGGATCGGCCTGGGCACGATGACCTGGGGCGAGGACACGGACGCCGACGCGGCCGGCGAACAGCTGCTCGCGTTCGTCGAGGCGGGCGGCACGCTCGTCGAGACCGCGGACGTCTACGGGGACGGCACCGCCCAGGAGGTCCTGGGCGGACACCTGGCGGACGGCCTCGTCGACCGGGACGACCTGGTGGTCGCCGCCCGCGGCGCCCCCGGCGCCTCGCGCGGCGCCCTGCTCGCGGGGCTGGACGCCACGCTGCGCCGGCTGTGCGTCGACCATCTCGACCTGTGGCAGCTGCCCGGCTGGGACGCCGCCGTGCCGCTGGACGAGACGCTCTCCGCCGTCCAGGTCGCGGTCTACTCGGGCAAGGTGCGCTACGCCGGGCTGGTCGCGCCCGCCGGCTGGCAGCTCGCCACGGTGGCCTCCCGCGCGCAGGGGGTCGCGCTGCCCGTCGCGGCGCAGGCGGAGTACTCGCTGCTGCACCGGGTGGCCGAGCACGAGCTGATCCCGGCCGCGCGGTTCCACGGGCTCGGGCTGCTCGCGTGGGCGCCGCTGGGCCGCGGGGTGCTGACCGGGAAGTACACCGACGGCACGCCCTCGGACTCCCGGGCGTCCTCCCCGACGCTCGCCGCGTACGTCGAGACCAGGCGGAACGAGCGCAGCGCCCGGATCGTCCAGTCCGTGCTGACCGCCGCGGACGGGCTCGGGACGTCCCCGCTGGCCGTCGCGCTGGCCTGGGTGCGGGACCGGCCCGGGGTGGCCGCCGCGGTCGTCGGGGCGCGCGACGCCGCCCAGCTCACCGCCTCGCTGGCCACGGAGAAGGTCATCCTGCCGCCGGAGATCCGCTCCGCGCTGGACGATGTCAGCGAACCCTGGCACGGGGGCCCGTGACGCTCGTATGGTGGCTCGTAACCCCCGGTTCACCGGGAGGGTCACGTGAGCACGGCGGGAGGTGACCGGTGGCGACCGGTGCGGTGGAGGCAGTCGATCCCGACGGGAGTATCAGCGTGGAGGGGGACTGGGAGTACCGCCCCCTCCGGATCGACGGGGACGTCCCCCGCCTGACGGCGGCGGTGCGGCTCGCGATCCAGGCCGAGTACGCGGGGTGGGAGCTATCCCGGGTGCGGCTCTACCCCGGCGGGGTGCGCAAGGTGTGGCTGCGACGCAGGCGCTCCAAGCGGATGCTCCCCGAGCTCTCCTACTGACCATCGGCGGGCGGCCGACGCGAGAGACGTGCGTCAGTGGCCGGACCGCCAGTCCACCGGCGGCGGGGCGCCCGCGCCGCGCGGAGCGGGGACCCCGCGGAAGCCGTAGGGACTCGCGTCGCGGCCCGGTTGGACGAACCAGCACTCCCCCGGCTCGCCCCGGTCGAGGACCGACTCGATCGCGTCGGCCACGTCCTCGGCCGTGAGCAGCGGGAAGTCCCCGAACTGGGCCTTCGCCCGGGCGATCAGCGGGGTGTCGGCGAAGCCCGGACACACCGCGTTGAGCCGGATCCCGTCGGCGGCGAGGGTGGGCGCCGCGGACCGCACGTACCCGACGACCGCGTGCTTGCTCGCCGTGTAGAGCGCGTCCCCCGGCATCGGGACGATCCCGGCGAGCGAGGCCGTCGCGACGATCCGGCCGCCGCCCGCCCGTCGCAACGCGGGAACCGCCGCCACCGTGCCGAAGATCACGTGATCGAGGTTCACGCCCATGATCGCCCGGTAGCCCGCGAGATCGAGGTCCTCGACGCCGGACTGGCCCGCCGTGATCCCGGCGTTGAGCAGGACGGTGGTGAGCGGGCCGAGCTCCTCGGCGGCCGCGACCAGGGCGGGGAGTGCCTCGGGATCGGTGACGTCCGCGATCCGCGCGGTGCCGCCCAGCTCCGCGGCGAGCTCGGACGCGTCCGCCCGGTCCGCGATCAGGACGCGCGCACCGCGGGCCGCGAGCCTGCGGGCGGCGGCGGCACCGATACCCGAGGCCCCGCCCGTGACCAGCGCGGTACGGGTTCGGGGCATCAGACGTTCCGCAGGAAGGTGTCCATGACCTTCGCGCCGAACCGCAGCGCGTCCACCGGCACCCGCTCGTCGATGCCGTGGAACAGCGAGGCGAAGTCGAGGTCCGGGGGCAGCCGCAGCGGCGCGAACCCGAAGCAGCGCATGCCCAGCTCCACGAACGCCTTCGCGTCGGTGCCGCCGGAGAGCATGTAGGGCACCGTCTTCGCGGTGGGGTCCTCGGTGCGCAGCGCCGCGGCCATGGCGTCGACGAGCGGGCCCTCGAACTCGGTCTCCAGCGCCGGGAGGTCCTGGATCCACTCGCGCTCGACGTCCGGCCCGAGCAGCGCGTCCACCTCCTTCAGGAAGGCATCCCGACGCCCGGGGAGCACCCGGCAGTCGACGGTCGCCTCCGCCGTCGAGGGGATCACGTTCGCCTTGTAGCCCGCGGAGAGCATCGTCGGGTTCGCGGTGTCCCGGACCGTGGCGCCGACCATCCGCGCGACGGGGCCGAGCTTGGCGAACGCGCCCTCGATGTCGGAGTCCGGGAACTCCAGCCCGGTCAGCGCGCGGACCTGCTGGGCGAAGGCGCGCACGGTGTCCGTCATGACGAGCGGGAAGCGGTGGTTGCCAAGGCGCGCAACGGCTTCGGCGAGGATCGTGACGGCGTTGTCGTCGTGCAGGAAGGAGCCGTGGCCGGGACGGCCCTTGGCGCGCAGGCGCATCCACGCCATGCCCTTCTCCGCGGTCTCGATCAGGTAGACCCGCTGGTCCTCGGCGAGGGTGAGCGAGAACCCGCCCACCTCCCCGACGGCCTCGGTGCAGCCCTCGAACAGGTCCGGCCGGTTCTTCGTCAGCCAGTGCGACCCGTACGAGCCGCCCGCCTCCTCGTCCGCCAGGAACGCGAACACGATGTCCCGCGGCGGCACGAAGCCCTCGCGCTTGAACTGCCGGGCGACCGCGATCGTCATCGCGACCATGTCCTTCATGTCCACGGCGCCGCGGCCCCAGACGTACCCGTCCTGCACGGCTCCGGAGAAGGGATGGACGGACCACTCGCTGGGCTCGGCGGGCACGACGTCCAGGTGCCCGTGCACCAGCAGCGCCCCGCGGCCGGGGTCGGCCCCCTTCAGCCGGGTGAAGACGTTGGTGCGCCCGGGGGCCCCCGAGTCCAGCACCGCACACTCGTACCCGACCTCGGCCAGCTTCCCGGCGACGTACTCGGCCGCCTCCCGTTCCCCCTGCACGGTCGCGGGGTCGCCGGTGTTGGACGTGTCGATGCGGATGAGGTCCGAGCAGAGCTCGACCACCTCGTCCGCCGCGGTCAGCGGGCCGGTCATGACCCAGTTCCTACCACCCGCGGGGGGCCCGCTATGCTTCCCCCATCACGCCGGGCACGCCTCGGCGAGGTCCGAGTGGCGGAATGGCAGACGCGCTAGCTTGAGGTGCTAGTCCCCGTGTAGGGGGTGGGGGTTCAAGTCCCCCCTCGGACACAAACCATAACCCCACGGTTGCGTGCCGGCCGTGACTTCGGTAACGACCCAAAGACGCGATGGCGCGTAGCCGCGCCGCTACGCCTCCCGGCGCGCCGGCATGGCTGACGCCTGCTGAGTGGCCTCCGCCGGCCGCAAGGCCGAGTAGAGGTGATGCGATCGGGTCATTGCGACCCCACCGGGACCGGAGGAGGGTGTGGCGCGACCGGCGGCGCCGCCGGGGCGCCGCCCCGTCGTGGAAGGGGACCACATGTACGCACGCTCCACCACGATCATGGCAACGCCGGATTCGATCGACGCGGGCATCGCATTCGTCCGTGCCGAGGTCATGCAGACGCTCATGGGCATGGACGGCTGCATCGGCCTTTCGCTGCTGGCCGACCGGTCCTCGGGCCGTTGCATCACCACCAGCGCATGGCAGGACCAGGACTCGATGCGCGCCGGCGCAGAGCGGCTGCAGCCGCTGCGGGAACGCGCGGCCGAGATGCTGGGCGGCGGTGCGCCGGAGATCGCGGAGTGGGAGATCGCCCTCCTGCACCGCGACCACACCTCTGAGCCCGGGGCCTGCGTCCGCGCCACCTGGGTGCGGATGGACCCTCAGCAGGTGGACCGCGCCCTGGACATCTACAAGAACTCCAGCCTCCCGGCGATCGAGGGGTACGACGGGTTCTGCAGCGCCAGCCTGCTGATCGACCGGCAGAACGGCCGCCTCGTGAGTTCGGTGACCTTCGACAGCCCCGAAGCGATGGAACGCAACCGTGGGCGGGCGCAGGAGGTCCGCAACCAGTCCGTCACGGAGATGAACGGCGAGGTCACAGACGTCGCCGAGTTCGAGCTCGCGCTCGCTCACCTGCGCGTGCCCGAGTTGGTCTGACACGAAGAACGGCGCCCGTGCCTCTGCGAGGGGCGGGCGCCGTTCGTCCGTCGGGGGATATGGTGCCAATCCCCCTCGGACACGCTCCTGATGGACGTGACGGAGGTGCCGGGGAGCGCACGTGCGCCACCGGCGTGTGCACCGCGTACCCGGGCCGGGTGCCGGGCGCACCCGGCCGGGGATCACGCCGCGGTGCCGGACAGGTAGCTGTCCTCGATCTCGGACAGCCGCCCGCGCATCTCGGCCGCGGTGCCCTGCAGGATCAGCCGCCCGCGGCGCAGGACGTAGATCCGGTCCGCGATCGACATCGCCTGGCGGACGTGCTGTTCGACCAGCAGCGCGCCCAGCCCCGCGTCGGCGGCGGTGCGCACCACTTCGAGAAGGCGTTGCACGATCAACGGCGCCAGGCCGAACGACAGCTCGTCGGCCAGCAGCACCCGGGGGCCTGCCGCGAGCGCGCGCCCGAGCGCGAGCATCTGCTGCTCGCCACCGGAGAGCAGAGCCGCCTTGCGGCGCATCAGCTTGCGCAGCTCGGGCATGAGCTCCAACGCCGGCTCGGGTCCGCCGCGGCCCAGGCGCAGGTTGTCCTCCACGGACATCGTGCCGAAGATCAGCCGTTCCTCGGTGACGTAGCCCAGCTGCCTGCCGCACCGGCGGTGTGCCGGGCCGCGGACGACCTGGCCGTCGATCTTGATCTCGCCCTGGAGCGCAGGCAGCCCGCCCGCGAGGGTGTGCATGGTGGTCGTCTTGCCTGCGCCGTTCGCGCCGAGCAGGAGCACCACCTCGCCCGGACGCACCTCGAGATCCAGCTCGTGGACGACGGCGACGCCGTGGTACCCGGCAGAGAGGCCGGCTGTCGACAGCAGCGGGCCGTCGGTCCCTGCCGCCTCCTGTTCCTTGTCCATCACTCGTTCACCTCCGCACCGACACGAGCCTCGGGCTCGTCGACTGTCACCGGCGTCCCCAGGTAGGCCTCGATGAGGGCGTCGTTGTGACGCACCTCCTCGGGAGTCCCGGAGACGATCTCGCTTCCGAACACGATCGCGACCACCCGGTCGCAGGCGCTCATCACCAGGTCCACGTCATGTTCGATGAGCAGCACGCCCATGCCGCGGTCGTCCGCGAGATGGCGCAGCAGATCCCGCAGCTCCGCGCTCTCGTGCTGGCTCAACCCGGCCGCAGGCTCGTCGAGCAGGATGACCGACGGCTCGAGCGCGATGGCCCGCACGATCGCGACCAGGCGCCTGCGTCCGTAGGACAGCTCGGTGGGCTTGCGGCGCAGGTCGTCCTCCAGCCCGAACATGCGCACCGCGGCGGCGACCGAAGTGGCGAGCCGCGGTTTGCCCGGCCACACCAGGTCGACCACATAGGACCACCACGAGCGGCTCTCGCTGACGACGAGCAGGTTCTCGAAGATCGTCATGTCCTCGAAGAGCTCCAGGGACTGGAACGACCGGGAGAGCCCGCTCTCCGCACGCTGCCGGACGGACCGCTTGGTGATGTCGTCGTCGCCCAGCTGGATGCTCCCCGCCGACGGCTGGACGAACCCGGTGATGGCGTCGATGGCCGTGGTCTTGCCCGCGCCGTTGGGGCCGATGAGCCCGACCACCTCACCCGGCGCGACCTCGATCGACAGCTCGTTCAGCACGGTGTTGTTGCCGAAGGTCACCGACAGCCCCTCGGTGCGCAGCTTCTTCGGCGCCACCCTGGGTGCGGGTTCGCCGGTGTCCGCGGGCATCAACGGCGCCGGTGTCTCGGGCCGGCCGAGAGCACGTCGCACCAGCGCGCTGAGGGCGTCGAGACGCCTGCCCCATCGTCGTGCCTCCACGTGCGCCACGCCGTTCTGCTGCGCCAGCAGGGTGACGATGAGCAGTACCCCGCCGATCATCGGCAGGTAGTCCTGCACCGCGGGCGAGAACAGGTTGCCGAGGTTCGTGCCCACACCACCGGGCTGCAGGACGCCGCCGATGAGCGCACCCGCCACATAGCCGACACCGCCGAGCACGGCATACCCGAGCACGTTCACCGAGTGGAACGCGTCGATGTTGTAGTACACGATGGACGAGTCGCGGAATGCGACGAGGATTCCGCCGAGTGCCGCGATCATCGAGGCGATCGAGAAGGCGTACAGCTTCGCCGCGGTGGTGTTCACACCCGCCGCGGCGGCCGCACGTTCGTTCGCGCGCACCGCCAGCAGCCTGCGACCTGCTTTGCCACGACGAAGGTTGGCGACCAGCAGGCCGCACAGCGCGAAGACGATCACGCAGAACACCGCGTAGTTGCGCGGATTGAAGATGGTGTCGAGCTTGATCCCGAACAGCGTCGTGAACCCGACCGGTGTGCCGACGTCGCCCCCGGTGAGCGGCGCGGAGTTGAACAGCAGGGCCTGCACCGCGACCCCGAACGCGAGCGTGATGACCGCGAGGTTCGCGCCCCGCGTGCGCAGCGCCGGTAGTCCGACGATGATGCCGATGGGTAGGGCGGCGAGCACTCCGATCACCAGCGCCGGCCCGAAACCCAGTCCGGCGGCGGCCACCAGGCGGCCTGCGACCCACGCGCCGAGCCCGCCGAGCACCACCTGCGCCAGCGAGATCTGACCGCCGTAGCCGGTCACCACGACGACCGACAGCACGATGATCGAGGTCGCCACGGTGGTGGTCACCCCGTCGACCCAGGCGATCGGCAGGACCTGCAGCACGACGACGGCGATCACGGCCAGCACGACCAGCGTGACCGGCCGGATCCGGCCGGTCCCGACCGTGGGCAGCCGCAGGTCGATGTGCCCCCGCCCCGGCGTCCGGCTGCCGCGCAGCAGCAGCACGACCAGCACGACCAGGAACGGGACCGCCGCGCCCCAGTCCACGCCGTTGAAGTAGCGCCCCAGCAGCGCCTGAACCACGCCGATGAGCAGGCCGGCCGCGAGTGTGATCGGGAACGACCGCAGACTGCCGACCACGGCCGCCGCGAGGGAAGGCACCAGCAGGAGCGTGAGCTGGTTCGTCTGCAGCCCGGTGATCGGCGCCAGCATGATCGCGGCCGTACCGGCCAACATCGAACCGATCGCCCAGTTCAGGCCGGCGATGACGTTCGGCGAGTAGCCGAGATACGCCGCGTTGGTGCGGTTCTCGGCCACCGCCGACGTCGCCCGGCCGAACGGGGTGCGCCCGTAGAGCCACGCCAGCAGCAGGGCGATGACCGCGACGATGAGCAGGATCAGCAGCCGATCGGCGCCGATGTTGATGCCGGCGAAGGAGACCCCGTCCCGCGGCAGCGACGAGGCCACCGCGACCGCCTCCTGTCGGTAGTGCAGGGACAGCGCACCCTGGATGACCGCCAGCACACCCAGCGTGCCCAGGATCTGCACCAGCGGCGAGCTGTTCTGCAGGGGGCGCATGATGCCGAACTGGACGATCATCCCCAGCACCGCGGTCAGCGCCAGGGCAGGCACGAAGGCGACGACGAACGGGAGGTGGCGTACGTCGTGCAGTTCGTAGAACGCGTACGCTCCCGCGACCCCGATCGCGGCGTGCGCGAAGTTGATCACGCGGGAGCCGCGGTACACGATCACCATGCCCAACGCGGACAACGCGTACAGGGCGCCGGTGCACAGCCCCAGCACGACGAACTCGAAGAAGATACTCATGAAACCCTCCGCGGCGCGCAGCCGCTTTCCGCCCGGAACATGTGATCAGTCGAAGAGCAGGACACCGCGGATGTTGCGGCCCGCGTGCATGTCGGCGTAGCCCTCGTTGATCTCGTCCAGGCCGTAGGTCGTGGTGATGAGCTCGTCCAGCTTGACGCGTCCGGCCCGGTAGAGCCGCCAGATCTCGGCGAAGTCGGCCTGCGGGTTGGTGAAGCCGGCCAGGTTGCCGATGAGCGACTTGCCGGACATGGCGAACGGCGTCAGCGCCAGCGACACCGAGGTCTCGGAGGCGGGGGTGACCGCGGTCATGACCAACTTGCCGCCCTTGGAGACCAACTCGGCCATCTCGCCGAGCCACTCACCGTGCATGACGCCGACGGTCACCAGCACCACGTCGGCCATCCGACCCCAGGTGAGCTCGCGCACCAGCAGGCTCGCCTCAGCCAGGTCGGCGGCGGTGTGGGTGGCACCGAACCGGAGTGCCTCGTCGCGCTTGAACGCCACCGGGTCGACGACGACGATCGACGCGGCACCGGCGACGGCGGCACCCTGTACCGCGGCCATGCCCACGCCGCCGGCGCCGATCACGATGACGATGTCGCCGGGAGCGACGTCGCCGGCGCGGACCGCCGCCCCGTAACCGGTGCTCACCCCGCAGCCGACCAGAGCCGCGGCGCCGTAGGGGATGTCGTCGGGCAGCGCGAACACCTGCGCCTCGCTGACGGTGGTGTACTCGCTGAACACGCCGAGCTGCGTGAACGCACCGATCCCGGTGTCGCCCTTGGTGAAAGGATAACGATCCCCGGACGATGTCGCCGACATCGTCCGCGCGCTGAGATCACACAGCCAGCTGCGGCCCCGCGAACAGAACTGACACCGGCCGCACGCCGGCATCGGAAAGGTCACGACCCGGTCGCCGGGCTCGAACCGATCCACGCCCGCGCCCACCTCGACGACCTCGCCTGCCCCTTCGTGCCCACCCACCACCGGCATCGGGGCCGCCATGTCACCGGTCACGTTGTGATCGTCGCTGTGGCACAGGCCGGCCGCGCGCACCCGGATCGTGACCTCGCCGGCCGCAGGCGGAGCCACGTCGAGTGCCTCGACCGACCATTTGTCACCGATCTTCCAAAGTACAGCTGCATGCGTCTTCATTGGCGCACTCCGTTCACTGGGCCGAACCGGCGTCGACGCGGTGGTGGACGTTTCGAAATCGATATTCAATTGAGACCCGTCCCCTTCGGAGGGCACCGGCCGGCGCACCGCAGCCAGGACCGCCGAGGTTTCGACCACACATCGTTGCTAATGCTTCGTAATGGTCGGAGCATGTCGACCAGGGTCAACGTATTCTGCGTGCCACGGTTGCTCAAGAGTGTCCGTCGAGGGCAGCGCGGCGCCCGCGCACCGGCTGCCCACCCGGCCGGGGGGCGACACCTGCGACTGCGGCAGTGCGGTAACCACGACGACGGCCTCCTCGGCTGACACGTCCCTGACCTTAGGGGCAACTATTAGACCACGCGATGGCGCTGCTGGACGAGGCCCGACAGTCGCCCGCAGGCGCGACCAGACGAGCCGACCGCACTCCGCCCGCGGAGTGCGCCCCACCAGAGGCGGCTCAGCGGCGACACGAACGCTGCGTTGCCAATGCTCACATTCCGGCGCGCCTGCACGCTCCCCGCCACCCGCGCCCGCGCCGGTGGATCCGCGCCGGCGCGGGCATCGACATCCGGCCCGCAACAGGATACTGTACGCGGGTGACACGACAGGACGGCGACATGCTGTTCATGGACCGGCCGGAGGACCCCGGCCGGCTCGCGCAGGCGCGCGAGAACTGCAGCCCGGTCACCGACGCGAGGGACGAAGCATCGCGGACCGAGTCCCCGACGCTGGACGGGTTCCGGCTCGATCGCCGGCACGGGCGACTCGCGTTCGTGCACGCGTGCCGCGGCGTACACCTGGCGTTCTCGAAGCTGGAGGCCGCGCTCACCACGGCGCTGGACACCACCCCCACCCTGCGCCGGGATCCCGACGCGCCCGCTCCCGAGCTCGCCGGCATCACCTTCCGCTCGCCGGCCCACCTGCACCTGGGGTGCGACCGACGTCGGTGACACCTCCCGACACGGAACGTGATGGGGAGAATTCCCACCGGCACGGTAGTCGGGAATCGAATACATCGTACGGATTGGGCGAGCACCGCGCCCTCATCCACCAATGCGCGCAAACATGTCCCTGGACACCGCAGGCCGCGTGTCGGGCACGGGTGCACATTTCCACGACCACGTGCACTGTGGACACCCGATTGCCTCGCTTGTAGGATTCTGAGATCCTTCGGGTCACCTGCTCGGTTGCCGACCGGACAGGCGCCGAACCTTCATAAGTTCCCAAAGGAGCGGACGATGAGGTTTTCACGATCTAGTTTGGCGGTGGCCGCCGTCGGGCTGCTCCTGGCGGCGGGCTGCAGCAACAACGGCCCCGGAGCCCAGGGCACGGGCGGCGGTTCCGGTGGCGGGGACATCAAGCTGCTGGTGCTCTCCCAGCTACAAGCCGCCTCCTTCTCGTTCCCGGAGATCGCCGACGGGGCGCAGGCGGCCGCGGCCTCGGTCAACGCGGCGGGCGGCGTCAACGGACACAAGATCATCGTCGACGTCTGCAACGACCAGGGAGACCCCAACGTCGCCGCGACCTGCGGCCGCAAAGCGGTCCAGGAAGGCTATAGCGCGGTCCTCAACGGGGTGTCGCTGTACGCCGCGTCCTACATGCCGCTGCTCGAGGCGGCCAGCGTGCCCGCGGTCGGTGGTTCGCCGTTGACCCCGCCGGACTTCACCAGCCCGATGTCGTTCCCGACCAACGGCGGCAACCCGCTCGACTACGGCGGCGCCGGATACTTCTCAGGCAAGACCGGCTGCAAGTCCACCGTGCTGATCCGGGACACCGCCGCCGCGGTCGAGGAGACGACGAAGGCCATGACCACCGGCGCCCAGCTGTCCGGCGCGCCCGTTCAGGCCGTCATCAAGCAGGCCGGCACCTCGACCGACTTCTCCGCCCCGGTCTCGCAGGCCGTAGCCACCAACGCCGACTGCATGCTGCTCGCCGAGCAACCGGCCGCGGTGGCCAAGATCGTCGGATCGGTCCGGCAGAGCAGCAAGCCGACGATGCCCATCTACACGAACGTCGCGGGCTTCCCGGCCGTGCTCGCGAAGTCACTCGGCCCGGCGGCGAACGGCGTGCGGGTCAACAGCAGCCAGCCACTTCCCACCCCGCAGGCGACGCCGACCTTCCTGGCCGACATGCAGAAGTACAGCCCGAACGCTCCGGTCAGCACCCAGTCGCTGTTGGGCTGGGCAGGCGTGCAGGTCATCAAGCAGGTCGGCGCGAAGGCGGACGGCACGGACCACACCGCCATCCTCAAGGCGCTGCAGTCGTCGACCGCGGTCACGATCGAGGGCTACCCGCAGACCTTCAACTTCTCCCAGCCGCGAACCGGCCAGTATCCCCGGATCTTCGCCACCTCGAACTACGGCTGGGAGTACCGCGACGGCGACTACCAACCGGAGTTCGACGGCAAGCCGGTCGACGTGTCCGCAGTCCTCGGCTGACCGCGAGCCCCCGCGGGGCGCACTGTCCTCTCCGGACTGTGTCACGGGTCCGTGACGCAATCCGGAGAGGCCCGCCGCGCCCCGGTCGCATGAACTGCGCCGTGCCATGCTCGGCCGTCGAGGGCGTGGTGTCGAAGTCCGTCAGGCGTGGCGGACCGCGGCGGCGTCGCCCAGATCGAGGAGCTGCACGGACTTCTCCCGCATCTCGATCTTGCGGACCTTGCCGGTGACGGTCATCGGGAACTCGTCGACGACCAGGACGTACCGCGGGATCTTGTAGTGCGCGAGTCGCCCGGTGGCGAAGGCCCGCAGGCTCTCGGCCGTCACCTCGCCCGCACCGTCGCGGAGCTTGACCCACGCGCAGAGCTCTTCGCCGTACTTGAGGTCGGGGACGCCGATGACCTGGGCGTCGACGATGTCGGGGTGGGTGTAGAGGAACTCCTCGATCTCGCGGGGGTAGATGTTCTCGCCGCCGCGGATGACCATGTCCTTGATCCGGCCGGTGATGCTGACGTATCCGTCGGCGTCCATGACGGCGAGGTCGCCGGTGTGTATCCACCGCGCGGCGTCGACGACCTCGGCGGTCTTGCCGGGGTCGTTCCAGTAGCCGAGCATCACCGAGTACCCGCGGGTGCACAGCTCGCCCGCCTCGCCGCGCGGCACGGTCAGGCCGGTGGCCGGGTCGACCAGCTTGATCTCCAGGTGCGGGTGGACCCGGCCGACGGTCGAGACGCGCAGGTCGAGGGAGTCGTCTCGCCGCGTCTGGGTCGAGACGGGGCTGGTCTCGGTCATGCCGTAGCAGATGGTGACCTGGCCCATGCCCATCTGGGACACGACCTGCTTCATCACCTCGACCGGGCACGGCGAGCCGGCCATGATCCCGGTCCGCAGGCTCGACAGGTCGTAGCCGGCGAAACCCGGGTGGTTGAGCTCGGCGATGAACATCGTCGGCACCCCGTACAGCGAGGTGCAGCGCTCCTGCTCGACCGCCGCCAGGGTCGCGCCGGGGTCGAAGCCCTGGGCCGGGATGACCATCGTCGAGCCGTGGGAGGTGCAGGCGAGGTTGCCCATCACCATGCCGAAGCAGTGGTAGAACGGCACCGGGATGCACACGCGGTCCTCCGGCGTGTAGCCGCAGAGCTCGCCGACGAAGTAGCCGTTGTTGAGGATGTTGTGGTGCGACAGGGTCGCGCCCTTGGGGAAGCCGGTCGTCCCGGAGGTGTACTGGATGTTGATCGGGTCGTCCGGGGACAGCGCCGCCTGCGCCTCGGTCAGCCGGGCCTGGTCCCCGCCGCGACCGGCCTCCAGGAGCCGGTCCCACTCGCCGGACCCGATCAGCACCACCGAACGCAGCTCGGGGCAGTTCCCGCGGACCTCGGAGATCATCCCGACGTAGTCCGAGGTCTTGAACTCGCGCGCCGACACCAACGTCGAGATCCCGGCCTGCTTCAGCACGTACTCGAGCTCGTGGGTGCGGTAGCTCGGGTTGATGTTGACCAGGATCGCGCCGATCTTCGCCGTGGCATACTGCAGCAACGTCCACTCGGCCATGTTGGGCGCCCAGATCCCGACGCGGTCGCCCTTGGCCACGCCGGTCGCGAGCAGCCCGAGCGCGAGGGCGTCGACGTCGGCGCGGAGCTGCGCGTAGGTCCACCGGCGGCCGGTCGGGACCTCGACCAGGGCCTCCCGGTCCGGGCCTGCGGCGACCGTGCGGTCGAGGTCGTCGCCGATGGTGTCGCCGAGCAACGGCACGTCGGAGGTGCCGGACGCGTAGGAGGTGCCGTTCACGGTCGACCTGCCGAAGCCGGGACCACGGGGAGCACGATGCGGGAGGGCCGGGTCGCGTCGTGGGCGATCTGCTGGTGCGCGATCTGCGATCGCGTGCCGTCCCCGGTGTTGAGGTTGCGGTCCCAGCGCGGGAAGTTGCTGGAGGTGACCTGCACCCGGATGCGGTGCCCGGCCAGGAACACATGGCTGGTGGACCACAGGTCGACGGCCTGCGCGGTGAACTCGCCCGGCGTCGCGACCGCCCGCACGACGCCGTCGACGATGTTCCGGGACACGCCCTCGGTGTCGACGTCGCAGAGGCGGACGACCCAGTCGGTCGTCGGGGCGTCGGTCGCCGCGGTGAGGTGGGCCCGGACCCGGCCGGTGACCTCGAGATCCTCGGCGAGCGGGTCGCTCGTGTAGACCAGGACGTCCGGCCGGGCCTCGACTGCGGCCTGGTCCAGCGGCCCGGGCGGGAACTCGTTCGACATCAGCAGGGCGCCGCCGGTGGTCGGCACCGGGTCGGCGGGGTCGTAGCCGTAGCCGTCGGCTCCCTCCCCGGCGTCCGGGGCGTCGAAGGCGAGCCGGTGGCCCGCGCGCAGATACAGGTCGGTGTCGACGGCGCGGGCGAGGGGCCACTCCTGCTCCTCGCGCCACTGGTTGGTCCCCATGACGTACAGCAGGACCGGCGGCAGCTCGGGCTGCGCGGGGTCGTCGCCGGGTGCGAGCCGGCTGCGGAGCCAGCCGAGTTCGAGGTCGGCGAACCTGCCGCGGAAGCCGAGGAGCTCGGCGCTCGCGGCCAGCCCGAAGTTGACGTCGCCGAGGTACCCCGTGGTGCCGGTGTGCGACCACGGGCCCATGACCAGGTTCGCGGGCCGCCCGGCCGCGCGCATGGCCGCGTAGTTGTCGAGCGTGCCCTGACAGAAGATGTCGTACCAGCCGCCAACGTTCAGGCTCGGCATGTCGATCTCCGCGTGCCGCCCGGCGACCCGGCAGGCCGCGCTCCACTCCGGATCCAGTCGAGCCCGTTCGAAGCCGATCTCGGGGATGCCGTGCCGTTCGAAGACCGGGAGCCGGTCGGCGGGCAGCTCCCAGTAAGTGGTGGACGCGGTCGCGTCGAGGTCGCCGACCAGGGCCATCAGCGCCTGTCCCTGGGCCATCGGGTCGTCGGCGTGCCGGCGCAGCAGGGTGTCGATGCCCTGCATGAGCGACCAGGGCACGGTGATCCCGAGTTCCCGCGCACCGCCGCGGGCGAAGAGCCCGTCGTCCGGCTCGGACCAGGTGATCATCGGCGAGATCGCCTTCAGCTCCGGCGGCTTCGCGAGCGCGGCCATCCACTGCGTGTTGCCGAAGTAGCTTCCCCCGAACATCCCGACGGACCCGTTCGAGCCCGGGAGCGCGGCGGCCCAGCGGATGGTGTCGTAGCCGTCGTCGGACTCGAAGGTGAAGGGGTCCCATTCGCCGTCGGAGGCGTAGCGGCCCCGGGTGTCCTGGACGACGACGAGGAACCCGCGCCGCGCTTTGCCGACCGGGTCGGTGAAGGCGGCGAGCATCGGCATGTTCTTGCCGTACGGCAGCCGGGTCAGCAGCACGGGCCACGGCCCGTCGCCCGTGGGCCGGTACACGTCGGCCCGCAGCACCACGCCGTCGCGCATGGTGGCGGGCACGTCGTGTTCGATCGTGACGTCAAGCATGGGTGGCCTCGTTCCTCGCACCGACGGGAGCCACCGGACCCTGCCAGGCCTGCGACCTCCCCTGGCACACCCGAAAGGGTGTAGTGGCTCGTGACAGACCCCGGCGGGGGACTGTTTGATGTCGACATGCGGGCGCACCATCTCCTCGACCTCGGGGAGCAGTACGCGGACCTGCTCGCCGCCCTCGACCGCGGCGAGGCGCTGCGGCGCGCCCTGGCGCTGCTCGCCGAAGGTTCGGAGGTCGCCTGGACAGCGCACCCGGACGCGAACGGCGCCCTGACGCTCGATCAGGTCATCGGCGACCGCAGCGGCCTGCTCCGGGCGCTGCGGGTGCCGGCGGGCACGGGCCTGACCGGCAAGGTGTTCCAGGCCGGGAGCGCCGGCTGGGTCGACGACTACTTCGCCAGCCCGGACATCACCCACGACTTCGACCGCCACATGGCCACCGAGGACGTGCGGCGGGTACTGGCCGTCCCGTTGCTCCGCGACGGCGAAGCCCTCGGGGTGCTCGCACTCGGGCCGCGTGCGGACGGGGCCTTCGGCGACCGCGAGGTCGAGCGCGCCACGGCGATCGCGGCCCAGGCCGTGCTGGCGGTCTCGGTCGCCGAACGCGCCCGGCTCAGCCGCGAGATCGCGGTCCACGAGGAGCGCCGCCGGGTGGCGGCCGACCTGCACGACAGTGTCGGCGCCCTGCTGTTCGCCATCGGTTCGGGCATGGCCGACCTCGCCGAGGCCAGGAAGGCGGACCCCGAGCTCCGGGCCCGGCTCGACCGGCTGCAGACGCAGGCCGAGGAGGCCACGACGGCGTTGCGCGACTCGTTGCGCATGCTCCGTTCGTCGCCGGCCGCGCTCGCGCTCGGGGTCGCGCTGCGTGCCGACTGCGCGGCCTTCGCCGATCGCACCGGGCTGCCCGCGGAGCTCGTCATCCTCGACGAGGACCCGCCCGAGCTCGCCCCGTCCCGCTCGGACGTCCTGCTCACCGCCGTCCGCGAAGCGCTGCTGAACGTCGAGAAGCACGCCCGGGCCGGGGCGGTCACGGTGTCGGTGCAGCGACGCGATCCCTGGCTGACGGTCGCGGTGCACGACGACGGGGTGGGCCTGCCGCCGGACCACGCGCCCGGGCTCGGCCTGACCAGCACCGGTGAGGCGCTCGCCCGGCTGGGCGGTTCGGTGCGGGTGCTGTCCGACCCGGACGGTGGCACGATCTGGCGAGCCCGGCTGCCGTGCTGACCTGCGAGCAGACCCGGATCGTGATCGTGGACGACCACCCGGTGGTCCACGACGGGGTGGCCGCCCAGCTGCAGCGATATCCGGACATGGTCGTCGTCGGCCGCGCCGCCACCGGCGCGGCGGCGGTGACCGTCTGCGCCGCGGAACGACCCGACGTCGTGCTGCTCGACCTACGGCTGCCCGACTGCCTCGCGGCCGACGTCGTACCCGAGCTCCACCGGGTCAGCCCGGGCAGCCGGATCCTGCTGTTCACCGCGTTCCCGGAACACGCCGCCGTGGCCCCGACCCTGACCGCCGGTGCGTGCGGCATCCTGGTGAAGCACGCGGGCAGCACGACCCTGCGCGACGCGATCCGCAGCGTCGCTCGCACCGGCACCTTCCGGGGCGAACCGTCCGCGTCGCCCACGGCACCGGTGACCGCGCGCGAGTACGACGTCCTGCGGCTCGTCGCCGCCGGGCACACCAACCCCGAGATCGGCACGGAGCTGAACCTGTCGGTCAACACCGTCAAGACCTATCTGCGCACGGTGATGCACAAGCTCGCCGCCCGCAACCGGGCCCAGCTCATCGCCAACGCCCGCGGGCAGGGCCTGCTCTGAGCCGTCCCTTGTGGACACCCCAGGGGCCGCGCGCCCGTCCGGGTCGAGGTCGGGTCAGCCGACCTCGACCCGAGGGGCGGTGTCGCGGGCGCCGCCCGGGCCCATCCGTGCGACGTCGAGCATCCCGTCGAACCGGGTGAAGGCCTCCCGGGCCCCCTCCGCATAGGAGCAGGCCCGCAGCCGCGCGAGATTCTGCGCCACCCGCAGCAGCCCGAACGCCAGCACCGACCACAGCATGGCGTCCTCGGCGTCCAGTTCCGGATAGCGGGCCCGCAGCGCCTCGGCCAGGTGCTCCTCCCACACGGCGAACCGGGTCAGGAAGACCGGCATCAGGGAGGACGCCCCTTCCACGAACCGCCGGACGGCATGGAACAGGTGGGTGTACTCGACGAACCACTCGTCCATCGCGACGCGGAGAACCTCGCCGATCTCCGCGCCGGGGCGGACCGACTGGATGTACTGCATGAGCCGCTCGTTGGTGCGATCGACGATGTCGACGAGGACGGTCTCCTTCGTCGGGTAGTAGCGGAAGAACGTCCGCGTCGTCACCCCGGCCTCGGCGGCGATGTCGCCGACACTCACCGCGTCGAAGCCACGCTCCTGGAACAGCCGGATCGCGGCCGCCGCGAGCCGCTCCGCCACGTCCTGGGCGGGGCGGACCTTGACCTTGGTTCCCCGACGCCGCAGCGTCAGCTCGGCGGCGTCCAGCGCCGCCGCGTCGAGGGCGCGGCTCTCCTCGGTCGAATCCTCGGTCGAACCGTCCGACGGTAGTGCCACCCGACGACTGTAACCGCCGCCGGTCTCATCTGTCGCGATGTGACAGTTCCCCGCGCGAGGGGGTTGCGTGGCGTCGCAGGGGGCCCTACCGTCTACGTGTCACAGAGTGACATTTCCGAGGTCGGCATAGCCGCCGACACGCGAGGAAGCGAGCTCATGATCCCGAACATCGACCAGGCGCAGCTGCTGACGCGGTTCCAGGCCGACAAGGAGCTGGCCTACAAGCTCCGCGGCTTCACCGGCACCATCCGGTTCGACATCCCCGGCCAGGCGACCGACGTGGTCGTCGACAACGGCACGGTGTCGGCGGTCCACGGTCCCGAGGGAGAGCCGACCGTCACCGTGCGCGGGCCGGAGTCCTTCTGGGACAAGGCGTTCGCCAGCGCCCGGCCCGAGCCCGGGATGGAGACGCTGACCGCAGGCATGCTGCACGGGGTCGTCCTCGACGGCGACTTCCCCCGCGTCGTCGCGCCGTACAACGGCGGCTTCGACCGCGCCTACTGGGTGTTGCGGGAGACCGTGGCGGGCAAGACGGAGCGCATGCCGTTCCGGTACCCGTACAAGGACACCGACACCGCGGTGGGCCGCTACCACTACGTCGAGGCCAACGGCGTCGAGGCGCGCCTCTACATCGAGACCGCGGGCGACGGCCCGATCCCGCTGCTCCTGCAGGCCACCGCGGGCGCGGACGGTCGCCAGTACCGGCACCTCCTCGCCGACCCCGAGATGCAGCGCCGTTTCACCATGTACGCCTACGACCTGCCGTACCACGGCAAGTCGCTGCCCCCCATCGGGGTGCGTTGGTGGGAGCAGGCCTACCTCCCCACCCGTGACTGGCTCATGAACTGGGTCATCGCGATCGCGGACGCCCTCGAGCTCGACCAGCCCTTCTTCATGGGTTGCTCGGTCGGCGGTCAGCTCGCCCTCGACCTCGCCGCGGAGCACGGCGACCGCTTCGGGGCGTTCATCGCCCTCAACGGCTGGTACGGCAACCCGCAGGTCCCGGACACCTTCTCCAACGACCTGTTCCGCTGGCCGACGATATCGGACGACTACGCGCCGTCGCTCAACTTCGGCGGTACCGCGCCGAACGCGCCGGAGCCCAACGCCCACGAGACCTACTGGATCTACCGCTCCGGTTTCCCGGGTGTGTACGCGGGCGACAACGACTACTTCATGTACGAGCACGACCTGAAGAAGAACGGGCACAAGATCGACGCCCACGCCAAGCCCGTCTACGTGGTCACCGGCGAGTACGACGCCGCCTCGCACGACGACGTCAACGGCGGCCCGGCCGTCGAGAGGTTCGTCCCCGGCGCCAAGGCCATCACCCTGCCCGACCTGGGCCACTTCGCCCCGTGCGACGACCCGGTCGGATTCAACGAGGCGATCCTGCCGATCCTCGACGAGGTCATCGCGAAGGCCTCCGCGGCGACGACCGCGTCCTGAACTCCGGGTCCCGGTCCGACACGACGGGCCGGGGCCCGTGATCCCACCACGGGCCGCAGCGACGCGGCCGCAGAAGCAGCAGGAGCGCCGCATGACCGTCACCGACAAGCCGGTTATCGACTTCGACCACTGGTCACCGCAGTACCGCGCGAACTGGCAGCAGATCGCCGCCGAGCTCCACGCCACGGGGCACCCGCTCGCCTGGAGCCCGCACCACGACGGGTTCTGGGTTCTCGCCGACTGGGACGCCGTCCAGCACGTCGCCTCCGACTGGGAGACCTTCACCTCGGTCA
>Ga0207641_10000638_pt1 | contig 38243 bp, 37 predicted proteins | sample KBSSwiS62_FD_184306 | JGI IMG/M metagenome (GOLD analysis project Ga0207641, IMG submission 184306) | Switchgrass rhizosphere microbial communities from Kellogg Biological Station, Michigan, USA - KBS Switchgrass S6-2 (SPAdes) (version 2) | ecosystem: Host-associated > Plants > Roots >... | reverse complement strand
GCACCCTCGTGTACCGCAGCGGCGTGGCGTCACCGAACCGCGGTCGCAGGGTCGCCGGCCACGGGTGCGCGGCGTCGGCGGCCTAGCGAACCTCTTCCCCGCGGGCCGTTCGGAAGCTGAGCAACGGTCGCGACGATGTGTCGGCCAGGCCGAGGGCTTGGGAGGTGTTCGCGAGGTGGCTGGCGACCCGCTGCGGGTCGGAGTGGCTCGGGGTTCGCCCTTGCCTGGTTGCCGCCGGTCGTGCTGCGGGAGAGAGTCTCCAGCCGTGATGAGCGTTAACAATGCTGACACAAATCGAGGGAGTCCCGGATAGAGTAATAGTTGCCTACTCTCCGTTTTCGCCCATTGGGGGGGCTAGGCTATGAGTGCTGCACTCGATCACCCGTCTAGCCGATTCGTGGCGTAGCACTAAGATGAGACCAGTGAGATGTTTGCACACGCAATGATGGCTTTTTGTTGAGTCTGCAACCCTGTCCGTTATGGGCCGAAAGGGTGACTTGGGCTAGGTAATGTTCCGGTAAGGGGCTGCCTACGAGTACCTTCTCAATCCCACGCAGAGTCCGGGTCCTCTTGAGTACCGGAAGCGTGTGTTGAGATGGGGGAGTGGTCATCACATGTGGTTTGGGAGATCATCGGAATCTTCCGACGGTCGAGGATTTCTTAAGGGGTCCAGGGACCGTCGATCCTTCCTGCGCTTTTTCGGCGGAGGATTGGCGCTTGCCGTCCCAGCGATGTACTCGCTGACGTCAGTTGCGACAGCCACAGCGGCATGCGCGGACACCTGTGAGGAGGTTTACGTCGTCTACGTGGGACATAGCTGCGGACGGTGGGCCGGGACTTGTCCGGCTGGGAACTCGCGCACCTGCTATGGGACGTACGAGTACCGGTGCACCTGTTCCGGAATCGTCTGTTGGACCGAAATCGACAACGAAGGCCCCTGTGCAGGAGACTGACTGACATGAAGCTCACGACATACGCTGAGGTCTACGGTCCGGAGCACCCGCTCGCGAAGATGTACGAGGCGGGGGTGAAGAAGATGCCTGGTCATCTGCTGCGCGACCTCCTGGAGAAGAGCGGCGGCAAGTACGTTGTCGAGGGGGACATGGGGGACGAGGTCCGGAAGGCCGCCCAGAACGTCGCCAGGGCGACGGGCGACAAGAACCTGGCGGCGATGGCCGCCAACAAGACCTACCCGATCTCGTTGGAACACCTGCGAGGTCTCGATCCCGACACGACTCGAATCGTGTACGGGTTCCGCCTCGTCAAAGAGGCAGGAGACGGCAGGATCGGTGGTCTAGAGCCGTGAATCTGTTCCTCTGGATTCGAGAGATCGCCGCGTTCTATATAGTTCTCACACTCGCATCGACCGGTCTAGCTAAGGCCGTCTTCTGGCAACGCACAGTGAACGGAATTCGAAGTGAACGTGTTATTGCAATCAGGTTGGCTCCCGTGGTGGCAAGTGGACTAATCGTAGCTGAATTGGGTCTAGCGACCCTCGTGGCGATTGGGTTCCAGTCAAAGGCCGTCGGCATCTTGATCGCGCTCCTGTTCCTTGCGTTCGGCGCCTACCGACTAGCATCGGTAGCACGCACTGGTCTTTCGTCATGCAACTGCACCGGCACCACCGTTGCGTTCAAAGCAACTAGGCCAAACGTGCTCGCCGCGCTTTCGGTTTCAATGGTCCAGGCTGGGTTGGCAGCAACGTGGGCGTTGCTTCCGAGCGGGACTGCAAATCAGTTCAGCGTTCTCGCGGCTGCAGGTTTCGTACTCCCCCTCATCGCGTTGTTAGCCGGCTATACGTGGCGCCCGATTCGGCGGCGGCACCCGTCCAGTGCTAAGCGCGAACACGCCAGTCCGTTGGGGGCGGAAGCCCCCAGGGTGGCGGAGCACGCGTAGGGAAGGTGGGCTGAGTTGTTCGACAGCGTCGGTTGGGGAGAGATCCTCGTTCTCGTGGTGGCCGCGCTGTTCATCCTCGGGCCCGAGCGGCTCCCGAGTGCTGCGGCGTGGCTGGGGCGCACGATCAAGCAGGTAAGAGAATATGCCACCGGCGCCCAAACAAAGCTGCGAGACGAGCTGGGTCCGGAGTTCGACGAACTTCGCAAGCCATTGAATGACTTGCGCGGCTTGCGAAACGTCAACCCGCGCACCACTGTCCGGCGGACCCTGTTCGAGAACGACGCGGACCCGTTGGGCATGAACGATATGCGCGGGACACCGGACACGACGGGAAACGACAGCAACGGCGTGAGTGAACCTGGCGGCCGTGGCTCGACGGGCTTTGTCGATCTCCCAACGACGAAGCCCGTCGAGCATCCGGCCCCGAAAGAACCGCCACCTATCGATCCCGATGGCACGTGAGTTGCACCGTGCCGATCAAGTCAAATCTCAGATCGAGTATCCGCTCGGTGAAAGGACAAGTCATGCCGAACCTCGGTGGATGGGAGATCGTTATCATCGTGGTGGTGGTGGTCCTGCTGTTCAGCGCCAAGAAGCTGCCCGACATGGCGCGATCGGTCGGCCAGTCTGCCCGAATCTTCAAGGGTGAGATGAAGGGTATGAAGAACGACGGCAAGAGCGAAAAGCCTTCTGCGGACGCAGCGGCGGAGTCGGTAGCCTCGCACACGGCTCAACCTGCGGCGCTCGTCGAGCAGCCCTCGGACGGCCGCAAGCGCTAGGGCCAGCGTCATGGCCAAGCTGCCCTATCGTCGCCGGGCGAAGAGCCCCGACGGAACGATGCCGCTGGTTGAGCACCTCTACGAGCTGCGCAACCGGCTCGGAATCGCCCTGCTCGCGGTCATGATCACGACGATCGTCGGCTATATCTGGTACGACGCAAACTTCTTCGGCGGCCCCTCGCTCGGCGCGCTGCTGAAGGAGCCATACTGCTCGCTGCCCGCGTCCTCTCGGGCGGTGTTCACCGCGGATGGCTCCTGCACGTTCCTTGGCACGGCCCCGTTCGACCAATTCATGCTGCGACTTAAGGTAGGTGCGATTGCTGGCGTCGTGCTGGCCTGCCCGGTCTGGCTCTACCAGCTCTGGTCGTTCATCGTTCCCGCGCTATACGCCAAGGAGCGCAAGTTCGGGCGCATCTTCGTCGGGACCGCAGGGCTGCTGTTTCTAGCGGGTTCAGTGCTCGCCTACCTGGTCGTATCTCAGGGGTTGGCATTCCTGCTGTCGATCGGCGACGAGGTCCAGACGACCGCGCTAACTGGCGAGAGCTACTTCGGCTTCTTCATCGGCCTGCTGCTCGTCTTCGGCGTGAGCTTTGAGATTCCGCTGCTTGTGGTGATGCTCAACCAGGTTGGGGTGCTGAGCTACGATAGACTGAGGAAGTGGCGCCGCGGGCTGATCTTTGGCCTGTTTGTGTTCGCCGCGATCGCCACCCCCGGCCAGGATCCGATTTCGATGACGGCCCTTGCCTTCGCGCTGACCCTGCTGTTCGAGCTGGCCATTCAGAGCGCTCGAGTGCACGATAAACGAAAGGCCCGGCGCCGTAAGGACGAGGGCTGGGATAGCTGGGACCTGGACATGCCGTCACCGATTGACACCACGGCAAGCCGAATCGGAGAGCCGAACGTCGTCGGTCTGACTCCGCCCACGTTCAGAGCCAGAGCCGCCTGGGGACCGACACCGGGCTTCCCGACTGAGCAAGGTCACTCATCGCAAGGTCACTCATCCGGGCCGAGCCCACACAACCCCAACGACTCGACCTGAAGCCCGTGATTCGGGTCGGGGGATCATCGGTCCCGCGAGGGCCGGGGCTCGAGGTCTGGGGTTCGGAGGTCGACGCGCTGCCGCCGGTAGCGGGTCGGATGGCGCCACCGCCCGTCGTCCTGAGCGGTGTCGACGTCGAGTTCGACCACGACGTCCGGGCGCACCCTCGTGTACCGCAGCGGCGTGGCGTCACCGAACCGCGGTCGCAGGGTCGCCGGCCACGGGTGCGCGGCGTCGGCGGGGTGGAGCACGGCGCCGAGCTCGTCGCTGGCGGCCCGCGGGAGCGGCAACGTCTGCCCGACCACCCGCAGATGCCCCCGGCCGTCGGGGCGGCCGAGGACGAGAGCCCGCGGGGCGTCGACCGGGCCGAGGACGCCGCCGACGACTGCTTCGCCGCTGAGCTGGGTGCGGATCTTCTGCCAGGCTCGGCGCGCGGTGTAGGTGTGATCGGCGTGCTTGGCGACGACGCCTTCGATCCCCTCGGCGGAGTGCTCGGTCAGCCACGCCCGTGCAGTCTCGCGGTCCGGAGTCATCGGCACGAGCGCCAGGGGCGCACGCGCCTCGGCGAGCAGCTCGACGAGCACCCGGCGCCGGGCCGCGTACCGCTGACCGCGGAGGTCCTGGCCGTCGAACGCGAGCACGTCGAACACGACGAGCCCCGCGGCCCCGCCGTCGGACCGGGACCGGCCACCGGCTGCCAGCCGACGTTGCAGCGCGGGGAAGTCGAGCCGGCCCCGCCGCCAACAGACGATCTCGCCGTCGAGCACAGTGCCGCACGGGAGCTGCTCGCTGACCGAGGCACAGATCATCGACCTCGGCATCCGGCAGGTAGCGCGCGAGCACCGCGGCCCGCCGCTGCGTCCTGCACCGGCTCGTTCTCGGGGAAGGCCTCGGTGAGGCTGCGGAGCTGGCGCGATTGCAGCCGCACGACCCCGTCACGACGCCACAGCACCGCGGCGCGGAACCCGTCGAACTTGGGTTCATAGCGCCACGCCCGCCCGGTCGGCAGCTCGCCCGCGGCACGGGCGGCCATCAGGGTGACCGGGTACCTGACGGGGCACTCGACAGCGCGGGACACCCGACGACAGTAAACCGGTCACGGGCGGTCGAGAGCTGGCGGACGCAGCGCAGCCATGCGGGGGCCTTCACCCCCCGCAGGGGAGCTACCCGAGAAAACGGACTCCTCGGGTAGCTCCATCCAGAGCGGAGACTCTTCGCCACATCCGGGTCAGAGGGACACGGCTACAGCTAGCCGATGAGACCCGGTAGGACCTCCGCGATGTGGCCGAGAGTCCAGATAGCGACGATGACCAGGACCAGGAGCAGGACGGTTCGGGTGCGCTGGTAGGGCCGCTCGATCGGCGCCGTGAGGACGCCACTGCAGAACAACGCGATCGCCGCGGCCCACGGCGCGCCGCTCCTCTCACTGCTTTGATCCGTTGGCCTGGCCGGCTGGTTGTACGGGCTCAGACGTGACACGATGGCGCGTAGCCACATGGGCATGCTCACTCCTTGGAACGGGCGGGTAGTGCTGGTGGGGCAATCCGCGGGGTCTCGCCGGCTAGGGCGAGGCCCCGCATTGCTGCGGGCCCCGGGTTCCGCTCGCTGCTATGACCACGTCCGGGCGACGCGACACGATCGTGTGACCAGCCATGACCACAAGCAGTAGGCGAACACACGAATGAGATCACGACATCTAGGGGCTGCGCCAATGCGACGCCGAACTACAGCCCCGACTTCGCCCGATTGAGAGAAAACCCGACACGTACAGAGCAAGACCCTGAAGGACTGACAATCGCCACTCTTTCAGGGAACGCGCAGGTTGGAGGCCAGATCAACGGGTGAGGTCACCCGTCCTTCTCTCACGCTGAGGTGGAGACGCGACGACACGCCGTCTCCCACGCGGGGGAGCGACATGGTGACCCTGGGACGGCGTGTCGCCCCGGACGGCGTGTCGAGGCGTAGGGCGGTCGAGCTGGCCGAGAGCTGGCGGACGCAGCGCAGCGGAGGATCGGGTGAGAGTCCCCTTCCCCGCGGGCCGTTCGGAAGCTGGTCAGGACGCTGCGCGAGGGGAGTCGGCGACGGCCGCGGTGAGCACGGTCGCGACGATGTCGGCCAGGCCGAGGGCCTTGGAGGCGTTCGCGAGATGGCTGGCGACTCGCTGTGGGTCGAGTGGCTCGGGGTTCGCCTTGCCTGCGCTATCGGTGGCGCTGCAGAACGCCGCCGCGACCTCGTTGACGACCTGCTGCAGCGCTCGGCCCATCTCGTCGCGGAGACGCTGCCCGGATCCGTGGGTGTCGGTGATCAGGGTGGTGATCTGACGAGTGGCCCACTCGTCCTGCTGAGCCCGTCGGAGCCGGCGCAGGGTGAGCAGCTGAGCCGCGGCGTCCATCTGACTTCCTCCGGTGGGTGCGGGTCGGTGGTGGCTGCACACGAGACGGGCCGTCCTTTCGCCGTGCGGTCGGCACCCGGTGAGCCGGGGGTGGCGCCTGGCGAGTGTGGTCACGCGCGGGCGATCTTGTCAACACTGGCAAGTGTGGAGTGGTCATGTCTGCACACACACGAGTGTGTTGGTCAACCGTAGATCGACCCTAGGCTCCGGGACTCACTCGCTAGCGGAGTCCACTCGGTAGCAGCAGGGATGAGCTGCTCGTTCAGTCGCTCGGTGGCATCAGTAGTAGCGGAGCGCATACACGGGTGTGTGAGCAACCCTGATCGTGCGACGGTGAGTGGGCTTGTCCAGGGTCATCCGAAGTGCGAGGCTCTCAGGTTGAGATGCCCGTACTGACCTGGGAGCGCGGAAGTGGCCGAATCAGAGACACCCGAGGGCCCGCGGAGCCTCGCCGAGCGCATCAACCAGGCGTTCGAGACGCTCCACCCGGCCGACCGAGGGCCGTACACCAATACCGAGGTCGCCGAGTGGTGCGCCAAGAACGGCCACGGTGACACCTCAATCAGCGTCAACTACATCGCTGCGTTGCGGTCAGGGTCGCGGAACAATCCGACACTGCGACACCTTCGCGCACTGGCGAGCTTCTTTCAGATCCCCGCCTCCTACTTCATCGAGGACGGCGAATACTCGGACGAGATTTTCGCGGATCTGCAACTGGTCGCCGCGATGCGTGACGCTGACGTCCGGCAGATCGCGGCCCGCGCGATGAACCTGGACCCGTCGATGCGGAGCTGGTTGCGCGACACTGTGAGCGGGCTCCCGCAGAGCCCCGAGGCCGGCAACCGCAGCCGCGCCCGCCGCCGCCGGTTCCAGGCCAGCGACACGACCAACGGCCCCGCGACGGACTAGTCGACGCCCCGAAACCTCCCCCCATTCCACACAAGTGCTCACGAGGGTTGCATGATGTCTCGCCAGGCGGTGAGAAAGCCGCTACCGGAAAGCACCATCCGACGAGCTGCCATCGACATGTTCCGCGGTCTCGACGTCCCCCCGTCGGCCGACATCGAGGACATCTGCGAGCGGCTCGGAGCTGCCCGCAACCGACCGATTCGGCTAATGCCGCGCTCGTTCCCCGACACAAGCGCATTCGGTTTGTGGCTCAAAACCGAGTCGTCCGACATCATCGTGTACGAGCGTGACGCCACCCCGGATCATCGACGGCACATCATCCGCCACGAGATCGGCCACGTCGTTTTCGACCACGAAAGCGAGCCGCGCTCAGACGATGAGGCGATTCGGGCCCTCGTCCCCACTCTCCCGCTGAGTGTCGTGCAGAGCGCGCTACGTCGGTCCTGCTACGAAACCGCTGCCGAGCGGGAAGCCGAAGTGTTCGCGTCGGTCATGTCCGACATCGCCGGACAGGATGGGCGGGCGCGCAACTCGGCGGCTCCCGGAAACTGGCTCGAAGAGGCATTCGACAGCGGCCACGAATGGCGATAGAGCCATACCGGTCACCGATCTACTAAAGGGCAGAGTGTGTGATGGGTCTTGCTGATCTGATGACCGGGACCTGGGTTTTCCTGGGCCTCGTGACCGTGTGGCGGGTGGCGGTCGTCTGGCGAGACCCGAACCCGAGCCCCGGCCGCATCGCCGTGGCCGGGCTGTTCGGGACGGCCTTCCTGTCCAACACCTTCAACCGCCCCGCGGTCGCCTCCTACCTCGACACCTGGCGCCCCGGCCTCGGTCAGCTCCTCGGCTACATCGCGCTCATCTTCTTTTTCGCAGGATTCGTCTACTTCTTCGCCGCCGGAATCGGAGCCCGCGACGACAGGGCCGGACCGATTCGGGCGACACTCACCTCATGGCGAATTCAGCTAGCCGCCCCAATCGTCTTCTCTGCGCTGTTGACTGTGTCGTGGCTCCTCACCCCGCGGGCCGACGGATTCCCGCCGTTCGACAGGCTCGCAACGGAATCCTCGGTATGGCCCTACGTGAGCTACCTGATCCTTCAGGTCTACATGTTCTACGGCACGATCGCGTCCACCGTCCTCGCATGGAAAGCTGGGACGGGTCGACCTCGCGTCTGGCAATGGACGTTCCGCACCTGCTCGGCCGGAATGGCGATGTGCACCATCGGCGGGCCCACGATGCGCACGCCCGTCCTGATCTCCGTGCTGGTCTCGGGCCAGACATTCGGACCGACGTTCACCGGAATCGCCGCGGCGGTCAACTTCGCCGGAATCGTCACCCTGCTGATCGGGCTGTCCCTGGTCGGCGCCCGCACCTGGCTGGACCGCTCCGTTGAGCAGCTCGCCGCCAAGCGCCGGTTCCTTGAGCTACGGCCGCTGTGGGACCTGCTCTACGCCACCTACCCCGAGATCGCGCTCTACAGACGGCGCAGCCTCCTCACCGAGCTGCTCACCATCGGCCCGTCGGCCGGCTACCTGCTCCGCCGCCGCGCGATCGAGTGCCGCGACGGGCTGTGGCGGCTGAGCCCGTACGTCGCGGACCCGGAGAGCGACGAGAGCAGCCTCAGCTACGACGAGCAGGCCCGTCTGGTGCTCGACGCCGCCGCGCGCGTCCAACGTGGCGATGGCGGCCCCGTGGCAAGCGCCGTCGCGATCGCCGCACCCGCGGACGCCGATCAGCGCCGCGCTGCGGACGACGAGGCGCTGATCGGGCTTGCTCGGGCAATCCGTCGCCAACTCAGCACCCCCACCGCCCCGCGGGCCGTCTGTGGCGTCGAGCTGTCCCCGGAGGCCGAACCCGCCGTGCTCACGCGGGCAGCGGTACGCCCCACTGAACCTGAGTGAGCGCCTCGGCAGGGTCGAGTGTGCTGCCCTGGGGTGCATCGGCGAGAGTCTCCGGCCCGGTGCACATGCGTGCGCTCGCAACAATGTTGGCCTGAGTCCGGCCCCGCCGCGCGCGCTCGAACGAACCGACGGCCTCGGCCAGCTCGCCGCGGTCACGCACGGCCTTGCCGATCACGAAAGCGTCCTCCAACGCGTATCCGCCGCCCTGGCCGGTTGCCGGGGACGCGGCGTGCGCAGCGTCGCCGATCAGCAGCACCCCGCCGCCGGACCACTGCGAGACGAACGGCAGGTCGTAGGAGTTCGCCCCGTAGGGCTGGGCGGTCGCCGCGATCTCCTGAGGCAGAGCGATCAGAGACTCGGCCAGGAACGCTGAGAAATCCATCTCCGCGAGTTCTTCGCGTGACTTCTCCGGAGCGGTGACCCGAGCAAACCAGTATGTGCCGGAACTGATCGGAATGTAACCGAAGGCAAGATTCTCTCCGGCAATGATATGCATGTCGTCCGTGCTTCCCCATTGCCGGTCGGGGGTGAACCCCCAAAACACGAGCTGCCCCACATAGCGGGGCCCAGAGTCGTTCGGATTCACCACCGATCGCAGCACGGAACCGAGCCCGTCGGCGGCGACGAGGAGGTCCGCGCGGTAGTCGTTCCCGGCCTCGTCGCGCGCCTCGACGCCACCGAGCTCCCCCGACACCTTGGTGATCCTGCTAGCCCGCCGCAGCGGGATCCCCGCTGCCTCCACCTGCTGCTGCAGCACCTCGCATAGCGCCCCGCGTCGCACGAGCCGGTACCGCGGAGCCCCCTCGCCTGCCAGTGGCCTGGACACGAACGTCTTGCCACCATCAGGGGAGAGAATGTTCATGTTGGACAACGGCGTCGCGACCTCATCGAGAGCATCGAGCACCCCGAGTTCGTCGAGCACTTGAACCCCGCCACTGGGCAGAATGAGGAACGCCCCGAGATCCTCTGTCGACGTCGGATGCGCTTCGTGAACGGCAACCTGAGCGCCAGCGCGGTGCAGCGCGAGTGCCGCACCGCAGCCCGCGATACCGCCTCCTGCAATCAGTATCTTGGCCATGTGGGACAAAGCCTCCGCAAACTGTCGGGGGAGTAGATCGTTTCTGTAAATAACCTAGTCCATGTTGGGTGCCACGACCGGGTGTCATTCGGGCACCAGGGGTGAGGGGGCCCGGCGAAGGCCCGCCCGCCTCGCGTGCCGGGCCCCCTCGGGGAACGGGGACCCAACCCGGCGCCGCCACCGAGTCGGATCCCCGCGAGTCAGGTGTCCTAGTACGCCGCCAGCCTGCCGCCGGCGAAACCGTCCGCGATGAGCGCGGCGACCTCGGTGAACGCGTCCTGGGTGGAGAGCTTCAACCGGCCGAACTCGATACGTCCACCGGTCGCCAGGTGAGGATCATGCGGCACGAGCACGACACCCCCATGGCAGCCGTGGCGAGACACCTCCTCGGCGAAGTGCTCGACGATCCGGGGCACGTCGACCTCGTTGGACTTGCGGTCCTGGTTGAGGACGATCACCGCGTCGCGTGCCTTCTGCTCGTAGCCGTGCAGCTTCAACCAATCCAACGTCTTCCCGGCCCGCGATGCTGCGTCAATGGTGACCCCGCCGACAATGACAAATCGGTCGGCCATGTCGAGCGTCGGCCGCATCGTCGGGTGCACCATTCCGGTCCCACAGTCCGTGATGACGAGATTGAAGAACTGACATAGCTTGTCGATAGCAGAAGCGTATTCGTCACCGCCGAGAGATTCGCTGATAGCGGGGTCCTGGTCAGAGGCGAGAATCTTGAGCCGTCCGGCCAGGCTCATGTATCCCTGCACACTCGTCAGATTCGAGACGTCGTCGAGGTTCGCGAGCAGATCCCGAATCGTCACCGAGGTCTCTCCGGTGAGCCGATCGGCGAGCGTGCCGGCGTCGGGGTTGGCATCCACCACGGCGACCTGATCGCCACGGAACTCGGCGAGCGCGAACCCGCTGCAGGCGGTCACGGTCGTCTTGCCGACGCCGCCCTTGATCGAGATCGTCGCCACCCGGTAGCTGCTGCGCAGCGGAGCGGTAACCCGGTCGCGAAGGGCGCTCCTGCGGATCTCCGTCGGGCCCGGCCCGGGATTGATCAGGTGACCACTCGCGGTGTAGACCGCCCGCCTCCACCCGCTCGTCGGGATGTCGCCGCGGTGACGGCGCAGGGTCTCGTCCGAGAGCCCGGCCCGGTGTTCCCTGCCCTGCTGGGGGGCGCTCGGTCGAGACCGCTCTCGGCGGACCTCTGCGGGCCCGTTGGGAGCCGCCGACGCACTTCTAGCCATAGGGGCGTTGGCCGCCGCCACAGCCATCACGTCGACCTCCTCGGCAGTGCTGTCAGCCAGCTCGACGGCGGACACGGGCTCCGCCGCGACGAGCGCTCCGGCGGCGGAGCTTCGCCGAGGATCGCGCTTCTCCTTGTCGAGGCCCTGGCGCTCGTCGACGTCGGGCCGCGTGGCTCGCCCCCTCTCGCCGGCGGTCACCGCTGTGATCGCCGCGGCGGGCTCGCTCGGGCGCTTCGACCCGTCCGGCTCGTCCCGCGGTGGCCACTGCAGCGGATAGAGCGTCGGGCGGGTTGCGGCGGGGCGGGGGTTCGGGCGGGGGCGCACCGGCGGTGCCGGTGGTGTGCCCTGCTCGTCCCACTGCTCCTGAAAAGGATTGATCGGTGTGCTCATCGTTTGTTGCCCCCTTGATTGTTTGATTTACGTGGCGGCGGCGTGTGCGCTACTTACTTGTCAAGGCCGAGCTTGGACGAGCAAGCTGGCCACGCACTGAAACCGCCTCGGTCTTGACGAACCTTCTCGGCGATCTCGATCTGTTGTTCCTTGGTTGCCTTGTCTGCTGATGGCGCATACTGCGTGCCGCCATAAGCACTCCATGTCGCATTATCAAATTGCAGGCCACCGTGGTAGCCGTTGCCGGTATTGATGTCCCATTTCCCGCTCGACTCGCAATCTGCGAGCGCATCCCACGTTTTCGATGCGGGCTCAGCGGCGGGCGCCGCTGCAGCAGCCGGAGACGTCGCCGCGGGCTCCTTGTTCCGGTCGCTGTCGCCGCCCTGCTGTTCGCCGCCCTGGTCGTGCCTCTCGCCGTGACCCTCGCCGCTGTGTGAGCCCTCGCCGCTGTGTGAGGCCTCGCCGCTGTGCGAGTCGGCGCTGCCGGTCGAACTGCCGCCGGTCGAGCCGCTGCCGGTCGAACTGCCGCCGGTCGAGCCGCTGCCGGTCGAACTGCCGCCGGTCGAGCCGCCGGTGCCGTTCGTGCCGCCGGTGCCGTTGGAACCGGTGCTGCTCTGGGCTCCCTGGCCGAGGACTCCGCGGATGTCGTCGGCCCACTCGCCGGCGGTGGGGTCGTCGGGTGCAGCCGCGTCAAGCTTGGACAGCAGGTCCTGAGTCGCCGCCTGCCAGTCGCCCTCCGCTCCCCCGGTCGAGCCGCTCCCGGTGCTGCCTGCGCCCTGGCTGCCCGCGCCTTTGCCGGTCGAGCTGGCGCCAGCCGAGCTGCTCCCGGTGCCCTTCCCGGTCGGGTCGCTGCCGCCGTATTGGCTGCCGCCGTTCTCGCTCCCGCCGCTCCCCGCCGCCGCTCCCTCACCCCGCGGGCTCGAGGTGGGATCCCCGGAACCGGTCGACGGCGGCGCACCCGCGGTGCCGCTGCTCTGCTGCTCGCTTCCCTGGTCGAGTAGGTCGGCCCCATCGCTGTTCTGTAGCTCTTGCAGAACGCGCGCGGTCGCCGGATCGGTCGGATTGGCGAGGGCCTGCTCGACGAGCTTCTGAACCTTGCTCAGCCACGCGAGGCAGTCGGCCTGAGATCCGCCGCTGTCCGCTGCTGGGACCATCTGGCGCTGGATCGCGGGCTGCTGGTCGACGAGGCTGGCGAGCGCACTCGGTGGGCCGACGGTTGGCGCAGCGGCGGGGATGTAGACCGCGCTGACCGTGGACCCTCCTGCGGGTGACTGCCCCGGCGTTGCAACGGCGGGGACCACGCGAGGCACGACGTCAGCCGGACTCGGGCCGTAGCCGGCGCGGGCAAGGGCGGTCGCGATCGAGGCGGGCCGGGCGCCAGGAACGGCGAGCAGCGCGTCCGAGGCGTCCCGTGCGGCCTGTGCGACGCCGGTCCCGAGAGCCGGGGTGATCCCCCGAGCCTGCAACCGTGCTCGCAGTGCGGTGGCGGTGCCGTCCTCGGTGTCCTGGGGGATCTCGCCGAGCAGCGTGCGGGCCTGGCCGAGGATCTCCCCGGCGCGCTGGAGATGTTCGGCCGGCGGCTGAGCCTGGGCTGTTCCGAACACGTCACCGGTCTTGACCGTACTGTCCGCGCTCTTGTTGTTCTGGATGGAGCATTGAATGTTGTTGCCGGACGATCCGTGTCCGGAGTCTGCGGTAGTGACCGCTACGAGTGGGTTAACCGATATTGCTGCTGCGATCGTCGCCGCGGCGGCGGCGCTTCCGAGTGGCATTTCTTGCACTCCTGGTTGGTCTGGTAATTGGGTCGGCTAGGGGTCAACCATTGTCGCCGTCTCCGTTGCCGCCTCTACTGCCCCCATCGTTGTTGGCCTCGTTTCCACGTCCGGCCTCGCTGCTGTTCTTGGTCGCCGAATTGCTCCCCGTGGAGCCGTCGAGCGAATACTGACGCACCCAGTCGACGTGCATCGTGGTTTCCTTACCGGGGTTTCCAAAATTGTCTAGCTGGATGGTCAAGTGCTGTGGACCAGGCGGGAGGATCGAAGTGTTGGTGGTGTTCCACCACTCCTTGCCGTCAACGAAGTACGTTGCCCCCTGAGGGGTCCACTCGACGGCCCACGCGTGCCACTGTGTTGCGTCGATGTCGACGGAAGCGCTCTCCTGCGAATTGTCTGCGCCGTAATGAAAGAATCCGTCAACGGTCTTGCGGGCCGGATCGCTGATCTCCATGAAGTCGGTTTCACCGCCGACCGGCCAATTCTCGGCGTCAGGCCACAGCAGGAACAAGGAATGGAGGTCAGGATCGCCGGGTGGCGATTGCGCGCAGCCTTCCCAACGGCCGTACTTCTGGCCGGGGTTCCATGCCATGCCGCCGCTCTGGCCGTCCGGGGTCCCGGTGATCGTCAGGATTCCGTCACTAATGCTGATGGCCTTGGGGGAGCGGGTCCCGTTTCCGGCGTGACCGGCTCCGTCGTAGACGCCCCAGTTTCCGATTGAGGAGGCGTCGTTGAAGGCGTCCTCGCGGTTCGGCTTGCCCCATCCGAGCTTGTTGGCCGCGGTGGTGGGGCAGTTCCCGTCGGCACCACCCGTCGGCGTCGCTCCGGCGGAACCGCTCGATGTCCCACTGTTGCCGCCGCCGGTCGACCCCCCGCTAGGGGAGCTCCCGCCTGCCGGAGAGCCGATGTGGCCGAGCGCGTTGCCGTTGCCGCCGCCGTCCTGGCATCGCTGTGGGACGAACTTGGCCGCGCCCGCGCCGTGCTCGTCGAGCATCGCGAGGAGCTGGCGTTGGGTCGTACTCGGGCTGTGCTCGGCCTTCAACTCCTGATAGAGCCGCGCAGCCGAGAGCTTCCAGGCGCACTCCTGCACCGCTCGGCTGTTGCCGGAGGACTCACCGGCCGCTGCGGGGATCAGGCTCACGGCCGCCGACAGCGCGAGGGCCATCGCCGTAGCGGGGAGAGGCATGGGGGTTCCTTCCGAACGAAACGGGGTGAGGGCTCAGCCGGTGCCACGAGCACGGGACGGGGAATCGAGGGTGACGACCAGGCCCCCGGCCTCGTTGCGGCTGATCGGGATGCGCAGGCGGGTCCACTCGGCATCGCAGGAGGCCCACCCGGGCGCCTCAGGTGCGGGTGCGACCGCGGGCACCGCCCCGCCGGTCGGGGAGTGCTCGGGTGGTGGGTGCAGCGGCCGGACGATGGCGGTCACGCGGACGAACGGGGTCACCCGCACCCGGACGTCCACCACCACGTGTGTGTCGTCGAGACGGTCGACGCGCCCCGGCAGGGCGGTGTCCGCGCGTTGGCGCCCGGTCCCGTCCCACCAGAGCTGATCGACCTCGGCATCCGGCAGGTAGCGCGCGAGCACCGCGGCCCGCCGCTGCGGGTGGTCCTCATCCCACGACGCCAGGTCGAGCGCGAACGCCGCGGCGAGGGACGCCGCCTCGCCGTCCTGCACCGGCTCGTCACCGGGCTTGGGCTCGGGTTCGGGTTTCGCGTGCCGCCCACCCCCGATCGCCCGGGGTCGCCGCGGCGGCGGGGCCTGCCAGTCGGCGGCAGGCTGCTCGTCGGCTCCCGGTCGGCGGCGTCCCCGGGTCTCCTCACCCCGCGGGTTCGGTTCCGATGGCGCAGCCGGCGGGTCGACCGGTAGCGGGGCGGTGGTCTCGGCGGTGGTCTCGGGATGCGCGTCGCCGGGGTGGTGGATCCGGTGGCGCGGTTGCGGGCTGGGGCGCTGCGCTTGCGTTGGGCGCGGCGGGATCGAGGGCTCGGCGGCAGGCAGGGCGAGACGTTGGGGGGAGGGGAGAGCGGGCGGCGGCGTGCGCCTGGCCGGGGCTCGGATTGCGGGGGGCCGGTAGATCGTCGTTGCGGTGAGCAGGACGTCCCGGTGCTGGTCGAGACCGGACGCGGCTGGGCTGGCTGCTCGTCGGCTGCGGAGGAGACCCATTACGCACCACGCGATGGGGAGGGCAGTGCGACGGCGCTCGGGTGGTTCGGGTGTGCGGGCACAGAGGGCATTGGCGGATCCCCGACTGGTCGATGGGGCTCGCCAACGCGGCATCGGCGGGCCCTGCGGACCCGCCGGTTATACCAGCATAAATTCGGCTTTGTAAATCCGAGTGCGCTGGGCTACTCGTTGCCGGTGCCCTCCTTGCGCGGGCGGCCACGGCGCGTGCGCGGCGTCGACTTGTCGCTCGCGGGACGGTGATCGAGGGTGCTCATCTCGTTCATGATCCGTCCGACGGCAGCCCTCGTCTCGGGGGTCATGTCGAGCGCGGCGAGGGTGAGATCGCGGATCCCTTCGTCGCGGATCGCGCGTAGCAGGGCCAGCTCCTCGTCGGTTGCGCGGCTGGTCACAGGGTCAAAGAAGTAGCCGATCGGTACGCCGAAGAACCTGGCGATCCCGTGGATGTGCTGTGCGCTCGGGTTGTCACGTCGCCCGGTCGAGAGCTGGTTGAGGTAGGCGACGCTGATGCTCACCCCCGTCAGCTCCTTGATCCCCTGGCTGATCTCGTCGAGGGTGTAGGGCCCCCGCCCGGAGGGGTGGACTGTCCGGATCAGGTGGTCAAGACGGTCCGCGAATTTCGGCTGGTCGTCGCCTCCGGCTGCTGCCGTCACGCCACGCTCCTTCGTTCTGCTAGCGAAAGCACTGCTAGTCAACCCTGACAGCGCCGTCCACACCAACTCGCAATCCGCCGCCGTTGCGCTGTCTGGGTGAACTAGGGGCCAAGTATCGCACCGTTGGCGGCCCTGCCGCGTGGTTACACGAGCCATCTTGTCGACCTTCCGGGCTATCACGAATCATCGGCACTAACGCGGAGTCACAGCCTCTTGCTCTCGGTTGACACAGCTGTGTATGCCAGCAAATATTCACGCCACACAAGTTGTACCGGGCGGGCCGTAGGGGGCTGTGGTCCGCGCCGGGACATAGACCGCGGAGGCTCAGCAAAAGCCGCCGCACCCATGGGGGGTGCTGCCCTCGGCGTTCGTGAGCCCCCTCACGGACCCGAGGGCGGCACCCCCCGCCGTTTTCACGGCCGGACCGCCATCCAGGCCGAGACCAGACCGAGGGGGCACACCCGTGACCAGTACGTCAACAGTGATCAACCTGGCGCAGAACTTCGGGACCACCGGACTACGGGACTGGATCAGCAACAACATCGTGTCGGTGGTCCTGCTGCTGGTAGCCGCGGGGCTGATCGCGCTGGCGAGCAAGGGCGACATGAGCAAGGTCATGACCACCGTGGCGATCGTGGTGGTCGGACTGGCGATCGCGGGGCTCGCGGTGGGCGGCGACTACGTCGCTATCAGTCAGTGGGTCATCGGCCTGCTTCGACAGGGCTGATCCGACCATGCGGTCCCGCTCCGATGACGAGCTGTACAGCTTCCAGAACGTCTACCTGGGTCCACCTGGCAGAACGTTGCCCTTCAAGGCCCGCTACGTCGCCTACGGGCTGTGGGTCTGCTGGGTGCTCGTCCTGCTGATCCTGCGGGCACAGCTCGACTTCATGCCCGGAGTCGCCGGATACCTGATGGTCGTGCTGCTCGCGGTACTGGCGACCAAGCTGACGATGCGTGTGGTGACTCCGGAGCGGCCCGTGATCGGGGTGCTCCGCATGTTCTTCGCCGAGCTGAACGCGCCGCGCGTCGACGTCGCCGCGCCGGTGGTGTCGGTCTCCGACCCGCGCCGCGTGCTCGTGTCCGTGACCCGCCCCCGCCCGGAGCAGCGATGACCACCTGGCAGAACGAGCCGGCTCTGTTCACCAACCCGGATCTCGGCATCCCCGAGCTGCCTCAGGACGGTGCCCTGTCGGGGAGCTGGTCGAGTGGCTCGGACTGGGAGGCGCAGATCAGCACCACCCGGCCCCGCCGAGACGAACAGCCGCGCCCCGCTCGTCCGAGCAGCAAGAGCGGGAAAAGCAGCGGCAGGAAGGGGCGGCAGGGCCGACCCGAGACCGGCGCAGACCCCAAGGTCCGCGAGTACCGGCCTCGTCTCGCGCTTCGCGGGATCTCCGGGCACCTCGCCCGTACCGAGGGCGGAACGATGGCCTGGTACCGGCTCACCCCCCGCCCGTGGTCGATGCGCCCGGACTACGACCGCGAGGCCATGATGGCCGCGATCGGGCTGGCAGTCGCCGAGCTGCCCGGCCGCTGGCTGCACTGGCGCACCACGTGGAAACCCTTCCCTGCGGCGGCTTGGGCGCAGGCCCACGACGAGTGGGCCCGCCCGCTGCCCGACCAGCTCGACGCCCCGTCCTGGGTCGATCACCTGGTCGCCGAGCAGGAACGCGCGCTGACCAGTCAAAAGGCGATCAAAGAGGTGTACCTCGGAGTGGAGCTCCGGGGCCGGCGCAGCAAGCTCGGCACCCTCGGCGATCAGCTCGCCGCCTCCCCGATCGGTGCGCTCGGACGCATGGCCGGTCGCTGGGTCGACGCCGAGCTGTCCGCGCTCGACGAGGAGGTCGAGCGGATCGACTCGCTCATGGCGCACTCCGCGCTCGGTGGTGAGCCCGCCGGACCCGGGGACCTTCTGCACCTGCTGTACCGCTCGTGCGCGCTGGGCCTTCCTCCCGAGGCCGTCATGCCCGCAGCCCCGGCCGCGGACTGGGAGACCGAGGACATGGCCGCCCTCGATGGGCTCGCCCGCTGGACCGCGGACCCCTATGCCCCGACGCTGCGGGTCGACGGCGTGGCCGCGGGCCGCCGCGAGTCCCGCCACGTGCTGATCGCCTCGCTCGGGCGGATGGGCGAGCTGAACGTTCCGGCTGAGGACCTGCCGTGGATGACCGTCCCCGACTCCATGCCGGTTCCGGTGGAGTGGTCGGCGCGGATGCGGGTCCTGCCGCAGGAGCAGGCCGCGCGCAGCCTGCGCTACGTCGCCGATCGAGTCGACGCGCAGGCCCGCCACTTCGCCTACGACCACGAGACGGAGCCACCTCCGGTGCTCGGTCGACAGATCGACTTGGCCGCGCAGGTCCGTGACGAGCTGGACACCGACCACACCGGCCTGTCGGCGCGCTGTGAGGGCTGGTGGCGCCTCGCGATCCCCGGACGCACCGAGCGGGAGGCGCTCGAGTATTTCGACCAGCTCCGCCACGCCTACCACCCGTCGATCGCCTTGGAACGCAGCGAGGCGCAGCACGCGATGGCGCGCGAGTTCATCCCGGGCGAGCCACTCGCGACGACTGCTTACCGGCGCCGGATGAGCCTGCGGCACCTGGCGATGGCGGTCCCGACAGCGAGCGAGATCATCGGCGACGCGCACGGCCCGCTGTTGTTCACCGCGAGGGCCTCGGGTCGGGTCGTGCCGTGGGATCCCTGGCACGACATGGACACCCGGCAGGTCTCCGGGCTCACTCCGATCATCGGTGGTCTGGGCTCGGGCAAGACGTTCCTGATGGGTGTGATCGCCGCGCAGGTGGTCCGGGCGCAGAGCGCGTACGCGACGCTGCTGGACCCGTCCGGGCCGCTGGTGCGGCTGACCGAGCTGCCGGAGCTGCGCGGCTACGCGCGCAGCGTCGAGCTTCTCGACGCCCCACCCGGCACGCTGAACCCGTACGCGATGATCGCCGATCCTCGGATCGCGGACTTCGAGCCGGGCCCGGCCGGGGACGAGCAGTTCCAACGCGAGTTCGACGCCGCGCAGGCGCAGCGCACCACCCTGGTGATCAGCGTCCTGACCCAACTACTCCCGGCGTCGATCCGGCGCAGCTCCGCCACTCAACAGCTACTGCTGCAGGCGGTGCACCGGGTGGGTGCCGGCGTCGGTCACGACCTGGGCGAGGTGCTCGGCGCGCTCGCGCACTCCGGGGAGGAGGGCCAGCGCCTCGCCGACTCGCTCGGCCCGATCCTGTCCCCGACCGGCCCGGCCCGCCTGCTGTTGGGGCACCCGGACCGGCGTGGTTGGGCGTCGGATGACGACCGGCTGTTGGTGCTGTCCACGCGCGGGCTCTCCTTGCCCCGCGACGGGGTGGACCAGCAGGACTGGAGCCTCGACGAGCAGCTGTCGCTCCCGCTGATGCACCTGGCCGCCTGGCTGGCCTACCGCCGGGTCTACGAGCTGCCGCGCTCGGCGCCCAAGCTGGTCGGCCTCGACGAGCTGCGCTGGCTGTCGATGACTGGCGCCGGGCTGACCCTGATCAACCAGCTTGCCCGCGATAACCGCAAGTACCGGGCACGGGTGCTGATCGCCGGACAGCTCGCCTCCGACGTGCTGCGCCTCGACGGCCAGGAGTCCGGGCTCGCGGCGCTGTGCCACGACGCGTTCGTGGGCCGCACCACCGACGAGACCGCGCAGCGCGACGCCCTGCGGCTGCTGCGGATCCCGGTCGGGGAGGGTTACGAGCCCCGCCTGGGTGAGCTGAGCAGCGGTGTCGGGGTGCTCGGCAGCGGGCTGGCCGCGGACGCCCCGCGCGAGTTCGTCTGGCGCTCGGGTGACTGGTGCGAGGACGTGCGCCTGGACGTGTCCGGCGACCACCTCGCCGGGCTGCGGGACGCCCTGGACACCAACGCATCCCGGGACCGGAGGTGAACGCCCCCGCCGCTGCCGTCGCCGAGTCCCCCTCCCCGCGGGCTCGGTCTCGACGCCGCTGGTGGACACGATTCCCGGGCCTACGGTTGGCTCGCCGCCTGGGCACTCTCGCCGGGGTGGTCTCGCTGCTGTTTCTGATCTCCGCGGCTCCGGCGCTGGCCATCCCGCCGTTCGACGACTGCAAATCGGCGCCGATCGCCACCGAGCCTTTCGGCGGCTGGCTGCTGAGCACTCTGGATAAATACATCACCGGCGATTACGACTCGCCGCCGCCTGCCGACCCGGCGGCGGCACAGAAAGAACTGATCCAATACTACGGATACGCCGGTGTCGAATGGTCGACATATGATCTCGGCTGCGGGGGGACGGTTCGCGATCCGGGCGCGTCGACGGACACGTGGATCGGTGACCAGTTCCTCACCGTGGCGCGCGCGTTGTTCGCGGCGAACAACGGATTAGCGCGGCTGGTCTACTCCGACGACGACGACACCAGAGGAACGGTCTCGGAGGTCTCCAACACGACCGCCGGAGCCCTCTACAACGCGATGTTCTCGCCGTGGGCCGGTGCAGCGTTGATGGTCGGCGCGACGGCCATCCTGATCACCTCCCACCGCGCAGAGGTCGGGGCCGCGCTCACCCGTGCAGCGCTGATCCTGGTCTCCATCGGCATCGCCGCGCTGTCCTTCGGATCAGGCGCCGAGATGTCCAAAGAGCTGAGCGACACCGTCCGCACCTCGCTGCAGCAGGTACAGACTGACGTCGCCAAACAGATCTACGCTGGCCAGGCCACGGCTGGGCCCAACCCGATGCGAGACGTCGTCTACCAACAGATCATCTACAGCTCGTGGAAAAATGGGGAAGTCGGCCAGTCCGGGCGTGACGATCTGGCATGGAATCTTTACCAGAATCAGGCGATCTCCTACACGGAATGGTGGGGGATCGCCGACAACAAGCCGGGTGCCGGGACTTTCACCGACCTGTACAAGGCAAAGGCGGACAACTGGAAGAAGGCGGCGGACGATCCCCGGGTCCTCCCCCACGAGTACATGTCGATCCAGGGCCGCGGCGACTCCCGAACCGCGGTCGGATTCTTCGCGTTCGCACAGATGGCGCCTATCGCGCTCGTGCAGATTTTCGCGCTCATCGTGCAGTTCGCCATGTACATGTTCCTGGCGTTCATCCCGGTATTCGCCCCGCTGGTGGGACTACTCGGGATCATGAAACAGGACGTTCCCGAGAAGTCGGTCAAGGTGCTCGGCGCGGTCGTGTTCGGTGGCATCACCGCCACCGTGTGCGCACTCGTGCACACCGCGGTGGTCCTGCTGACCGCCTCCTCGTTCGGCCTGAACTCGCTCTCTGGGCTGGCGGTGTCCTGGGTCCTGGCACTGATCCTGATCACCGTCATGCGCCCGATCGTGTCCCTGCTCGGGGTCTACCACGCGATCCGCGGCACGCAGCGCGTCTCTGCCCGCTCGGTCTCGATGATCGGCCGGTTCACCCGCTGGTCGCGTCAGGAGACCCGGATCCGGGAGAACGAGCGGGTCGGGGCCCGCAGGCACCGGGAGCTGATCGGCAGCCTCACAGGCGGAGAAGGAGCCCCCAACCGCGGCGGCGGCCGCGGCAGGCCCGGCGGCCCGGGCGGCGGTGGCGGCCCGACCGCCGGTGGTCCGCGCGGCGGCGGGCCTACCGGCGGCCCGGCCGGGGGCGGCCCCCGTGGTCCGCGCCGCGGCCCGGACGGCGGCCCGGCGGCGGGGGCGGGCTCACCGACACGGCCACGCACCGGCCCGGACGGAGGCGCCGGCGCCGGGGACCGCGGCGGCGCGCCGACCGGGCCGCTGCCGGTGATCCCCGGCGCCGGACGTCGCCGCGGTGACGGCGCAGTCCCGCAACGCCCGTTCCCGACCACGGTCCCACCGCGGCCCGCCCCCGTGCGCGCCTCGACGCCCACCCCGCGCGCCGCGTCGGGCACCGCCTCGGGCAACGGGTCGGGGCCCGGCGCGCGGCCCAGCTCGACGCCCTGGCCGTCGACGAGCTCGGCCGAAGCCTCGTCGACGAGCTCGGCCGCACGCTCGACACCGCCGAGGCCCGGAGCCGTGCGGAGAGAGCCGACCGCGGCCCGGGTGAGCACACAGCAACGCCGCGGCCCGCGAATGCTCCGCGTCGGGCTCTACCGGCCCGCGACCGCCCGCGGTGATGGCAGCGCGGCGCCGCGGCGCCGTCCCGAGGGTGGTGGCCCGCGGTGGTGAACGGATCGACCTGGCGGCGGCTCGCGCGCTGGCTGCTCTGGTCGCGGCGACGGTTCGTCGTGGTCCTGGCCGTCGTGATCCTGGCGGCGCTCGTGCTCAGCCACGGCGGACAGATCGCCCGCGCGCTGGCCCCGCCCACCCGACCCGCCGCGGCGGCCCCGACCACCGAACCGGCGCCTGCGCCGCCTGCGGTGACCAGCGACCCGCCTCCGACGACGCCCCCGCCGGCCACGACGGACACCCGACCGGAGCCGGCCTCCCCGCGGGCCGTCGCTGAGCAGTTCGCGAAGCTCTGGGCCGCTCCGGACCTGCCCGCGGGAAAGTGGCTCGATCGCCTGCTGCCGTTGGCGACCGACGAGTACGGCTCCGTCGTCCTCGCGCAGATCGACCCGCAGAACGTGCCCGCCCACGCGGTCGCCGGCCCGACCCGGGTGCTCACGCAGACCCGGGGGGTTACCGACGTCGCGGTCCCGATGGACACCATGACGCTACGTATCGAGCTGATCGACATCGGCGGCGGCATGTGGCGCGTGTCGGACGTCAAGCCGCTTGCGGGCGCCTGACCCGATGAGCGCGCCGACGCTGCTGCCTCCCGGCTACGGGCAGCACCACGTCCCCCCGCCGCTGCGCCCCCGGCGCACCGGCCGCCGCGTGGTCGTGGCGCTCGTGCTCGTCGGGTTCGTGCTGCTCGGTGCCGGGTCGATCGTCGCCGGGATGATCGGCGACGCCTCGACTCCCGGCTACGGCGGCGGCGGATGCGTCGCCGCGCTCGCCCCGCCCGCCGGACAACCCGGTGTCGGACGATGGGACGCCCAGCAGCGCGGTAACGCCGCGGCGATCGTCGCCGCCGGGCAGGCCGTCGGTGCCCCGGCCCGCGCGCAGTGGATCGCCCTCGCCACGGCGATGCAGGAGTCCACGCTGAACAATCTGCCCGGCGGTGACCGCGACTCCGCCGGGCTGTTCCAACAGCGCCCCTCGCAGGGCTGGGGCGACCACGCGCAGGTGACCGATCCGGACTACGCGTCCCGCCAGTTCTACGCCCGGCTGCTCGCGCTCCCTGGTTGGGACTCGATGCCGCTGGCCGAAGCGGCACAAGCGGTGCAGCGCAGCGCCTTCCCCGACGCGTACACCAAGTGGGAGCAGCCCGCCGCGGATCTGCTCGCGCAGCTCGGCGGGGGCAGTGGACTCGCCTGCACCGGCGCGAACCTGGCCGCGAGCGGGGCCGCGGCGGTCGCGATCAACTGGGCCGGCGGCCAGCTCGGCAAGCCCTACCAGTGGGGCGCGACCGGCCCGGACCGGTTCGACTGCTCCGGGCTCACCATGCGCGCCTGGCAGGCCGCCGGGGTGCAGCTCCCGCGCGTCTCCCGAGACCAGGCCAGCGCCGGACAGCAGATCCCACGCGATCAGGCACAGCCGGGCGATCTGCTGTTCTGGTCCTCCACCGGGACCGTGGCCGGGGTGCACCACGTGGCGCTCTACCTGGGTAACGGGCAGATCCGCGAGGCCGCCGACACCGGTATCCCGCTGCGGGACCGGGCGCTCGGCGGCGCCTACGACGCGCGCGAGCTGCTCCCGTTCGCGATCCGACCCGGGGCCCCGGCGTGACCAGGTCAGCCGGTGCCGAACGCGACGAGCTCGTCCCGGGCGTCCTCGGTGGTCTGCGAGCCGGCGAAGCGGGGCGCGTCGAGCAGCTCGGCGAGCCCGCCGACCCGCCGCCGGATCCACGAGATCAGCCGTTCCTCCGGCAGATCGAGCACCGGGCGCACCGCGGCCATCGCCGCGTCGACCTCCCCGAGGCGCAGCCGCGCGGTCGCCAAGTAGACATGCGCCAGGGCCTCGTCGTCGAGGCTGCGCTGTTCCACGGGCTCGTGCTCCCACGTGTCGATCGCGGTCTGTGCGTCTCGGCACGCCCGGTCGAGCGCGGCCCGGTCGGGCAGCCACATCAGCGACGACGCCCCGTAGTAGCTCTGCTTGGCGGGGGAGAAGCCGAACAGCCCGTCGATCGGATCCGCGGCGGCGTGCTCGCGCTCGACCGCGGCTCGGTCGAGCAGCGCCAGAGCGGTCGTCGAGTCGCCCTGGTTGGCGGCGCACTGGGCCCCGCCGCACAGCAGGCGCAGGGCGGACGTCCCGGTCGTGGCGTACTGCATCCCCTCACCGATGAACCCGGCCGCCTCGTCGAAGCGCTCCCCGAACCGTGCGACGAGCGAGCGGGTACCGGCCGCCCACGCCCGCAGCGAGTCATCCCCGGCCCGCTCACCGAGGGCCGCGCAGGTTCGGGCGTGCAGCGCGGCCAGGTCGGGCTGGCCGAGATCGAGCGCGGCGTAGGCGAGGACACCGAAGGCGCGACCCGCGATCAGGTGCAGGTCCGCGCGCTCGGTGCGGCGATGAGCGTTTGCGCGCAGCCGGCGCACCGCCTCGCGCTGCACCTTCAGCGCCGCGGCCAGCATCGGCGCGGGCGGCGCGGACAGGTACTCCACGGCCAGCTCGGCGGTCTGGGCGTGGAGGTCGTCGACGTCGCCGAGGTCCGGGGCGCCGAGCAGCTCGCGTGCGCTCACGGCCGACGCGACGAGATCCCGGCGGGTCTGTTCGGCCGCATCGCGCTCACCCCGGGCTCGATCCCACGTCGCGACCAGCTCACCGCCCGCCCGCAACACCTCGTCGGCCAACACCACCCATCGGCGATCACTGGGCCATCGTCGGCCGGCCTCCACATTGCCGATCCACCCGCGGCCCCCGCCGGTCGCGGCTGCGAGATCGGCGAGGGAGAGCCCGCGCGCCCGGCGCAGCTCGGCGAGCAGCGGGCCCACACGGTCAGGAGTCATACCCAACGAGGTAGCAGCGCCGATCACGGGCGCGGGCTCCTCAGCTGTCTCCATCTGCCCATTGTGCGCGACGGAGACACCGCGGATCTTCTACGAACGCCCAACCGGCCACACCCTGGGCGTATGGATCACCCGGAACTTTTGCCCGCAAATACCGGAGTCGCCGCGCGCTCCTCGGGCCCGCCGCGAGCTCCGGCGGCTCGCCACCAGGGAGATGCGTGCTGGCTAGCTGTCCGCGGTGGTCTCCGTGTCGCCGCCCTCTTCCCCGCGGGTCTTCTTGCTCGGGCGGTTTTGCTGCCACTCGATGATCTTCGCTGGCCTCCACAGCCAGGTCCGGGTTCCGAGCTTGCTGTCTGGCTCGGGCATCTCGCCGCGGCCACGGTAGGCCGAGACGGTGCCGGTGCCGACACCGAGATAGGTGGCGACGTCGGTTGTCGTCCACCACTCCGCGTCGGGGCTTGGCTGCCGCCCGGTCTCGCTCGCCACCACGGTTGCGGGCCCTCCTCCTCTGTCCAGGCCACTGGAAACGGCCCTGGTCGGAGGGTACAAGGAGTGTCTGTAGCCAGTTCTACAGACTTTGTCTGTAGACATCTACAGACAAAGTCTGTACCGTCCGACCTGCCGATGAGGCGAGACGAGGTCGGGAGGACACAGACATGAGGTCGTTGACGAGGCGTCGGAAGGCGCTGGCTGCGGCGGAGTCCGCAGTTGGGGGAGCGGTGGGGACACCGCAGCCCCGATGGAACTGGCAGAAGGCAGTGGGTGGCGGCCGAGGGCTGCTGCTCGGTGTCGTGGTGCTCGCCCCGGAGGCCGCCGCATGGCAGGGCCTGTTGGCGTTGGCCCGCGACACGTTCCACATGGACGGGCACCTCGCCTACCTGGTGCCGCTGCTGTTCGGCGCCGCGGCGTTCTACGTGGCTCTGCTCGCGCAGCGCTACGTACTCCGCGGCGACTCGGCGATGACGGAGCGGGTCTTCACGTGGCTCTACGCCGCTGCCGGGGCCGGCTTCAACTTCTGGCACGCCGACCACGTGCAGCACGAGCCCGCGGCCGCGCTGTTCTTCGGCGGGGCCTCGCTGTCGGCGGCCCTGCTGTGGGATCGGACCCTGCGGGCCTGGCGACGTGACCAGCTCCGGGAGATCGGCGCGCTGGAGCGCCCGCTGCCGCGGTTCCGTGCCCTGCGCTGGGTCCTCGCCCCCGTCGTGACCTTCCGGGCGTTCCGGCTCTCGGTCATGCGGGGTCTGAGCACCCCGGACGAGGCGTTGGCGCTCGTCGAGGCCGAGACCGAGCGCAAGCGTGCCGCCAGGATCGAGGCCGCCGAGCTGGCCAGGGCTGCCGAGCGGGCGAATGCGGTTCCCGCGGCCGACCTCGAGGAGCGCCCCGCCGCCGAGCTGGTCGCTGCTCTGGCCCCGTCCGCCGACGTGCCCGCAGTGGCGGATGAGCCCGCCGTGGACGCCTCCGCAGCAGCCGGCACGGGCTCCGAGGCCCGGGATATCCCCGTCGTCCCTGAGGCGCCCGTGGACTGGAACAAGGCGGCGGCGGCCCGTGAGGCGTTGGAGGCGCTGGGCCTGGACCTCGACGTCGACACTCCGACGACGGAGCAGCTGACCCTCGTGGCGACCAAGCTGTCCGGTCCCGACCGCGCCGTCACGGCCAAGTACGTGCGTGAGGTGGCCCGCCGTCAGCGGATCGCCGCGGACAAGCGTGCCGAGTCCCGTCCGGTCCGGCTCGTGGCGGGTGCGCGATGACCGCCTTCGCGCTGGTGCTGGTGGCGGTCGGGCTCATGGCCGTCGGGGTGGTCGTCGGGTTCTTCCTGGGCTGGATCGGCTGCGAGCAGCTCAACGGCGACGAGACCCGCCGGCAGCGGCGCGTGCGGCTGGCCCGCCAGGCGGACGAGCAGGACCGGGCTCACGCGGTGGTCGAGGTCCTCGCCGACCTGGTGGTCCGGGCCCTGCTCGGCACCTCGCCGACCCGCCGTGAGCGCAACGACAGGCAGAACGACGAGCAGGCCGCGGACCGTACGCGGCGCCCGGTTGGAGTGATCTGAGGTGAACGAGCGCAACGACGTTCAGTCCATGACGGTGACCGAGGCTGAGGCGCTGGTGCGGGCCGATGTCCGCGCCGCGCGAGCCGGTGCGGTCGGGCGTCGTCCGGATCCGGTGCTGCTGGCCCGGGTGATCGGTGGTGTGTTGCCGCTGCTGGGCGCGGACAACCCGGTCGCCTCGGTCGCCCGCCGCCACTGCCGGTCGTTCGGCCACACGCTGCTGAGCGGGTCTGCGGTGGCGTGCGGGAGGTGCTGGGCACGGGCGATCCGAGACGATGAGGCGTTCGTCCTCGACTGGCGCCTTACCGAGCGCGACCAGCGGCCGAACACCCGCTACGTCGACCAGATCGCGGTCGAGCGGTTCATGGGTGGGGAGACCCTGCCGCTGACTGAGGTCGAGCGGCGCGAGGTGGCCCGGCGGATGCGGCAGATGGGTTCACCGCTGGGTCGCATCGCCCGTCGTGTGCGGCGGGATCCGCGGACGGTGTGCGAGTGGCTGGGGCTCCCGGTCGAGGCCCCTGCCCCCTTCCCCGCGGGCTCTGCGGTCCGGCTCGGTGAGGTGGCGTGAGCCGTGGATCTGGTCGAGCTGTCGGACGGGCGTCAGGTCCTGGCCGAGGGCATCGAGGACGGGCTACCGACGTTCCGGTGGCGCTCGGCCCCCGCCGGGCTGGCGACGAGACGTCAGCTCCGGGCATGCGGGTTGCGCCCGGGGAGGCAGGACCCCGCCGCGCAGATCAAGTGGCGGCGTGGCCGTCGCTGGGCGGCGCTGTACCGGGTCGACCTCGCGCTACCGCGCAGGGTGCCCACCGAGGCGCAGCGGCGGGCCCTGGCGCTCGCATTGGCCGCCCGGCGGCGGTGCTCGCGGTGTCGTCGAGACGTCGGGTACGTGGTGCCGCGCCACACGCTGCGGTGTGTGGACTGCGACGCCACCCCGGTGGCGATCCCCGGCCCGCGTAGACCGGATCCGGCGGAGTCGATCACCTCAATTGAGGCGATAACAGCAGTTCAGATCGGCAACATAAGTGGTTAACAGGCAAGCAAGTTTCCTAGTTTTCAAAGGAGGTGTGTTCAGGTGACCGCGATTCGGGAGTGGACAGACGACCTGGACCCGGTGCTGCGCGACCGCGCCGAGGCGGCCGAGCGATCCGGCGAGATCGTGGTGGGCGAGGAGGGGGTCGGGCTCGCGCTGCGTGCGCCCGGTCGCCTCGCGCGCCTGGCCGAGTCGCCGTCGGGTGCTCGGCTGGTGCGCGCCACGCTCGCGACCCGGGATCGAGCGATGCGAGCCGGTGAGGTGAGCGCTCGCGGCGTCTGGAAGGTGACGGTGACGGCCCCGGCCCGCCCGTTCAGCCGCGCCGTCGCCCGCTACTTCTCGGGGCGGCTGATGGTCGGTCCGGAGCGCACCGACGCCACGTTCGTCCGCGACGGGCGCCGCCAGCCGCTCGACGTCGCGGGGGAGTCCTCGCGCTGGGTGTACCTGGCCCGGTGGAAGCGCGCCGCGGTCCGCCTGGCGGTGCTGTTCGCCCTGGCCGGGATCGGGAACCTGCTGGCCCCCGCGGTCACGGTGAAGCTCGGCCTCGGCTTCGCGGCTCTGACGGCCCTGTGGGGCGTCTGGGGCGTTGTGGAGTGGATCCGGCTGCGCGGGCACCTCCGGACCCATCTGCGGCCCCTGCACGCGGCTCTGAGCGTCGTTGTGGACCCGCCCGCGGCCCGTCCGCAGGACTGGCTGCACGTACCCGTCGACTTCAAGACGCGCGAGGGGGCCGAGATCCGGATCGACCTGCCCACCTCGGCCAGCGGGGACGTTGTGGCGCAACTGGTCCGCATCGCGAAAGAGAAGCTCGGCCTGGACTCCGAGGCCCGCCAGAGCCGTCACCTGGAGGGGAACATGCCCTACGTCGTCCTGCGGCAGCCGATCCGGCCGCCGCGACTGGTCACCCTCGACGACATCATGCCCGCGATCGAGCGAGCCCCCGGGCACCGTCTGGTGATCGGGTTCGCGGCAGGGAACCGGCCCTACGAATTCGACCTCCGTACCGAATCCCCGCACGTCATGGTGGTGGGCGGAACCGGCGCGGGAAAGTCGACCCTTGCGTCCTGCTCTTTCGCTCAGGCATTGAGTAAGGGCGCACTTGGAATCGTTCTCGATATCAAGCGTATTTCGCATACATGGGCCTACAACCTGCCGAACATCGACTACAAGCGCTCGGTGGAGGCGATCCACGATGCTCTCGTGCGATTGCACCGCGAGTTGGAGCGGCGGACTCAGATCTACGAATCCCATGTCGACATCAACGGAGAGATCCCGGAGAGTGTTTCCGTCGGCCCTCGAATCGTCGTGATGATCGAGGAGATGAACGCGACGAGTGACGCTCTCGCGAAGTACTGGGAAGAGATCCGAGAAAAGGAGGACCCGAAGAAGTCGCCCGCTCTCACCGCATTCTTCGCTCTGACGTTCATGGCCCGTGCGCTGGACATCAACCTCGTGTCGGTCGCGCAGTCGGGGACCGTGCGCGCATTCGGGGGGAGCCCGGAGGGTCGCGAGAACTTCGGTATCCGTTGCATGGCCCGCTACTCGGTCCAGCAGTGGAAGATGCTGAGCCGAATCTGGCCCATGCCGAAGAACTCGCGAATCCCCGGTCGTTGGCAGATTGTCGCGGCTGACGAGGCGACCGAGGTTCAGGTGGCGAAAGTGTCACCCGCCGAATTGCGCGACCTCGCCCAGCGCGGAATCCCGGAATGGCGCCGCAGCATGGAGATCGACCACACCGTCTCAGCACCTACCCCGTCCCATGATCACGACAACCTGGGACAACGGGGTGAGACAGTCCTAGCCGAGCCTGTGGAAACCGTTTCACCTGCGGATTCTTCGGATTCCGAGGATGTCTCAGATGTTGTCCTAGACCGACCGGTGGTCGTGAGCCTCCGAGAAGCCGTTGAAAACGGTATTGCCGGAGATATGCGTTTGCAGACCCTTCAAAGGGCTTCCACGCGCGACAGCGAATTCCCTCAGCCGCGAGGAAAGCGTGGACAGAGCAACCTGTACTCCGTTTCAGAATTGCGGATGTGGCTCGGCAATCGTCCGAAGGCGATTCCGACAAAGATTGATAAGGGATCAGACTAGATACGACATCGTAAAGGGTCATTCGTTCGACGGACACGAACCTGGGAGGGTGTGTTGTGAAAGAGTTCTGGGCCGCGAAGAACGCACTCATGCAGAAGCCCGACGGTGACGGTTATCAGACCTGCCGAGACTGCCGCGGGGAAGGATGCGACGAGTGTCGAGGATGGGGCTGGACGCTGACTCCCGGTTACTGCCTGATGTCAGCGACCGGAAAGACGTGCGGGGATTGTGTGACTAGGAAGGGATGCAAGCGATGATGACCCGGAACGCCATGCTGATGCGCGGCCTGGGCGCGGTCCTCGCAATCGGGGCCACGGCCGGGTGCGGCGCGCAGATCCCCACCGCGTCCGCCCGGGAAATCCATGTCGCCGCGGTGGGCACCGGCACGGATTCAATGGCGCTGGTGCTGCTCGACCGGTTGCCGGTGAAAGGCCGGGCACCGAAAACCGGGTACAGCCGCGACGAGTTCGGCCCCGCCTGGGCCGACACCGACGGCAACGGCTGCGACCAGCGCGACGACGTGCTGGCCCGGGACCTCGTCGAGATCCGGCGGGCCCCGGGCTCGGCGTGCGTGGTCGCCTCCGGGACCCTCCACGACCTCTACACCGGCCGCACCATCCCGTTCGTCCGCGGCAAGACGACCAGCAGTGCGGTGCAGATCGACCACGTGGTCTCACTCAGCGACGCGTGGCAGACCGGTGCCCAGCAGCTCGACGCCGCCACCCGCGAGCGGCTCGCCACCGACCTGGACAACCTGCAGGCGGTCGACGGCCCCACCAACGAGGCCAAGGGCGACGGCGACGCTGCGACCTGGCTCCCGCCCAACCGGGCCGCCTGGTGCCGGTACGCCGCCCGCCAGGTCACGATCAAGGCCCGCTATCGGCTGTGGGTCACCCCCGCCGAGCGCGACGCCCTCGCGGGTGTGCTCGGGAACTGCCCGACGGCGCAGGCAACCGAGGCTCCCCAATGAGCACGACGAGCCCCGGCGTGTCGTTCACGATTCTTGAATCGGCTGCGGCAGGATGCCGCCATGTCCGAGAAGCGACCAACCGCGACCGGCCGGCGCAGCAATGCCGGACGCAAGCCGATGTGGGGCCCTCGCAGCCCGATGACGGTGCACTGGCCGGAGGAGCACTTGGAGCACTACAAGCGCGAGGCGCGGAAGGCGGGCGTGAGCCCGAACGAGTACATCATTCGGCTGCTCGCCGAGGTGCACGGACTGATCCCGGAACAGAGCGGGGGTGCCGAGCCTCAGCAGCTCGCGCTCGGCGCCTAAGCCGAGGAACCACCCCTAAGCACGCGAAAACCCCCCGACGTTCGTTTGGCGGCGAGAGTCCGGGGGGCCCGCGTTTCAGTAACCTCGTAAGGAGGTTGCGGGTGTCAGCATACCCGCAGCGGCCCCGTTTTGGAGCCCACCACACGCGCGCGATCGCGAGGTGGCGGCTGTGACACAGCCCGCCCCGATCGCTGATCGTTCGTCTTTTCGCCGAGTCGCAGACGCGCTAGCTGCGGACGGACGAATCGACACGGCCAAGCCGGAGCAGCTCTATGCCCGCTGCCCCAGCCACGACGACGGCAACGCGTCCCTGTCGGTCACCTGGCGTGTCGACGCCCGCAGCGGCGGCGGCCGGACCTACGCGCGCTGCCACGCCGGCTGCGACACCCGCGACGTCCTCGCCGCGATCGGGCTGTCGCTCTCCGACCTCTACGACACCCCGCCGACCCGCCCGAACGATCCCGCCCGCGCGAAGTGGACGCCCGCCGCCGGGGCCCGCAAGCCCCGCAAGGCCACCGCGAAGAAGCCCGCGGGCAAGGGCCGCCAGCGCGTCATCGCCACCTACCCCTACTGCGACGCGGACGGGGTGATCGTCTACGAGGTCACCCGCTGGTACCCGAAAGAGTTCACGGTCCGGACGGTGGACTCACTGGGCCGCCGCCGCCCCGGCTGGCCCGCCGTCGAGCGCCGGATGCTCTACCGGCTCCCCTCGGTGCTCGCCGGGATCGCCGCCGGAGACCCGATCTTCCTCACCGAGGGGGAGAAGGACGCCGACGCGCTCACCGAGGCCGGCGCGATCGCCACCACCGCCCCGGGCGGCGCCGCGGCGAACGGCAACCAGGCCCGCTGGCACCCGCAGTACACGCAGGCCCTGACCGGCGCCCACGTGGTGATCGTCCGGGACCTCGACGACGAGGGCCGCCAGCACACCGTGCACCTGTGCGAGCAGCTCGCCCCCGTCGCCGCGTCGGTGACCGTGGTCGCCCCGGCCGCGGGCAAGGACGCCGCCGACCACCTCGCCGCCGGGTACGGCCTCGACGCGTTCGTCGTGGTCGACCCCGCCACGCTCACCGCGCCCGACCCCGCCGACGACACGGACAGCACCCCGCCCCCGGCCGCTGCTGCCCCTCTCCCCGCGGGCCCGACGGCGCCCACCCTCGAGACAGGCGCCGCTGTCGCCGGCGCGACCACCGATCCGCCCGCGAGCTCGTCGCCCGCCCCGGCGGCGGTCGAGCCCACCCCGCAGGCCTCCGCCGAGCCTGCAAGCAGCGCCCCGGCCGCGGCGCCGACAGGGGAGCCGGCCCCGGCCGAGTCCGGCGCCCCTGCCGACGCCGCGACCCCGCCGACCCCGGCCGGTGAGCCCGTCGACCTGACGCGTGAGCGCCGCCGCCGCCGCGGTGGTCGGGGCGGCTCCGCGCAACCGACATACCCGGTCAACGTGACGTTCGGGCTGGGCTACCGCTACAGCGTGGGCCTCGATGACTTCGACCGTGGCGTCTATGAGTGCAAGCGCGACAGCGGCGGTGACTCGCACTGGGTGCGCCGCGCCACGCTGCCCTACGTCCACGCCCGGATCGTGCGTCGCGACGGCACCCGCCGCCGGATCGGCACCGAGTACCTGCTCAGCGGGACCGAGGATTCCGACCGCGTGGTGGTCACGAACGAGCAGCTCGCTGACGGGAGCTGGGCGGTCAAGATCGGCGCGAACCTCTCCGGTGATCGCAACATCATCACGGCGGTGGAGACGGCGATCCGTGACCACTCGCACCGCCACGCCCCCGAGCAGGAGGCCACCCCCCGCTCGCAGGCACACAGCGAGACCGGCCACGTGGACATCCCCGTCGCCGAGTGCATGCCGAACGGCTACCTGTCGCTGCCTCCCCGCACGAGCGCGGAGCAGGCCCGCGCGGTGATGGCCGAGGTCATCGAAATCGTCGCCCGGCACCCGAAGATGGCGCTCACGATGGGTGCGAGCGCGGGCGCCCCGTTCGTCGGCCCGCTGCGGCGCCAGTCGCACTGGTGGGACCTCTACGGCGACTCCCGCAAGGGCAAGAGCACCACGCAGGCCGTCGCGGCGTCGCTGTGGGGGGACCCCCGCGTCGGGGACGGGATCGTGCTCGGCTGGGACGCGACCAGCGTCGGCACCGGCCGGTTCCTGGGCCAGCTCGGGATCCTGCCGCCGTTCTTCGACGAGCGCGGCCTGGCCCCGTTCGACAAGCCCCGGTGGGGCGAGATGGTCTACTCCACCTGCCAGGGCTCGTCGCGGTTGAAGGCCGAGGCCGATTCCGCTCAGGGCACCCACAAGTCCGTGCCGTGGTTCGGGACCCTGTTCAGCACCGGTAACGACCGGCTCACCGATCAGCTCGGCGCGGGCCGGTTCGCCGGTATCCCCGCCCGCGTGGTCGAGCTGGCCGCCCCGTTCACCGAGGACCACACCGAGGCCAAGACGATCGCCGCGCTGCTCGCGCGCTGCTACGGCTGGCTCGGCCCGGCAGTGCTCGCCGGCCACACCGTGACCGACGTGGAGGCCCTGCTCGGTCAGGCTCAGGCCCTCGTCGGGATGCCCGACGGCGGTGTCCCCGGCACCATCGCCGAGCACCTGCACATGGCCGTGGCCGGCGCCATGATGATCGACGCGCAGGTAGGCACCGGCCACCTGCTCGCCGACGCCGCGGTGATGGCCGCCCGCGAGCACCTCGACGCGCACAGCCACGAGCCCCGCCACGACGCGGACCGCATGGTCGAGGCCCTGGCCGAGTCGCTGGTCGCACGCCGCTCGGCCTGGCCGACGCTGTCCGAGTACGTCGAGCTGTCCCGGCCCCGGCCGGTCTGGAACCCCGACGGCCCCGCTCGCGACGACCGGGCGCAGCTGCCGCAGCACGGCATCGACCAGCAGATCAACGGCATCCGCTCCGACGACGGGAAGTGGCTCTATGTGCTGCCGAGCGTGTGGCGGGAACTCGCCGACGATCTCGGCCTGGACAGCGCGGTCGCGTGCGCGAAGCTCTACGAGCGCGGACACCTGCACGTCTCGGCGGCCCGCAAGCGCGCGGGGGAGTGGCAGGCGAGCCCGCGCATGAACGGCAAGCCCACCCGCTGCTACCAGCTCGCCCTGTTCGCCCTCGACGTCTCCGACGACGACACCGAGCCGACCCCCGACGGCGGCCCCCACAGCGGCCCGCAGAGCGGCCCTGACGGCGGCTCGGGCCCCGTGGTCCCCGTGCAGCCGGTCATCCCCCCGGCCCCGGAAGCGGCCGCACAGAGGCCCGCCCATGACGGCGCTCAGAACGCCGCTGAGGACCTCCCCGCCGTGCAGGCTCCTGACGCCGGGGCCGCCCCGTCCGGTGCCGCTGACGAGCCCGTGAGCGCGTCGGACGGGCTCGCGGGCGAGTGCTCGGGGTGCGAGGGCGACGGCGCCTGGTGCGGGTTCGGGGCGACCGTCGAGACCCCGGCTCCGTGCGTGCGCTGCGGTCAGCCGACCGCGGTCCGCTCGGCGTGTGGCCGGCCCCGGCACGCGATGTGCGTGCCCGTCGAGCAGACGCTCGACGACGAGCCGGCCCCTGCGGGATCCGCGCAGCTCCCGGCTCCACTCGAGAGCGGCCCGACGGCCCCCGCCGCCCCCCTCCCCGCGGGCACCCCGCGGCGTCGTTCGTCCTCGCCTCGGGTCGCGACCCGCAAGGCCCGGCAGGAGGAATTGATCGCTGCGGCGACCGAGGAGCTGGCGAAGGGTGAGGAGGGCTCGCTGCGGTTCCTCGCCGCGCTGGAAGGCGAGTACGCCCCGATGCGCCGAGGAGGCCCGGACAACCACCTGCGACCCCCGTTCTGGCGCCCGGAGCTGCCGGGGATCACCTTCAGCGCCCACGTCGTCAGCTCATGGAGCTGGAGCCGCCGATACAAGGGCCGCACCGTCACCCTCGACCGGTCCGGTGCCTGGATAGCCGCGGCGTCGAGCGTCACCGTCGCCCACGGCGAGCTGCAGCACACCGGAGAGATCGAGTTCGACGGCAAGCCCGGCTACTACCAGGTCCAGGTGCACCCCTGGCACTTCGCGCACGAGGCCCCGCACCCGCTGTCGGGCGCTCAGCGCCGAGACACGGTCTGGGTCCCCGCCCCGACGATGGCGCTGCTGCGCGATCTCGCCGAGCAGGGCCGATGGGCGGACGTCACGGTGCTGGACTCCTACACCGCCGACGGGACCCGGCTGGACAAGTGGGCCGGTTTCGTCAACCAGCTCCGCCGTGTCGCGATCACCGAGTACGGCCGCGACTCCGAGCAGTACGCGATGGTGAAGGAAGCGTTCGGCATGGCGCTCTCGCTCATGCTCGGCTCGCCCGGAGAATCCGGCGTCGCGCGCCGCTGGCGTTGCGCTGCACAGCGTCCCGACTGGACCCACGCGATCCAGGCGCAGGCCTCCGCCACGCTCTACCGCTGGGCCGAAGCCTGCCGGGCAGTCGATCCCAAGCACGCCCCGGTCCAGCTCCGCAACGTCGACGAGCTGGTCATCCCGGCCGCCGCCCTCGACGTCGTGACCACGAAGGAGCGGCCAGGGGGACTGGCGCCGCTCACCATCGACCCGGCCGGGATCAAGCTCGGGTCATTCAAGATCAAGGAACCCGCGCCTGCGGGGGGTGAAGACTGATGCCCAACAGCAGCCGTACGGACACCGGTGACGGCGAGCCCTACACCGACGCCGACGAAGCCGCGATCGAAGCCGCACTCGAAGCTGCCGAAGCCGAATATGCTAGCCAGTACGGAGAGGAACCCGACGGATTCGGGGAGGGGTCGCCGGTGCCATTCTTTCTGAATGTGCGCGCGCAGGTTGAATGGGGCGGCTCGGTCCAGCACTCGAACGACGGCAAGCGCACCGTTCACCTCGACCTCGGGTCCGATCGCATCGAGCGGCTGGGCCCGCACATCGCTGCGGCCAGGGAGGCGCGGGCTCGCGCGGCCTCTGCGAGCCCCGCGACCTCCTACCAGGCGAAGGGCTGGCGAGCTCAGCTCAACGCGCTGGTCAAGTCCACGCGCGGGTCTGATCTGGCGGACAGGGCAGGGCTCAACCCCTCGGCCCGCACCGTGAGTGCGTGGCTCTCGGAGGAGCGGGCCCCGTCCGCTGCGAACCAAGCGAAGATCGCTGATGCCTACGCCGGACTCGCGACCTGGCGAGTCGACAATGCGCAGCAGCGATCCCGCGAAGCGAACCACCGGCTCACCGAGGCCCTGACGGATCAATGCCGGGACCGCTACGGTGCAACGGTCCGATTCCGGGACATCGAAGGCATGAGCTTCGACGATTAGTCAGGGTCACGACAGATTGTCGTATCGAACCTGAATCTCATCCGGGATGCGGCCGCGGTCAGCGATCTTCAAACCCTGCCCGCGCGCCCATTCCCTGATCGCTTGATTACGGGCCCGGTCCGTCTGCGTCCCATTTGATCGGGCCGCTTGACGCCGGTTGCTGCTCGCCCGTCGTGCCACCGCGATGTACGGAGCGAGAGTGTCCCGCAGACGAATTACGTTCGCGGTCGAAAGGTCGATCTCATAGGCCTTGCCGTCGACACGGAAGCTCACCGTCTCGTCGGCCCTACCGCCGTCCAGGTCGTCCACGAGGGTCACCTGGGTCTGACGCATGCTGACACCTCCAAAGTGCATTCAACAGTGACTCCTTTCTACAGGATCCGCCTTGGAGATGGAAACGACCGGGGGGTAGGTAGAATTCGACTCGATGGGTGCCGCCGGACGGCCGACCCGGCTGGAGGACACCCGAGAGCCCGGCTGCTCACAGCCCGAACCTGCTCCGAACAGATGTTCGATAGACTCAACCTGTGCCTGACTCTGCTGGATCAGATTCCCTGGCCACAGCCGCCGCCCGCATGAACGAGCTGGACTCGTTGCCGCGCGATGTGCGGCTCGCGACGGCCCACGTGCTCCGTGAGGCCGCCGCACAGCTCGACCGAGGCATGCCCCTGCCGATCCGGCTCCACGCCGCTCTCGGGGAGCTGGTGGCCGCGGTGGAGCAGACGAGTGGATGGAGAGCCGGCGATGAGTTGGACTTTCCCTGACCTGACGGACCTGCAATCGCCGGCGGTCCACCGGCGTGATCCCCCACTGAAGGTGTGGGTAGACCTCGCGACGATACTGAACGGCGGCCGAGAAGGCGTCCCACCGACAAGGCCCAATGGCGGACTAGTTACGGGTTACCCGATGCCGGGACTTCTGATAGCATGGATTAAAAGCGACTGGGGAGACTGGCTCGCAGTAGTGGAAACGGCGGTCAGAGTAGAGAATGGAGAGTCGGCGGTCACCCGGTTGTTGGTTCCGCGCTCGACAGTGAAGAAAGATAGCATTGCATTACGCAGAAAGCTGGAAGGCAAAACGTCGAATAAGCCGACAATGAGGCAGCGCAGCGCCGATAACCCATTTAGCTAGTTACATAGTTTTCTTGTCTTCTCGGAGTAGTTTACTAGCTAACTAGGTACTAGTTAGCTAGTAAAAACAGGCTTCTGAACAGCGAAAACAGCTCACAACTTGTCCGGCGCAGCCGGACAACGCCGGGCGCAGCCCGGCCCACCCCGCAGGGGGGGCG
>Ga0207641_10000637_pt1 | contig 38255 bp, 36 predicted proteins | sample KBSSwiS62_FD_184306 | JGI IMG/M metagenome (GOLD analysis project Ga0207641, IMG submission 184306) | Switchgrass rhizosphere microbial communities from Kellogg Biological Station, Michigan, USA - KBS Switchgrass S6-2 (SPAdes) (version 2) | ecosystem: Host-associated > Plants > Roots >... | reverse complement strand
AAGCTTCGTGCAGGTCAGATCGTAAGTTTAAGAGAAGTAAGAGAAGAAAATTCAATTCTTCGCAGAAATGATAAAAAGCTTGTTGAATTCCGTGATGCAAGTCCTGCTACATCGGCTCCAACATTGCTTGGTATCACTAAAGCCTCTCTTGGAGTACAAAGCTGGATATCTGCGGCATCCTTCCAGGAAACAACTAAAGTTCTTTCTTCAGCGGCTATCCATGGTAAAACTGATGATATGCTCGGATTGAAAGAGAACGTTATCACTGGTCACCCGATACCTGCTGGTACTGGTTTGCGTGAATTTGAGAACATGATCGTTGGTAGCAAAGAAGAATATGAATTGCTGCAAACAACCAGGGAAGCGATGACTTTTGATGAAGAAGAATAAATAACTCAGTTCAATGAAAATAATCGAGGAGTAGGAGTAATCTTGCTCCTTTTTTTATTAAAACTGGCAAGCTTTTAACGCTGAATTTTTAACTCAGAATTCTGAACACATATCCTGTTAACTGTTTCCTAAAGTGACCTGAATGAGTATATTTGCCCTGAAGGCTTTAATTAACTTGCCAAAAAACTTGCATGAATAAAGGTTTACTAGCTCTCAACATTGTCTTATTGATTGGTGTAGCAATTTTGTTTTTTCTTTTTTTTACCAGGAAGGATAAAGTGACTTCTGTTATAACCACCCGAACTGGTATTGATACTGTAGCTCAATGGGAACATACACCAGTTGCTTATTTTGATATGGATTCTATAGAAGCTAATTTCATTTTATGGAAAAAAGTGCAGGCGGAAGTGGTGAAAAGAGAAGCTGGTATTAACGATACCATCAACCAGATGAAAATGAGCTTTCAATCTTATTACCAAAAATTACAGGCGCAGAGCGCCAACTTATCTCCAAGACAAAAAGACTCACTCGGTAATCAATTAGCGCAAATGGATTCCGAGATAAAGAACAGGACAGCTGAACTTAATCAAACCTACCAGACTTTTTTTATGAATAAACAGCAGGAAATCGTTACCCTGATAAAAAATTATTGCAAAGAATTCAATAAGGACAGAAGATTTTCTTACATAATTGCCCGTGAACCGGGACTGTTTTATTACACCGATACAGCTTACAATGTAACTTCTGATTTATTGAAAGGTCTGAACGCATTTTATAGTAAAAAGAAATAAGCCAGGTTGAATGATTACCTAATTAATAAGCTCCTTTCCTTTGCGAAAGGAGTTTTTCTTTCTATAAACTGAAATACTTATCTTGAAAACTAAACCAACGCTATGGCAGAACAACAACCCGCCTTCAAACAATCACTCGGGCTTCTAGATTCAACAATGATCGTTGCAGGTTCAATGATCGGTTCCGGTATTTTTATTGTAAGCGCTGATATTACCCGCAATGTGGGTTCAGCAGGCTGGCTGATCGTTGTATGGCTTCTCACAGGCTTTATGACTATCACGGCTGCGGTAAGTTATGGTGAGTTGAGTGGGATGTTCCCAAAAGCAGGCGGTCAGTATGTTTATTTAAAAGAAGCATATAACCCATTAGCAGGATTTTTATATGGCTGGAGTTTTTTTGCAGTGATACAAACTGCAACCATAGCAGCGGTTGGTGTAGCCTTTTCAAAATTCCTTGCCTATCTTTTGCCACAAGTAAGCGAGGACCTTGTTGCCTTTACGATCGGCGGTCTTAAAATTTCACCAGCACAGCTGGTGTCAATTGGATTGATCATCTTTCTCACATTCATAAATACGTTGGGAGTAAAAGGAGGTAAGCTTATTCAAACAACGTTTACAGTAACTAAGCTGCTCAGCTTATTCGGGCTTATCATTTTTGGATTGATCATGATGAAGGGAGATGTGTGGGATGCTAACTGGGCAGATGCCTGGCAAATAAGAAATCTTTCTGTAAGCACCGATGGGCAAGCAACGTTTACTCCATTGATAGGAACTGCTATTCTTGGCGCCATTGCTGCGGCTATGGTTGGTTCCATCTTCAGTAGTGATGCATGGAATAACGTAACCTTTATTGCTGCTGAAATAAAAAACCCAAAACGAAATATTGGCCTGGCGCTTTTCTTCGGCACATTGATCGTTACAATTATTTATGTAACAACAAATATTATGTACACGGCGGTATTGCCTTTAAATGAAATTGCATCCGCCGAAAAAGATAGGGTAGCGGTAGAAGCCTCTAAAGTTATTTTCGGACCTTTTGGAACAGTTGTGATCGCTTTAATGATCATGATCTCAACATTTGGGTGTAATAATGGATTGATATTGGCAGGAGCAAGGGTTTATTATACCATGGCAAAAGATGGGTTGTTCTTTAAACCTGCAAGTAATCTTAACAAATTTGCAGTGCCGCAATGGGCCTTATGGTTCCAATGTATAATTGCCTGTGCATGGAGTGTAAGTGGCAAGTATGGTCAACTACTGGATATGATCTCTTTTGTGGTAGTGATCTTTTATGTAATGACTATCCTAGGAATTTTTATTCTTAGAAAAAAACGCCCGGATGCAGAAAGACCATACAAGTCATTTGGATACCCGGTATTGCCGGCACTTTATATTATTATGGGAATTTCTTTTTGTGCTTTATTAATAGTTTATAAACCCCAGTTCACTTGGCCGGGATTAATAATTGCATTGGCTGGAATTCCGCTTTATTATATTGCTGTGGCAACAAGAAAGAAAGCAGTAGCGACTTAATTTTTATTTAGAAATAGCCCTGATGATCGCAGTAGTTGAAAATCCATCAAGGATAGGATTGATCACTACTTTTCCACCATTAGAAATTACTTCCTTTGCGCCGGCAATTTCATCAATTGTATAATCGCCGCCTTTTACCAGAACATTAGGTAAGATAGAAGTAATGAGCTTGAGTGGTGTGTCTTCTTCAAAGATCACAACTGCATCAACCATGCTTAAAGAGGCAAGTAATAATGCTCTTGCATCCTGGTCATTGATCGGGCGGCTATTTCCCTTCAATCTTCTAACAGAACCATCGGAGTTTAATCCAATAACCAAAACATCTCCTTCTTTAGCAGCTTGTGTAAGTGAAAAAATATGCCCTTTGTGCAGAAGGTCAAAAACGCCATTGGTAAAAACAATTTTCTTTCGCTCTTTTTTCCATTGGTTTGCTTTTTCAATGATGCCGGTTAGCGAATAGATCTTTTCTGAAATTGATGCAACAGCCATAATGTCTTTATGCTTTGTAAACAAATGTATAAATAATTATTTGCCGGCTCAGACAGGAAAATAATGTTAGTTTAACCCGTAATTTTATGCGGCAGAAAATAAAAAAAGGACATTTAATAAATAACTAAAGGAAATGACAGAGTGCGAAGAATTATTTAATGATTTTAATTCATTGAAAATTGGAGTGATCGGTGATGTGATGCTCGATACATATATTTGGGGGAAGGTGGATAGGATCTCGCCGGAAGCTCCTGTCCCGATCGTTTCATTGCATCATAAAGAACAGCGCATAGGAGGAGCAGGTAATGTTGCCATTAACTGCAGTAGTCTTGGAGCAAAAGTTTTTATGCTCGGTGTTACAGGTGATGATGATGAAGCTTCCCAGTTAGATCAGTTATTGAAGGAAAGCCTGATCGATACAACAGGCTTGATAAAAAGTGTTAAACGAAAAACTACAAATAAAACAAGGATCATCAGCCGTAATCAGCAAATGTTGAGATTTGATGCCGAGATAACTGATGATCTCAACAAGGAAGAGGAAGCAGTTTTATTAAAACAGATCTCCAATTTTATTGAACATGAGGATCCTAATATTTTGATATTTGAAGATTATAATAAAGGAGTGTTGACAGAAAAAGTAATTGAACAAGCTATTGCTTTGTGCAGAGCTTCGGGTGTTATATCCGCCGTTGATCCAAAAAGAAAGAATTTTTTTAATTATAAGAATGTTGACATTTTCAAACCAAACATGAAAGAGGTGCAAGAAGGTTTGAACCTGATGTTTGAAACTGCCGATATTTATCAACTTAGAAATATTCACGAGCAACTTCATAAACAATTGCAGCATAAAGTTTCATTGATCACTTTATCTGAAAAAGGGATCTTTTATCAGCAATTACAAAATGCAGCGATCATTCCAAGTCATTTGCGTAATGTAGCCGATGTGTCGGGCGCCGGTGACACTGTGATAGCTGTAGCCGCAATGGTATATGCTGCAACTAAAAATGCACACCTGATGGCAGAGATCGCTAATATTGCCGGTGGTTTGGTTTGTGAAGAAGTGGGAACTGCAACAGTTGACAGGGAAAAACTTTTACGAGAATGTGAATTACTTCTCTCCTGATCCTTTCAATTCACCTTTAGCGGCTTTCCTGAGTAAAAAATCAAAGTCAATAAACACTTCGAAGAAAATTTTTATTAGTGCAAATACTAAGATGAATATTTTTCCAGCGCCGAAAGAAAGAAGCATGCTTCCAAGAATAACTGTTACCTGCTGAACAAATATTCTTCCATAAGGTTGAAACATCAGGTATCCCAGCGACGTAGTTTTATAATCTCCACTTAAAATGAAATCCGAAATAAGCCTGAAACCATAACTCACAATAAAAACGCCGAGCATGATATAGGCGTTGTTTGTTAAAAGCGATGGCCATTTAGAAAAGAAATTAGAAAGGGTGATGCCATGTTGATCACCAATACCTGAAACCGAAAAGAATAATCCCATTTGAATAGCGACAAAAAACCCATAATGGATCAAGAAGAAGAACATAAAAAACCAGAAAGGTTGCTTTATTGTAGCACCCCCGGTGGTTTGCCAATCGTCTTTCTTTTTTATGAGACCTGTGATCAGCATTTTCAAAAGAGCAAAAATGCCAATGATAATGGTCTCCAAACAATAAACAAGGAAAACCTCCTGTGCACTCCAGCCGAAAAACCAAACGCCAACTACAGGTAATAAATTAGCTACAAGCAGCGACCAATCGCTTTGCGTGAGCTTCGTTTTGGTGATGTCTTTCCAGGTGGTGGCCATATCAAAAGGTAAAATAACTAATTTCGACCCTATGTCAAAATTCACAATAGCAATTCACGGTGGGGCAGGAACTATCTCAAAAAAAAGCATGACCCCGGAAAAGGAAGCCGCTTACCTTAAAGCATTAAATGATGCTCTTGATGCTGGATACAGGATACTGGAAAAAAATGGTGATGCATTGGATGCTGTTAAAGCAGCTGTGATAGAATTAGAGAATAATATTTTATTCAATGCAGGAAAAGGATCTGTTTTTACAAATACTGGTGCGCATGAAATGGATGCTTCAATAATGGATGGAAAAGACCTATCTGCAGGTGCTGTTGCTGCGGTAAAAAATGTGAGGAACCCGATTGAGCTTGCTTATACTTTGATGAAAAAAAGCAAGCATGTTTTTTTAATTGGGAATGGCGCAGAAGAATTTGCAAAACAAAATGGAATTGCATTTGAGCCGGATGAATATTTTTATTCTGAATCCAGGTATAAACAATTGCTTAAAACCAAAGAAGACAATAAGACCGCATTGGATCATAGTGTTGATACAGAGGACAGAAAATTTGGTACTGTTGGAGCGGTAGCTTGTGATGCAAGTGGAAACCTCGCTGCTGCTACAAGTACCGGCGGTATGACAAATAAACAATTTGGACGAGTTGGCGATAGCCCGATCATTGGTATCGGCACCTACGCAAATAATAAAACATGTGCGATCAGTTGCACCGGCCATGGCGAACCTTTTATAAAAGCAGTAGCTGCTTATGACGTAAGTTGTTTGATGGAGTATAAAGGATTTTCACTCGAGAAAGCAATGAATAAAGTGGTGATGAAAAAATTAGTAAAGATCGATGGAGAGGGAGGAATGATCGGTGTAGATACTAAAGGAAATGCCTCACTAATTTTTAATTCGGAGGGAATGTATCGCGGAATGAGATGTAGTGATGGGCTAAATGAAATTAGGATCTATAAGTAATATTCAATTTCAGAATGAGAATATAGTAAGATATTCATTTGAATTTACACTTCATAAATATTACCTGCGGCCTTTTCGCTTATTTTTTTTGGCATCAACCATACAAGAAATTTCCCGACTTTATTTATCATACCAATGGTTGATTCGGTCTTACGACTGAACATTGCATTCAGGGAAGCTTCAGCAACCTTATCCGCACTCATGGTAAATGCTTGTGCCATTTTTATAGCTTTTGGACTTACTTTGGCTGCTTCAGCAAAATTGGTATCGGTAGAGCCAGGGTAAACAACGGTGACGGAAACATTTGATTTTCTCAATTCGTATTGCAAGCCTCGGCTGAAGCTTTGTAAAAAAGCCTTTGAGGCTGCATAAATATTTAACCCGGGTACCGCCTGGAAAAAGCCTCGGCTGAAGCTTTGTAAAAAAGCCTTTGAGGCTGCATAAATATTTAACCCGGGTACCGCTTGGAAAGAAGCCTGGCTGGCGATGTTTAGAATATATGCCTCTGGCTGATCGAGCAGCATGGGCAGAAAATAATAACAAAGTTCTACCGGTACATTCATGTTCACTTTCATTACGTCGAGATGCAATAACAACGAGTGATTTTGAAATTGTCCGCTTAGTCCGTAACCGGCATTATTGATAAGCATATTTATGGAATACCCTTTTTCAATACACCATTCATATATCTTATTGGCAGCATCATCCATTGAAAGATCAATTGCAAGATAATCTGCTTTAATGCCATAAGTTTCCTGTAACGTTATGGCAGTTTCTTTTAAAAGATCTTCAGACCTTGCTACGAGTAAAAGATCAGTTTTTATTTTGGCAAGATGTTCGGCAATGGCTCTGCCAATTCCTTTACTTGCACCGGTGATCAAAGCTGTAGGCATAAGTGATTTATTTAGAATAATAATTGTTAACGATGAGCTGACTTTGTAAACAAATGATAAAAAGGTGTGCTGCTTTTCTCATTTTTGGGTTTGTATTTACCTGTTATTATCGGGATATACATAACCCTGCGTCGACTGGCTTCGCCTGTAAGGACTGATCGCTGCACCCTGTGCCATACACGGCCATCGTGTACCGTCAGATCTCCTGAATATATATCAAAACCAACTTCACGGTCATCCACATTGTTGTCGATAAAATATTTTTTCCCAAAAAGCATCTTGAAAACACTTTGGTTTTGGGTACCGGGTAATACCCTTAAACCCCCATTAGCAAACAGGCATGTGTCCAAATGGATACCTACATTCAACATCGGCATTATTCGTTGCCCATGGAAAAGATCTCTGGGACTATCCGTATGCCAGCCCATTTGACAAAATGAGCTGCCGGGAATATTGACGTAGTTATTAATTACCAATCCATCCTTTTCATTTTCGCCTACACGACCTTCATAAGGGCTTAATAATTCAGTAAGGATTTTAATTCTTTTATCCTCTAAAACCTCATGCAGTACATTGCTGTATTGAGACATGAAACAAAAACGTTGAATGGTAGCATTGTCGTTCTCATCTTTACCATATTTGAGCGGGATACCATTCACCTTATCCTTTTTTTCAGCGATCCATTGTTCTTCCACTCTTTTTATTTCATTGATACAGGAGCTAACCTTTTCTTTGGAAAGAAAATTTCTGAAGACAATGACCCCATTTTTTTTAAAGTAAGTAATTTGTTCTTTGGTAAGCGAATTGTTCAGATAATAATCAGAATTCCATTTTTGCATTTTATTGATATTATTGTGAAATGGGTGTAATATCAATAAACCGTCAGGGCTCAATTGTTAAATGGGGCCGATTTTCATTTGATTAACTTGCTTTAAAGTCTTGTTAATATGAACAAGGACGAAATAACTATTGAGTTATTATGATCAGGGACAATATAAATTTGATCGTATCTATTCAATACAATGGTAATAAATAGATGTGCTTTTATACCTTAGTAATACCATCTCACAAATGCTTCCATGGCAGCGTAGTGAGTAAGGCCAAGATCAGCATAAAGATTTGCAGTGGCTTCATTTCTTGCTTCGGCACGTTGCCAGAATTCTCTTGAATCACTTCCCTGGAATGGCACCATATCCTTTTGTGATTGATGTATGAATATGCCAAAACGTTTTTTCATAACCTGGTCGGGGCTCATTGGTATGGCCATTTCAATTTCTTCAATGTTCCATTCCTGCCAGGCGCCTTTGTATAACCAAAGCCAGCAATCATTGAGCCATGCATCACCGGCAGCTTTTATTCTTTTGAGTGATTCCAGTACCACATTGAAACAAACAATATGCGTACCATGCGGATCAGCAAAATCACCGGCGCAATACACTTGCTGAGGTTTTATTTCCCTCAACAATTCCATCGTGATCTTTACATCTTTTTCACTCATCGGTTTTTTCTCGATGGAACCTGTTTCATAAAAAGGAAGATTTTGAAAATGTATATTCTCATCTTTGATGCCGACATACCGACAAGTTGCCTTTGCTTCACATCTTCTTATCAAACCTTTGATGGCACGAATGGCTGGCGTATCAGTCTGATTTGCTTTTTTCCGGGCAATAAATCTTCTTGCATCTTCTAATATCTTTCCTGATGTCTTTGTATCAATGCCGGCGATCTCTTCAAAGCCAACTGCGAAATCAAGAAACCTTGTAACGAATTCATCAGTGACGGCAATGTTGCCGGAAGTTTGATAGGCCACATGCACATCATGCCCCTGGTCATGTAATCGCTGAAACGTACCGCCCATGCTGATGATGTCGTCATCAGGATGAGGAGAGAAGATCATGCAACGCTTTGGATAAGGTTCACTGCGTTCAGGATGTGTGGGCAAATTGACATCTGGTTTACCCCCCGGCCAGCCTGTGATCGAATCACGCAGCATATAATAAACCTTTAGATTTATCTCATATGCATCACCTTCTTCAACCAGCAGATCACTTAAACCATATTCGTTGTAATCAGTATTAGTTAAACTTAAAACTGGTTTCTTCAATTTCAAAGCCATGTTCACCACAGCTTTCTTGATCATCTTTGGAGTCCAATCGCAATCGCCAGTAAGCCATGGTGATTTGAATCTTGTAAGTTCAGCCGCGGCCGCTTCATCAACAACAAAAGTTACATCATCATGCGTTTGCAATAAAGAAGCAGGCACATGGTCAGTATGATCTTCTTCCACTGCTTCCTTTATTACGGGAGCTTTTCCAGGTCCCCATGCCATCAGGATGATCTTTTTTGCTTTTAATATTTCGCCGATACCCATAGTAATGGCGAGACGGGGCACTTCGGAGATATTGGCAAACTCATATGCATTTGCAATTCGTGTTGAGTTGTCAAGACTGATCAGTCTTGTTTTGGAATGAATACTGGAACCGGGTTCATTAAAACCAATATGACCATTATTTCCAATGCCAAGGATCTGTAATTCTATTCCGCCTGCATCTTCTATCATTTTTTCATATTGCCTGCAATGTTCTTTGATGTCTTCTTTTTTTATTTCTCCATTAGGTATATGTGTATTTTTTGCATCTATATCAATATGATTGAAAAGGTTCACCTTCATAAAGCGCTGATAACTTTGCAGCGCATCATTACTGATAGGATAGTATTGGTCAAGATTAAAAGTGATGACATTCTTAAAGCTCAGCTTTTCTTCTTTATGCATTCTTACCAGCTCAGCATATAAAGTTTTAGGAGTAGATCCTGTTGCAAGACCCAGCACACATTTTTCTTTTTTCTTTTGTTTCTCCCGAATAAAATCGGCTATCTGTTTTGCAACTGCTTTAGATCCGGCCTTAAGATCCGGATAAATTTTTACCGGGATCTTTTCAAATGAATCAACCATGGTCATGTTGGCAAGGGGTTTAAGCGAAAATACCGAATTGCCCTGTTATGATTAAAGATAATAGCTATTTGCGTTTGGGCAATCGGTTGATTTCTTCTTTTGATTTATAGAATATCCATTTTCCCAGTGATAGAACGCAGATTTATAATGATGGTTATGATTTTTAGCAGATTGATCTTAATTAATCATAATAATCAGCGTCATCAGCGTTCTATCAATTAACTTCTATTTCATCAACAAATAACCATGCTTTGTTACCAGCTCCGGCATCGCCGTCTGGAATTTTGCCCCAATTCTTTACAACAACTTTTATATAACGACTATTCTTTTCAGCGAATTCAACTTTCATAGTTCCTGTTTCAAGGCCCTTTGTTTTAATTTTGAAATCATCAGTAAGTCCGGCAGAAGTAAAATCAGTCCCGTTTGAAGAAACAAAAACTTCTACGGTTAATGGACGATGTATCCAGTTTCCGGGATTACTTAAGCAATGAACAATGACATTGGAGATATTTTCTTCTTTGCCAAGATCAATGACCGCTTCGCAGTCTGTACCAGAAAAGCCGAGAAACTCTTTACTCTTAGCATACCCTTTTTCATTTTGTATGCCATTCACCAATGTAAAAGCTCCATCACCTTTATATGTATTTGATGGCTGTGTCGTAAGAGTAACTTTTTTGCCCGTTGCTTTATTAAATAAAATATTTTGAGAGACCGGGTTACTTATTGCCTTTCCATCCACCATGGCAATAGCTGCAAGTAATTGTGTTGTTTTAACAGGGATGGGGGCTGTATAGTTTATCCCTTCATTAAATTTTAATTCATAAGATCTGCCAGCGAAATGTGAAACGGTTTTGATCTGTGCCGATGGATTTTTTGTTTCGAGTTTCCATAGCACGCCATCAAAATTTTCAGTTGGAACTACTGTTGCTTTCAGATCATAATAAGCCCTGCTATAATTTGCATTCCAAAGATCATAACGTTTGAATTGTACCTGCAACCTTTTTTCAAAATCATTCCAGTTCTTTTTTTCTTTAGGGCTCCAAAGAACTTCGCTCAATGCACTAAGACGGGGGAAGATCATATATTCTACTTTGCGTGGATTGTTCATGTATTCACTCCACACATTTGCCTGGCCTCCTATTATATATTTTGCTTGTTCTTCGTTTAATTCTGCAGGAACAGGATCATAACTGTAAACTTTTTCAACCGGAAGATTGCCACCAATAACCACACTGTCTTCATTATCACTTTGCGAATAATCAAAATAAACATAAGTATTTGGTGCCATGATGACCTGGTGATTTTGTTTAGCAGCCTCGATGCCGCCTTTTTCGCCACGCCAACTCATTACAACTGCATTTGGTGCAAGACCACCTTCGAGTATTTCATCCCAGCCAATCAATGTTTTTCCTTTGCTGTTGATATATTTTTCCATGCGTTGTATAAAATAACTTTGCAACTCATGCTCATCTTTCAGATTATTATTCTTAATTCTTTGTTGACAATTAGGGCAACGTTTCCAGTTGTCTTTTGGACATTCATCTGCACCCACATGAATATATTTTGCGGGGAATAACTGAACTACTTCATCAATAACATCCTGTAAAAATTTAAATGTTTCTTCCTTGCCTGCACAAAAAACATCACTATAAACGCCCCATGCCTGCTGCACTTGTTTGCCGGTTGAATCGCCTGCCCATGTTCCATTTTTAGGAAAATAATTTTTAGTAGGCTCATCAGGAAAACAACTTAAAGAAGGATAAGCAGCAATAGCAGCGCTGCCATGCCCCGGCATTTCTATTTCAGGAATAACGGTGATATAACGGTCAGAAGCATATTTTACGATCTCTTTTATTTGCTCCTGTGTATAATAGCCACCGGCTTTTTTATTATCATTTCCCATACCGGGATGACGGCCAATGATAGTTCCATTTCTCCATGCTCCGACTGATGTGAGTCTAGGATATTTTTTTATTTCAATACGCCAGCCCTGGTCTTCCGTTAAATGCCAATGGAAATAATTCATTTTATGCAAAGCGAGGTAGTCAATATATTTTTTGATAAAATCTATTGACATAAAATTGCGACCACAATCGAGATGCATACCACGATAACCGAAACGAGGATGATCTTTAATTGTAAGAAATGGAATTTCGATCTTATTATTAGAGACATGTGGTGGTAATAACTGGATAAAAGTTTGTATCCCGTAAAAAACTCCTTCTTCATCATGACCTTTAATGCCAATACCATTTTTATTTACCTCTAATGTATATGAGCCTGGTAATGGATTTTGGGCTATGTCAATTCCCAAAGTAACCGGATGCGGAGAAGGTAAAAGTTTTTGTTTGCCTCCTGCCCATGATTTGTAATAAGTTTCAAGATATGAAGTGAGAAAATCAATGGATATTTTAAAATTGCTATTGTCAGTCGTTGTGGAAATGATCCCTGCATTTATTGGAAGTGTAAATGCCCCTTTCCCCATATTAACGGACTCGGGCTGCGGAATAATACTTACTTGTGAATAGATAATTGTACTAAAAGCTAGATTAATGATCAGCGCCAACGTTCTCATTTAAAAATATTTTTGCAATGATACAAAAAGTCCCGCCCTTGGGCGGGACGATAATTTTACGCAAACGTTTTACTTCATCACCGGTAGTATAATATTGCTGCTATTTGTTGCGTCATGATGAATTCTTATCGTTGCTTTCTGGTAATCAGTTTCCTTTGCTTCCGGGATCCGTAGAAATTTTTGCGGGTTACGGTCTACCAATGGGAACCAACTGCTTTGAACCTGGATCATGACCCTATGCCCTTTTTTAAATGTATGTAATGCATCATTCAATGTAAATTTTATTTCCGCAACCTTACCGGGTACAAATGGAATCGGTTTAGAAAGGTCATTCCTGAATTTTCCCCGCATTACTTCTGCTCTTACTAATCGCTGCATTCCTGCCATAGTCGTGCCTGGTTGTTTGTTGATGTCTTTTTCATTTTCTGGTAATACATCAATCAGTTTAACGATAAAATCTGCATCTGTGCCTGTAATGCTCACAAAAAGATCTGCAATGATTGCTCCTGCAATTGTCATATCTTCTGTAAGGGTATCACTCTGGAATACGAGAACATCCGGTCTTGTTGCTGCGAAACGCTGATCCTCTATCATGTATTCATTATTCCGATCGCTATAGATACCATTTGTATAAGGTACAGGTTTGGCAGGGTCACTAATGTATTCAGAAAAACTTTTTGCCGCTATAGGTTTATTATGTAAAAGTTTATTGTTTGGCCCCAAATAAAAACTCATCGCATTTATGTTGGCCGGAGGCCATTGATCAAAATGTCTCCATTGATTGGTGCCTGTTTCAAACATTGTAGCTTCTGATAATTTAAAATTTCCTTTGTCCTTGAGATAATATTTGAAGAATGCAGCTTCGATTGAATCCTGAAAATATTGATTGACGTTAGCGCCGAATTGATGGGTTCCGAATTCTTTCCAGTCTGCTGCACCCCATGCGCCGTGTGTCCATGGCCCCATTACCAAAAAATTTTTATTAGAAGGACTTTGCTTTTCGATAGCTTCATATGTATGCAATGCGCCAAAAAGATCTTCAGCATCAAACCATCCTCCAACAACCAATGTAGGTATAGTTATATTTTTTAAGTATTGACGTATGTTTCGTGAACGCCAGTAATTATTATATGTATCATTCGCCAGGTATTCAGGCCAGTATTTACCTTTTCCATTAAAATATTTAGGGCCATTACTTTCTTTAATGGTTTTCATGTCAAGAAAAAACTTATAGGCATCTGAATAATTAGTAGGAGTGAACAAGGGTACTTTATATACATATGTTGGCCCTTGTCTTGGCCTGTCATATCCCTCCATGAAACTAAAATTATCCAACAGGAAAAATGCCCCATTATGATTTACATCATCACCTGCAAATTCATCGGTTACCGGGGCTTGTGGACTTACCGCTTTAATTGCAGGATGAGCACCCGGTAAACTTGCAGTAGCATAAAAACCCGGGTAAGAGATCCCCCAAAGACCTACTCTGCCATTATCATTTTGTAAAAACTTCAATAGCCATTCAATTGTATCATAAGTGTCGCTGCTTTCATCCACATCTTTGTTGGTTTTTTTGTTAGGAATGTAAGGAGTAACTTCTTCATTGATCCCTTCACTCATGTGGCGGCCCCGCACATCCTGCTTGACATAGATGTACTTTTCTTCTTGCATTTTACCGGGCATGATGCCGGGAGGATAGTTGGAAGACCCATATGGCCATACGCTATATGGCGTACGTTGCATCAGGATGGGGTATCGTTGGGATGAATCTTTCGGCACATAGATGATCGTGTATAGTTTTATTCCATCACGCATAATGATGGTTGTGTCGATCTTTGTATAATTCTCTTTTACATAGTTTGCATTTTGTGCAAATGAAACTGTAGTATAAAAAATAAAAAGACAAAATAGATAACGCTTCATGCTTATTTCATTACAGGTAAAACTATATTACTGCTGTTGGCAGCATCATGATGAATTCTTATCGTTGCTTTTTTAAAATCTGTAATATCAGCTTCGTAAATGTTAACAAACTTTTGCGGATTGCGATCTGCTAAAGGGAACCAACTACTTTGAATCTGTATCATCAAACGATGACCTTTTTTAAATGTATGCGCTACATCCGGGAGAGCAAATTTTACCTTTTCAATTTTATTGGGTGTAAATGGAGCAGGAGTTTCAAAACTATTTCTGAATTTACCTCTCATGATCTCGCCTCGCACCAGCATTTGATAACCACCCATTGGATAACTACCACCCCCAGCACGACCCTGTTGCGCTGCTGATCCGGGATAACTGAAATCATCTGGAAACACATCAATGATCTTTACAACAAAATCTGCATCTGTTCCGGTTATGCTAACTGCAAGATCTGCAACTACAGGTCCTGCAAGAGTTAAGTCTTCACTTAAAACATCCGTTTGAAAACTCAACACATCTGTTCTTCTTGTAGCAAAACGCTGATCATCGTTCATGTAAGCCGCAGTGCGATCGAAATGAACATCCTCGGTATAAGGAACAGGGTGTGCGGGATCGCTGATATATTCACTTGCACTCTTAGATACAGTTGGTTTATTCCATGATAAAACTCCGTTTGGTTGAAAATAAATTGGCTGGTTAGAAGTATTTGCCGGTGGCCATTGATTTAAATTATGCCATTGATTCTCGCCGCTAAAGAAAATTGTTGCTTCAGACAAATTGGGATCAGTTCCTTTCCCTTTTAAATAAAAATTAAAGAATGGGATCTCAATGTTATTCTGATACCACAATGAAGTGTTTGAACCAAACTGGATATTACCCATTCTTGTTCCATCACGACCGCTCCATTGTCCGTGACTCCACGGACCCATCACTAATTTGTTATGAATTCCGGGGTTTTGTTTTTCAATTGCCTTATATAAATTCCATGCACCGTAACAGTCTTCTGCATCAAACAACCCACCCACAACAAGCATAGCAGGTTTTATATTATACATGGCATTTCTTGCATTCCGTGCTTTCCACCATTCATCATAGGTGGGATGTGAATACATATCTTTCCAAAATTTTATACTGTCTCCCATCATCTTCGCAAGATTTTTTAGTGTACCAGCTTGCAAATAAAATTCATAATTGTCCCTGATCTTAAAAACAAATCCAGACGGGCCAATTGTTGTTGGTTTCGGTCTTGGCTTTCCAAAGCCAGAATAAAAACTAAATCCATCCATTTGGAAAAAGCACCGTTGTGATGAAAATCATCTCCTAAAAACCATTCAGTAACCGGGGCCTGTGGACTTACAGCTTTTAATGCAGGATGACCTGAAGCAGCAGCCATCGTTGAATAAAAACCCGGGTAAGAAATTCCAAACACTCCAACATTGCCATTGTTATTTGGTAAATTTTTTACCAGCCAATCAATAGCATCATAAGTATCGCTTGCTTCATCGATATCGTTAGTTGTTTTTTTGTCTTTGATAAACGGACGCACATCCACAAATTCACCTTCACTCATCCATCTTCCTCTTACATCCTGGATCACGATAATATAATTTTCACGGCAATAATATTTCCAGTGACTTGTTAAAAGCCGACCGGAGAACTCAGTACCATACGGCGCACACGAATAAGGAGTGCGGTTCATCAGTATCGGGTGTTTTTCACTCATGTCTTTCGGCGTATAAACTGCTGTGAAAAGCTTTTCACCATCCCGCATGGATATATAGATCTCTTTCTTTGTATAATTCTCACGAACCCAAAGACTATCCTGGTCGGTTTGTGCCGTTGTACATAAAAAGGAAAATAAAAACGAAAGAAGAAACAGTTTGCGTAGCATGATGATTTAGATTTGGGTATTAAATTTAGGTATTCTCTATCTACATTAACCAACTATTTTATGAGTGAGAATAAGCAAGTCATTGAAAGGTTTTATTCTGCTTTTCAAAGATTGGACTATAAAACCATGAATGATTGCTATAGTGATGATATAATTTTCAGCGATCCAGTTTTCCTGACATTAAAAGCGAATGAAGTAAAATCCATGTGGGAGATGCTTTGTAAGAACGCAAAGGATTTTTCACTGAATTTTTCAGATATTGAATTGATCGATGAAGAATATGCCACTTGTAAATGGGTTGCTAAATATACTTTTTCAAAAACAGGAAATAAAGTAACCAATAATATCAAAGCGTTTATGAGAATAAAAGATGGAAAGATCATTGAGCACAGTGATGCTTTTAGGTTGAGTACATGGATCGGGCAGGCCCTTGGACGGAAAGGAGTATGGTTGGGATGGACTGGATTTATGAAAAGAGCAGTTCAGAATAATGCAAGAAAAAATCTCTTGAAGTTTATGGAAAAGAAAAACGCCAGCTAATGCTGACGTTTCAATTGTTTTCCATAGATAATATTTTAATCTGCCAACACTCCAAACTTCCCTGCATTCACATCATCTATCGCCTTTTCAATTTCTTCCCAGGTATTCATCACAAAAGGTCCATAGGCAACGATCGGCTCATTGATCGGTTCACCAGATAGAATGAATATGATCGAATCTTCTGTTGTTTCAATAGAAAAATCTTCCCCATCATTTTTTAAAAGGACAAAATGATCTGCATGTGCATTGATGCCATTCACTTTTATATTTCCTTCTATTACCAGCAAACCGGTATTATAATCTGTCGGAAAACTTAGATCCAGCTTTGCATCTTTTTTCAATCTTGCATTGTAAGCATATATAGGAGTAAATGTTGTCGCAGGTCCTTTCACTCCGCCATATTCACCAGCGATCACTTCCACAAACCCTTTTTCACCGGGTAAATTATATCTGCCCATTTTATTATTAGTGATCTCCTGGTATTTGGGAGAAACTTTTTTATCCTTTGCAGGAAGATTAACCCACAACTGTACCATTTGAAAAGGGCCGCCTTTCTTGCTGAATTCTTCTTCGTGATATTCTTTATGCAAAATACCTGAACCTGCTGTCATCCATTGTACATCGCCTTCGCCAATGATGCCGCTGTTGCCTGCGCTATCATGATGCGCCACTTTACCATGATAGGCAATTGTCACTGTTTCAAACCCGGCATGTGGATGCACACCAACACCACGAGGCTCATCTTTAGGACTGAAATCAATTTTAGAACCATAGTCAAGCATAAAGAAAGGACTCATTCTTGTTTTCCCGATCTGTTTTGTACCGGGAAAGAAATTATGCACCCTGAAACCATCCCCAACCATATGGGGTGGTGGCGGTGCTATAACCGCTTCAACTGATCTTTGATTACTCATAATATCTTTAATTATAAAGTGGAATTTCCATTAATAATAATTCTGAATCACTTTCGGCTTTAATTTTCAATGCATCTGTTTCAGAAATTGCCAATCCATCTCTCTTCTCCAGGTTTTCACCATTGATAGAAACCGAACCTTCGATCACGAATGCATAAACACCATTCTTATTATTCTTTAATTTATAATCTGTACTGAAATCTTTATCCATCTTTCCTAAACTAAACCATGCATCCTGATGTATTTGTACACCGCCATCATTTGTGCCGATCGGAGAAACAACTGTTAATAGCTTATTATGCTTATCTGCATCAGAAAAATTTTTCTGATCATATCGCGGTTCTACATTTTTCTTATTAGGGAAAACCCATATCTGGAAAAACTTAACCGGCTTATCAGGGTTCTTATTCTTTTCACCGTGCTGAATTCCAGTTCCAGCACTCATCACCTGCACATCCCCCTGGCGGATCACTTGTAAATTTCCCATATCATCTTTATGTTCAAGATCACCACTTGTAGGAATAGAAATGATCTCCATATTATCATGCGGATGTGTGCCGAAACCCATACCGCCCGCCACCGTATCATCATTCAAAACTCGTAATGCACCGAAATGAACTCGTTTCGGGTCATGGTAACCTGCAAAACTAAAAGTGTGATAACTATCGAGCCAGCCATGATTCGCATGACCTCTCGTGTTTGCTTTATGAAGAATTGTCTTCATGATCTATCCTTTTTTATTTTTTTACAAACTGAATTGCTACTATTAAACAATAATTGCGACGCTCCATTCATCTTACAATAATTCCTTCAACAATTTATACAACTGTCTTTTCTGTCACGACCTTTTCCGCTAACCATAAAAGTTCAGAAATAAAATTGTGTACACTTTTCTCAAAATTACTATCGAGCAAATTTCCTTGTTCATCAAATTTTTTATCAACTGCGGGTACGATCAACATATAAGGCGATACAATACCAAATAAAGAAGGTATTAACAGAAGCAGTTGTTGTGATGCCCTGATACCACCAAATGCACCCGGCGATGCTGTTACAATTCCAAAGGGTTTATGATGCTGTTTTGGAAAATGATCAAGCAAATTCTTCATTGCTGGTGAATAACTACCGTTATATTCGGGAGTTGCAAGGATAAAAGCATCCGCTTTAAAAACTCTTTCAGCAAGTGGTTTAAATTCGTCCGGCGTTTTGTCTACGGATACAAAAACGGTTTGCACGGGTGGCAAATTCCAGTCTTTCATATCTATGATCCCTGTTTCATGCTCTGTATTGTTATCCAGCCATTTTTTTAAATTTAAAGCCACTCTTCTTGTTACACTATTCACTCTCGGACTTCCTGATATTATTTCTATTTTCATAATGAATCTATTTTGTCAAAATCTGTTCCCATTTGATTTAAAACAATTCTTTGGCAAAGTTCAGGCTTTATGGCAGAGTTGGAATTGATGTATGATAATTGCAACATCGTTTTGTCAGTTTTTACTGGTGAATCCTTTAATTTCGGCTTCCTAATTCTAAACAATGATCAACAGAAGAAAGTTTATTCATGGTTCAGCTTTTACTTCTTTCGCAGCACTATTGGGGAACAAGGTACAAGCTATGTCATCACAGGAAATAATTACGGGAAAACCAGTTGTCATTTCCACCTGGGATGCGGGAATCGCAGCTAATAAAGCTGCCTGGGAGGTATTGAGCAAAAACGGAAAGGCAATCGATGCAGTAGAAAAAGGGGTAATGGTCACGGAGGATTCACAAAATTGCTGTGTTGGTCTTGGTGCAAATCCTGATCGTGATGGTTTTGTTACACTTGATGCAAGCATTATGGATGATAAATTCAATTGTGGTAGTGTTGCTTTTCTAGAAAGAATAAAGCATCCTATTTCTGTTGCAAGAAGAGTAATGGAGAAAACACCGCATGTAATGCTTGTTGGAGCCGGTGCACAACAATTTGCAGTGGCAGAAGGGTTTCCTTTGGAAGAACAAAAACTTTCAGAAAACGCGAAGAAGGCATACGAAGACTGGCTAAAAAAATCAGAATACAAACCACCTGCTATCAATGTAGAAAACAAACAAGGACATGGACCATTTGCACCAGCTAAATTACAGAACGGAGAATGGAATCATGATACGATCGGAATGGTGGCGATGGATTCATTTGGAAATTTAAGTGGTAGCTGTACAACCAGTGGTGCAGGATTTAAAATGCGTGGAAGGGTAGGAGACTCACCAATTATCGGGGCGGGATTATTTGTAGATAATGAAGTGGGAGCATGTACTGCAACAGGTCAGGGTGAAGATGTGATCCGTGTTGCGGGTTCGCATTCGGTTATTGAAATGATGAGACAGGGCTTATCACCAGAAGCAGCTTGCAAAAAAATCGTAGAACGTATTGTGAAGATCAAAGGAGATAAAGTAAAAGAAATTCAGGTTGCGTTTCTTGCAGTAAATAAAAAAGGTCAGGTTGGTTCGTTTGCAATTCATCCTGGATTCGAATATGCGATCAGGACAAATGAATTGGAGAAATTGGTAAAATCTAAAAGCTGGTTTAACCCGACAAAAAAATAAATGAAGTATTTAATAGAGATCGCCACTTCAGATTTTCTAACTACTAAATCAGCCGTTGAAGGTGGCGCTGATCGTATTGAGCTTTGCGCTAATCTTGCTGAAGGCGGTACTACTCCTTCTTATGCACATATAAAAAAATGCAGAGAAGCTTTTGATATTGCTTTGTTCCCGATCATCCGTCCAAGAGGTGGCGATTTTCTTTATACCAAGGATGAGTTTGAGATAATGAAGAATGATATTAGATTATGTAAAGAATTAGGATGCGAGGGGCTAGTAATTGGTTTACTGAATATGGATGGAACTATTGATATGACAAGAACTTCCGAATTGATCGAGCTTGCTTATCCATTAGAAGTTACTTTTCATCGTGCATTTGATCGCTGTAAAGATCCATTTACCGCACTGGAAGAATTGATCGAGATCGGTTGCCAGCGAATTCTTACTTCCGGGCAAAAACCAACAGTAAGTGAAGGCGTTGATCTTATTGCTGAGCTAAATAAAAAAGCGGATGACCGAATCATCATTCTGCCCGGCAGTGGAGTAAGAAAAGATAATATCAAAATGCTGGCAGAAAAAACTGGTTGTATTGAATTTCATTCTTCACTTCGCGGAAAAGCAAGAAGCCCCATGCAGTTTATTCATCCTGCTTTTGCAGATTCTGTAGAGAGTTACTCTAATAATGAAATAAGCCCCGACGAGGTCAGGGCTTTGAGAAATGCATTATTGTAATTTTCTTAGATAGAAAGTGTTTTCATATACATAGCATCAGCCTGCGCAGCTTGCATTGGAGTTGTACCTTCCCACTTTTCTTGTTCGACTATATAATATTCCATTCCATATTTTTTTGCTGTCTTCAGGATCTTTGGATAGTTAATACTTCCGGTACCTACCACAACACTTTCATCTTTGTCAGTTAATGGTGCTCCCTTCTTTCGATCTTTTACATGGCATAAACGAAAACGCTTTGGGTATTTTTTAAGCCATGTTTCAATATCCTGTCCAGCGGCTACTACCCAATACATATCCAATTCAAAATCGACAAGACTTGCGTTTGTATTCTTCATCATCACATCCTGTCCCATTTCACCGTTCAATGTAGCAAATGAATAATCATGATTGTGATAGGCAAAACGAATTCCGTTCTTTTTGCATATTTCACCTTTTTGGTTGAACTCATCCGCAAATTTTTTAAATGCATCGAGATCTTTTTGCGGTCCTTTATAGGGACAGATCAGGTATTTCATTCCAATTGCTGCCGCATCAGCTGCTTTCTTTTCAAAATCTTTACTGATGTCGCAATGGCTGGAAATTATTTTCATTCCCAATTTATCCATCTCAGCTTTAAATTCTGTATTGCTCATTCCCCAAAACATTCCTTTACCACCTTCAAAACTTTCTATTTGTTTATAACCATACGATGATAATTGTTTTAATACTTCCTTTGGATCTTTTGCAAGATCATCACGAACACTCCATAGTTGGATCCCAAAGTTTTTCAGTTTAGCTGATTCTTCGGAAAGCGAAGCAAAACCTGACTTTGATGCAAGTCCTGCTAATGCAAGCCCGCCGCTTAATTTCAAAAACTCATTTCTTTTCATAATGTATATTGATTAAGTATTAAACAAATAACTTATCTCCTTTTTTATAAGGCACAGCGCCATCATATTTTCCCGGCACTTGCTGATAGTTGAAGTTTTGTTCCAATCCAGGTTTTGAAGTAAAGTAACCCATTAAAGTAAGTTGCTTCATCATTAAAAAATAATGATTAGGATCTTCTTTCTTTTTAGTTTTCATGTATTCTTTTGCTTCCTTATCAAGCGAGGTCAATAATTCTTTACGATGAGCTGGCTCAGCTTTCATAAAACTATGACCATGCATTTTATTACAAGCCTCGTCCAATTTTTTCATTCCTTCATGAAATGTTTTTTGATCGGCTTCTTCATAGCAATCATTTACCATAACAGTCATGAACTTACCAACCTCTGCTTCTTTAGCACCTGCAGTCGTGGTTTTGGGTATAATCGTTTCTGCTACTTCATCAAGAAAAGCAATATTATCTGCTGAAAAAACAGTTCCTGCTACTTCAGCATCTTTGCTTTTACATCCTGCAAGAAAAAGTTCTCCACCGATTACAACGCCACCTGTAGCGAGTGCGACCATTTTTAAGAGTTCTCTTCTTTCCATATGATAAACCCCCAAACCCCCTAAAGGGGGCTTTTTAGACTCCGCTTAACGGAGCTTTTGTTTTAATAATATTGTTTACTATTTCTGAAATTTTATTAAGTACTACGTCAATTTGCTTATAGACTTGAACATTTGAAAACCTGATGACAGTGTACCCCATTTTTTCTAAATCATTTTGCCTGGTAATATCATTGTTTCTGGTATCATCGTTATTATGAATGGAGCCGTCTATTTCGATAATCAGTTTTGCTTTATGGCAAAAGAAATCTGCTATATAAGGTCCTAATGGATATTGTCTGCGAAATTTATATCCATCAATACCTTTTCTTAAATGCATCCATAATACTTCTTCAGGTCCAGTCATTTTGTTGCGCAAGTGTTTTGCCTTTTCAAAGAGCAAAAAAGATGCGCCTTCGAACATACCGCCTTTTTTATATGGATTTTTAGCAGACATTAACTATTAAAGGGTTCTAAAGTCCCCTTTAGGGGATTTAGGGGTCTAAAGATTTTGTTTTTTTAGTTCATTGACCGCATGATCTGCGGCTCTTGCAGTATATGCCATATAAGTTAGCGACGGATTTACGCAGGATGCACTCGCCATACAAGCTCCGTCTGTTACATACACATTCATCGCATCCCATACCTGGTTGTGTTTATTCAAGACACTTGTCTTTGGATCTTTTCCCATTCTTGCTGTTCCCATTTCATGAATCCCATGCCCGATAGCATGTCCACTATCATAGGTGCTTAGATTTTTAACACCTGCCGCATCTAGCATTTCGTTAAGCTCTTCTTTAATAGCTACCCGCATCTTCATTTCATTATCTTTTATTTCAGCATCCATTGCGAGAACAGGCAGGCCCCATTTATCTTTTCGATTTTTATCTAAGTAAATTTTGTTTTCATGATAAGGGAGAATTTCACCAAAACCAGTTGCACCAATACGCCATTTTCCCGGTTCGCATAATGCATCTTTAAATTCGCTGCCAGCATTCAACTCAGCAATTTCACGACCCCACCCAGTCCTGCTTGCACTACCCTGGTATCCGAAACCTCTTACAAAATCTCTTTTCTTTGTATCGCCTGTAAAATTTGCAAACCGTGGAATATAAAATCCGCAAGGGCGACGACCTTGTTCCTCGATATCAGTGAAGCCTTCTATTTCACCTGACACTCCAAGATTATAATGATGGTCCATAACATTATGACCTAATTCACCGCTGCTGCTTCCTAATCCTTCCGGAAAAACATCAGTAGCTGAATTAAATAACAGCCATGTTGAATTCAATGCGGATGCACAAACAAAAATGATCTTTGATTTGAATTCATAAGTTTTGTTATCACTTGCATCTAGCACTTCAACGCCGGTTGCTTTCTTTTTATCCTTATCGTATAAAATTTTTGTAACAATAGATAAAGGTCTTACTGTAAGATTATTTGTTTTCATTGCAGCAGGAAGGGTAGAGGATTGTGTGCTGAAATATCCCCCAAATGGACAACCTTCCCAGCAACGATTGCGAAACTGGCAATTCGTTCTTTCGTTAAGCGGCTCTGTAATATTTGCAGTACGACTATTGATCAGGTGTCGCTGGCCTTTATAAAAATTCTTTATTTTTTCAGCAACATCTTTTTCTACCATATTTAATGGTATTGGAGGCATAAATTTTCCATCAGGCAGTTGTGGCAAGCCTTCTAATGAACCGCTAATGCCCGCAAATTTTTCAACATGATCATACCATGGTGCAATATCATTATAACGAATTGGCCAATCAATACCATGACCATCTTTTGCATTTGCTTCAAAGTCTGTATCACTCCACCGATAACTTTGACGACCCCATAAAGTAGAACGACCACCCATTCGATACACACGCCACCAGGTAAAAGGTTTTATTTCTGTATAAGGAGATTCAATTTCATTCACCCACGCATCCATTATCCTGTCATAGGCGGCCCAGCCACGATGAATTACGGGGTAGTCTTTTTTCTGTTGTACAGTGGTCGCACCGCGGTGTGTAAATTCCCATGGATCTTTAGTGGCGGTTTTATAATCTTTTATATGCTCATATGGTCCGCCCCGTTCAAGCATAAGCACTTTCAAACCTTTTTCACAAAGTTCTTTCGCAGCCCAGCCACCGGAAATACCAGAGCCAACTACTATTGCGTCGTATGTATTCATATGAGACCCCAACCCCTAAAGGGCTTTTTTTGGTGAATAAAATTGAAATGTACAGGAGTGCGACGCAACAGAAGCTGAATAAAACTACTTAAGCTGGTAACACAACAATACTTTCATTTGTTTTTATCTAAAAAATAAAAAGTCCTATTGTATCTAAGTCCCCTCAGCTGATTTAATTAAGGCTGGTAAAAATTTTATCACCTTTTTTATAATCCAGGTCGCCAATATATTTTCCTGGTACCGGCTCGTATCTTGTTGCACCGGTTCTTCCTTCTTTAGAAGTAAAATAACCCAGGATTGTTAATTGCTTCATCATTGTAAAATAATGATCAGGCATTGTTTTCTTTTCAAAATTTGTATCGCCATTTGCCTGTGCCTTTTTTTCCAGGTCATCTTGCTCTTTAATAAATTCTTTTCTTTTAGCCAGGTAGTCTTTCACCTCTGGTTCAAGGGAGACCAAAACAGCTTTTTTATGTTCAGGAGTTGCTTTCATAAAATCATGTCCATGCATTTTTTTGCATGCTGCATTTATAGCTGCTTGCCCTTCGTGAAATGCTTTTTGATTATCTTCTGTGTAACAATCTTTCACCATTACGGTCATGAACTGGCCAACTTTCGCTTCTTTAGCACCCGGTGTATTTGTTTTTGGAAAAATAGTTTCAGCTACTTCATCCAAAAAAGCAATATCTGATTCAGTGAAAGTAGCGGAAGTGCCGACTCCTGCATCAGGGTTTTTACAACCTGCAAGAAAAAATTCCCCGCCAATTACAACTCCGCCTGTAGCAGCGGCAACCATTTTTAATAATTCACGTCTGTCCATTATAAAAAATTTAATAAGATTAATTAAACATTCATTTTTTTCAATTCATCAACTGCAAATGCTGCAGCTCTTGCAGTCAACGCCATATAAGTAAGCGATGGATTAACACAAGCAGTGCTTGCCATACAGGCGCCGTCTGTTACAAATACATTCTTACAGTCCCATACCTGGTTATTCCCATTCAGTACTGAATTTTTAGGATCACGACCCATACGTGCCGTTCCCATTTCATGAATTCCCATGCCCGGAGCATAATCGGATTCAAATGCATTTACATTTTTTACACCAGCTACTTCAAGCATTTCTTTCATGTCTTCTTTCATATCTACACGCATCTTCCTTTCATTGTCTTTTATTTCAACATCCATATCCAATACTGGTAATCCCCATTTGTCTTTTACCGTCTTACTCAGTGAAATTTTATTTTCATGATAGGGGAGCATTTCTCCAAATGCGGTTGAACCGATCCGCCATCCACCCGGTTCACACAATGCATCTTTTAATTCAGCACCAACACTTAATTCCTTTACTTCACGGCCCCAACCATTTCTGCTTGCACCGCCCTGGTAACCGAAACCACGAACGTAATCCCGTTTATCGTCCCCAAAATTTCTAAAACGTGGAATATAAAAGCCTGTTGGTCGATTGCCGAAATAATATTTGTTATCATATCCTTCTACTTCACCACTGGCGCCAACACGGAAATGATGATCCATAGCATTATGACCAAGCTCACCGCTGGAACTTCCCAAACCATCAGGCCATATATCAGTAGCGGAATTCATTAATACCCACGCAGAATTAAATGCTGATGCGCATAAAAAAACAATTTTTGAAAAATATTCTTTTGTTTGCATTGTCTCTGCATCGATCACCCTTACACCTTTGGCTTTCCTGGTTTCTTTGTCGTAAATAATTTCTTTTACAATTGAATTTATACCTAAAGTAAGTTTACCAGTTGCCATTGCGGCAGGTAATGTAGATGATTGCGTACTGAAGTAAGCGCCGAAAGGGCAACCATTCCAGCACATATCACGGTATTGGCAATTTGTTCTTTGTGGACTATGTCCCAACGGACCTGTTATGTGTGCAGTGCGGCCAATGATCAGCGTACGTTTATTATTATAATGTGCTTTGATCTTTGCGGCTACATCTTTTTCAACAATATTCAGGTCCATGGCAGGTAAAAAATGACTATCCGGCAATAAAGGAAGATTTTCATACGAACCCTGAATGCCGGCAAATTTTTCAACATGAGTGTACCATGGTTCAATGTCCTTATACCTGATCGGCCAATCAGTTCCATGTCCATCTTTGGCATTGGCTTCAAAATCCGTTTCACTCCAGCGATAACTTTGACGACCCCACATTAAAGAACGACCACCCACGTGATAACCACGGAACCAGTCAAACCTTTTTGTTTCAGTATAAGGATTGTCTTTATCACTTGCCCAATAATGAAGATTTCTTTCATTCAGCGGGTAATCTCTTTTAAGATGAGGATAATCTTCGATCATTTTTTGTGTTTTGCCTCCGCGATGCGGATATTCCCACACAGGCTTATTGCTGGCTTCATAATCTTTACCATGCTTTATATCAAAACCTCTTTCAAGCATGATTGTGTTGAGGCCTCTTTCAGTAAGTTCTTTGGCTGCCCAGCCGCCACTAATGCCGGAGCCAACCACGATCGCATCAAAAGTGTTATTGTCTGCCATGTTTTACTTAGTATTTAAAATTGAATATTGATTTAGAATACAAATTTTTTATGAGCCTGGTTGTAGTGCTACTATTAAACTTATGTTGTCTTCGACTTTGCCAGTGGCAAAGTCGCACTCTTGTACTATAACAACTCTATTCAACAATTGAAATGTTAGACCCCTGGTTACATTGTCAACCTAAGTCATCCGTCTTTGGCGGAGGACAGAGAGGTTAGACATCACATCTTCTCACCGCATCTTTTAAAGCTGCAATTTTATCTTCATTGGTTTTACCTGTTGGCATAAATTCCTGTGCTACATAATCTTTAAACCCTGTTTTTACAATTGCTTCCATTATAGCAGGATAATATAATTCCTGGCTTTCATTTATTTCATGACGACCAGGAACACCTGCCGTATGATAATGTCCGATGTACTGATTGTTATCTTGTATTGTTCTTATCACATCACCTTCGTCGATCTGCATATGATAAATGTCGTAGAGTAACTTAAAGTTGGGTGAGCCGATCCTTTTCACCAATTCCACACCCCAGGGCGTTCTATCACACATATAATCTTTATGATTCACTTTGCTATTTAATAATTCCATTTGGATCATCACACCATTTTTTTCCGCAAAACCCATTATTTGTTTCAAGCCTTCCACGCAGTTATTCAGACCGGTTTCATCATCCATTCCTTTGCGGTTACCACTAAAGCAAATAAGATTTTTATAACCTGCTTCAGCAACAAGCGGAATAGATTCTGTATAATCTTTTATCAATTGGGGATGAAAAGTCTTGCCGGCCCATCCATCAGTAAGACTTACTTTGCCTGCGATATAACACATAGAAGAGTAAAGCCCATATTTTTTAAGCATCGGCCAATCTTTTGGAGCTATCAGGTCAATAGCGCCAATGCCTATTTTTTTTACTTCAACACAAAGTTCTTCCAATGGAATATGATTATAGGTCCATTGGCAAACAGAGTGATTAATATTGCCTTTTAATTTTAGTTTTTTTGAATTTGTTTCTTCACTGACAAAAGAACTTATAAAAGGAGCGACTGTGGCAGCCGCAGTTCCAGCAGCAATTTTTTTCAAGGCATCACGACGGTTTGATTTTTTCATATTTACAAGCGGATTCTAAAGTTACAATAGTCCCTGCTTCAAACTTCAGGAGCCGCGATATTTTCTGGCACACCGGCCACCTGTATTTGTCTTTTTTCTCTAAAAAATAAAATAAAATATAAAAGCACTCCCAGTGCGATATACGCCGGAACAAACCAAATGCTTTTCCAGTCATGACCTCCCGGTGACAGTACATATTTATCCACTACTTTACCTGATATCAAAGTGCCGATGAACATTCCAACTCCATAAGTAGCGAAAGTGAATAGTCCCTGGGCAGCATTCTTAATTTTTTCCCCGGCTTTCTTTTCCGTGTACATGTAGCCGGTTACAAAAAAGAAATCATAACATACACCGTGCAAAATAATACCGGCATAAAGCATCCACATATTTCCATCCGTATTGCCATATGCAAAACATACATAACGAAGTATCCACGCAGTCATTCCCATTAGCAACATTTTTTTAACCCCAATGCGATTAAACAGGAATGGTATTGCCAGGATAAATAACGCTTCTGAAAATTGCCCCATGGTCATTTTAGCCGCAGCATGATCAATATTAAGTTCATTTAAAAAACCATTTGCAAATCCATAATAAAATGATAGTGGGATGCAAACTAGTATGGCGGCAATAAAAAATATCAGGTAGGGTTTGCTTTTAAACAGTACAAATGATTCAGTTCCTAATGCCCTGGATGCAGAGGCAACTGCTTTTCCTTTTGGCGGCGTATTAGGTAATATAAAACTGAATAATCCCAATGCTGCCGAAACACCAGCAGCGATAAGGAATGTATAAATGGAAGGTTCTATTTTTAAACTCCCGATTATTAAACCAGCAACGATCCATCCCAATGTTCCAAATACTCTTATCCACGGAAATTGTTTTCCGGGATCAGACATTTGATGAAATGCAATGCTGTTTGATAAAGCGATCGTGGGCATATAGAGTAAGGAGTAAAATAAAATTATCCAATAGAATGCAGAACTATTATCAACTTTTGTCGCTAAGAATAATAATACAGCTCCAATTAAATGAAGCACACCCATGATCCGTTGCGCTGAAAAAAACCTGTCAGCGATCATTCCAACGAAAAAAGGAGAGATCATGGTTGCAATAGCAAGAGCAGAATATGCTTGTCCAATGCTGTTATCGATTCCTGTCTCTTTGAAATGCTCTCCCATATAAGTTACCATGGTGACATACCATGAACCCCAAATAAAGTATTGGAGAAACATCATTACCGAAAGCTTGATTCCTGTGGTAAGTTTCATGTTCAAGAATGTGCCAGTTGTTGGGATGGTTTATTTTTCCTTACAAAATAAATGACTGTAAATATCACTAGCAGTATGGCTGGCATTATTGCAACTTTCATTAATGTATCAGTACCTGCTACTGCTTCAGCTTTTGAAACATCATTACCTGCCGCAACTGCGGCATTTTTTGCTTTGTCAAACCAATTACCCATTATCGGTAAAACCAATGATACAGAAAACATACCTGCTCCACCCATTAATGATAATCCTAATGCACCGGTCTTTGGCAAATACTCTGATACAAACCCAAGCATTGTTGGCCAGAAGAAACAAATACCAGCAGCAAAAACAGCAGCAGCTCCAACTGCAGCATAACCGCTTGTTTTGCTTAAAAGAAATAAACCGATGGCAGCAAATAATGCGGAGAAGATTAGCATACCATTTGGATTTAGCCTATGTACTATAGGTCCTGCGAATGAACGGCCAATTGCCATAATACCATTAATAAATACAAGGATCAGGATACCAGATACACCGGCTCCACTTAATAAGGCATTGATCCATGTACCGGTTCCCAATTCTGTGGCAGCAGTCATGAACATACAAAGGATCATAATAATATATAGAGGATTTAAACAGCTTGTAAACATTTCCTTTGTACTAACACCTCGTTCTACTCTTTCAGTTTTAGGAAATTCGAGTTTTAGGAACATCCAACCATATATAACAGCTGGTAAAAAAAGAATTGCAACCATAATTCTCCAATCAAGATGTAGCTGTTCAAGAAATAAATAAGAAATAAGTCCTCCGATCACAATACCACCCGGAAACCAAACGTGAAATTTATTCAACATTGTGGTTTTGTTTTCAGGATAGAGAGAGACAACAAGTGGGTTGCATGCAGCTTCTACCATTCCATTTCCAATGCCTATACAAACTGTTCCAACGAAAAGCATTGTAGCATCTTTAGCAACCAGGTAAATGATGATACCGGAAACATGACCAATAAATGCAAGCCCGATCAATTTTTTCATTCCAAGAATGTCGCAAAGAGGACCGCCAAAGATCATAGCGAGAGTGAATCCCCAAAATGCAGGGCTAAAGATCCAGCCAACCTGTTCTTTTGTAAGATTAAACTCAGTGCTCCATGTACCTTCAAGGGCTGCCCGGTAAGCAAAAGTGATAGCAGTTACAATGAGTGCTATTCTACTTGCCAGAAATAATTGATTTTTGTTTACGGCTTGCATATCGTTGATTTTAGTAAAAAATTTTTGGAAAGGCTAAATGTACTATTTTTAAAAACACATTTACCTTCAATGTTCGCGAATTTAATTTATATCAAACCACAAACAACTGTTTGAAATATGGAAAACAGGAAACTCAGAATGGCAATGATCGGTGGCGGCAAGGATGCATTCATCGGCGCCATTCATCGATTTGCATTTAATATGGATGCACAAATTGAAATAGTTGCCGGCGCATTAAGTATCAATCCAGAGATCGCGGTTGATTCAGGAAAAAGTTTATTTCTTGATGAATCCCGCATTTATACAGATTATAAAGTGATGCTGGAAAAAGAAGCAGCAATGCCAAAAGATAAACGAATTGATTTTGTCAGCATCGTTACTCCAAACTTCGTACATTTTGATCCGGCGATGATGGCTCTCGATAAAGGGTTTAATGTAGCAATTGAAAAGCCAATTACTTTTTCTCTTGACCAGGCAAAACAATTAAAAGAAAAAGTAACACAAACAGGATTGACCCTTTTACTTACTCATACTTATACCGGCTACCCAATGATAAAACAGGCAAAGCAAATGCTGAAGAATGGAACGCTTGGTAAAATAAGAAAGGTATATGTAGAATATCCACAAGGATGGCTAAGTACATTAAAAGAAAGTGAAGGCAATGCTCAGGCATCATGGCGTACAGATCCAAAACGTAGCGGTATAGCTGGTGCAATGGGAGATATCGGAACACATGCATTCAATATGGCAGAATATGTAACAGGATTACAGGTTACTCATTTATGTGCTAATCTGAATATTGTTGTTGATGGAAGAATGCTTGATGATGACGGGGCTACATTTATGAAATTCAATAATGGGGCAACTGGTGTATTAATGGCCACACAAATTGCTGCAGGTGAAGAAAACTGTATTAAGATAAGAGTGTATGGAGAAAAAGGCGGCCTTGAGTGGAAACAGGAAGACGCAAATACTTTATTAGTGAAATGGCTTGACAAACCAGCAGAGATCTATCGTGCAGGCACAGGTTATGTAAGTTCTTATGCATCGCATAATTCAAGAACACCGGCTGGTCATCCGGAAGGATATTTGGAAGCCTTTGCAAATCTTTACCGCAATTTTTCTTTGACTGTTCGTGCAAAAGCGAATGGTGAAAAACCAAAAGACGAATGGCTTGATTTTCCAGGCGTGGAAGAAGGCATAAGAGGAATGGCATTTATTGAAAATGTGGTTGCTTCGGGTAAGTCTGATAAGAAGTGGACGGAGTTTGTTGTTTAACTCAGCGAACTCTGCGCCTCAGCGTGAAAAATATTCTATGGAAATAAATGATATTACATCCATTATTATTGAAGAAAGTATAAAAATTCATACAGATCTTGGCCCCGGACTTTTTGAATCTGTTTATGAAGAAATTTTATATTATAGATTAACTAAACGAGGAATAAATGTTCAGAAGCAAGTTGCGGTCCCGGTTTATTATGAAGAAGTAAAAATGGATGTAGGGTTTAGAGCTGATTTGATTGTGGAGAGCAAAGTTGTTGTTGAAATAAAATCTATTGAAGCTGTTGCGCCAGTTCATCATAAGCAACTATTGACTTATTTAAAGTTGACCGGATTGAAAGTCGGGTTACTTATTAATTTTAATGAAGCACTTTTAAAAGATGGAATCAAAAGAATTGTAAACAATTATTAATTCTCTGCAAGTCTTGCGTCCTTGTGTGCAATAATTTTCACGCTGAGACGCTGAGAACGCAGAGGGAGGAATAAAGTATGAAAACAATCAAAGGTCCTGCAATTTTTCTTGCACAGTTCTTGGGTGATAAACCGCCGTTCAATAATATGAAGACAATTTGCCAATGGGCAAAAAGTCTTGGGTTTGTTGGCGTACAAATTCCTACTTGGGATTCAAGATGTATTGATCTGCAAAAAGCAGCAGAGAGTAAAACCTATGCTGATGAATTAAAAGGGTTGGTAAATGAGGCAGGATTAGAAATTACAGAACTATCTACACACTTACAAGGACAATTGATTGCAGTGCATCCCGCATATGATGATCTGTTTGACGGATTTGCACCAGACAGCGTAAAGAAAGATCCTAAGGCAAGAACTGAATGGGCGGTTCAACAATTAAAATATGCAGCTAAAGCTTCTCAAAATTTAGGGTTAAATGCACATGCTACATTTAGTGGTGCATTATTATGGCCAACAGTTTATCCATGGCCGCAACGTCCTGCCGGTTTGGTTGAATCAGGATTTAAAGAATTAGCGAATCGATGGATACCGATCTTAAATCATTTTGATGAATGTGGCGTAGATGTTTGTTATGAAATTCATCCGGGAGAAGATCTGCATGACGGTATTAGTTATGAAATGTTTTTAGAAAAAGTAAATAATCATAAAAGAGCTTGCCTGCTTTATGATCCTTCGCATTTTGTTTTACAATGTCTCGATTATAAATCATACATCGATATTTATCACGAAAGAATAAAAGCATTTCATGTTAAAGATGCTGAGTTTAATCCGACAGGGAAACAGGGTGTGTATGGAGGTTTCCAGGGTTGGATTGAGCGGGCAGGCCGATTTCGTTCATTAGGTGATGGGCAGGTTGATTTCAAAACAATTTTCAGTAAACTGACGCAATATGATTATAGCGGATGGGCTGTGATGGAATGGGAGTGTTGCATTAAACATCCTGAAGATGGCGCAAGAGAAGGAGCCCATTTTATTAAAAAGAATATCATCCGTGTTACAGAAAAAGCTTTTGATGATTTTGCCGGACAGTCAGGTGACGAAAAGTTTAATCGAAGAGTTTTAGGATTGGAATAATAGATACCTTTACGAACCTTAAAAAATCAACAAAATGAAAAAAGCAGTTTTTATGATCGTGGTAGTTGCTGTACTTACTTCGTGCGGAGGTGGTGGCAGCAGCAGTACCGAAGAGAAACCGAAAGTGGCTGATATTACTGAAGACCCAGTTTACAAAAGAGGAGTTGAAATTGTTGCAGGCAGTGATTGTTTTACTTGTCATAAAATTGATGAAAAAAATATTGGTCCTGCGTGGAGAGATGTAGCTGCAAAGTATGCTGGACAGGATACTGCAGTGAAATATTTAGCACATAAGATAATGAATGGTGGTTCTGGTGTTTGGGGACAAGTGCCAATGGCTGCACATCCAACACTTTCAGAGGAAGATGCTGAAACATTAGCTAAGTATGTATTGATGTTAAAAAAATAATCCTACATGAAAAAAATTTTGATTTTTGCCATGGCAGTATCATTTATTGCCTGCAACAATAATTCTTCAGAAAAAAAAGAAGAAACAAAGATCGAACCTGTGACAAATAATAATCCTTTACTTACTGACGAAGAACAAAAAGATGGCTGGCAATTATTATTTGATGGCACATCTATCACAGGCTGGCATAACTATGGCGGAGGCTCAGTTGGGAAATTATGGAAAGTTGAAGACGGCACTCTTAAATATGCCGGGGCAGAAAAAAAAGATACAGTAGGGCAGGATATAGTTACTGATGAGGAATATGAGAACTTCGATCTGAAACTTGAGTGGAAGATCGATACTGCCGGAAATAGCGGTATCCTGTTTTATGTGCAAGAAGATGCTGCACATCCTAAGCCTTACTGGACAGGACCTGAAATGCAGATACTTGATAATGAAAGGCATGAAGATAGAAAATATCCAAAGCACCGTGCGGGTGATCTGTATGACCTTATCAGTTGCAGTAAAGAAACAGTAAAGCCGGCTTTGGAGTGGAACCAGATAGAAATAAAAAGCGTGAATGGTAAGCTTGATTTTTTCTTAAATGGCGAGAATGTGGTTTCTACAACTATGTGGGATGATAATTGGAACAAAATGATCGCCGCAAGTAAATTTAAACAATGGCCGGGCTTTGGCACTTTTAAAAAAGGCAAGATCTGTTTACAGGATCATGACTGCAATGTTTGGTTTAGAAATATAAAAATTAAAAAGGTGTAATTTAAATTTATAAGAAGTAAAACCCCGTCTCGCCTTAGGTGAAACGGGGTTTTGTTAATAATAGCAATTTTTTGAAAATCCGTTTATTGTTTATAGCTTTTACATTCAAACCAAAACTAACTAACATGAATACGGCATTTTTTTCTCATCTTAACTGGTGGGCAATTTTAGTAGCAGCAGTTGCCTATTTTATACTGGGCGCCGCCTGGTACTCAAAAGCTCTTTTTGGTACTAAATGGGCGCAGCTTATAAAACTTGATATGAATAACCCCGATCTGAGAAAGGGAATGGGAAAAATGATGGTTTCTACTTTCACATTGATCTTTATTGTCTGTTTTGGCCTTTCTGTTCTCATTCACATGATAAATTTTGAAGATAATTTATTTTATGGGATAAAACTTGGCTTGCTTACGGGTTTTGCTTTTGCCGCTACAGCAGTAAGTATTAATTATGTTTATGAAAACAAACCTTCAAATCTATACCTGATCAATAATGGATACCATGTAATAGGACATGTGCTTGCAGCAATTATTCTTGTTTTGTGGAGATAAAAGAATAACGAAAGAAAAGCATCATTGAATTTTCAATGATGCTTTTTTATTTCAATCAAGTTTTGTGATCTTGAGTGTGTTGGTTGGTAAATGAAGATGTACCGGGGTGCTTCCTGTACTAACGGCAACATCTCCGGATTTTAAAAATCCTCTTTCTTTAAGTATCTCTATCTGGTCAAAGATAATATCATCAAGACTTTCTTCTTCATCATAAAAGAAAGCTCTTACACCCCAGCTAAGACTTAATTGATTTACAAGAGTCCTTTCTTTTGTAAATATAAACAACGGAGCTTTAGGGCGATAACTGCTAAGCATAAAAGCAGTATATCCACTTTGTGTCATACCAATAAGAGCCTGTGACTCCACATCTTTTGCAAGCTTACATGCATTATAACAAACCGCATCACTTAAGAAAGATGGTGAATGTGGTTGTGGCGCCAGGTCATCTTCGAGACTATAATGATAATCTGTTTTTTCTACTTCTTCAATGATCTTTACCATAGTTTCCACTACTAGTACAGGATGTGCACCCGTAGCAGTTTCGCCACTCAGCATTACAGCATCTGCACCTTCAAGAACAGCATTGGCAACGTCAGTTATCTCGCTGCGGTTAGGTTTTGTTCTTTCGATCATGCTTTCCATCATTTGCGTAGCAACGATCACCGGCTTTGCACGATGGATACATTTTTTAATGATCTGTTTTTGTATCAGCGGTACTTTTTCAATTGGTAATTCTACACCGAGATCGCCACGTGCAACCATGATGCCATCAGATTCTACAATGATGTCACGGATATTTTCTACTGCTTCTGGTTTCTCGATCTTGGCAATGATCTTTGTTTTACTTTTCTTTTCTTCAAGTTTATTACGAAGAATGATGAGGTCTTTTACATTTCTTACAAACGAAAGGGCAACCCAGTCTAATTTTTGCTCTATGATGAAATCTAGATCGGTAAGATCTTTATCTGTTAATGCTGGTAAAGTGATCTTTGTATCTGGTAAATTGATACCTTTTTTAGACGAAAGAGCTCCGCCAAGTGTTACAACAACTTTTACATCGTTATTTTTTTCAATGCTTAAAACCCTAACTTCTAATTTTCCATCATCTATTAATATAATGTTTCCAATTTTTACATCACTGTGAAAATTTGGATAGGAAACATAGATCTTTTCTTTATTGCCTATTACTTTTTCGTTGGTAAATGTGAGAATATCGCCTTCGATCACTTGAATTTCGCCGTTTTCAATTTCACCCACTCTCAACTTAGGGCCCTGCAGATCGCCAAGTATGGCAATGTTGTAAGGTTCTTTTTTATTTATATTACGAATATGTTCAATGATCTTTCCTTTGTCTTCATGTGAGCCATGAGAAAAATTCAAACGAAATACATTTACACCTGCTCTTACAAGAGCAAGTAATTTATCATAAGTATCACAAGCCGGGCCAACAGTCGCTACAATTTTTGTGCGATGATTCGTATGCTGAACGCCAGCTTCTTTGTTCATTGATTTCTGAAAATATTTTTCTACTTTTTTACTCATGAGTTTTTTTATTTCTAAATTTCTTGTTTCAAGATTTTCTATCCTTAAATTTCAACCCTTTTTGGTCACTTGTATTTAAATACTTTATAAAGTTTGCAATATGTGAGGCAAGGTTTTTATATTCTTCATTGAGTTCATTCAATTCTGATTCATTCCAGTATTCACTTTCAAATCCCCGGAATAGTTGTGACCGAACTTCTCCTGTAGAACCCTTTGAATAGCTTAATGCATTTACAAACTCAAGCCTGCTGTCTCTTTCGAAACCTTCTGCCATATTATCCATTACCGAACCAGCTGCTTCTTTAAAATTATTTTTAAACCGAAAATCTTTTGCAACTTCTTCTCTCTTGATAAGGTCGATAATTTTTTTGTATAATCTTTTCGCTTCTTTCCAAATTTCAAGGTTTTCAAAAGATGTTATGGTGGCCATTAAATTTAGAAATTTAGAAATCAGAAAATAGAAATCTAACTCGCCAATATCTTCACGATCTTTAACCACTCTTCGCTGATCTTTGCTTTGTTTTTTACAGCATTCTCCAGCGGTATGTAATGCATTTTGTTATTCATAATTCCTACAAACACATTGTGTCTTCCTTCCATTAAAGACTCTACAGCATGAAAGCCCATACGACTGGCTATCAACCTGTCGAGGCATGAAGGAGATCCACCTCTTTGAATATGACCAAGTATGCAAACTCTTATTTCTGCAAGTGGCAATTTTTCTTTCAGGATCTTATGTACTTCATTAGCGCCGCCATATTCATCACCTTCTGCAACCACGATCAGGTTCACTAATTTTTTTCTTCTTTCTTTTTCTTGTAAGGAGGCCACTATATCATTGATATCTGTTTTTCTTTCCGGTATCAAAATATTTTCAGCACCTGTAGCGATTCCACTGTGTAAAGCAATGTACCCTGCATCACGTCCCATTACTTCAATAATAAAAATGCGGTCATGCGCATCCATCGTATCTCTTACTTTATCGATCGCTTCTACAGCTGTATTCACAGCTGTATCAAACCCGATCGTAAAATCAGTTCCATAGATATCTTTATCAATTGTACCTGCAATACCAATACAGGGGATATCAAACTCCTGGCTAAATTTTACTGCACCACGAAAAGAACCATCCCCGCCAATAATTATAAGACCATTAATGCCACGATCCTTTAAATTGTCGTATGCTCTTTGTCTTCCTTCGTAGTCAAAAAAATCTTTACAACGGGCAGTCTTTAAAATGGTACCGCCACGCTGAATAATATTTGCTACTGATCTTGTTTCCATTTTAATGATATCATCATCGATCATTCCCTGGTAGCCTCGCAAGATCCCATAAACCTCCAACCCGTGATAGATCCCTGTTCTTACAACAGCACGAATGGCAGCATTCATACCGGGTGCATCTCCGCC
>Ga0207641_10000636_pt1 | contig 38316 bp, 31 predicted proteins | sample KBSSwiS62_FD_184306 | JGI IMG/M metagenome (GOLD analysis project Ga0207641, IMG submission 184306) | Switchgrass rhizosphere microbial communities from Kellogg Biological Station, Michigan, USA - KBS Switchgrass S6-2 (SPAdes) (version 2) | ecosystem: Host-associated > Plants > Roots >... | reverse complement strand
AATGATACGGCAACGGGACACGGTCGAACATCGCCCGCCACAGCCACACGTCGTCCTCGCGCTCCCAGAAGAGCGGATGACTGACACCGTCCGTCTGCACCCACCGCCAATCCTCAGGCGTCCACCATCGCTCCTGTCGATAGCCGCCCGACTCGACGAACTCGAGAAAGCGTTCGTTCGTCACGTCGTGGCGCTCGATCGCAAACGGCTCGACGGCGGCGGATACCGACGGGAATTCGTTGTCCCAGCCGAATCGAATCGAGCCGCGTTCGACGCCAAGCGTCGCGCAGCCACCTGGCACCTCGACCCATTCGTGCGATGGCCGGGACCCACTCACGCGGGGACGGTAGCCGGGCGGTGACTGCTTCTGCTCGAGCGGCAGCCGGTGCCACATGTAGAGTAGGGTTTCCTGGTGCATCGCCTCGTGTTCGAGGATGGCGTAGACCGCCTCAGCGCGATCGAGGAGCGGATGCCCGGGCTGCTCGACGTCCGCATGCGCGATCGCATCGATGACCTGCTTGTCGGCCTCGGCGGCAAACTGTTCGACCACGGCGCGGTCGGGCCAGACGGCCTTTTGGCCTTCGGCCGCCTCCTCCTCCGGATCGATGCCGCGGGCGAAGAGCGCCTCGAGCCTGGCATCGATGCTCGGACGACCGAGCCCCCGCTTGACGAGCGTGTTGAAACTGAAGGCGGGCAGGTGTCCTTCGTAAAAGACGATGGGATGCCGCAGCGCGATCGGCTGCTCGTAGTACGCATCATCCGTGAGCAGATCGAAAAGCGCGCGCGAGCGCGCGCGGTTACGGCGATACCAGCTGAGCATCTCGTCGCGATCCACCGGCACCCGGCCATCATGACCCGAAAACCGATAGCGTGTCTTCAGTGAAAGAGCCGGGCCGGTAGTAAAATGCGGTCGAGGTCCAGATGCGTTCACGCCGTTCGTTTCTGTCGCGATTCGGGATAGGCACCTCTGCGTTAGGCGCTGCCCTCGGGCTGGGATCGGCCTCCGCGCTGGCGCAATCAGGATCCGACAGCCGCTACCAGCCGGCGCGCCACCCGCAGGACGACTGGTTCGACGAGGTTCCCGGGAAGCATCGATGCTTCTTCGACACGACGACGGCGGAAGAGCTTGCCGACGCCATCCAGTTTGCAGGCAATTACTTCACCGGCAGCAAGAACGGCTACGCGCTCGAACCGGGCGAGGTGGCGCTGATCATAGGCATGCGGCACGAGGCGGCGCCGTTCGCCTTTACCGACGCGATGTGGGCCAAGCACGGCGTCGTGCTGTCGAAGCGCGCGAAGTGGGTCGACTCGAAGACGTCGCAGCCTGGTTTGGCCAATCCGCGCCAGACGCCATTGAACAACTTGGCGAGGCGCGGTGTCCGCTTCACGGTGTGCGATCTCTCGACCCACGCGATTGCCGGGCTCATCGCCGACAGCATCGGCGGGAAGGCCGACGATATCTATCCTCAGCTGATTGCGAATCGCGTTGACAGCGCACGCCAGGTGCCGGCCGGTATCGTGGCGCTCAACCGCGCACAGGAGCACGGCTACTCGTCGATGTAGCGTCGCGCACGAAGATCGACAGCAGCGTGCTGACCACGCTGACGACGAGCGCGCCCAGGAACGCGGCGGCGAAGCCGTCGACGTGAAAGCCAAGCCCGAGCGCACTGGACAACCGGCTAGTCAGCCAGAGCATCAGACCGTTCACGACGAGGGCGAAAATGCCCAGCGTCACGATGATCAGCGGAAACGTCAGGATTTTTGCGACCGGCCGAATGGTCGCGTTGACGACGCCGAAGATCAGCGCCACGCCGAGGAACGGCAGCACGTCGCCGCTGAACGTCACACCCCGTATCAGCTGGGTCGCCACCCACAACGCGCACGCATTGATGAGCAGCCGGACGAAAAATCGCATGAGGCGCCTCGATCCCTAAGGATATACTGCCCGTCGGCTTTCGGGTCGGGTTCCGCGTCATTTCGAGGAGGGACACATGAAACGGATCGTCATCGCTCTGGTCGCGCTGGCTGGTGTGGCGCGGGGCGTCGGCCCGGCGTACGCGCAGGCGGTGCCTGAAATCCCGTTCGACGGCAACGTGAACTTCCTGAAGCTGCCGGCCGACATGAACGTCGGCGAAGTCTCCGGCGTCGCGGTCAACTCGAAGGGCGACGTCGCGATCTTCACCCGCTCGAACAGCGCGGGCGGCCCCGCCTACGGCGCGACGGCGTCGCAGGTGCTGCTCTTCGACAAGACCGGCAAATTCCTCCGCGAGATCGGCAAAGGCCTCTACGCGTGGTCCTACGCGCACGCCATCCGCTTCGACAAGGACGACAACCTCTGGGCCATCGACAAGGGGTCGGACATGATCGTCCGCATCAACCCCGAAGGGCATGTGACGATGGTGTTCGGACGGAAGAAAGAAGCGTCTGACAAGGCCGAGCCTTGGGAGCGCGTGACCCCGCCGCGGCCGCCGATCCCCGGTCAGTTCCGGCAGCCGACCGATGTGGCCTTCGATACCGAAGGCAACATCTACATCAGCGACGGCTACATCAACTCACGTGTCGCCAAGTTCACGAAGGACGGCGACTGGGTGGCGTCGATCGGCGATCCAGGCCGCGGCCCCAAGCTCGGCGAACTGAACACGCCGCACACGATCGCGAACGACGCGAAGGGCAATATCTACGTCGGCGACCGCGGCAACCGCCGGATTCAGGTGATCGATCCGAAGACGAACACGTTCGTCCGCGAGATCAAGATCGACGTGCCGATCCCGTCAGACGCGAGACCGTGGATGGGCGCTACGCCCACCGCGGAAGCCGGCGCCGCGCAGAGCGGCGCGCCGTGGGCCCTCTGCATCACGCCGCCGAACGCGCAAGGGCAGCAGTTCCTCTACAGCTCAGACGCGTTTCCAGGGCGCGTGTACAAGCTGTCCTTGGACGGGAAAGTCCTGGGATGGCTTGGCAAGTCGGGGCATCAGGCCAAGCAATTCGGCTGGATCCACGAAATCGCGTGCCCATCCGAGAACGACATCTACGTCGCGGAGCTGCTGAACTGGCGGTTGCAGAAACTCACACTGAAGCCAGCGGCAGCAAAGACATCGACCGCTGGCCAGTAGCCGCGTGGGTCGAGTGGGTCAAGTGGGTTGTGCAACTTCTTTACCTATCCGACCTACCCGACCTACCTGACGGCTCCTTCACTTTTCTCGAGAAAGCGTCCGATCTCCGTATTGAGGAACTTGGCGTCCTCCGGCGAACGCCGCGATCGCCGCAGCCGCGCATGCGTTCGTCATCGATCGCTCGATTCGCCACGCAGAGCCGGCGTGGTTGGCGGCGGCTTCCGGTGATGGGTGCCTTGTTCGTAAGAGTAAGCAAGCCGGAACAGCGTCGGCTCCGCGAACGCGCGGGCTAGGAACTCGAGTCCTACTGGCAGACCGTCGGCGGTGAATCCCGCCGGCACGGTCATCGCTGGAAATCCGAGCGCCGGGCTGAGGCGGCGATTATTGCCCGGTCCAGTGCTGTCGATCGTCGTCCGCGTCGTGGCGTCCGGCGGAATCCGCACCGGCGAGTGATCGAACGTAGCGTAGACGAGCGCGTCGAGCTGCCCGTCAGCCATGGCGACGAGAACCGCCTGCCGCAATTCTTCCCTGATCGCGAGGATCTGCGCGTAGCCGGCCTCGTCCGTCGTGTGGCCGAGGGATCCCATGAGGACTCGCGCGCGAGCCGGCGCGACTTTGCCCGACAGCAGAATCTCGCTCAGGGTTCGTGCCGGCGCGCTGGGATGCTGCGCGAGGTAGTTGTTTGTCGCAACTTCAGTTTCGAAGATGTTGCCGTCGTACACTTTCAGCGATCGGCTCTTGACCTCGGGGATCGTCACCGGATCCACGACGATCGCACCCAGCCGCTTCAGATCCGCTATGGCGCGGTCGATCACGCTTCGTACCTGCTGGTAGTCGGCAGACGCGGGATCGGTCCGTGAATCCAGCGGCTCGCGGATGACGCCAATGCGTGCGCCTCGCAAACCGTCGGCGGCGAGGAATTGTGTGTACGTCGCCGGCACCTGACCGACGGCATACGCCGTCACCGGATCGTTGGCGTCGTAACCGGCGATCACGTCGAGCACAATGGCGGCGTCCTTCACCGAACGCGCGATCGGGCCGAGCGTGTCCGTCGTCGGCCGCGCTGGCATCATCCCGAAGCGGCTGACCAGCGGCAGCGTCGGCCGCAGCCCCACGAGATTGTTCACCGCCGCCGGCCCGCGGATCGATCCGCCGGTGTCCTCACCAATCCCCACCGTCGCAAAGTTCGCGGCGATCCCGCTGCCGGTGCCACCGGATGAGCCGCTGGCGCTCCGTCCGGGATCGTAGGCATTGCGAACGACACCAAATGCCGAGCCGACATAGCCCGACGCGAACTCGCCCATCGTGCTCTTGGCCACGATCACCGCGCCCACCTTCTTCAGCCGCGTCACGACCGTCGCATCACGCTGAGGCACGAACTCCTTGAACACCGCCGACCCGTACGTAGTCGGCATGTCGCTCATCTCCACCTGATCCTTGACGAGCATCGGAATGCAATGCAGCGGACCAACCGGACCGGATGCCGCGAACGCGGCATCGAGCCGATCGGCGTCCTGCAGCGCCCGCCGGTTGAGCGTCTGCACGGTATTCAGCGTCGGGCCCGCCTTGTCATAGGCCTCGATCCGCTTGATGTATTGATCGACCAGCATGCGGCACGTGATCTGCTTCGACGCCAGTGCCGACCGCACATCATCGATCGACGCCTCGACGAGATGAAATCGCGCCGGTGGCGAAGGCTGGAGTGCGGCGCTGACGGTCAGAAGAACCGCGAGGATACGCATCATTACCAGACCCCCACTTGTCCGCGCACGGAATCGATCAGCTTCGCCGGATCGAAACCGACGCCGTTCTTGAACACCGTCTCGACGCGCCTGATATCACCAATCGACGCCACCGGGTTGCCCGCCAGCACGACGAGGTCGGCCTGTTTGCCGGTCGCAATCGTGCCGATGCGCGCGTCGCGACCCAGGTACTTGGCGCCGTTCGAGGTGCCAATCGCAATCGCTTCAAGCGGTGTGAAGCCGGCCTCGACTAGAAGCTCGATCTGCCGCTCGTCCGCGAAGCCGGGCACGACGCCGCCCGACCCGGTCGGATCGGTGCCGGCGATAAGCAGGCCGCCAGCCTTCACGAACGCCCGCTCGAGCGCCATTGCCTTGGGAAACAGCATGCGGTACACCGACTGCGGCGCGCCGTTGGCGACTCGATCCTGTGCGCGCTTGAAGCTGTCCTGCAGCGATGGCGTCAGAACGTCGAGGCCCGGCGGCGCCGGCCGTCCCGGCGTGAAGGTCTCGAACACGGTCAGTGTCGACGTGAGCGCGACACGCGCGGTCACCAGCTTTGCAACGAGCGCGCGGAACGGCGCGCCGTTCTCGTCGATCGCGGCGATGGTCTGCTGACCGCGCGCCTGACCCGGACAGACATCGGGTTGCTTGTCGGCGACGAAGTCGGTGGCCGCTAAAAAGCCGTGCTCGAGGTTGTCAATGCCGAGATCCGCAGCCTCGCCGTACGTCACCGAGCACAGATGTCCGGTGATCTTCATCCTGCGCGCGTGTCCTTCGTCGATCGCCGCCTTCAGCGCGTCGCGCGAGATCTGCATGTACGCCTTCAGCGACGTCGATCCCTGATCGGCCCAATAGGCGACGTGGCGCCGGGCCTCGTCGGCACCCTTGAGCGCGTGCATCTGGAGGAATGGGCTCGGACCGTTGACGTACGGCGCGGTCGCGTCGACGGCAGGGCCAGGCATCTCGCCGGCGGCAATCCGGCGGCTCAGATTGATGTCCATGATCCCGTTGGTGTTCCCGGCCGTTCGCATCGTCGTCACGCCGCCGGCGAGATAGAGACGAGAGAAGCTGACGCCGAGCTGTCCGTAGACGCCGGGGCCGGTCGAGTAATACAGGTGTTCGTGCATCATCACGAGACCGGGAATGACGCTCTTGCCGGTCAAGTCGATGACGGTGGCGCCAGCCGGCGGCGCGATCGAGTCTGCGGCACCGACGCTGGCGATGGTGCCGTCGCGAACGACGAGCGTCTGGTTTTCGCGCGGCGGCGCGCCGGTGCCGTCGATGACGCGGACATGCGTGAGCGCAACGACCGGCGCGTCGATCTTGACGTAGGGTGCGAGCGGATTTGGAGTCTGTTGCTGCGCCACGGCAGGCCTAAAGGCCTGCGCTACGAGCGCGACGAAGGCCACGATTGCCGCGCTCGTAGCGCAGCCCTTCCACCTTCGCGTGCTACGGTAGGCCGCCGCAGCCTTGGCGAAGGCGGTCAGGGCTGCCTTCACTGAACCACCTCCGCGCCGATCGCGGCCAGATCGTCCTTGCCGTGCCCCTTGGCGATCGCGTCGTCCATTCGAGTGGCAATCCCCGGCAATACCGCCAACGGCTGATCGCCGGCCGCCTCGATCATCAGGCGCAGATCCTTCCGGGCCATCGTCAGCTCGAAGCTGGCACTGAAATCGCGGCTCGCCATCTTCGCGCCTCGCCCCTTGATCGCGCCACCCGGCTGGAATTTCGAGAACACGGCCAGCGCGTCGTCCGGCGAGATCCCGAGTCCCTTTCCCATCGCGAACACATCCGCGACGCCGGCTGTGATGACGAAGATCATCGAGTTTCCAAACAGCTTGTACGCGGCCGCACGATCGCCGTCCTCGCCGACGTACCACACCTCGCCCGTCATCTTCGCGAGCGGCTCCGCGACGGCCTCGTAGACGTCCCTCGGCCCGGACACCAGCATCAGGCCGACGGCATCGCGCGCCATCTGCGGCGACATGAAGACCGGTGCGTGGATGAACCTGATGCCGCCCTTGCGTGCCCGTGCGATCCGCGATTTCGCGCCCAGGGGCGATGTCGTGGAGTGGTCGATGACGATGGCGTCGCGGCGGAGCCTCGGCGCGATGCCCTCGCCGATGTCATTGACGACGGCGTCGTCCGGAAGCGTCATGTGGACACGCCCGGCGCCGTCGACCGCGTCGCCGGGAGACGCCGCCACCCGTGCGCCGGCAGCCTCGAGCGCGCGCGTTTTCGATTCGGTGCGGTTCCAGACCGTCACCGAGTCGCCGCGTTTGAGCATGCCTTCGACCATCGCGCTGCCCAGTAGCCCGGTTCCAATAAACGCCACGTCCGCCATGTGCGAGCCTCCCGCTACAATCTATCCCGGTGCGGCGCCTTTCACACCTCATTGCGATCCTCGTCATCGCCTTCGTAGGTCCGGCTAACCACCTGCGCCAAGGCTCCGGCGGTCCGGCGGAGCTTTATGCGAAGGCGGAAGCCGGACACGATAGCTTTAGCTGGACCCTAGACACCCAGGGCGCCGAACGATCGGCGGCCGCGGCGACACAGGCGCCGCAGGTGCTTCGCTGGGCAGGGGATCCGGAAGGCGGCGCGCCATTCGTCGAAGCCGATCCGTCGCGTCCCGACCAACTCGTCGGGTTCGACGTCGAAATCGCGGACCTTCTCGGCGCTGGCCTCCGCCGCACGCCCGAGTTCCTCAACATCCGCTTCGATTCGATCGACCAGAGCGTCGGCCGCGGCGACGCCGACATCGGCTTGAGCGGGATCGAGGACACGCCGGCCCGGCGGGCGACGATGGCGGTCACGTTGCCCTATTACGAATTCCGCGAGGTGCTGAGCGTCCGCGACGCGGACGCCACGCGTTTCGGCTCGCTGGCGGACCTGCGCGGCAAGCGCGTCGCCACGCTCGCCGGCACCATCGCGTACGAGATCCTCCTGCGAGCCGAGCGCGATTTCGGCGTGCGCGCTGTGTCGTACGAGGACGACGTGCACCCGTACAGCGACCTGGTGATTGGACGCGTGGACGCCGTGCTACTCGACAACGTCCTGGCCGAGCGGCGTCAGCGGGCGCTGAAAGGATTCACGATTCAGCCGCAGACGGTCGCAGTCGGGCATTACATCGGCCTGCTGGCGGCCTCGAACGCGCCGCTCCGCGATGCGATGGACAACATCCTGCGCGACGCCATGCGGGACGGCACGCTCGAGCGAATTCTGCGCAAATGGCGGGTGTGGAACGACGACCAGCCGAAGCTCTACGCGCGGCTGCTGTCGGGCGAGCCGGTCCCGGCGATCACCGGCTTCGACACGTCCGGCAGCGTGGCGACGATGTCGGGGTGGGAGGCGACAAAGCGCTATCTGCCGTCTCTGCTGCGCGCCTCGGTCGTGACCATCGTGCTGTCCTGTCTGTCCATGGGGCTCGCCATCGCGTTGGGTGTGCTGATTGCGACGGGTCGCGTGTACGGCGATCGTCTCATGCGGGTTGCGCTGCTCGGCTACGTCGAGTTGATTCGCGGGACGCCCATCCTGCTCCAGCTGTTCGTGCTGTACTACGGCCTCGCCGCCGCGGTCAGGCTGCCGGCGTTCATCGCCGCCCTGCTGGGGCTCGCGCTGAACTACGCGGCCTATGAGAGCGAGATCTATCGCGGTGCACTCGAGGCGATTCCAGTGGGACAGCTCGAGGCGGCCCGCACACTCGGGTTAAGCGAGCGGCAGGTGCTGACGCTGGTGCGCGCGCCGCAGGCGTTCAGGCTGGCGCTCGCGCCGATGACGAACGACTTCGTCGCGATGCTGAAGGACTCGTCGCTCGTTTCAGTGCTCACCGTCCTCGAGCTCACGAAACAGACACAGATCTTCGCCACCAACCTTGGCAGCTGGGTGATCCCCGGCACGCTGTGCGCCGGACTCTACCTCGCGATGTCATTGCCGTTGGCCGCCGCCGCGCGCAGGCTCGAGAGTCGCTGGAAGGCGCCGGCGCCATGAGCGACGTCGTGCTCCGCACCGAACGGCTGCGCCTGAGTCGCGGCAAGCGTCCGATTCTGACCGGCGTGACGCTGGACGTCGCACGCGGCGAACTGGTGGCGCTCATGGGCCCGTCCGGCTCGGGCAAGACGACGATTCTGCGCGCCGTCGCAGGACTCGAACGATTCGATACGGGAACCATCGTCGTCGATGGCGTGTCGCTGGTCGGCGGCGCACCGGTGCCGGCACCGACGCTGCGCCAGTTGCGACGCAAGGTCGGCATGGTCTTTCAGTTTCACTGCCTCTTCGAGCACCTGTCGGCGCTCAGCAACATCTGCCTGGCGCCGGTACACGCGCACGGGATGGCGCCAGCAGCCGCGGCGAAGCGCGGACGCGAACTGCTCGCCGCTTTCGGCGTGGAGCATCGCGCGACGGCGTACCCGCGGGAGCTCTCGGGCGGCGAAGCGCAGCGGGTGGCGATCGCGCGTGCGTTGGCCGTCGATCCACCCGTGCTGCTCATGGACGAGCCGACGGCGTCGCTCGATCCCGAGCGGCGCGTCGAGCTCGGCGAGCTGCTCCAGGGATTGCTCCGCCAGCAGCGGACGCTGGTCGTCTCGACGCACGACGAGGAATTCGCGCGAGAATTCGCGACGCGGATTGTCAGGTTGAAGGACGGCGTCGTCGTCTGAGACGCCGGTCGGAGGGGCCGCTATGAAACAAATCGGCAGGCGGGATTTCCTCAAGTACGCGTCCGCGGCGGGCGCCGTCGCGCGGGTGGCGGCAGCGACAGGCGATCCGTCGCGTGACAGCGGCACACAAATCACTACCGCGAATGTCAGGATCTCGGCCGACGATTATGCGCCCGTCCCTGACTACCCGATTCGGCCCCAGCGGCATTCCAGCGTGCGGATGGCAGATCAGTTCTGGAAACCGCGCATTCTGAAGAACGCCGAGGTCACGATTCCGTTCGAGATGCAAAAACTTGCCGAAATGGAGCGGGGCTTCAGCTTCAACGTGTTGGAGGCCGCCATCCTGTCGCTCGCGATGCATCCGGACGCGCGGCTGCAGGCCGAGGTCGATGCACAGGTCCTGCGCTTGCAGCAATCTCCGCGCGCCGGCAACAGCAGCTTCGAGGTTTCGGCGACACATTTCGCCACCACCGGCCGCAGGGTGCTGCTGGACCGGGCGATCGAAGGAGCGGAAGCGCTCTACCACGACTTTCAGGTGCGCAACCCGCCGTTTTCCGGCGGCGAGCGGGACGCCATCAACTGTGTGCAGCTCTACCGCGTGACGCACGACAAACGGCATCTGGATCTCGCGAAGCACTATCTCGACATTCGAGGGCTGTCAGATTCGGTCAACCGGAGCCGCCACAACCAGTCCTATAAGCCGGTTCTCGAGCAGAGCGAAGCGGTCGGTCACGCGGTCAACTGCGTGTCGCTGATGGTGTCGCTCGTCGATGTCGGCGTCCTCACCGGCATCAAAGCGTATCTGGACGCGGCTCAACGGATGTGGCTCGACATCGTCGAGCGGAAGATGTACGTCACCGGCGGTGTCGGAAGCACCGGCAACGAAGGATTCGGCGAACCGTACTCTCTCCCGAACATCTCCGCCTACTCGGAAACCTGCGCCGCCCTGATGTTCATCACGTTGAACCATCGGCTGTTCCTGGCGAGCGGAGACAGCCGCTACATCGACGTGATGGAGCGCGCCATGTACAACAATGCGGTCGACGGCGTGTCTATGGCGGGACGACAGTTCTTCTACGTCAACCGGCTCGCCAGCGCCGGCGACGGACGTGACGCGCGATGGGAGCGAGCGTCGCTCGAATGCTGTCCGCCGAATCTGGTCCGATTTCTCGCCGCGATGCCCGGCCTGTTGTACGCGCGGGACGAGCAGGGAGCCATTTACGTCAATCTGTATGCCTCGAGCGAGAGCTCGTTCCGTGTCGGCACCGCCGACATCGGCCTGAAGGTTGACAGCGGAATGCCCTGGTCGGGCACGACTCGGATCGCCGTGACGACGGGCGGAGAGCACCGGGCCACGATCAAGTTGCGGATTCCAGGATGGGCGCGCAATCAGCCTGTTCCGAGCAACCTCTATACCTATGTGAACAAGGTCGACACAGCTGTCAGGCTGTCGGTGAATGGGAACAATCTCAGCGCGCTCGCGGATGCCGCAGGCTACGTCTCAATCGATCGGACATGGAAAGGCGGCGACGTGGTCGTTGCGGACTTCCCGATGGACGTGCGGCGAGTCGTCGCGGATCAACGGGTGACGCAGGACCGGCGAAGGGTCGCGATCGAACGAGGACCGCTCGTGTACTGCGCGGAGGGTCCAGACACGGACGGCACGGCCCTGGATCTGTTGCTCGAGCCCGCGGCCGGCCTGCAAACATCGGACGATCCGAGTTTCTATGGCGGCGTGACCGTCATCCAAACTCGCGCCACGCAGGTGACCAACCCATCGCTGCCGGCGAAACCTATCCGGCTCATCCCGTACTCGTTGTGGGCCAATCGGGGTCCCGGCGAGATGACCGTCTGGCTCTCCACAGCCGGTTATGCGATCGGCGACACTGGACCGGCCGGCGGATTCATCTTCCATGAAAACACGAATTACGCCGCCGATGGCTGGCGGTACCTCGAGGCCGCGCCGTTCGATCAGAGCGCGGGCGCCGCGTGGGGGTGCTTCCGCCGCTTGATTCCAGGAGCGCGCGGGACGGCTGTCGGAACCGGCAAGCAAAACACCGCAGACATGCTCCAGAGCTGCTCCGAGCCCGGAACTGCCGCGGTGCTGTGCTCCAGTCTGGTCTTGAACGGCACCCGCGGCTGGTTCCTGCCGTCAAGAGACGAGCTCGCGTTGATGTATCGCCACCTGAAGGCGGCTGGCCTCGGCGACTTTCAGGACGGCGGCGTGGCCGATAACTTCACTTACTGGGCCTCATCGCAGCAGACGGCCGACATGGCCGCCCACATCGACTTCGCCGACCTCGGCCGGCAGCACGGCGACGACAAGGACTTTCCTCGAAGGGTCCGCGCGGTCCGGATGATCTGACGCGCGCAAGGTTCAAGGTTCAAGGGAGTTCTTGAGCCCGGCCAGCTGCACGCGGACGTTCTTCGTCCGCTTCTGCTCTTTTTTGCTGGAGATCTTGTCCGGCGCCGCGGCGTAATACGCCAGGATGTTCTGCCGCAGCGCCGGCGGCACGTCGGCGAAGTGGCGTTCGGCCAGCCGACCGAGCAGATCCGCATAGGTCTCGTCGGCCAGCGCGTAGCCACCATGGGCGCTCGGCTTCCCGATATCGAAATTCGTGTTGGCAAGGTTGAGGCGCCGCTCGCCCACGGCGCGCAGCGCCGTATGATACCGTTCGCGCGTGTCCTTGAAGCTCGCGAGAAACAGCGCCTCGGCCTCGGGCGTCGGCGCCTTGAACTTCAACGGACGCAGCGGCCCGATTTTCGGCAGCAGGCGATACAACACGCTGAGCACCATCGTCAGCGGGCCCGGCCGCTGGTAGTCGCGTCCGAAATCGCGCTCGTAGTCGCGGCGCGAGAGGTTGAAGACAAATCGCTGCTCGGCGGCGTCGGGCTTCAGCCGCTGAATGGCCTCCCGTTTGTCGCGCCAGGCGATGCGCGTAATCGATGGAATCGTATTGCTGATCGCATGACGATACGATCCGATCGCCAGATCTTCGTTGGCGAACACGTCCTTCATCTCGAGGCCGTAGACAGTCCGAAACGTCCGCTCGAGGAGTGGCTTCGAGACCTCGAAGCCGATGAAATCGTGGTACGCCTCGGAGGCGTAGGCGCCCGACGCGGCCTGCACGACGTCGAACGAGAACTCGACGATGATGTGGCTCGCTGGCGACTGTTCGTAGGTGACGGTGCTGCCGTACTTGGCGCGCAGCTTGGGAAACATCAGCGCGACGGCGCGGTTGACCGCTTCAGGATGTCCGGCGTTGTCGGCCGCGTAATGCGCAAGCGCGCCGAGCGCGAACCCGTACTCGTTGACGTCGCGCGCTTCGTGAAGCATTTCCTCGACGAAGTCGCCGCTGCGGACGTAGTGCAGCAGGTTGCTGAAGAAGTGGTTGCCGAACGGGTAGTAACCGAGATCCTGGATGACGGATCCGCCGTACGCAAAGGCCCGCGCCTGCTTCAACTCCTCGCGCGTCGCTCGCGGAAACTTCTTCGCCAGCAGCGGCTGGATCGTGGAATCCCACAAGGCGTCGATGTTGGCCTCGTGCGCGAGCACGGAATACGCCGCGGCCTGGCGCGGCGCACTCAGCGTCGCCACGAGCACAAGCACTCCGGCCAGCAGGGTCTTTTGGCTTTCCACTTTTCCTTCTAACTTTTAACTTTACCTTTTAGCTCTTCGCGGGACGACGGGGCCTCAGCACGTCCGTTTGGGTGCAAATAAGGTGCCCTTGAACGATCCCGGGACCGATCCCGCCACCAGCCGCGCCAGCCCGGCGGTTAACAGCTGGCCGAGTCGCGCCGTCTTGTCGTACAGGAGGGTTCTATATGATTCGACTGCGCCCATTGATGCTCGCGTCCGCCGTGGTTTCTGTCCTGGTCTCCAGTCCCGCCCTCGCAGGTCCGCCACTGGTGTGTTTTCCATTCGAGATCGGCAACGCGCGAACGCTTCCGATGGGCGCCAACGACTGGCGCTCCATCGATCCCACCTACGACGTCACGCGGCTCGTCGACGACACGCTCGCACTCCTTCGGACGGAGACACCCGTGCTGGTGCGGATGGAGACGCTCCGCCGCGCCACGATTTACGCCGCGAGCGATGCGGTGAGAGCCACGGCGCTGCTCGACGCCCTGAAGGAGCGGGCGAGCGTGCCGCAGGCGAAGGTCGCACTCAACGTGTTCGACTTCGGCTACCTGGTCGAGACCTACCGGCAGGCACGGCCGATCTTCTCGGCCGCGATACCGGCGATCGATGGCATCGACGGCTATCAGCTCGTGCTGAAAGCCCACGCGCTGCAAGGCGATCCGGCGATGCAGTTTGCGGCCGCGGTGATGACCGAAGGCAACTCTGCGACACGGTCCGACAGCCGGGAGCACTTGGCGCAGGCAAAGGCGCACGCCGACACCGATCGGACCCTGGCACTCAACATTACGAAGCACTTTCAGTAGCGTCCCGCCCGCAGGGGACGGCGCAAAAAAAACGATCTTCCTGTCCTTCGCGGACCTTCGTGCCTTCCTGAAGAGCCGTGAGGGCGCGCGGCTCTCAGCCGCTACACAGCGCTTGATTGCGGAAAGCGGCTCCCGACAAAGAAGTCGTAGGCCCAGCCGCCCACGATGCCGCCGACGCAGGGAGCCACAATCGGCACCCACCACCACCCGTTCCCGGCGCGAAACACGTCGCCGCCCCAACCGGCCACGAACGTAAACAGTCGCGGTCCGAAATCGCGCGCGGGGTTGATGGCGTACCCGGCATTAAGCCCGAAAGTGGCGCCGATCAGAAGGACCAGCAGGCCGACGACGACCGGCGCCAGCCCGGCGGGCGCCGGCGAGTTCCGGGTATCGGTGATTGCGAAGATGACGCCGACCAGCAGGGCCGTCCCGACCACCTGATCGATGAAACCGCCCGGGAACACGCTCAGGAACGGTTGGGGATACGTCGCCCAGATACCCGCCGTTCCCTGCGGGCCGACGACCTGACGGACGCCATTGTCGAAGGCGTAGAGCGCCTCGTGGTAGGTCGCGAACACCACGGCCGACGCGATGAACGCCCCCGCGAGCTGCACGAGCGAATACGGCAGCACCTTGTTCCACGGAAAGCGCCGGTGCACCGCGAGCGCGAGCGTGACCGCCGGGTTGAGATGCGCACCGGTCACGCCGGCCGCCACATAGCAGCCCATCGTCACGGCCAGACCCCACGCGATGTTGATCGACAGCGTGCTGCCGGCTGTGCCCTTGCTGAGGACGACCTGCGCGACGACGCCGACGCCGAAGACGATCAGGACGAACGTGCCGAGGAATTCGGCCAGGAGCTCCCGCGCGAGCGCGTTGGACATGGCGCGTATTGTAGACTCGTCCGGCTGAAGCCGGACACGACATCAGGTGACCATGCCGTACATTCTTGCGCTCGACCAGGGAACGACCAGCTCACGCGCCATCGTCTTCGATCGTGACGGCGCGATTCGCGCGATCGCCCAGAAGGAATTCACACAGATGTTTCCCTCGCCCGGGTGGGTCGAGCACGACCCGCAGGAAATCTGGGCGTCGCAGATCGGCGTCGCCGTCGAAGCGCTCGGGCGGGCCCAGGTGCGCCCGAAGGACGTCGCGGCGATCGGCATCACGAACCAGCGCGAAACGACCATCGTCTGGGATCGCGAGACCGGCGAACCGATTCACCACGCCATCGTCTGGCAGGACCGCCGGACGGCGGACTTCTGCGAGCAGCTCAAAGTGGAGGGCGCGGGCGACGCGATTCAGGTGCGGACCGGTCTGCTCATCGACGCCTATTTCTCGGCGAGCAAGATCCGGTGGCTGCTGGACCACGTGCCGGGCGCCCGGGCACGCGCCGAAGCGGGCAAGCTGGCGTTCGGGACCGTCGACACGTGGCTGGTGTGGAAGCTGACCGGCGGCGCGTGTCACGTGACCGACGTCAGCAACGCGTCGCGCACCATGCTGTTCAACATCCACACGCTGCAATGGGACGACGAGCTGTTGCGGCTGTTCGACATCCCAGCAAGCCTTTTGCCGACGGTACGATCGTCGAGCGAAGTGTACGGCCAGGTATCGACATCGCTCGGGATCGATCAAGTGCCGGTGGCAGGCATTGCCGGCGACCAGCAGGCGGCGCTCTTCGGGCAGATGTGTCGCACGCCGGGCATGTCGAAGAACACGTACGGCACAGGCTGCTTTCTGCTGCAGAACATCGGCAGCTCGCCGATTCGGTCGCGCCAGCAGCTCGTCACGACCGTGGCGTGGCAGGTTGGCGGACGGACGGAGTATGCGCTCGAAGGAAGCGTGTTCATCGGCGGCGCCGTCGTGCAATGGATCCGCGACGGGCTCGGCTTCGTGCGCACGGCCGCCGACATCGAGCCGCTGGCCGCGTCGGTCGCCGACAACGGCGGCGTCTACCTCGTTCCGGCGTTTGCGGGTCTGGGCGCGCCGCACTGGGATCCGTACGCGCGCGGCACGATCGTCGGCCTCACGCGCGGCACGACCGCCGCTCACATCGCCCGGGCGGCACTCGAAAGCATCGCGTATCAGGTGAGCGATCTCCTCGACGCGATGGCCGCCGACGCGGGCATTCCGCTCACCGAATTGCGCGTCGACGGCGGCGCCGCGACCAACAACACGCTGATGCAGTTTCAGGCCGATCTCCTCGGCGTCCCCGTCGTGCGGCCGGTGGTGACGGAAACCACCGCATTGGGCGCCGCCTATCTCGCCGGCCTGGCGGTGGGTTTCTGGCCGTCGGTCGATGCCATCAGCGGGCAATGGAAAGTCGACCGGCGGTTCGAGCCGGCGATGCCGCGCAGCGCGACCGGAACGCTGCGTCAGCAGTGGACCGAGGCGCTGCAGCGCTCCAAGGGTTGGATCAAGCAGGCGTAGCGGGCGACGAACGCGGGATCAGCGCTTGCTGTTCCGGGGCTGAAAGGTCGGCCGGCCGAAGTCGGCGGCTTCCGCCAGCGTTGACGAACCGGCCCGCTCGGCGTACCCGCCGAGGATGAGGAGCGATGCGAGCCGCAGCGGCAGTTCGTACGTCCCTCCGATCCGATAGGGTCGGAGATCGAATTCATCGAATTCGCCTCGAATGGGCAGGCTCTTGATGCGGATTCGAAGGGCGATTTCGGGTGTATCGTTTTCAGTCATGGAACGGCTGCTGCTGAGTTTGCCGGATACACGTTTTTTGCGGTCCAGGCGGTAATGCCTGCAGGAAGCAAGATGATGGCCTGTTCCAAAATGACCATGACCATGAACAGATCCTTCGCTGTCGTTCTCATCACGCTCTCCGCTACTGCTTTCGGGCAACAGGCCCCTGCCGCGCAGCGCGTGTTTGCGCCAGAGGGCACGCCAATCACGCTGGGCCTGGCCGGGTACGCCAAGGTTCTGTGCTCGGCGGTCTTCGTCTCGGGCCGCGACCCTGCCGAAGCTTTCAGGAACAGCGGCTTCTTCCTGTTCCCCGACGAGCATCGCGCCGGTGTCACGTACGCGGTCGATCGTGACAAGAAACTCGTGCGCATGACGCACGGCGCCACGACGCGTACGGCGAAGTTCTACGGCGATCAGGGCTGCATCATCCATCCGCAGGATCACGACGGCATCTATTTCACCCCAGTTCCGGTCAAGACACGGCTGCCGGACGCGGCGACACAGCCGTGGCCGATGGGCGACGCGCCATCGCGCCCGCCTCTTCCAGACGGGCTCGACGCGGCCCGGGTCGCAAAGGCAGTCGACCTTGCCTTCGCCGATCCCGAAGCGCTGACCGCCGGCGTGGTCGTCGTCTACAAGGGCCAGATCGTCGCCGAGCGGTACATGCCGGGGATCACCAAGGACACGCAACTGGAAAGCTGGTCGATGGGCAAGAGCTTGACGGCAACTCTCTTCGCGCTGCTCGTGAAGGAAGGCGTGTACAAGATCGACGATCCTGTTCCAGTACCGGAATGGCGTGCGCCCGGCGATCCGCGCGGCGCGATTCGGATCGTCGATCTGCTGCACATGAGCAGCGGTCTCAGGTTCATCGCCGGACAAGATCCGGACTACACACCCGACAAGGGATACCCCGATCACACGCTCATCTATACGGGCGCGATCGACGCGTTCAAGCATTCGATGACGCGGCCGTTGCAGTTTCCTCCCAACTCCGAAGGCCGCTATCGCAATTCGGATCCGCTGATGGTCGGCTGGCTGGTGAAGCAGGCGGTCACCAAACGCGGCGAGGAGTATCTGACTTACCCGCAACGCGCCCTGTTCGATCGCATCGGGATCCGCCGCCAGGTGCTTGAAACCGATCCGTACGGCAACTTCCTCCTGTCCGGCTACGACTACGGCACGCCGCGCAACTGGGCGCGGCTGGGTCTGCTCTATCTCCAGGACGGCATGTGGCAGGGCCAGCGCCTGCTGCCTGAAGGCTGGTCGACATTCGTCAGCACGCCTGCCCCGGCGTGGAAGACGCCGGTCTACGGCGGTCTGTTCTGGGTGAATGGCGACGGCGCCTGGCCGATCCCGAAGACGTCGTACTTCATGAACGGCGCCGGCGGTCAGCGGGTGGTCATCATCCCCGCACACGATCTGGTCGTTGTCCGCATGGGCCACCACCGCGGCGACCGGGCTGGAATGAACGCATTGAAAGCGGCGCTCGCCGAGTTGCTGGCGGCGGTGCCCAAAGCACAAACGCTGCGGAATTGATGTGGGTCTTCATTGCTCTCGGCGTGGGCATCCTGGCGCTCGCCCACACCGCGCCGGCGCCGTTCCTGTTCGATGCCATCGCCGGTGACCGATCCGTCTGGCACATGGCCAGGCGCACGCCGCCAGTGGTCTACCTGACCTTCGACGACGGACCGAACCCGACGACGACGCCGGATCTTCTCGACGTACTGGCGCGGGCTGGCGCGCGGGCGACGTTCTTTCTGATCGATCGTCACATCACGGCCGATACGGCTCCGCTCGTCCGGCGGATGTTCGCCGAAGGCCACGCCGTCGCCCTCCACTCGCACACCCGGGCGTACATGCTCATGTCGCCGGAGACATTCGCGCGAACCTTGACGGCCGCTGCGGGTCGCATCGAGCAAGTGGCGGGCCGACGTCCGTGCCGCGCATTTCGCCCGCACGCCGGCTGGCGCAGCTGGTCGATGTACGCGGGCCTGAAGAAGATCGACTATCGGATGGTCGGCTGGAGCTGGATGTTATGGGATTGGAACTGGTTTCAACGCCGCACCGCCGACTCGGTCTACAACCGTGTTCGTCATCGCATCGGCAACGGGGACATTGTCGTCATGCACGATGGCGACGAGTCGGCGCCGTTCGCGGATCAGCGACACACGGTCCAGGCGATCGAGCGACTGCTGCCCGAGCTGCGCGCACGCGGCTACGGCTTCGGCACCATCTGCGATCCGAATGACGCATCGCAGGATCGCGTAATTACTTCCTCTCTCCCTTGATATCTAATCCCAGCTGCTGACATTTCTTGTACAGGTGGCTGCGCTCGAGGCCTAACGCGCGGGCAGTTTCCGTCGCGCGATGCCCGTGCGCATTCAGCTCCTGGACAACAACCTCACGCTCGTACGCCTGGACGCGCTCGGCGAGCGTGCCGGACGTTCGCCCGCTGTCGCTCGTGCGTCCATCCGCGAGTTTCGGCGAGGCGGGCGCGAGTTTCGAGTGGCGGCCGGCGAGCACCTGACGCACGGTCGCCGCGTCCACCGCGTCGTCTGTGAGCAGCAGCAGCCGCTCGACGACATTGCGAAGCTCGCGAACGTTGCCGGGCCAGGCGTAGCCGACGAGCTCATCGATGGCGTCACGTTCGAAGCCGCGCGGCTTCCATCCATTCTGCTCCGCCACCTGCCGCGCAAAATGCTCTGCCAGCACGGCAATGTCCTCGGAACGGTCGCGCAGCGGCGGCATCACGATCGGGAAGACGAAGATGCGATGGTACAGGTCTTCGCGAAACGTGCCCTTCTGCACGAGCAGCTCGAGATCGCGATGCGTCGCGACGATGACCCGCGCGTTCACCGCGATCGGGCGTTCGCCACCAACCCGTTCGAGCTCCCCCTCCTGCAGGAGGCGCAGCAGCTTGGCCTGCATCGCCGCCGGCATGTCGCCCACTTCGTCGAGGAACAACGTGCCGCCGTGGGCCTGTTCGAACTTTCCCAGATGACGGGCCGCGGCGCCGGTGAACGCCCCTTTTTCGTGACCGAACAGCTCGGACTCGATCAATTCGGTCGGCACGGCGGCGCAGTTGACCGTCACGAACGGCCGCTCGCGGCGCGCGCTGCGCTCGTGCACCGCCCGCGCCACCAGTTCCTTGCCGGTGCCGGTCTCGCCGAGAATGCACACGCGCGATTCGGTCGGGGCCACGCGATCGACCTGTGCCATGACTCGCTGCATCGCGTCGCTGGCCCAAATCACGTCATGACGGCCGACCCGGCGCCGGAGCTGGCGGTTCTCCTCCTCGAGGCGCACCAGCTTCAGCGCGTTCTCGACCGTCAGCAGAAGCTTCTCCGCGGAGATCGGCTTCTCGAGGAAATCGAGGGCGCCCAGGCGCGTCGCGCGGACGGCCATGTCAACGGTTGCCTGGCCGGACACCATGATGATCGGCGTCATCACGCCAAGCTCCCGCAGATCGGCAAGCATCGACAGACCGTCCTTGCCGGGCATTACCACGTCAGAAAAGACGATGTCGAACCGCTCCTGCTGCAGCAGCGCGATTGCCCGGGCGGCGTTGTCGCAGACGACCGGCTCGTGACCGGCCAGCCGGAAGGTCCGCGAGATTGACGCCAGCGTCGACGCGTCGTCGTCGACGATCAGCACACGGATCATGCGTTGGCCCCGTTCGGCTGCGCCCCGGTTGGCAGCTCGATATGGAAAGTCGTCCCCTTGCCCTGCACGCTGTCAACCCACACCTTCCCGAAATGATCGGTGACGACCGACTGTACGATCGCCAGGCCCAGACCGGTGCCGTGCTGTTTCGTCGTGTAGTACGGCGTGAACAGACGCTGACGCTCTTGCTCGGTGAGGCCCTTCCCGGTGTCCGTGACGTCCAGGCGGAACGAGACACCGTTGCGTTCGGTTCGCACGCGCAGCTGGCCGCCTTGCGGCATGGCGTCGATGGCGTTCAACAGCAGGTTCTGGACAACGCGTCCGAGTTGTTCGCCATCCGCGCGAATCGGCTCAGGCGACGGGTCGAGCTCGAGTGTCACGGCAATCGGCGGACACCCCGGCGCCTGCATCTGAGCGCGGAACAACGCGACGACGCGCTCGACGACCTCGTTGGGAGCCACCTTCGCGAATGCCGGCGCCGGCATCTTCGCAAACTCGCTGAAGCCGCCGACGACGGTGTTCAGATTGGCAAAACCGGTCGTGAGCGTGGACAGACTCTCGTCGAGGATCTCCTCGAACTCCTGCGGCGGCAGCGTTCGGGCGCGCCGAAGGTTGTCGACCGTCAGACGCAGCGGGAAGAGCGGATTCTTCAGCTCGTGCGCGAGACGCCGCGCCAGCTCCCGCCAGGCGGCCACGCGTTCGGCCTGGACCAGCCGTTCGCGCTGCTCGACCAGCTGAGCGGCCATGCCGTCGAACACCTGCGCGAGTTCGCCGATCTCCCCGGAGCCGTGCATGCCGCCGACACGGACGCTCCAGTCGCCGGCTGCAACCTGCCGCGCGGCATCGGCGATCTCCTCCACCGGTCGCGTCACCCTGGCGGAGACGACGTAGCTGAGCGCCGATCCAATGACGACGCCGAGGAAACCCAGACCGATACCGCTCCACCGGATGCGTGACATCAACGCGGCAAGCTCGCGGCCCGAACTGGCGACGAGCAACACGCCTAGAACTCCGCCGCCGGCGCCCGCCAACGGAATGGCATGCACCGTCTCTGGACCATCGGGCCATTGGACCGTCTCGGCGTGCTCTTGCCCCGTCTGTTTCACCCGCGCGATTAACGGCTGGAGCTCCGCCGCCTGGAGCCGCTGGCCGGACGCATCAATCAGCGGCTGGCGCGAGCCCTCGGCCTCGACATTCCGGTACAACAAGGCGCGGATGCCGGGCGGCAGCTGGAGCGACTTGAGAAATTCCTGATCGAGCCGCCGGCCGCCAGCGATGTAGATCGTCCGCGCACCCGACGGCACACCGCGGACTGCGACGAGACCGATCGCCGTCTCACCAGGCAGATCGATCGCCTGCAGGAACGCCTCGCCAGACGCGCCGTCGCGCCGGTTCGTCGCCCACGACTGGCGATATCCGAACCGCGCCGGCCAGTGCGCGGACGAGATGATCGTCCCGTCGTCCGCGACCAGGTCCAGGAAGTCGAGACCCTGGAGAGCCGCGAGCGACGCGGCTTCGTTGACGAAGGGTGCGTAGTCAGTGCCGCGTCGTCCGATCTCGTGCGCGGTGCGGAGGACGAGATCTGTCGACGCCAGGCGATCGAGTCGCCGCTTGACGTCTTCCTGCTGAGTGGCAAGCTCTCTGCGGCATTGCAGGACCAGGGCGTCGGTCCGCTGAAGATCGAGCGTCTCGAACGACCGGCGCGCGGTGGTCGAGATGCTCCACGTGACCAACGTCACGGCGACGGCGACGACGCCTCCGACCAGCAGGAAGAGCCGCGTCCGCAGTCTCACGGCGCACCGCCCCTCAACCAGACATCGGCAAAGTTCCAGGCGCCAGACTCGCTGACGGCGGTGTGATTCCAGGTGCTCACGCGGTCGCTGAAGCCATAAATGTCCGGAAGATGCACGATCGGCACGACGACGGATCGCTCGAGCAGCTGCCTCTCGGCCTGGTAGACGGCGTCCAGCGTGGCGCCTGGCGGAAGCGTGGCTTGCACCGTGCCGCCGTCACGGTTCGCGATCCGTTCGATCAACACCGCGAGCGCGCGATCGGGAGACGTGTTCGGTGCTCGGACCCGCACCAGCCTGGCGTCCGGCCGAGGCGCCAGTCCCAACGGTGCCTGCACCTTGAGGGTGAACCCGATCTCCCGGGCGTCGACCGCGATGCGATCGGCGATCGCATGCGCGAGCGAATCGGACGCATCCACGCGAAGCGTCAACTCGCGCTGATCGAGCGGCAGTGCGGCAATGGCCGCTCTCGACAGCGTCGGCCCGCGATCGAAAGCGAACAGCGGCGCATAGCCGGACAGCCACCGCGGCACGAGGGCGTCGGCGGGCTCCGCCAGCCGCTGGAGCAGCACGGCGCTCATCGACGCGCGATTGACCGCCGCGCTTAGCGTGCGACGCCACGCCAGCGCAGTATCCATGGCGCGATGTGGCTCGAACACGACCGCGATTGCGTCGACCGGACGCGACGCCGCGATGTGCAGCCCGCGCTGCGTGATGCGACGGGCATCCAGCGCGCTCGCGGCGACGACGTCGGCGTGGCCGCTTTCGAGATCGCTGAGTTGAGCCGCGGCCGGTCGTCCCATCTCGATGCGAATCGCGTCGACGAACGGCCGTCCATTCCAGTAGGCGTCGTGGGCTCGCAGTGACAGGCGCCCCGGCTCGCGCGACTCGATTCGGAACGGCCCCGTGCCGGCAAACGCACCGTCGGAACCACGAACCACAACGGCGTGCCGGACGTCGGCCAGCAGCCAGGGGAGGTCGGGCAGTGGTTCGCGGGGACTGATGACGACGGCGCCGGATTCGACCGCAATCGTCCAGGCCGGTTCACTCACACGCAGCGCGGATGCGACGTGCCACGCTTCGAGCGTTGAGCCATCGTGGAGCTGGACTCCGGATCGGAGGCGGATCTGCCAGCGGGCGCCCCGGGGATCGCTTTCCCACGACGTCGCCAACAGCGGTTTTAGCCCGTGCTCGTCAATCGTGACGAGCGGCTCGAAGACGAGTCCGACCACGCGTGCGCGCGCCGCAGCTTCCGCGACGTCACTGGTCGCAGCGGCGGGATCGAGCGACCTGATCGTCGCCTCGACCTCGACACGGAGAGTGCCGCCGTAGCGAGGCCGCGCTCCCTGGACGACGCGAGTCGCCAGACCGACGCTAGCGAGCGCAAGACAGACTGAGATGAAACGCCTCATAACGTCCGGTCTGCATATCGTGAACCACGGCGACCGCCTCGCGATCGTCCTGCGGACGCGTCGGCATCCGCGCGGACCACAACGCGGTCAGGACGCCAGGCAGGGCGATCGTCGACGCTTCCGGCACCAGCGTGGCACCTGCGACACGGGCTAAACGCAACACGTCGGCGCTTTCTGCGTCCGGAGAGCGTCGCGCGGTGACGACGTAGGAGCCTGGCGCGCAAGCGCTCCGCAGCGCCGCGACATGATCGCTGGCATCGCCTCGGGCAACCACCCGGCGTTGTGCGTCCAGAAACGTCAGCATCCCTTGCTGATCGACCACGAGCCATTGTCCGCCGTCGAGCGGCGCCGCCTCGTAAAACGAGAAGCCTTCGGGGGTCGCAAAGGTGTTCCGGCTCGCCGCCATGCCGGCGTTCTCGATGCCGATCGGCCACGGCTCCCCTTCGTCGGCGCACGCAAGCGCGAACGGCGTCGACGAACCGCGGCAGGTGACGCCGGGAAGGAACACCTGGAACGCGTCGCCGTCGGCCCGCAGATGCCCCCGCAGGTCCCGCGGCCATACGCGCGCCGTGGAGACCGCTGCTGACTGGGGCGCAACCGCCGGTTGTCCCGGAAGTGGAATCCGCGTCACCGTGGCCGGGGTCAACACGAGCAGCGCCGGGCCGGCAGTCGCCACGTCGAGAATGGGATCGTGTTGCGCGTGGAGCGGCCGCAGTTGAAGCGCGACGATCGGACTCGGCACCGCCGGTCCGCCGCTGTTCTTCGCGCGCGTCGCGGCCACGACACGACGCGCGGCGCCGTCGCCGATGTCCGCGATGCAGGCATACTCCCTGAGGTTTTCCAGACAGCTGCAGCGCACCGTCGTCGCCCCCTCTCCCGACTCGACGAGGCGGATGCCGCGGGCGACGAGCGAGCGACCCAGTTCGAGTTGAGCCCGGCCGTCATCGCCGGTGCAGACCAGATGCACCGCTGCGCCTGAAGCAATCGCGGCCGCGACGCGGCCAGCGAATTCCGATGCGAGATCTTGAGTGGCGGGTTGGGCTCGAGCCGTCGCCACGGCCAGCAGGAACAGGAGCGCGCTCGACGCCAAGCGCCCTGGCACGCCGAAGCCCGCGAGGGCGAAGGCGGGCGTCCACCATTCGCGGCCGTGGCAGCCCACGGCCGCGAATGATAGCACCTCCCTGACAGCCGCTCCGTCGCGCTGCGTCCCACCATGGGTGAGCGGTGGCATCATCACGAGTGCGTGTCGAGGCCAAGCGATCAACGGAGAGCGCCGAACAGTTGCGCGGTCTCCGCCGTGCGCTCGGCATGGAGCTCGACCACGTCGCCGCTGCGGACACGGGCGAAGAGCCGTTCGACGTCCTGATTGCGAAGGCGGATGCAGCCGTGCGACTTGGCGAAGCCGATGGACGCGGGGGCGTCGGTGCCGTGGATGCCGTAGCCCTTCGCGCTGAGCCCAATCCAGCGGGTACCGATCGGATTCGCGCGGCCAGGGCCGACGATCTTTCCCGGCTTGTAGTACGTCGGATTCGAAACGCGGTTGACGATCGTGAAGGTGCCGACCGGACTGGGCGAAACCGACGCGCCGACCGCGACAGGGTAGATGCCGACGACCTGATCGTTCTCGAGGAGCGCCAGCTTGCGGTCCGGGATGCTGACGACGACGCGGCGCGTCGCGGGCGTCTCCGAGGAACCTGCGCCTTCGGCGGCGGTCACCGGCCGTGCAACACCCAGCCCGGCAGCCATCGCGAAGGTCGTGAGCAGCCGGCTGAATTGGTTCGTCCTCATCTCGTCCTCCGTCTTACGGACGAGAAGGGCAACCGCGGAGCCAGCTGTTAAATCTAGTATTACGTGATACTTACAGGAACGTCAGTCTGGAAATTCGTGTCAGCCGGGCCGCGACCGTGTGCGGGCTGACACGCGGTCCCTGCGTCTCGCGCCGTTCAGCTGTGTGTCCGTGGACAATCTCTTGCACCTTTTTGCCCTCGGTGCGTTACACCGTCCTCGCGGCAGTCATCGCCGTTCACTTGGTCTCGACCGAGTGTGTCCCCAGCGGTGTGGGAGATGCGTCGAGCAAGCGCCTGAAGCCTTCAGAGCGCGCGGAGGTGATCAAGCGTGCGCAGGTGTGGAAGGCAACCGACGTGTCGTCGAAGGACATCTGGACCGGTCCGGATGTGAAAGGGGCGTTCGTGCCCGGCGAAACCGTCACCTGCGCCTACGTGAGGGAGCGGCTCGGCGGCACTACACCGAAGTTCGCCTGTGCGATTGCGCCGGACGACAAGGTGAAGGTCCGATTCGGCCGCGCAAACGGCGAAATCTACGCCGGCGTCGCGGCGACACGACTATTGTGGGCGTTGGGATTTGGCGCCGACGCTCTCTATCCAGTACGCGTCGTGTGTCGAGGCTGTCCCGCGGAGTTTGCGGCGGATGGCGACGCCACGCCAGGACAGATCGTGTTCGATCTCGCCGCGATCGAGCGCAGAATGGCCGGACACGAACTCGTCGGGCCCGGCATGGATCCGGGGTGGACGTGGCCGGAGCTCGATCGAGTGGACGAGGGCGCCGGCGGCGCAACCGTCGCTCAGCGCGACGCGCTCAAGCTCCTCGCCGTGTTCCTCCAGCACACGGACAACAAGCAAGAACAGCAGAAACTTCTCTGTCTCGACGAAAGGCTCGCAGGCGCCGGCGCCGGGTGCGTGACACCGTTCATGATGATCCACGACGTCGGCATGACATTCGGCCGCGCCAACAGTTTCAATCGCGACGCGCTGGGTAGCGCGAATCTCGAACAGTGGGCGGGCACGCCGATCTGGCGCGACGCGAAGCACTGCGTCGCGAACCTTTCACCATCCCAGACCGGTACGCTGACGCACCCGATCATCTCCGAGGGCGGCAGACAGCTTCTCGCGGAGCTGCTCGGCCGGCTGGCCGACCGTCAGTTGCAGGATCTGTTCGAGGTGGCGCGGTTCGGCAACCGCTTCCCGCCCGGCGGAGACGGCGCCGCGCCGGTCTCCGCCTGGGTGGATGCGTTCAAGCGCAAACGCGACGAAATCGCGGGCAACGCTTGCCGTGGATCGAGTAATTGAGTGATTGGGTAATTGGGTAATTGGATTGGGTAATCGGCGATTACCCAATTACCCAATCATCCAATTACCCAATTCGGATATTACTTACGGGCCGGCACCTTGAGCGCTTCGAGGTGTGTGACGATGTCCTGACCGGAGGTCGCGGGCTTGACGGCCTTGTCGATGTCGGCAATCTTGCCGGTTGGATCGATATAGAACGTGTAGCGGCGTGCGAACTGCCGGTCCGGCGGCGCCTCCGGGTTGATGACTCCGTAGGCGAAGGCGACCTTCTTGTCGGGATTGGCGAGCATCGGGAAGTCCGCGTGCTCTTTCTCGGCGAACCCCTTGTTCTCTTCCAGCGTGTCGACGCTGATCATGAAGTACGCGGTGTCGAACTTCCGAATCAGTCCCCCGCTCTCACGGAGCGAGTTGCATTCGGCCGTTCAACCAGCGGTGAAGGCTTTCGGGAACCACGCCAGCACGACCCAGTGTCCCTTCAGATCCTTGCTGAGGGAGTAGGTCTTGCCGTCGGTGGCCGGCAGCGTAAAATCCGGGGCCTGATCACCGACCTTCAACTCCACGGCTGGGGTCTGAGCGGCAACCGGAGCGGCCGATAGCACGCCCGCAGCGAGCGCGAACGGCATCAGCCATATGGCTTTCTTCATCACACCTCCTCGAGCGGAAACGATAGCACAGCTCTTTGACGACGGAGGTCCTGGAGGTACGGATTTCGCACGGCGGGGACACATGAGGAAAACCGCGAGAATCGCCCTGGTTCTGCTGGGGTTGACGGTCGGGTGCAGCGCCGACAAGACCCCCACCGCCCCCGAAGCCGGCGGCCTCAACCTCACGGGCACCTGGAACGGGCCGATCGTCGTCGACACCACCGAGGCCCGGATGTCCTGGAATCTGACGCAACTGAACGGCGTGGTCAGTGGCCCAGTCACAGTCCTGCTGCCGAACGGCATCGTCCTGATGAACGGGTTTCTCAACGGCACGCTCTCGGGGATGACGCTGACGTACACGATTTCCGTCGGTAACGGCGGCGTGCCGAGTCGTCCGACGTGCGCCGGTCAACTCACCGGCACGATGACCGTGACCGTTGCCTCCCCCTCGTCGCTCAACGGTCCGATGGGCGTGTCATCGAGCAACTGCACGCCGCCCTTCGGCACGTCCACCATTACGCTGACGAGACAGTAGGTTCGGCAGGTTCGGTCGAACCCGCCGAACCCCTTATTCGGCCCTCAGCGCCTCCATCGGATCGACGCGCGCGGCGCGCAGCGCGGGCACGGCGGTGGCAGCCGCAACCGTCGCGAGCAGCGCGAGCGGCACGGCGACGAAGACCACTGGATCCGCGGGAGCGACGGCGAACAGCATCCCGCGCAGCAGCTGCGCGAGCGCGTACGCGAGGGCGCAGCCGATCGCGATGCCGGTCAGCGCCAGCCGCAAGCCCTGCGCCATCACCAGCCTGAGGATGTCTGTCGAGGCCGCCCCCATCGCCATGCGGACGCCAATCTCCGACGTGCGCCGGCTGACCGCGTACGCCATCACACCGTAAACACCCGCGATTGCCAGGGCCAGCGCGAAGAAGGCAAAGACCCCGATCAACAACGTGCGGAATCGCGGCGTCGCGACTGAGATCGACAGGGCGTCGTTCATCGTGCTCGTCCGTACCGGCACGTCGCCGTTCACGCTCCGGATGATCTCGCGGAACGTGTTCGCGACGTTCATCGGCTCCGTCGCGGTGCGCGCGACGAGCGCCAGCGATGTCGCCGTCACCGGATGCTGTTCGAACGGCAGGTAGATTTCCGGCCCGGGCTGCTTCGACGGGTCGGACGAGCGCACGTCGCCCACGACGCCGATAATCGTCATGAACTTCGGCGAGTCCATCCCGCAGGCGAGGTTTCGGCCGATCGGATCCGCGTCGCCGAACGCCTGACGGGCGAGCGCCTCGTTGACGATGACAACGAACGGCGCGTCGTACCGATCGCGCATCGAGAAGTCGCGTCCGCGGCGCAACGGGATCTGCATCGTCTTGAAGTAGTCGGGCGTAATCACCGTGAAGGCGGCTTGTGGCAACCGCACGCCGGCGACGCTCGGGTCCTGTCCACCCTCGAGCCAGTAGCCGCCGTTCGACTCGTGGCCGAAGCGGCCCCTCGCCGCAGGCAGCCCGCGAATGCCCGCCACCGAGGTCACGCCGGGCACGGACGCCATGCGCGTCAGCACGTCGGCGTAGAACGCGGTCGCACGCTGGGCCCCGGCGATATTCCGCAGGTCGATCCGCGTGGGCACGCTCGTTTCGAGGACCAGCAGGTGGTCGGCGCTGAATCCGAGCGAGACGTGCCCGAGCGCGATGAAGCTGCGGACCAGCAGCGAGGCGCCGACGACCAGCGCCACCGCCAGCGCAATCTCAGCGACGACGAGCACGCTGCGCAAACGCGCGCCGCCGCCGCCCAGCGCGCCGCCTCGCCCACCCTGGCGAAGCGATTGGTTCAGATCCACGCGCGAAGCTTGAAGCGCCGGCATCACGCCAAACACGAGGCTCGACGCGATCGACACCGCGAGCGCAAAGAGGAGAACCCGCCCGTCGATGCCCACTTCACCCAGGCGCGGCAATCCCGCGGGCGCAGCGGCCACCACCGCGGTCATGCTCCATCGCGCGAGCATCAGGCCGAGCGCGCCGGCCGTCAGCGCGAGCAGCGCACTTTCCGTCACCAGTTGCGCGACCAGGCGTCCGCGGCTGGCGCCAAGCGCCGCGCGAACGCCCAGTTCCGATCGGCGCGCCGTCGCCCGCGCCAGGAGGAGATTCGCGACGTTGGCGCAGGCGATGAGGAGCACCAGACCGACCGCGCCCGCGAGGAGGTTCAGCGTCGGCCTGGTGTCGCCGACCAGCTGCTCCTGCAGCGGCACGATGACGACGCCTTTCTCGCGGTTGGTGGCCGGATACGCCTGCTCGAGACGGGCCGCCAGCGCCGTCATCTCCTCTTGCGCCTGCGTCAGCGCAACGTCGTCCTTGAGCCGTGCGACCACCCGAAAGTTATGAGCGCCCCGCGAGGTGGTCTCAGGCTGGACCCACGCCGAATACCAGAGGTCCGTGCGTGTCGGAAATCGAAACCCGGGCGGCATGACGCCCACGATGGTGAACGTGCGCTCGCCGAAACTCGCGGTTGACCCGATCGCATCGGGACGGCCGCCGAAGCGTCGCATCCAGAAGTCGTGGCTGATGATGGCCGTAAATGGGCTGCCGGGCGTTTCGTCGGCTGATTCGAACAGGCGTCCCATCGACGGTCCCGCGCCGAACACAGTGAAAAACCCCGGCGTGACACGGATGACGGTGCCGTAGTCGGCCGCGCCCGACACCGAGACGCTGGTTTCGCCGCCGGCGTAATACGCCATGGCCGCGAACGACGAAGCCGTGTCGTGCCAGTCGTGAAAATCTGGCGCGGAAATCGAGCTGGACACGGTTGATTTTCGCCACAGGTTGTTGATGGCCACGATCCGTTCCGGCTGCTGGTAGCGGAGCGGCCGCAGCAACACGGCGTTAACCACGCTGAAAATGGCCGCGTTGGCGCCGATGCCGAGCGCGAGCGTGCCGACGGCGAGCGCGACGAACGCGGGTTGACGCCGCATCGAGCGCCACGCGTAGCGGACATCCTGCAGCAGGTGGTCCATGGCGGCTTAGACGGGATGGCCGCCAGGAGCGTTCGAGGTGCGTCCGGCTTCTGCGGGACCTTCATCTCGACCGGGTACGAGGCTTGCTGGCTCATCCGGCCAATGGGTGGCTCGCTGCTGCTTCCCCTCCTCGCCGCGCTGGCCGCCGTTCCCGTGCCGCGGACATTGACCGTCAACGCGGACACCCGTCTGCTCGTCATCGCTCCCCACCCGGACGACGAAATCCTCGGTGCCGGCGGGTTGATGCGGCGGGTCCACGATCTTGGCGGCATGGTGCGCGTCGTCTACCTGACCGACGGCGACGGGTACCCCGAAGGCGTCAGGCTGGAGGAGCACGGAAAGAAACCGTCGTCCGGCGACTTCAGAGACTACGGCCGCCGCCGGCAGCGCGAAGCGCAGGATGCGCTCAAGACGCTCGGCCTAGACGAGCACGACGCCACGTTTTTGCGGTTTCCTGACGGAGGGCTGTGCAAGCTCACCCACACGTATTGGTCCGAGCGCCGTCGGGCGTACCGGTCTCCCTACACCCGTCGCGACCGTCCGCCAGAGTCCGACAACATCGTTCCGAACACCGAATACCGCGGCGAGGATCTCACGCAGGAGCTGGCGCAACTCATCGCGGAATTCGGTCCGACCCTCATCCTGGTCCCCCGGAGGGAGGATCAGCACCCCGACCATTGCGCCGCCTGGTACTTCCTGGCGGACGCGCTAGGAGACGTCGCGCGCGTTCATCCCGGTCTGGCGCCTGACGTCGTGAACTACATCGTTCATTACGACAGCTGGCCGTTCAATGACGAGAGGGCGGCGCTGTCGCCGCCGCCTGGTCTGCGCGGCGGCGCATCGGGATGGATCGATGTCACGCTGACACCTGAAGAAGTGCGGGCGAAGCGCGCGGCGCTCCGGCGCTACCGGACGCAGATGCACACGATGCGCTCGTTCCTCGAATCGTTCGCGCGCACGAATGAGCTGTTCTCGCGACCTGCGCCGGCTCGGGTCGTGCTGCCGACCAAAAGCAGTCCATGCTGCGACAAGTAGAACCACAGCGATTGAGCGGATGACCGGCGGTACCGAGCGGCTCCACGCGCTCGACGTGTTTCGCGGCATCACCATCGCGGCCATGATCCTCGTCAGCACCCCCGGCAGCTGGGACTTCGTGTATCCGTGGCTCGAGCACGCGCCGTGGAACGGCTGGACGCTCGCCGATCTCGTGTTTCCGTTTCTGCTCTTCGCAATGGGGGCGGCGGTTCCGTTCGCGCTCGGGCGCCGGCGCGGTACGCCGCGCGGTGTGCGGCGGCACGTCCTCAGGCGGGCGCTGGTCCTGTTCGCGCTCGGCCTGCTGCTCAATGCCATCCAGACGCCGCCGCCGCTCCACCTGGCGACGTTCCGGATTCCCGGCGTCCTGCAGCGGATCGCGCTCGTGTACCTGGCGGTTTCCTGGATCACGGAGCGGCTGGCGACGCGGGCGCAAGTCCTGGTCGCCACCGCCGCGCTTGGCGGTTACTGGCTGTTGCTCGCCATGGCGCCGCTCAGCGCAGAGGCGAATCTCGGCGCGGTCATCGATCAACACGTCTTCGGCCGGCACATGCTCTATCCGTTGTGGGATCCCGAGGGACTGCTCAGTACCGTGCCGGCAATCGCGACCGCGCTCTGCGGCGTCTTCGCGGGCGACTGGCTGAAAGTGCACGGCGCCGCGCACCGCGCGTGGTGGTTGTGGGCCGCCGGGGCCGCGGCCACAGCCGTGGGGCTGCTATGGAATCGCGCGCTGCCCATCAACAAGAACCTGTGGACGAGTTCGTACGCCTTGTTCAGCGCGGGCGTCGCCGCGCAAGTCCTGGCGATCTGCCACTGGACGATCGACGTCAAGAAATGGAGCGGCTGGTCACGGCCGTTCGTGGCATTCGGACGAAACCCGCTGGCCGCGTACTTCCTGTCGGTCGGGATCGACGCCGTACTCGCGCGATGGAGCGTCGCTGGCTCGGTTTCACTGAAGGCGTGGCTCTACCGAAGCGCGTTTCTGTCGTGGCTGCGGCCATGTTGCGGCAGCGAAGCAGCCGCGCTCGGCTATGCGGTCGCGTACGTCGCGCTCTGGGGTGCCGTCGTCACCTGGATGCATCGGCGCCGGGTTTTCATCGGCATCTGAAGGTATCATCGCCCTTATGAACGACCAACATGGAACGCGGAGCACCAGCCTTCGCTCGCGTCGAGATCGACGAGCTTCGGCTTGGCAGGCGCTCAGCGCGCAGAGCAAGAAATTCTCTGCGAGCGCTGCGAGCGCTGCGTTCATCGTCGTGTTGTGCTGCACGCGACTGTTCGCTGCCGGACGGCCAATCACAGTGACCGATCTGCTCGCGCTGCACCGAGTGAGCGATCCGCAAGTGTCGCCCGACGGAGCGCGCGTCCTGTACACCGTCGGCGTACCCGACGTGCCGAACAACCGCACCGCGAGGGACATCTGGCTCGTCACGGTGGCGACCGGAGACGCGAAGGCGCTGACGAGTGGTGGCCGCGAGAGCGACGGACGATGGTCACCGGATGGCCGCCGCGTGGCATTCGTCTCCAGCCGCGCGGGCAACGATCAATTGTTCGTGATGAACGCCGACGGGTCCGACGCCAAGGCCGTGTCGACGCTGTCCGGCGCGGTGGCGAACATCGTGTGGGCGCCGGATGGTCGCTCGATCGCGTTCACGTCCGAGGTCTATCCGGATTGCAGGGACGAAGCCTGCAACGCCGCCAGAGACAAGGAACGCGAAGCGAGCAAATCGAAAGCCCGGATCTACGATCGGCTGCTCTATCGCCACTGGTCGACCTGGAGCGAAGGCAAGCGCAGCCATCCCTTCGTGGTCGAGCTGAACGGCAGCGCGCCGCGCGACCTGCTGCCCGGCGCCGACTACGACGTGCCGCCGCGTGAGCGTGAGGGCCCGCATCCCCTCGCGTTCTCGCCCGACAGCCGCGCGATCGCATTCATTGCGATCACAGATGCCGTCGAAGCGACCAGCACGAACGCCGATGTCTTCGAAGTGCCGGCCGCCGGCGGCGCGGCCAGAAAGCTCACCGCCAATCCTGGGTTCGACGGCGCGCCGGCGTACTCGCCGGATGGCCGTTCACTCGCCTATCGCTCGCAGCCGCGCAACGGCTACGAAGCAGACAAGTGGCGGCTGATGGTGCTGGACCGGGCGACGGGCCGTTCGACGAGCCTAACGGACACGTGGGACCGCAGCGTCGAGAGCCCGATCTGGTCGCTCGACAGCCGGACGATCTACTTCAACGCCGAGGATCGCGGCGCGATGCCGGTGTTTTCGATTCCCGCGGCCGGCGGACAGCCGCGCGCCCTCACGGCCGGTGCGTTCGACGGCGAGTTCAGCCTCGGCGGAGGCGAGACGCTGGTCGTGTCGCGGAGCAGCCTGGCGGCGCCTTCCGAGCTGTTCGTAGTGCCGGCGAGCGGAGCGGCGCGGGCGCTGACGCATCAGAACCAGAAGCTGCTCGCGGAGCTCGACCTGACGAAGCCGGAGAGCTTCACGTTTCATGGCGCCGGTAACGCGGAAGTCCAGGGCTATCTGATTCGGCCGCCGGCGTTCGACGCGGCCAGAAAGTATCCCCTGCTTTTGTTGATTCACGGCGGGCCGCAGGGCGTCTGGGGCGACACCTGGAGCTATCGCTGGAACGCTCAGATGTTCTCCGCGCCCGGGTACGTGAGCGTCATGATCAACCCGCGGGGGTCGACCGGCTTCGGCGAGAAGTTCACCGAAGAGATCTCCGGCGACTGGGGTGGCAAGGCGACCGACGACCTCATGGCGGGGCTCGAGCACGTGCTCGTGAAGTACCCGTTCACCGACAAGACGCGCGTTGCGGCAGCGGGCGGATCGTACGGCGGCTACATGGTCGACTGGCTCGAGTCACAGTCGCGGGGCCGCTTCCGGGCGCTGATCTCGCACGCCGGCGTCTACGACCTGACGAGCATGTACGGCGCGACCGAAGAGCTCTGGTTTCCCGAGCACGAGTTTGGCGGAACACCGTGGACGAACGCGTCCGGCTACCAGAAGTTCTCGCCGCACCTCTATGCGGGCGAGTTCGGCAAGTTCAAGACGCCGACGCTCGTGATCGCCGGCGAACAGGACTACCGGGTCCCCTACACGCAGAGCCTCGAATTCTTCACGGCGCTCCAGCGTCAGGGCGTGCCGTCACGCCTCGTCCTGTTCCCGGATGAAGGCCACTGGATCAGCAAGCCGCAGAACAGCGTCGTGTGGTACCGGGAATTCCTCGGCTGGCTCGATCGATATCTCGCCCGCGACAACGGCTCCGATCGGAGCCGGCAATGAGCCACATCGTGTCGCAGGCGCTGCGGTCGCCGGCCCTGCCGGTTGACGTCAGGCCCTGGTATCGCCAGGTCAATGCGACACAGTGGAGGGCATTTTTTGCGTCGTTCCTCGGCTGGACGCTCGACGGGTTCGACTTCACCATCATCTCGTTCCTGATCGTGGACATTCAGCACAGCTTCACGATCAGCAAGGCGCTGGCAGGCGCGCTCGCCACGGTCACGCTCATGTTCCGGCTGCTGGGCGGCGCGGCGGCGGGCTCGGCGGCCGACCGCTGGGGGCGCAAGGGCCCGCTGGTGTTTTCGATTCTCTGGTACTCCGCGTTCGCATGTCTCAGCGGTTTCTCGACGTCGTACCTGATGCTCTTCACGCTGCGCGCACTCTTCGGCATCGGGATGGGTGGCGTCTGGGCCGCGGGCATGCCGCTGACGCTCGAACACTGGCCGACCCACCTTCGAGGCATCGCATCGGGGATGCTCCAGGCGGGCTACTCCACCGGCTTCATCCTGTCGGCGCTCGCGTATCAATTCGTGTATCCGCTCGTCAACCAGCAACCCGACTTCGGCTGGCGCGTCATGCTGTGGCTCGGCGCACTGCCGGCGTTGCTGGTGATTTTCATCATCCGCGGCGTCCAGGAGAGCCCGGTCTGGCTGGAACGGCAGCGGCACCTTCGCGAGCGGAACGAGAAGGAACCGATCTCGTTCACGCGGCTCTTCAAGCCCAACCTGCTGCCGGTGACCCTGCAGACGTCGTTGATGATGACGATGTTCATCTTTTCGTACTACTCGATCACGTTCTGGTACGCGACCTTCGTCATCTCGAAGGGACTGCAGCCGTTCGTGTTCTCGGTGCTGCTGAACGTCGGCGGCGTGACGGGTGCGATTCCAACCGGACGGCTCGCCGAAACACGCCTGGGCCGGCGCGGCGCCGCGACGCTGATGATGGCCATCGGCATTGCCGCCGTACCGCTCTACGTGCTGACCGACAACGTCATGTTGATGTGGGCCGGTGCGTTTCTGGTCGGCTTTTTCGCCGCCGGCTCGTGGGGCATCGTTCCGATCTACTTGAACGAGCGATTCCCGACGGCGGTGCGCGCAGTCGGCGCCGGCTTCGCGTATCACTTCGGCGCCGCGGTCGGATCGTTCACGCCGACCATCATCGGCGCGATGCAGGATCGCGGCATCCCGCTATCGACCGCGATGGCGTCGTGCATCGCCATCGCCGGCGCGCTCGTGATCGCGACGGTCTGGATGGGGCCGGAAACCCGTGGCCGCCAACTCACGGCCGTTGAGTAATCTGCAGTTGGTGAATTGGCGAATTACGCGGATTCGGCAATTCACCATTCGCCAGTTGACTGGATCAGTGTCGGTGACTGGCCGGCATGCCCAGCCGGCTGACAGTGTCGCCCTCGAAGTCGAACTCGATGAGCACGACCGGCTCCTTGCCGACTACCCACCCGTCGTGGCCCGGATCGATTGCGACGATCTGCGGCGCCTTGTGCTCCACGACGCAGCCGTCGGCGTACTCGATGTGGATTTCGCCGCGAGCCAGGAAGCCGACGTGGGCGTGCATGCACAGGTCCGTGCCGACTGCCGGCTTCATGTCCTTCGACCAGCGGAACCCCACCGGGTAAATCATCCGCTTGACGCGCGCCGAGCCGGCGCGCCCGACTTCGAGCTGCACGTGTCCGATGTTGCGTCGCTCGGCGCCCTTCACCGGGGCCAGAAGCGGATCCGCAGTCTTCGTTCGCGCGGCAACCTTCCGGCGAGGGCGCGCCTTCCGAGCGCTTCTCCGTGTGGGTCTTTTCTTTTTCATAACTGATTCTCTGCGGGCTTTGCGCGCTCTGCGGTTAAACGGACTCATGGCTGAAATCTCACGCTGCGCCATAACGCCTGCGTGTCGTAGACCCGGCCGTCGATGATCGTCCATCGCGCCGACCGGATGTTCTGAATCCGCTCCAGCGGGTTCGCGTTCAGCACGACCATGTCCGCGCGCTTGCCTTTTTCAATCGTGCCGAGCTCGGCGTCGAGCTTCATGGCGCGCGCGGGGACAATGGTCGCCGCCTGCAGCGCTTCGAGCGGCGTGAGCCCGGCCTCGACGTACAGCTCGATCTCGCGATGCACGCTGTGCCCGGGAATGCCTTCGTCGGTGCCCGCCACTACCGGCACGCCGGCATCGTGAAGCGCCTTGACGATACGCAGGCCGCGCTCGAGGCGGGCGCGGGCCGCGGCGGCGTCGACACCGGCAGCACCGGCATTCGAGAACAGCCGGTTGAGCGGCGGCGGAATCTTCGCGACGCCCGGCTGGAACGTCGCGATCGGCGTGCCGGCGGCGTGACCGAGCAGCTCGTTCCACGACTGCGTGGGATCGATCACGGTCTTGCGATCGCGCAGCACCCCGATGACCTTGTTCACCTCGTCCGACCCGGCTTCGCCGCGAATGGCGAGGTGGGCGATCTGATCCATGCCGGCCGTGGCGGCCTGGTCGATGGTCATCCCGTTGGGCACGTGTCCGGTGACGGTCATGCCGAGCCGGTGCGCCTCGGCGCAAATCGCCTCGACCAGTGACGGCGTGATCAGGCTGTAGATCTTGATCTGCTGAAATCCGGCATCGTGGTACTTGCCGACCACCTGCTTGGCTTGGTCGGGCGTCGCGGCATAGTAAACGCCGAACGCGTTCGGCCCCGGTCCGTCGACGAGCCCGGCGAGCAGCAGACGAGGACCGAGGGCGCGCTTCGACGCGATCGCATCGCGCAGCGTCGTGATGAACTCGAACTCGTTCCCCATGTCGCGGACGGTCGTCACCCCTGAAGCGAGATAGACCGGCGCCCACTCGATCTGCGTGACGTGGGTATGCATGTCCCACAGTCCCGGCACGAGCGTCTTGCCAGAGACGTCGACCGTCGGCACCCCATCGGGGATGCGCACGTCGGCGCGCGAGCCGACGTCGGCGATGCGGCCGTCGCGGACGATCACGACGCCGTCCGGCACGGGCGGACGGCTCGTGCCGTCGACGATCGTCGCGCCCACCATCGCATAGGTCCCGCTCTTGAGCGGAGCGTTGACCCGCGTGATCGACTCGAGATCGCCAATCCGATCGCGTGTCGCCCGCTGGACGAACTGCACCAGCGCCGGCTCGAGGTCCTCTCGAACCGCCTCGAAGCTGAGGCCGCCGGCCCGCGTGATCGCCGCCGCCAGCGATCCGGCTTCGTCGAGCCACAGGGTTTCCCGGCCCCAGACGACACCGTCGATCGCGAAGCGCTCGAGCGTGGTGACCTTCTCGCCGATGCGAATCGCCTCGCGTCCGCGCGCCTCGACGAAGACGTCGTTGGTCGGCTGCCCCGGAACGGTTCGCAGCAGCCGAGGCTGACCGTGCCGCTTCCAGTAGCGAAGCAACAGCATCTGCGCGGAGAACGGCGCGTAGCCGTCCACCGTGAAGAACTGTGCCGGCAGCGTCACGCGGCGCAGTTCTTCACCGACGGCGCCGTCAGCACGGACCACCGCGTCAGTGCCCTCGACGCGTACGTCGGAGTCGACGTTCACGAACCGATAGCTCTTGCCCTTCGCCTGGAACGAGATCGGCGTGAAGTCGGCCTTGGCGCGCAGCGTGGCGGCCAGCTGCACGCGTCCGCCGCGATCGGTGAAGTCAAAATCGGCCGTCAGCTTGAGGGTGTCACCGTCCTGCGCCACCTCGTAGCGTTCGTACCCGATCGGCTTCTGGACATAGTGAAGCCGCAGAGTGCGTTCGATCGACG